>JAABVA010000579.1_pt1 | contig 45472 bp, 38 predicted proteins | sample 5560331 | NCBI WGS metagenome assembly JAABVA01 (sample SAMN12812661, study PRJNA571458) | rock metagenome | isolation source: Antarctica rocks | place: Antarctica: Victoria Land, Mt New Zealand sud | collected 2016-01-07 | reverse complement strand
ATCTGCCGCCCTTCCTCCAGCGCGCGCTGGTGGGCGAGGAACGACTCGCTTTGCATGAAGAACAACGAAAAGGCCGACAGGCCGATATCCGCCATGCTGTAGGTCACGTCGCCGCGCCGCTTGTCAGAAAAGGCCGCACAGGCCGAGCGAACGCCTTCCAAGAGGGTCTCAAGCATCTCCATGCAGGCTTGGATCACACCTCAAGCCAAAGCGAAACCCACCTCCCTCAGCAGCCATTTAGAATTGCTGTCGTGGCGCTGGATTTGCTGAAGAATGCCAACATTGCGGCGGGCGGCGTGCTGCCGATGTGCCAGGACACCGGCACGGCGCTCGTGTTCGGCAAGAAGGGCCAGCGCGTGTGGGTCGAGGGCGACAAGGAGGAGGCGCTGTCCTACGGCGTCCATCGCACCTACACCGAGACCAACTTGCGCTACTCGCAGATGGCCCCGCTCAGCATGTTCGAGGAGGTGAACACCGGCAACAACCTGCCGGTGCAGTTCGACATCGCGGCGGCCCCGGGCGACCATCATGCGGACGAGATGCTGCTGATGTTCATCGCCAAGGGCGGCGGCTCGGCGAACAAGAGCTTTCTGTTTCAGGAGACCCGGGCGATCCTCAACCCGGCCAAGCTGCTGGAGTATCTTGGCACCCGTATCCGCACGCTCGGCACCTCGGCCTGTCCGCCCTACCATTTGTCGATCGTGATCGGCGGCACCTCCGCCGAGCTGTGCCTGAAGACGGTGAAGCTCGCCTCGACCAAGTGGCTCGACGCGCTGCCGACCCAGGGCAGCCGGGCCGGGCATGCGTTCCGCGACCTGGAGATGGAGCAGAAGGTGCTGGAGCTGACCCGCACCCTCGGCATTGGGGCGCAGTTCGGCGGCAAGTATTTCTGCCACGACGTCCGCGTGGTGCGCCTGCCGCGGCACGGCGCCAGCCTGCCCGTCGGGATCGGCGTGTCCTGCAGCGCGGACCGGCAGATCCTGGCCAAGATCACGCCGGAGGGCGTGTTCCTGGAGCAGCTCGAGGCCGACCCGTCGCACTACTTGCCCGAGGCGACCGACAACATCCTGGGCGGCGACGTAGTCAAGGTCGACCTGAACCAGCCGATGGAGGCGATCCGCCGTCAGCTTTCGGCCTATCCGGTCAAGACCCGGCTCGCGTTGAATGGCACCGTCGTGGTCGCGCGGGACATCGCGCACGCCAAGCTGAAGGAGCGGCTCGACCGCGGCGAGGGCCTGCCGGGCTACCTGAAGGACCACCCAGTCTATTACGCCGGGCCGGCCAAGACGCCCGCGGGGCTCGCCACCGGCAGCTTCGGGCCGACGACGGCGGGACGCATGGACAGCTATGTCGCCGAGTTCCAGCGCGCCGGCGGCAGCCTGGTGATGCTGGCGAAGGGCAACCGCTCCCGCGCGGTGCGCGACGCCTGCCGGGCCTATGGCGGATTTTATCTGGGCAGCGTCGGCGGCCCGGCGGCACGGTTGGCGCAGGACTGCATACGCAAGGTCGAGGTTCTGGAGTACGAGGAACTCGGCATGGAGGCGGTGTGGCGCATCGAGGTGGAGGACTTCCCAGCTTTCATCGTGATCGACGACAAGGGCAACGACTTCTACGACGGGTTGGAATAGATGCGGTTCACGGTCGACCGCTTGGACCACCTTGTGATCAACTGCGTCGACGTGGAGCTGTCTGCGTCGTGGTATCAGCGCGTGCTCGGCATGGAGCGCGAGGAGTTCGCCGACGGGCAGCGTACAGCGCTGAAGTTCGGCGGCCAGAAGATCAACCTGCGTCCGCATGACAGCGATCCGCGGGCGTGGTTCACCGGCGTCAACAGCCGGCCCGGCGCCGCCGACCTGTGCTTCGTCACTGCGGTCGGGCCCGAAGACGTGGTCGAGCACCTGCATAGCTGCGGCATCGCGATCGAGGCGGGCCCAGTTGCAAGGGAGGGCGCATTGGGAACAATTCAGTCGGTCTATTGCAGGGACCCTGACGGCAACCTGATTGAGATTTCGTCCTATCTTGCCCACTGAACGACTAAGCCAACCAATTGGCTATACGGCACTGCTGCTGTTCCTCGCCTCGGTGCCCTTCGCCAACTGGCTGATCCAGCATGTCGGAACCGTGTGCGTGCCGATGGGGCCGTGCCTCGTCCCGGTAGCACCTGGCGTCATGGCGCCGTCTGGCGTGCTGGCAGTGGGCGTGGCCCTAGTGCTGCGGGACGTGGTGCAGCGCTGCCTCGGGACGGCATGGGGCATCGGCGCGATCGTGGCAGGCGCGGCGCTGTCGATCCTGATCGCGCCGGCATCGCTGGTGCTGGCCTCCGGCGCCGCGTTCCTGCTGAGCGAGCTCGCGGACTTCGGCATCTATACGCCGCTGCAGCGGCGTGGGCTGGTGGTTGCCGTCGTGGCCAGTGCGCTGGCCGGCTTGGTGGTGGACAGCATCGTGTTCCTCACGCTCGCGTTCGGCAGCCTGGACTTCTTGGCGGGGCAGGTGATCGGCAAGGCCTGGGCGGTGCTGGCCAGCGTCCCGTTCATCCGCCTGCTGCGGCGCGTGGCGCCCACGCCGGCCTGATTGCGCCTCTCCGACTTCGATTTCTACCTGCCGCCCGATCGCATCGCGCATCAGCCGGCACGGCCGCGCGACGCCGCACGGCTGCTGGTCGTGGGCAACCGCCTGCAGGACCGCTGCATCCGCGAGCTGCCCAGTCTGCTGCGCCCCGGCGACGTGCTGGTCGCGAACGATACTCGCGTCATCCCGGCGCAGCTTGCGGCCCGGCGCGGCGAGGCGCGGATCGGCCTCACGCTCGATCAGCCTCGCGCCGACGGCTCCTGGCACGCCCTGGCCCGCAACGCCCGGCGGCTGCGGCCCGGCGACATCCTGACCTTCGACGGCGCGCCGGACCTGAGCGCCACGCTGCTGTCCCGCGATGACGACGGCGGGGTCATGGTGCGTTTCAACAAAGCGGACGCAGGGTTTGCCGAAGCCTTGCGCCGCGCGGGCGCGCTCGCCCTGCCGCCCTACATCGACCGGCCTAGCGGCCCGACGGCGCAGGACGCGGCGGACTACCAGACCGTGTTCGCCGCGCGCGAGGGTGCGGTCGCGGCTCCGACGGCCGGGCTGCATTTTTCCGACGCGTTGCTGGACGCGCTCGACGCCGCCGGAGTGCAGCGCGTGCTTGTCACCCTGCACGTGGGCGCTGGCACCTTCCTGCCGGTCCGGACCGACGACGTCACCGGACACCACATGCATGCGGAGTGGGGCGAGGTCACGAAGGAGGCAGCCGACGCGATCAATGCGGCACAGCGCGTGGTCGCCGTCGGAACGACGACGCTGCGCGTGTTGGAGACGGCCGTGGATGGGGCGGGCCGGGTGCAGCCGTTCCGGGGCGACACCAGCCTGTTCATCACGCCGGGCTTCCGATTCCGCGCCGTGGACGCGCTGGTCACCAACTTCCATCTGCCGCGCTCCACGCTGTTCATGCTGACCTACGCCTTTGCCGGCCAGGCCCGGATGCAGGCGGCCTATGCCCACGCGATCGCTCAAGGCTACCGCTTCTACTCCTATGGCGACGCTTGCCTGCTGGAGCGTCCCACATGAGTTTCGGCCATAGCGTGGTCGCAACCGACGGCCCCGCGCGCGCCGGCGTGCTGGAGACGGCGCACGGCCTGGTCGAGACGCCGGTGTTCATGCCGGTCGGCACCGCTGCCACCGTGAAAGCGATGACCGCCGACCAGGTTCGCGCGACCGGCGCCCGGCTGGTGCTCGGCAACACCTACCACCTCATGCTCCGCCCCGGTGCCGACCGGGTCGAGCGGCTGGGCGGGCTGCACCGGTTCATGGACTGGCCCGGCCCCATCCTGACCGATAGCGGCGGCTTCCAGGTCATGTCGCTGGCGGGCCTGCGGACGATGGACGAGGGCGGGGTGACGTTCCGCTCGCACCTGGACGGCAGCGCGCACCGTCTGACCCCCGAGATCGCCACACAAATCCAGCATAGGCTCGACGCCACCATCACCATGGCCCTTGACGAGTGCACCCCCTTCCCTGCTACGGCGCAGCAGGCCGAGGCCAGCATGGAGCTGTCGATGCGCTGGGCCGTACGCTCCCGCGACGCGTTCGTGGCGCGCACGGGGTATGGCCAGTTCGGCATCGTGCAGGGGGGTGTATTCCCGTCGCTGCGGGCGGCCTCGGTCCAGGCGCTGACGGCGATCGGCTTCGAGGGCTACGCAGTCGGCGGCTTGGCGGTCGGCGAAGGTCAGGCGATGATGCTATCTGTGCTCGACGTCACCGTGCCGCTGTTGCCGGCGGACCGGCCGCGCTATCTCATGGGCGTCGGTACCCCGGACGACCTGATGGCGGCGGTGGCACGCGGGATCGATATGTTCGACTGCGTGATGCCGACCCGCGCCGGGCGTACGGCGCGGGGGTTCACGTCGCACGGCGTGCTCAACCTGCGCAATGCCCGGCACGCCGAGGACACAGGGCCGCTCGACGACCAATGCGCCTGCACCGCTTGCACCCGGCACAGCCGCGCCTACCTCCATCACTTGTTCCGAGCGAACGAGATGCTCGGGCCCATGCTGCTGACCCAGCATAATCTGACATACTATCAGTCCCTGATGCGCGGCATGCGCGTGGCGATTATCGCGGGCCAGCTCGATGCCTACGCTGCCGCCGTGCGTGCAACCTGGGCTGCAGGGGATCCGCGATGACCGACTACACCGTCCTGAGCCAACTCGGCACCGCAACGGCTGCGCCCGCCTCACCGGATGCTGCAGTGCTGGAGCGGGTGGGCAACCCGCAGCCCGGCATGTCCTATGTCGTCCGTTTCACCTGTCCGGAGTTCACCTCGCTGTGTCCGCTCACGGCCCAGCCGGATTTCGCGCATGTCGTGCTGGACTATGTGCCGGGGGACTGGATTGTGGAAAGCAAGTCGCTGAAGCTGTTCCTGGCCAGCTTTCGCAACCATGGCTCATTCCATGAGGCGTGCACGATGGAGGTGGCGCACCGGGTCGTGGAGGCCGTTGCGCCGCGCTGGTTGCGTATCGGCGCATACTGGTACCCTCGGGGCGGCATCCCGATCGACGTGTTTTGGCAGACCGGCACGCCGCCCGAGGGCGTCTGGATCCCCGACCAGGGTGTTGCGCCCTATCGCGGCCGGGGCTAGGGCTATCGTTTGTAGTCACGAAGGCCTGGCCGATGGCCAAATCAAGCCAGACGCGCCGCGTGGCTAGGTAATCGCCACCAATGATCAGCTCCCCGGCATAGGGTGGCAGGTCCGCCACATGCAGCATGGGCTGGTCCAGTATGTCGTTGCCAATCTTAAGCGTGCGGAACTGGCGCTGGCGCACGATAAGGCCGCTCCCGTTCATCGCCTGCGCGCGCTGCGCCGGATACGCCCGCAACGCCGCCGCGGTCACGCCCGCGTCCCGTGCCGGCGCCAGCCCGACCGTGGTGTAAGAGGCACCGGTGTCGAGCATGCCAAAGACCGGCTGTCCGTCCAGCTCTCCGGACACGAACAGATGTCCGGAGCGTTGCTGCTGTACCGGGAGGCGGGTGAAGGGCGCCGGCCAGTTGGGCAGCGCCGACGGGCATGGCCGAGCGCGATAAAGCACAAGCCGCCGGTGCGGCACGTCGAGGTCGAGCTCATACCCGATCAGCACGTTGATCCCCAGCACGCCGTCCAGTGGCGGCGCTGGCGCCGACGCAATAAGGACAGGGACATTGGGCGTTGTGGCGCCGTTCAGAGAAAGTGCTGGCAGCGTCGCCGCAACTGCCTCGGCCGCGCCGCCAGCGCCGCCGATCGCGACCGGCGAGCGTTCGTCTCCGATGACGCCCAGCCGTTCGGCAGCAATCCGGCTCAGCACCGTGGTATCCGAACCCGTGTCCAGCACTAGGGTTGCAGGCCGGCCATTGATGTCTGCCGTCACCAGGGGCACGGTGCCGGCGACGCGCAGCGGCAGCTCGGTGACGCGCTGCAACGCGCACGATCCACCCCCGTCGGCGGCGCAGGCGGTCAGCGACACTGCAAGCAGGAGCACGGCGGCGTTCATGGAGGCACGATGACAAGGCCGGGCGCCGATGTGAAGAACCGGATTCGCAACAAGGCCCTGGAGCTCGGCTTCCACGCCGTAGGGTTCGCCCCGGCGGCGCTGGAACCCGAAGCCCGGGAACGGCTCGCTGCCTTTCTGGCTGCTGGCCAACAGGGCGACATGGGCTGGCTCGCCGACCGCGCCGAGCAGCGCGCCCACCCGCAGGCGCTCTGGGCCGAGGCGCGCAGCGTGGTGGCGGTCGGGCTCTCCTATGCGCCCGACGACGACCCGTTGGCGGCGCTGGCCCGGCCGGACCGCGGCAATGTCTCTGTTTACGCACGCAACAGGGATTACCACGACGTGGTTAAGGGAATGCTAAAGCACCTGGCCGCCTTCATCGTCAGCCGCTTCGGGCCGGAGGTGAAGGTGTTCGTGGACACTGCGCCCGTCATGGAAAAGCCGCTGGCGCAGCAGGCCGGGCTCGGCTGGCAGGGCAAGCACACCAACCTGGTGTCGCGCGAGCACGGGTCCTGGCTGTTCCTGGGAGAAGTCATGACGACGCTCGAGCTGCCGCCGGACCCGCCTCACGCCGACCGTTGCGGAACCTGCAGCCGCTGCATGGCCGCTTGCCCGACCGACGCGTTTCCCGCGCCCTATCGCCTGGATGCCACCCGCTGCATCTCGTATTTGACCATCGAGCACGCCGGGCCGATCCCGCTGGCGCTGCGGCCGCTGATGGGCAACCGGATCTATGGCTGCGACGACTGCCTCGCTGCCTGTCCCTGGAACCGCTTTGCCCACGCGGCCCACCCTAAGCTGCAGGCGCGGGACGACCTGCGGGCGCCGGCCCTGGCCGAGCTTTCGGCGCTGGACGACGCCAGTTTCCGTGCACGCTTTGCCGGCGGGCCGGTGAAGCGCATCGGCCGCGACCGCTTCGTGCGTAACGTGTTGATGGCGATCGGCAACTCGGGTGACGCAGCGCTGCTTCCCCCGGCCCAGCGCCTGCAGGCGGACGCAAATCCCGTGGTGGCCGAGGCAGCCGATTGGGCCGTCGCGCGTTTGCGGGGCGGAGGTGCAGCATGACACGAACCGAAACCGACAGCCTGGGCACGATCGAGATCGACGCCGACCGCTACTGGGGTCCGCAGACCGAACGCGCGCGGCTGCTGTTCCGCATCGGCCATGAGCGCTTCCCGCCCGTGCTGATCCGCGCCGTGGGCCTGCAGAAGCAGGCGAGCGCCGAGGCCAACGAGGCACTGGAGGAGCTGCCCCCCGACATAGCCCGTCCCATCGCCGCCGCCGCCGCCGAGATCGCAGCCGGGAATATGGACGTGGAGTTCCCTTTGCCGGTCTGGCAAACAGGATCTGGCACCCAGACCAACATGAACGCGAACGAGGTCATTTCGAACCGCGCCAACGAGGCGCTGGGGCAGCCGCGCGGCAGCCGCTCCCCCGTGCATCCAAATGACCATGTGAACCGCGGGCAGAGCAGCAACGACTCGTTCCCGACGATGATGCACGTTGCGGCTGCCGAGGCGGTCCAGCATCGCCTGGTCCCCGCGCTTCGCACCCTGCACGCAAGCCTCGCCCGGCGCGCCGCCGATTGGGAGGGCATCGTGAAGGTTGGCCGCACCCACATGATGGACGCGGTGCCGGTGACGCTCGGGCAGGAGTTCGCGGCCTGGGCCCGGCAGGTCGAACTCGGGCTCGACCGGCTGGAGGGAGCCATGCCGCGCCTGCTGAGCCTGCCGCAGGGCGGCACCGCCGTCGGCACCGGGCTCAACCGGCACGCACGGTTCGATGCGGTGTTTTGCGAGCGCATGGCGGCGCTGACCGGCCTCGCCTTTACCCCAAATCCCAATAAGTTCGAGGGAATGGGCGCGCATGACGCCTTTGTCGAGCTGTCGGGCGTGTTGAACGTGCTTGCAGTATCGTTTAACAAGCTCGGCAACGACGTGCGCCTGCTGGGCTCCGGCCCGCGGTCCGGCCTGTCGGAGCTGATCGTGCCGGCGGACGGGCTGTCGTCCTCGATCATGCCCGGCAAGACCAACCCGACACAGTGCGAGGCGCTGACGATGGTCTGCGCGCAGGTCATGGGCAACCACGTGGCGGTCACGATCGGCGCGGCACAGAGCTTCTTGGAGCTGAACGTTTTCAAGCCGCTGATCATCTATAATGTGCTGGGCTCCACGGCGCTGCTGGCGGACGCGGCCGAAAGCTTTGCGCACAACATGGTCGATAAGCTGGAGCCGAACCGGGACCGCATCGCCGAGAACCTGGCGAAATCGCTGATGCTGGTCACTGCATTGAACCCGCGCATCGGCTACGACAAGTCCGTGCGCATTGGCAAGCTGGCCTTGGCCGAGAACATGACGCTACGGGACGCCGCCGAGAAGCTTGGCTTCGTGACGCCGGCCGACTTCGACCGTTGGGTGGTGCCGGCCGAGATGACGCAGCCGGGCGCCACCCTTGGCGATTAGGCTTCCTGCCGGTTGAGCCTGGTCAAGCGCAGTTTCAGCCTGTCGGGCCATCGCACGAGCGTGGCATTGGAGCCGGAGTTCTGGGCGGCGCTGTCCGAGATCGCCGGACGGCAGGGTGTCCTCCTCTCCGCTCTGGTCGCCATGGTCGATGCGGAGAGGGACCCGAGCCGGCCATTGGCCTCGTCGTTACGAATTCTTGCATTACAGCGGCTAACTTAACTATTCTGCAACTACTTTGGGCCAATCTCGGTCTCGCGGCGAATAAGCGCCGCGGTGCAAAGAGAAAATCTCATGAAACCCGTCGTTCCCGCCATGTCCGCCAATCCGATCCCATTCAGCCCGCTGATGCTGGCCGACCGGCTGCTCACCTTGGCGCAGGATGCGGACCGTGCCGGCTTTACCGGAGCCGCTGGCCATCTGGTGACCGCGATGTACAAGGTGCTCGACAGCCGCAAGCCAGCACGGCACTGAACCCTGCCGTCAAGGCTGCTCGGCCAGCCACAAAGCGAGGCCCGCAAGCTCTGGCGTGCGCATCAGCGCTGCCGCAGGCCCGGTCACGCGAAGCCCGAGTTCTGGTCCGGGGCGCGCTCCAGCGGCGTCGGTTTGCACTGCGATACGCAGGTCCGCCGAGGCGCCGAGCAGGTCGATGCTGCCGGTCTGACGTGCACTCCCGGCGGGGCTGGCCAGGGTTCCCTCGCCGGACAGGATACCGCGCTGAGCCTGCAATTGCAGATCGAGCCGACTGAATGGCGACATACCGGCCGTCAGCGCCTGTGATGCCTGGCCGGCGATGCGACTGCGGTCTTGGCCGGCCAGGGCCGCTGCCACAGCTGGGATGTCGAGGCCGGACAGCGTGCCATCGCGGATCGTAATGGCGGCGGAGCCGGTCATCGTGGCGAGCAGCGCCGCGGGGCTGTAGCCGGCAGCGGTCAGCTCCAGCTTCGCATCGACCGAGCCCGCGGCGAGGTCCAGCGCCGTATCCAGCACCGGGCCATTCAGCGCTGCGTTGCCCACGTCGACCCGTATTGAGAGCCGCGGCGGCTCGCTATCGGTCACCAGCGTCGCGGCGCCCGAAACCGTGCCGCCTTCGAGGTGGCCGGCCGCACGGGGCAATGTGAAGGTGCCATCACGCAACACGACATCGGCCGAGAAGTCTTGCAGCAAGGGTGTTTGACCGAGCAGCACCTGGGCCGCATCGAGTCGCACGGTTGCCTGCCAACCCAGCAGCCCGGTCAGCGGAATCGGATCGGGGGAGTGCAGATACGGCAACGGCAATGGCAGTGTCTCGGCCGTTACCTGGCCGGATACGGCGAGGCGCGGGCCCTCGGGCTGACGCGGCACCTCGAAGGTCAGTTGCCCGCTGGCCCGCAACGCGCCGGCTACAAGGATGAAATGGTCCAGCGCCACATTCTCCTCATTCGCGGTGACCTGCGCCAGCAGCGAGAGCGATCCATCCCCGAGCCAGGCCGCAACGCCGACGATCCCCGCCTGCTCCAGCAGCCGCGGCGCCCCAGGATGGCGTAAACTTACTGGGCCGACCCATCGCCGCGCTGCGAGGTTCAGCGTCGGCTGCGCCTCGAACCGTAGATCCGAAGCCTCGACGCTCAGTCGAACTGCCAGCGCGTCGGGCGGTCCAGAAGCCTGCAGCAGCATGGTGCCAGGGCCTCGAAGCAGCGTCGGCATCCTCGCCGGCACCACCGGGCGTAGGGTCGCGAGGTCCGGCGCCGTTAATTCCATCCGGCCGTCGCTCACGCGCCCTCCCTCTCCCACCGTCCCAGAGGCGGTCAATTTCATGCCGAGCGGTCCAGCTTCTAAACGGCGAAGCGTCAGGCGGGTGGCTTCGCTTTGTGCGTCGAGTGCGATCTGTCCAATGGAAAGCCCACGCCATGTCGCCTCCCGTACCTGCAAATGCACGTCGGCGTCCACGGCAGTGATGCGGGAAAGCGCCTCGGTAATTCCGGCCGGCCTCGCGAGCCGCGATAGGTCGGGCAGCCACGGGTCAAGCGTCAGCCGGTCGAACGATACGCCGGCGGTGATCGACAGCCGTTGTCCCATTTTCAGCCCAAGTCCGCCGGTGAGCCGACCGCCGTCCAGCGCCCCTTGCAGGTCGGCTAGCGAGATCTGGCCGGCTGCGACCGAGAGCTTCGCCGTGAGATCCGACGTCCGCAGCACCGCCGGCGGCAGGGTGTCAAGAGCGCCTGGGGCCAGCGGCTCCAGCCAGCGCAGCGTCGTGCGCAAGTCGGGCGCGACCAAGTGCCCCGTGCCCTCGAAGCTCGCCGGGAACGCCGCGCTGTCGGCCCGCAACCGGCTGGACAGGTGGCCAGACAAAGTGAGCTGCGCGTCGCCGGGCAGGAAAGCCGTGGCATCGCGCACCGTAACCCCATCAGGGTCGAGGTCGAACGCACCGCTCAGCCGGCGCAACGTGCCGCCAGCAAGCGTCGCAGCCTCCGCCGAAAGATCGATACCTGTCGGCATGGCACCTACTGGCGAAGCTCCTATCGGCGTGCCACCGTTGCTCCCCCGTATCAGTACCCGCAACCAGGCATCGAGGTCGAGCCGGCTCGCCGCGAGCGCCAAGTCCAGCCGCGCCGCGGGCAGCACCCGAAGCGCCACGGCACCGCGGGCGGGGGACCCGCCGATCTCAAGCGCGAGCTCGTCCGCAACGGCGAGACCGGCGGCGGCGCTTAGCCGGCCCTCCCCACGCCATGGGACCGCTGGGGCAGGAAGGAGCTGCGACAGGTCCCGCCCGCGCCCAGCAACCCGGCCGGACAACATTCCATCACCTGCGAGCTGGCCCGAGAAGGTGCCACCGGTGTCCCGCAGCGGGCCCTGGCCATCAAGGCTGACGTCCAGCCCAGCCGCGTTGTCCCCGCCGGGCCGCGCAAGGCGCGCCGTGAAATGCCATGGCCGCGCACCGACCTGCCCGACCCCGGCGGCGGACAGCGTTCCGGTGTCCGGATCCGTCGCGAGCGCCGCATCAATGCCAGTCACGGCGAGGCCGCCGACCTGAAGCCGGCTCTCTTCCAACCGCGCTTGCAGGCCAGTCAGCCACGCCGGCGGCCGCTGCGCCAGCGCTCCTGGCGCGAGCGGCCAGGGCAGCCGCAAATCAGCGCCGCGGAGCGTGAGGTCGCGCGCATCCACCTTCCCCGCCAGAAGGGGCCCAAGCGCCACCCGCAGCCGCAGTTCCTGCGCGGTCAGCAAGACGCCATCCCCGATATCGTCGATCGCAATCCCGGAAGCGGTGAGGATGGGCTGCGGCAGCAGGTGTAGCGAGATGGCGCCGCTGATCCGCACCGGCCGGCCAGTGCCGGAGGTTGCAAGGGCAGCGATGCTGTCCCGATAGTGGTTCCAGTCCAGCAGGCTCGGGACAACCCACAACGCAGCGACCAGGACGGCCAGCAGCGCCGCCACGCCGCTCAGCGCCACACGCCCGGCGCGCATTCTAAGCACCGCCATTCATGCCAGCGGCCGGGGTGCTTTGGTCGGTGGCCGTGGTTCGCTCCGCATGGTTTGCAGATAGCGGCAGGGCCAGGGCCGGGCGCAAGGCCTGCTGTCCATAAAGATGTGGCGTGTTACACTGCTGCATGGTTCCTTGGGGTAAGTTGCTTGGCGGCGTGGCCGGATTTGCGATGGGAGGTCCATTTGGCGCGGTGCTCGGCGCGGCGCTTGGGCACGCGGCCGATCAGGGTACGTTGCCGCGCATCAGCCTCGGCGACGGTTCGCTGGGCGGCTCGCCGCTGCACCCGGCGCGGATCGCAGCCGCGCTGGGCCGGCGGGACCAGCTTTTTGCGATCGGCGTGGTGGTGCTCAGCGCCAAGCTCGCCAAGTGCGACGGCCCCGTAGTGCGGGCGGAGATCGACGCGTTCAAGCGCCAGTTCCGCATACCGCCCGAGTCGGTGCGCGATATCGGCCGGCTGTTCGACCAGGCGCGCGACAGCAACGAAGCTTTCGAGCCCTATGCCGTGCAGCTTGGGGAGAGCTTCGCCGATAACCGCGGCCTGTTGGAGGATGTGCTGGCCGCGCTGTTCGCAATCGCCCGTGCCGATAAGGCGCTGACGGTCGCGGAGGAGGCGATGCTGCGCCGGGTGCACCGCGCGTTCGGTTTGGACCAGTTGGCGTGGGACCAGGCGCGCGGCGCGGCCAGCAAACCTATCGCCGAACGGGACGACGCCTATGCCGTGCTGGGAATGCCCGCCGATTCCACGGACGAGGCGCTGCGCCAGGCCTGGCTGCGGCTGATGCGCGAGAACCATCCGGACAGCCTGGCCTCGCGGGGCGTGCCGCCAGAATTCATCGCCCGCGCTGGCGAGAAGGTGGCGCGGATCAACGCGGCATGGGACCGGATCAAACGCGAGCGGCGCCTTTGAAGGTGTCCGCCGCAATCGGACCGCCGATCAAGGAGCTGCCCAGCCCCAACTGGGATGCGCGGCCGGACGGCGTGCCGATCGACATGCTGGTCCTCCACTATACTGGAATGCAGTCGGCGCAGGCGGCGCTCGACCGGCTGCGCGATCCAGCCGCGCGCGTATCCTCGCACTATGTCGTCGACGAGGACGGCACGGTGTGGCGTCTTGTCGCCGAGCGGCACCGCGCCTGGCACGCCGGGCTTTCCTCCTGGTGCGGTCACAGTCAGTTGAACGAGCGATCCATTGGGATCGAGATCGTAAACCCTGGCCATGAGTGGGGTTATCGCTGCTTCCCCGCGCTGCAGATGGCCGCAGTGTGCGACCTTTGCTTGGCTATCCTGGGCCGTCATCCCATCCCGGCCCGCAACGTCGTCGGGCACAGCGACATCGCCCCCGACCGTAAGCAGGATCCTGGAGAGTTGTTTGACTGGCCGGGCCTGGCCGCGAACGGCGTCGGATCGTGGCCCGGTCCGACGCAAGATACCACATCAGTGGACGACGTGCCGGGTGCGCTGCGCACCATCGGTTATGCGGTCGGCGTCGGCGTAGATGACGGAGAACTCGCCGTCACGCTGCGCGCCTTTCAGCGGCACTGGCTGCCAGAAGCCATTACTGGTCAGGCCGATGCGGCGACCCGAGCCCAGCTGCACGCCGTCCTCACCATCATGGCTTGACCCGGCCAGCGTCGGCGCGCATTCCATCCATGCCAGACGGCCGGACGGCCGCTGCCCTGTCCACGGCTCCAGCGTTGCTGGCGTCCTGGCCAGGGTGGAGGAAAGTCCGGGCTCCACGGGAATACGGTGCCGGTTAACGGCCGGCGGGGGCGACTCCAGGGAAAGTGCCACAGAAAACAAACCGCCGGCTCGTCGCAGGACCAGTCGGCACGGGTGAAATGGTGCGGTAAGAGCGCACCGCGCCCCTGGCAACAGAGGCGGCAGGGTAAACCCCACCGGGAGCAAGACCGAATAGGGGTGGCCGGCGGCGCGGTCGGTGAGAATCGGACGTGTGACGCAGGGGCATTCCCGCCCTGTCGCCCGGGTTGGTCGCGTGAGGCGCGCAGCGATGCACGTCCCAGAGGAATGGTCGTCCCGATCCTGCGCTGACAAGCGCGGGGTTGGACAGAACCCGGCTTACAGGCCGTCTGGCGCTTTTTATCCCCAGTCTTATCCACAAGAACGAAACACGAATAGTATAGGGCAGTATACATGACTGCACCGAAATGTTTTCCAGCACAATAACAAGCTGATTACAATCACTTTTTAGCACCGTGCATATAAAACTAAATGGCTATCCCTTTGACGCCCATATTTGCCCATGCTAGCCCATGTTATCCCATGCGCGCCCGCGTCGCGCACTTTGGGGCGGACCCGCCGCATGACGGGCATTTCTGGGCGAAAGGGTGGGGCTGCACTGAATGAGCCACTTCCTCGGCACGCACCAAAACCGTCTCGACGCCAAGGGCCGTGTCTCGATCCCAGCCAGCTTCCGCGCGCGGCTGCGGAACGGGTCGGAGGATGGTGCAGCCATCCTGATCCTAAGCCCGTCGCATAAGTTCGCCTGCATTGAGGCCTGGCCGGAACCGGCGTTCGAGGCGCTCGCAGAGCCGCTCAGCCGCCTCGATACGTTCAGCAACGACCAGGACGATTTCCTAACGGCCCTTTACGCGGACGCCACACGCGTAGAAACAGACAAGGAAGGTCGAATCGTTCTTTCAGAGTCGATGGTGCAGCACGCAAACCTGACCGAGACCGTCGCCTTCGTAGGCCGTGGCCGCACCTTCCAAATCTGGGAGCCAGCCGCTGGCGAACAGCGCAAGCGCGAGGCGCGCAACGCCACCAGCACTCGTGGCCTCACGCTTCCGGGCGCCGGCGCATGACGCCCTCCCCGACGCACATTCCCGTCATGCTGCCGCAGGTGCTGCATCATCTCGCCCCGGCATGCGGCGACGTGCTGCTCGACGGCACCTTCGGCGGCGGCGGGTATGCCTCTGCGATACTTGGAGCCGCGCCCTGCACGCTTTGGGCAATCGACCGCGATCCGGCTGCGATCGCCCGCGGCGCGGCGCTCGCCGCCCGCCACCCCGGCCGGCTGCATCTGCTGCAGGGCCGCTTTGGCGACATGGTCGGCCTGTTGGCGGAGCACGGCATCGGCAAGCTGGACGGCGTGGTGCTGGACCTTGGCGTCTCCTCGTTCCAGATCGACGACCCTGCCCGCGGGTTCAGCTTCCGCAGCGACGGCCCGCTCGACATGCGTATGGCGACTGCCGGCCCGACCGCGGCCGACTTGGTGAACGGCCTGCCGGAGGCGGAACTCGCCGACACGCTCTATGAGTTCGGCGAGGAGCGGCTGTCCCGCCGCATCGCCCACGCCATCGTCGGTGCTCGCTCCGAAGCGCCCATCGAGACAACGCTTCAGCTCGCCGGCATCATCCGCAAGGTCGTGCCTCCCGACCGGTCGGGCATCGACCCGGCCACCCGCAGCTTCCAGGCGTTGCGCATCCGGGTGAACGACGAGTTGGGCGAGATCGAGCGCGCGCTGCAGCAGGGGGCGTCGCTCTTGGCGCCGGGCGGGCGGCTGGTGGTGGTGTCGTTCCACTCGCTCGAGGACAGGTTGGTGAAGCGCTTCATGCTCGACGCCGCCGGACGCACTCCGGCACCGTCCCGCCACGATCCGCGCAGCCTGATGGACCCGTTGGGAGCACTGTTGCTCCGCAACCGCATGGCGCCGGCCTTCCGGCTGCTGACCAACGGCGCCGAGCGGTCGGACCCAGACGAAATCCGTGCCAACCCTCGCGCCCGCAGCGCTCGGCTGCGAGCCCTGGCCCGCCTTGCCGCAACCCAAGACCGGGACACCGCCCCAGCATGATCCGTCCCCTGACCTGCATCTGCCTGCTGCTGGCCGGGAGCTCCGGGCTATACTTGTATCAATCCAAGCACCGGGCGCAGATGCTCGACCGCGAGATAGAGAGCACGTTGAAGGCCACCAGCGCGGCGCGGGACCGTATCGGCGTGCTGCGCGGCGAATGGGCCTTGCTGAACGAGCCGGAGCGCCTGGCCGCGCTGTCGCAGTCGCATCTGGGGCTGAAGACCTTGGCGCCTTCGCAGTTCGTCACCGCCGTCGAGCTGGGCGCGCGCCTGCCGCAGCCTGCAGCACCCGGCACGACCTATGCGCCCGAGGAGGAATCTCCGGTCCCTACAGCGGATGCGCTGCCGCAGCCTCCCGCGCCCGCCGCCTCGCCGGTGCCGGCGCATCCGGCGATTGCGCTCGCGCGGACGCCACCGGTTCCGCCAGCCGCGCCGCCGCGGTCGCCGGTGCAGGTCGCGTCGATGCTGCAGCCGCCAGCGTCGCCGCTGCCCCCGCCCCGGCCCATCGCGCCCCATCCGGTCCTTGCTTCCGTGGTCAATGTCAGCGCCAGCTCGATCGCAGCGCTTCCGGGGCCTAAGCCGGCCCTGCCCCGTCCGGCCCCTTCATCGCATGCCAATACCAGCCCGGCGGTCGCGTCGCCGCGGCCCAGCATCCAGACGCCCCAGGGGACGTCGATTGGCGAGTCGGTGGCGCGCATGGCGCGTCTTCAGGGGGGAACTCAGGCCGCCAGCGTCACGGCGCCGATATCCCAGCCTGCAATCAACCCGCCGGCAAGTGGCACAGCGATCGCATCGGTCGCATCGGTCCTGGGGGGCGTCCGGCCGCTCCTGCCGCCGCCGATACCGTTCGGATCGGCAATGGCCGCGGCCGTCACAAGTACGCGCTGAGCGGAGATAACCAAGCTCGTATGACCGAATCGGTGCCCCCTGCCTCCGGCCCTGACGCCCCGCAGCCCAAGGGCTGGCGTGGCGAGCCGCGTATGCAGACCATTCGCGTGACCGCACCCGACCTGGCCCGGCGCGCGCTGATGGAAAAAATGCGCGGGCGCCTCGTGATCGCCTCCATCGGCTTCTTCCTGCTGTTCGGCGCCGTCGCCCTCAAGCTCGCGGGTGCCACAGTCATGTTCCCGATCCAGCCGAGGCACCACGACCGTCTCGCCCAGCTTCCGGACCCGACGGTCGCCCCCCCGCCTGTGTCGGCCGACGGTTCGCCCGCATTCGTGCCGCCGCCGCCGCGGGACACCGGGCCGCACACCCGGGCGATGATCGTGGACCGCAACGGCGAGATACTGGCGCTCTCGCTGCCAACCGCCGGCCTTTATGCCAATCCGCGCGAGATGATCGACACGGCGGAGGCCGCGCAGAGGATAAAGGCCGTACTGCCCAGCCTTGACCTCGACGTCGCTAAGGCACGGCTCGCGAGCGAGAAGCAGTTCGTCTACCTCGCCCGCAACATCACCCCGCGCGAGCAGCTTGCGCTCAACAACCTCGGCATCCCCGGGGTCTATTTCCAGCCGACCGAGCGCCGCCGCTATCCGCAGGGCCGGGTGGCAGCGCACGTGGTGGGCGGCGTCGACGTGGATGCGCGGGGCATCGCCGGTGTGGAGCGCTTCTTCGACGAGCGTTTGCGGGACAACCCGGAGCCGCTCAAGCTGTCGCTCGATGTCCGGGTGCAGGCGGTGATCCGGGACGAGCTGTCCAAGTCGATGGCGGAGTTCCACGCCATCGGCGCCTGCGGAATCGTGATGGATGTGCGCACCGGCGAGGTGGTCGCCATGGTCAGCCTACCCGACTACGACGCCAACAAGCCCGGCGAGGCCTCGAACGAGCAGCGCTTCAACCGCGCGGTAACGGGAATGTACGAACCCGGCAGCACGTTCAAGCTGCAGACGGCCGGGATGGCACTCGACTCCGGCGCGGCGCAGCTCTGGACCTCGTTCGACGCGTCGCACGACATCCATATCGGGCGCTTCACCATCAAGGACTTCGAGGGCAAACACCGGGTCCTTGAGCTCCCGGAGGTCATCGCCTATTCCAGCAACCTGGGCGCCGCGCACATGGCGCAGCAGGTCGGTTCGGAGCGGCAGCGGGCCTGGCTGCAGGCGATGGGCATGTTCACCCGCGTCGGCGTCGAGTTGCCGGAGCAGGGCCAGCCGATCGTGCAGCCGGCGGCAAACTGGAAAGAGATCGCGACCATGACCGTGGGCTTCGGCCATGGCATCGCGGTTTCCCCTCTGCACGTGGTGCGCGGCACGGCGGTGCTGGCAAATGGCGGCATGATGCTGCACCCGACCATCCTGGAGGCGGAGAGGCCGCCCGACGAGCACCGGATCATGCGGCAGTCGACGTCGGATACGTTGCGCAAACTGATGCGGCTGGTGGTGACGGACGGCTATGGCAAGCCGGCGGACGTGCCGGGCTACTTCGTGGGCGGCAAAACCGGCACCGCCGAGAAGACGATGGGGCACACCTATAGAAGACACGCGAACGTCAGCGCCTTCATGAGCGTGTTTCCAATGAACGCTCCGCGCTACGCTGTCTATTTCATGCTGGACGAGCCGAAGGGCAACGCCAGCACGGGCGGCTACTCGACCGCCGGCGCCGTGAGCGCACCCGGGGCGGGCCGGGTCATCGCGCGTATCGCGCCGATGCTGGGGCTGATGCCCGAGACGGTGACGGCGGCGGCGACGCAGGCAACACTCGCCATGCCGCTGCGGCCGGGCCGGCCTTCGGGTTGGCGGGCGCCGGCGGACACGCCGATGGCGCACGGGCCGGCCCATCAAGCGCCAGTGCCGGCCGCGGTTTCGGCTCCTGCCGAGCCTGTGATCCAACGGCGGGAAGCCGGGCCGCCGGTCACGTCCGTTGCGGCTCGCTGATATGCTGCAGCGCATTGGGATGACATCGCCGCCCGGCTTGCCGACGAGCGTCATCGGCATGACCGCAGATAGCCGCGCCGTCCGGCCTGGCATGCTGTATGCTGCTTTGCCGGGCGCCCGTGCCGATGGCCGCACCTATATCCCGGACGCCGTGGCGCGGGGTGCCGCGGCCGTGCTGGCGCCTAGCGGCACAAGCTGGCCCGCGAACGTTCCGGTCCGTCCGATGATCCTTGACGCCGAGCCCCGCCGCGCGCTGGCCCGCCTGGCCGCGATGCAGGCAGGTCCGCAACCGGAGCGAATCGTCGCGATCACCGGCACCAATGGCAAGACCAGCACCGCCGAATTCCTGCGCCAGATCCTGGCCGGCAGCGGCGTCGAGGCCGCGAGCCTCGGCACGCTCGGGTTGATCACCCGGACGGGCCAGGGCAGCCCTGGGCTTACGACGCCAGACCCGGTGGCGCTTGCAGAGACCTTGGCGGCGCTGGCGCACGATGGCGTGCAGGCGGTGGCGCTGGAGGCGTCGTCGCACGGGCTCGAACAGTTCCGGCTGGATGGGGTGCGGCTGGCAGCGGCCGGGTTCAGCAATCTGACGCGGGACCACCTGGACTATCACGGCACCATGGAGGCGTATCGCACCGCGAAGCTGCGTCTGTTCGACCTGCTGCCGCGCGGCGCCCCGGCCGTCGCCAGCACCACCCTGGAGCCGGCCACCATGGCGGCGCTGGCCGGCATCGTGGCCCGGCGCGGCCTGGCGCTGCATCGCGTCGGCGAGGACGGCGACCTGCTGCGCCTGTTGCGCGCCATCCCGCAGCCTGGCGGGCAGGCGCTTGTAGTCGACCTAGGCGGAGCTAGGCATGAGCTGGTTCTCCCATTGCCTGGACGGTTCCAGGCAGACAACGCGCTGCTCGCCGCGGGGCTTGCGATCGCGACCGGCACCGGCGACGCGCTGGACCGGCTTTCGATGCTGCACGGCGTACGCGGGCGGATGGAGCTGGCGGCGACTCTACCCAATGGCGCCGCGGTCTATGTCGACTACGCCCACACGCCCGACGCGCTTGATCGCCTGCTATCCGCCCTGCGGCCGCATACGGCCAGGCGGCTGCATGTCGTGTTCGGCGCCGGCGGGGACCGTGATCCCGGCAAGCGACCCCTGATGGGCGCCGCCGCGCGCGCGGCCGACCGCGCCATCGTCACTGACGACAACCCACGGAGCGAGGATCCGGCCGCCATCCGCCGCGCTGTCCAGGCCGCCCTGCCCGGCGCCGTCGAGATCGGCGACCGCGCCGCCGCCATCGCCGCCGCAATGAACGACTTGGGGTCGGGCGACGTGCTGGTCGTCGCGGGCAAGGGGCACGAGCAGGGCCAGACCGTCGGCGGGACCGTCCTGCCGTTCGACGACGCCAGCGTCGTGCGCGGCCTGCTATGACGGCGCTGTGGACCGCCTACACGCTGCAGGCCGCGAGCGGCGGGGCCTTGTCGGCGCCGTTCGAAGCCACGGGCGTGTCGATCGACAGCCGCACCGTTCGGCCCGGCGACCTGTTCGTGGCGCTGCAGGGCGACACGGACGGCCATGCCTTCGTCGCGGACGCGCTGGCCCGTGGGGCGGCCGGTGCTATGGTGCACCGCACGGACGGGTTATCGGCCGATGCTCCTTTGTTGGTCGTGGGCGATACGTTGGCCGGGCTGCATGCCTTGGGCCGCGCGGGCCGGGCACGCTTCACCGGCCGGATGGTCGCGATCACCGGCAGCGTCGGCAAGACCACGACCAAGGAGATGCTGCGGACCGCCCTCGCGTCCTTCGGTCCCACTCACGCGGCCGAGGTGTCCTACAATAACCACTGGGGCGTGCCGCTGACCCTCGCGCGCCTGCCGCCCGACGCGGCATTCTGCGTAGCCGAGATTGGCATGAACCACGCCGGCGAGATCGCGCCGCTCGCGCTGCTCGCCGCCCCCCATGTTGCGATCGTCACCGCGGTTGCCAGCACGCATATCGGCCACCTGGGCAGCCTTGAGGCGATCGCCGACGAGAAGGCCGCGATCCTGCAAGGCCTGGAGCCCGGCGGCATCGCCATCTTGCCCGGCGATAGCCCGTTTTTCGGACGATTGGCGGAGGCGGCACCTGGCCGCATATTCACGTTCGGCAGCATGGAGGGCGTGGACGCACGCCTTCTGCACGTCGCTCCATTGCGGGCCAGCATTCTTCGACGCAACGTCGAGCTCTCGCTCGCTGCGCCGGGCGCGCACATGGCGACCAACGCCGTCGCCGCCCTGGCCGCCTGTGCTGCGCTGGGCCTTGACGTAGCCCTGGCCGCCGAAGCGCTCGCGGCGTTCCGGCCCGTCGCCGGCCGTGGCCTGCAGCGGCCGATCCGCGGCGGAGACATCCTGCTGCTCGACGAGAGCTACAACGCCTCTTCGGCTTCTGTCCGCGCCGCACTCGGCGTGCTCGCGGCGTTGCCGGGGCGGCGTGTCGCGGTATTGGGCGACATGTTGGAACTCGGGGAGTTCGGCCCCGCGGAGCATGCCGGCCTGACCGCCGACGTCACCGCCAGCGCTGACCTTCTTTATGCTTGCGGCCCGCTCATGCGGCACTTGTATGCCGGCGTGCCGGCACACGCCCGCGGTGCGCATGTGTGGGACAGCGCGGCCTTGGCGCCCCTGGTCGCAGCTGCGGTCCAGCCAGGCGACGCGGTGTTGGTCAAAGGCAGCCTCGGCAGCCGCATGCGCCTGGTCGTGGCAGCGCTTGAGAGCCAGCCGCCCAGCAAACAGGCGGAGGGCGACTCTTGATGTTCGTCTATCTGTCCCGCCTTTTCGCCGACCAGTTCATTCTGGCGAACCTGTTTCGCTACATCACCTTCCGGTCCGGGGCGGCGTGCCTCACGTCGCTGTTCATCAGCTTCCTGCTGGGCCCGATGGTCATACGTTGGCTCACCTCCGTGCAGAACGGCGGCCAGCCGATCCGGCTCGATGGACCCGCCCGGCACCTGATCGAGAAGAAGGGCACGCCCACCATGGGCGGCGTGCTCATCCTGGCGTCGCTCACCGCATCGACCCTGCTCTGGACCGATTTCCGCAACGGCTATGTCTGGGCGGTGCTGCTGCTGACGCTCGGCTATGGGCTGATCGGCTTTCTAGACGACTTCCTGAAGCTGTCCCGCCGTAACACCAAGGGCGTGTCGGCCCGGGGCAAGCTGATCGCGCAGGTGCTGCTCGGGCTCGGCTGCGCCATTTGGATCGCATCGTTGACCCGGGAGCCGCTGAGCACCGCCCTGACCGTTCCGGTGTTCAAGGAGGTGCTGATTCCGCTCGGCTTGCTGTTCCCGGTGGTCGGGATGTTCGTGATGGTCGGCAGCTCGAACGCGGTCAACCTGACGGACGGGCTGGACGGCCTGGCGATCGTGCCGACGATCATCGCCGCCGCGGTGTTCGCGCTGATCTCCTACCTCGTCGGCAATCGCGTGTTCGCGGACTACCTGCAGCTCCATCCGGTGCCGGGCGTGGGCGAGCTGGGCGTGTTCCTCGCGGCGCTGGTTGGCGCCGGGCTCGGCTTCCTGTGGTTCAACGCACCGCCGGCGGCCGTGTTCATGGGCGACACCGGCAGCCTCGCCTTGGGCGGCGCGCTGGGAGCGGTCGCTGTCGCCACCAAGCATGAGATCGTGCTCGGCATCGTCGGCGGGCTGTTCGTCGTCGAGACGGTCAGCGTCATCATCCAGGTGTTCTGGTTCAAGCGCACCGGCCGGCGCGTGTTCCTAATGGCGCCCCTGCACCATCACTACGAAAAAAAGGGCTGGTCGGAGCCGACGATCGTGATCCGGTTCTGGATCGTTTCGATGATCCTGGCGCTGGTGGGCTTGGCCACCTTGAAGATCCGATGAGCGCATTCCCCAACGATCTCTTCGCCGGCCGCCGTTTCGCGGTTGTCGGCCTGGGCCGCAACGGGCTGCCCGTCGCGCGCGCGCTGCTCGCCATGGGCGCCGACGTGGCCGTGTGGGACGACAAGCCGGAGGCCCGCGCCGCCGTCGCCGGCCTGCCGCTGCTTGATCTGGCGCATGGCCTCGCTGGGTTCGAGGCATTGGTGCTCAGCCCCGGCATCCCGCATCGCCTGCCTGCGCCACATCCCGCGGCGCTGGCGGCCCGGCACGCGGGCGTGCCCATCCTGTCGGATGCGGAGCTGCTGTTTCGCGCCGTGCGTGCAACCGGGTCGCAATCGCGGTTCGTGGGCATCACCGGCACCAACGGCAAAAGCACCACCACCGCCCTGCTCGCGAACATACTATCTACTGCTGGTATCGAGTCGGCTGCAGGGGGCAACCTGTGCGTTCCAGCGCTGGCCCTCCCGGCCCTCACAGACGCTGGCGTCTACGTTCTGGAAATGTCCTCCTACATGCTGGAGCGCCTGATCACGTTGCGCTTCGACGCAGCCGCCTTGCTCAATCTCAGTCCCGATCACCTGGATCGGCATGGCGACATGCCGGGCTATATTGCCGCCAAGAGCAGTGTGTTCGACCGGCAGGGCGCGGGCGACGTCGCGGTGATCGGGACCGACGACGCCGATGCCGCGGCTTTGGCCCGCAGCCTGCGCGGCCCGCGCGTCCTGACGGTGTCGGGCCAGCACCAGGCCGACGTCTGGTGCGACGACGGCGTGCTGCGCGACCGCGATGGGCCGATCCTGCCGATGATCGACGCCCCCGCCCTGCTCGGCGCCCATAATGCGCAGAATGCCGCCGCCGCTGCCGCCCTGGCCCTGGCGCTCGGGGTGCAGCGCGACACGGCCGCGGCTGCCATCGCCGGATTCCCAGGCCTGCCGCACCGGCAGCAGCGCGTGGCCGTAATGGACGGGGTGGCCTGGGTGAACGACAGCAAGGCAACCAATGCGGACGCCGCCGCCCGCGCGCTGGCCTGCTACGGCCAACTGGTCTGGATCGCGGGCGGCATCGCCAAGGCTGGCGGCATCGAAGCCCTGCGTCCACTGCTTCCCCGCGTGGCGCACGCCGTGCTGATCGGCCGCGACGCGCCGCTGCTGGCCGGGACCCTATGCGACGCCGGAGTGCCGTTCACGATCGCCGGTACCCTGGACGCCGCCGTCCTGGCTGCCCGTGCCGCCGCTGCTCGTACTGGCTCGCCCGTGGTGCTGCTGTCCCCGGCCTGCGCCAGCTTCGACCAGTTCGCGAGCTTCGAGACCCGCGGCGACCGGTTCCGCGACCTGGTGCTCGCCCCAGCGATGAAGAGGAGCGCCTGATGGCCCTGTCCCGCTCCGATACCTCCGTGCTCGGCCGCTGGTGGTGGACGGTCGACCGCTGGACCCTCCTCGCCGTCGGCACGCTGATCGGCTTTGGCTACATCATGATGCTGGCGGCGTCGCCGGCGGTGGCGGAGCGCCTTCACCAGTCACGCGACGTGTTCCTTCTGAAGCAGGTTGTGTTCCTGGCGCTCGCCGGGCTGACGGTCGTGGGCGTTTCCCTGCTCTCGCCAAAGGGCGTCCGCCGCCTGGCGCTGCTCGGCTGCCTGGCGGCGTTGGCGCTCACGGCCGCCACCCTCGTCATGGGCGTCGAGATCAAGGGCGCCCGCCGCTGGATCTCCATCCCCGGTATGACCGTGCAGCCCAGCGAGTTCCTAAAGCCCTGCTTCGCCGTCGTTGCCGCATGGCTGCTCAGCGAGAGCCACGTTGGGAGCATTGTTGCTCCGCAACAGCGCGTGCGGCACCTCCCAGGCATGATCCTCGCGGGCGGAGTGTTCGCGCTCATCGCCCTGCTGCTGAAGTCGCAGCCGGACATGGGGATGCTGGCGGTGGTCGCCGCGGTGTTCTTCACCCAGTTGTTCATTGGCGGCCTGAACCTGATGCTGGTCGGCGCCGCCGCGGGCGGGCTCGTGGCCGCGGGCGTCGGCGCCTACACGTTCTTCCCGCATGTCCGCAGCCGCATCACCCGGTTCATGGACCCGGCGTCCGGCGACAGCTACCAGGTCAATACCGCCCTCGAAGCCTTCGGCAACGGGGGGCTGCTGGGCCGCGGCCCCGGCGAGGGCCGGGTCAAGGACGTGCTGCCCGACGCCCATGCGGACTTCGTGTTCGCCGTTGTGGGCGAGGAGTTCGGCATGATCATCTGCCTGGCCGTGCTTGCGCTATTCGGCTTCATCGTGCTGCGCGGCCTGCTGCGGCTGCTGGCGGAGCAGGATCTGTTCATCGTGTTGGCGTCCTGCGGGCTGGTGACCAGCTTCGGCCTGCAGGCGTTCGTGAACATGGCGAGCTCGCTGCACCTGATCCCGACCAAGGGCATGACCCTGCCCTTCGTGTCCTATGGCGGGTCGTCCGTGCTCGCGGTGGCGCTCGGGATTGGCATGCTGCTGGCGCTCACCCGGCGCCGCACCCACGCCGAGCCGATCTGGGAGCACGCCGCATGAGGGGCCGACCCGTTCGTCCAATCGTGATCGCTGCCGGCGGCACCGGCGGGCACTTCTTCCCGGCCGAGGCGCTGGCGTCCGAACTGATCGCCCGCGGCCACCGCATCGCGCTGATGACGGACGCGCGCAGCGGCGGCCTGAAATCAGAGGTGTTCGCCGGACATGAGACCTTTGTGCTGCGCGGTGCGGGGATCGCCGGGCGCGGCGCATTGCGCGCGTGCCAGGCGGCGTTGGCGCTGGCGGCGGGGACGGCACAGGCCCGCAGCATCCTATCGACGTTCGGCGCCGCCGTGATCGTGGGTTTCGGCGGCTATCCTTGCGTTGCGCCCGTGCTGGCATCGCGCCTGATGGTACGGCGGCCCGCGGTCGTGCTGCACGAGCAGAATGCCGTGCTGGGCCGGGCCAACCGTGCGCTGGCGAGGTTCGCGGACCGGCTGGGGCTGGGCGTGGCCGCAACCACCCGCCTGCCCGCCGGAACAGCCACGGTGCTGACCGGCAACCCGGTGCGCCCGGCGATCTGCGCCATGGCCGGGCTTGGATACACGCCTCCTACGGCGGATGGCCCAATCAACCTGCTCGTCACCGGCGGCAGCCAGGGTGCGCGGGTGTTCAGCGACACGGTGCCGCAGGCCGTCGCACGGCTGCCGGACGGGCTGCGCACCCGGCTCCGAATTGTGCAGCAATGCCGGCCCGAGGACCTCGGCCGCGTGCGCGAAGCCTATGCCGCACAGGGCGTGCAGGCAGAGCTGGCGGCGTTCTTCCCCGACATGGCCGCGCGGCTGGCGGCGGCGCATTTTGTCGTGGCGCGCGCCGGCGCCAGCACAGTGGCGGAGCTTTGCGCCGTGGGCCGGCCTGCGTTGCTGGTGCCGCTGCCGGGCTCGATCGACCAGCATCAGGACCACAACGCCGTGGCGTCCGGCGCGGACGTGCTGCCGCAGGGCGAGTTCGAGGCGAACCCTCAGGCGCTTGCCGACGTACTGGCCGCCTGCCTGCCCTTCCCCGGCCTGTTGGCGGAGAAGGCGCAGCTTGTCGCCCGCGCCGGCATCCCCGACGCCGCTGCCCGCCTCGCCAACCTGGTCGAGCACATGGCGCGCGCCAACCAGTCCCCGGCCAACGAATTAGGAGTCCGCGCGTGAGGGCACTGCCACTCGGCATCGGCACGATCCACTTCGTCGGCATCGGCGGCATCGGCATGTCGGGCATCGCCGAGGTGCTGCACACGCTGGGCTACGCCGTGCAGGGCAGCGATATCTCCGACAACGCCAACGTGCGCCGCCTGCGGGACGCAGGAATCCCGGTGGCGATCGGCCATGACGCGGCAAACGTCGCCAACGCGCAGGTCGTGGTCGTCAGCACGGCGGTGAAGCGCGACAACGCCGAGGTCGCCGCCGCGCGCGCGCGCCTGGTGCCCGTGGTGCGCCGGGCGGAGATGCTGGCCGAGCTGATGCGGCTGAAATGGGCCATCGCCGTCGGCGGCACCCACGGCAAGACGACGACGACGAGCCTGGTCGCCTGCCTGCTGGAGGCGGCCCACATGGACCCGACCGTGATCAACGGCGGCATCATCAACGCCTACAACTCGAACACGCGCCTGGGCGAGGGCGAGTGGATGGTGGTCGAGGCCGACGAGAGCGACGGGAGTTTTCTACGCCTCCCGGCCGTCATCGCCGTGGTGACGAACATGGACGCCGAGCACCTCGACCACTGGGGCACGGCGGAGGCCATGGTGGCGGGATACGACCAGTTCGTCGCCAACGTGCCGTTCTACGGTTTTGCCGTGCTGTGCATCGATCATCCGGGCGTGCAGCAGATGATCCCGCGGCTTTCGGACCGCCGGGTCATCACCTACGGCTTCTCGCCGCAGGCCGACGTGAGGGCGGAACGGCTGGTGATGGACAAGCTCGGCGCCACCTTCGAGGTCGTCGTGACCGGGCGCGGCCGCAACGTGTCCCGCCGCATGGGACCGTTCCGGCTGCCGATGCTGGGCCAGCACAACGTGCAGAACGCGCTGGCCGCCGTTGCGATCGCGGTCGAGATGGATGTGGACGAGACGACGATCCGCAGCGCCTTCGCAGGCTTCCGCGGCGTGAAGCGGCGCTTCACCAAGACGGGCGAGTCGGGCGGCATCACCGTCATCGACGACTATGGCCATCACCCCGTCGAGATCGCCGCCGTGTTGAAGGCCGCGCGCCAGGCCGGGGCGCGCAACGTGGTCGCGGTCGTGCAGCCGCACCGCTATTCCCGCCTGCATTCGCTGTTTCCGGAGTTCTGCACCTGCATGAACGATGCAGGGACCGTCATCATCGCCGACGTGTATGCGGCCGGTGAGGCACCTATTCCCGGCATCTCGCGCGACTCGCTGGTTGACGGGCTGCGCGCCCGCGGCCACCGCAGCGTGGTGCCGCTGCCCGGGCCGGAGCACCTGGGCGAGATGGTGCACGCCATCGCCAAGCCCGGTGATTTCGTGATCTGCCTCGGCGCCGGCACCATCACCCAATGGGCGGCGAGCCTGCCCGCCGAGTTGGCGGAGCTGCAGGCCGGCAGCACGCGGCGGGTTGGATGATCCCCACCTTGTCCGGCGAGCCCAGCGAAATGGCGGAGCCACTTGCGCGACTTGGTCCGACGCGCATCCCGCACCTCATCGACCGGCTGCCGCCGACCTGCGGCCGGGTGCAGGCCGACACGCTGCTAGCGCCGTTCACCTGGTTTCGCGTGGGCGGCGCGGCCGAGGTATTGATGCGGCCATCCAGCGTCACAGACCTCGCGGACTTCCTCACAGCGCTGCCGCCCGACGTGCCGGTACAGGTGCTGGGTGCAGCCAGCAACATGATCGTCCGCGACGGCGGCATACATGGCGTGGTACTGCGCCTGGGGCGCGGCTTCGGTGAGGTACGCATCGAGCGGGATGGCGTGGTCGCCGGTGCCGCGTGCCTCGACGCAGCGGTCGCCGAGCACGCGGCGGCGGCGGGGCTCGCCGGGCTCGAGTTCCTGTCGGGCATCCCCGGCACCATCGGCGGCGCGGTCGCCATGAACGCCGGCGCCTATGGCAGCGACGTCGCGAGCTGTCTCGACTGGGCGGAGCTCGTCACCCGGTCCGGCGAGCAGGTTCGCCTGCCGGCGGCCGAGCTGGCTCTGGCCTACCGCCATGCCAGTCTGCCGCCCGGCGCCATCGTGGTCCGCGCCCGCTTCCGCGCCCAACCCGGCGACCGCGCCACCATCGCCGCCCGCATGGCCGAGATACGCCGGAACCGCGAGGCGACGCAGCCGGTCCGCGCCCGCACTGGCGGCTCCACTTTCCGCAACCCGCCGGGAATGCGCGCCTGGGAGCTGATCGATGCCGCCGGCGGCCGCGGCTTGATACGCGGGGGCGCTGCCTGCAGCGACAAGCATTGCAATTTCCTGCTGAACACCGGCGGCGCGACCGCGGCCGACCTGGAGGGACTGGGCGAGGAGCTGCGACGCCGCGTGCACGCGGCGTCGGGCGTCATGCTGGAATGGGAGATCAAGCGCGTCGGCATCCCGGGCGGCGCTGCGCAGCTCGTGGCGGGGAACGCCGCATGAAGCGCATCGCGGTCCTGTATGGCGGCATCTCCGCCGAACGCGAGGTCAGCCTCACCTCGGGGCGCCAGGTGATCGCGGCATTGGCCGGCGCCGGGTTCGACGTGATGCCGATCCTGGTCGGACAGGACCTGGGCGCGGTGATCGCAGCATTGGATCCGAAGCCGGACGCCGTGTTCAACGCGCTGCACGGTCAGTTCGGCGAGGATGGGGCGATCCAGGGCGTGCTGGACTGGCTCGGCATACCCTATACCCACTCCGGCGTCCGTGCCTCGGCATTGGCAATGGACAAGCAGGCTGCCAAGGCGGTGTTCGCCGCCGCCGGGCTGCCGGTGGCGCGGGGGCGCATCGTGGACATAGACGAGCTCGAAACCGCCGACCCGGTGCCGCTGCCCTATGTCGTCAAGCCATTGAACGAGGGCTCGTCCGTCGGTGTCGAGATCCTGCGCGCTGGTGACAATCGCCGGGCGGAAGTCGCGCGGCAGTGGGCCTTCGGACGCTACGCCATGGTCGAGGAATACGTGCCCGGGCGCGAGCTGACGGTCGGCGTGATGGGTGACCGCGCGCTGGTGGTGACGGAGATCGCCCCCACAGCCGGGTTCTACGACTATCAGGCGAAGTATGCCGAGGGCGGCTCCCGACATGTCATACCGGCCGCGGTGCATCCCGAGACCTATGCCCGCGCGATGGACATGGCGTTGGCGGCGCACCGCGCGCTCGGTTGCCGCGGCGCCACCCGGGCCGACCTGCGCTACGACGACACGGCGGGGGAGCCGGGCCGGCTGGTGCTGCTGGAGGTGAACACCCAGCCGGGCCTGACGCCGACCAGCCTGCTGCCGGAGCAGGCGGCGCATCTTGGCATCGACTTCCCCGCGCTATGCGCCTGGATGGTGGAGCACGCCGCATGTCGCGCGTGACAACGCCCAATCGCGCGGTCCCAGCCCGTGCAGCGGATGGGCGGACGCCAGCGAACGGCGGTGCGAACGCACGGCCATCCGCCCGCACCCCGGCCAAGCCGCCGCGTCCGCTCAACGACCGCCCGACGCGGTGGAAACTGCTGCGCCGCCGCCAGCGCCATCTGCTGCGCCCGCTCGCCTGGGGTTTCGCCGGCGTGCTGTTGATGGCCGGCGTTGCCGCCCTGTTGCGCACGGTGCATCCCGGCGCCTCCTTGGCCTCGCTGCGCGAGCGGATCGGCGCCAGCACCAGCCTGTATGTGCAGGACGTCGTGGTCGAGGGTCGGTCATTGACCCCGGAGAACCTGCTGCGGGCTGCGCTGGGCGTCTCGAAAGGCGACAAGCTGCTGAGCATCTCGATCGAGGCCGCCCGCGCGCGCATCGAGGGGCTGACCTGGGTTCAGCACGCGACCGTGGAGCGCCGGCTGCCTGGGACCATCGTGGTGCACCTCACCGAGCGCCGCCCGTTTGCTGTATGGCAGACGCGTGACAAGTTCGTCCTGATCGATCGGGCGGGCCAAGTCGTGGCCCAGGGGGACCCGGTGAAGGACGCCGCCGCCTTTGCCACGCTGCCCTTGGTCGTCGGGGCCGGGGCGCCGGAGTTCGCCGCCGCACTGCTGGACCAGCTTGCGGCGCAGCCGGCCTTGCGCGCGCGTGTCGTGGCCGCAATCCGGGTGGGGGAGCGCCGCTGGAACCTCCGGCTCAACAACGGCGCGGACGTGCTGCTGCCCGAGGGCGCCGAGGCACCGGCCATGAGCCGGCTGATGGAGCTGCAAACCGCGCAGTCGCTGCTGGACCGCCCGCTGCAGACCGTCGACCTGCGCCTGCCCGACCGCATGGTGGTCCGTGCGCAGCCGGATGCGCACGCACCGATACCATTAAGCCCAATTCCGCCGGGCTCGATCCCACAAAGCCCCATTCCACAAACCGTGGGCCCGTCCAGCCCGCGCAGGCCGATCTAGGGATGCCTGGATGAACGACATGCCCCGCAACACTGTCCTGCACGCTCCCGTCAGGTCTGGAAGGTCCGACCTTGGCCGGTCGTTGAGCGCGCATCTGCCCCCGCCGATGCCGCCCGATCCGCCGCCGCGCCGCCCGCTGCGGACCGCGCCGTTCGGCGTGCTGGATGTGGGCAGCACCAAGGTCACCTGCCTGATCGGCCGGGTGGACCACGACGGCGAGCTTCGCGTGCTAGGTTTCGGCATGCGCCAGGCCCGCGGCGTGCGGGCCGGCGGGATCACCGACCTGGACGCCGCCGAGCACGCCGTCCGCGGTGCGGTCGGCGCCGCCGAGACCATGGCGGACCACAGGCTGCGCTCGGTGACGGTGAACCTGACCTGCGGCAAACCGGAAAGCCGGCTGTTCAACGTGAAATGGCCCGTAGGCGGCCGCGCCGTGACCGAGGCGGATGTACGGCACATCGTGCAGGAGGGCCGCAGCCGTGCCTTTGTCGAAGGCCGAGAGAGCATCCACATCCTCCCGCTCGGCTTCGCCGTCGACGAGACATCGGGCGTCGCCGACCCGCGCGGCCTGCACTGCGACACGCTCTCGGCCCGCCTGCACGCGGTGGATGCGGCCTCCACCGCGCTGCGCAACCTCGAGACCACGGTGCTGCGGTGCGAGCTGTATATCGCAGAGCTGGTCAGCGCGCCCATGGCAGCGGGATTATCGGCCCTGGTCGAGGACGAGCGGCAGCTGGGCGTCACCGTCATCGACATGGGCGGCGGTACGACGGGGATCGCCGTGTTCAACGAGGGCCACCTGCTGCACACGGCACAGCTTCCCGTCGGCGGCGGCCATGTCACCAACGATCTCGCCCGGCTGCTCTCATGCTCCGTGGTCGACGCCGAGCGGCTGAAGACGGTCTATGGCAACGCCGAGAGCAGCCCGGACGACGAGCGCGAGATCCTGTCCGTGCCGCTGGTGGGCGAGGAGGAGCACGACTTCGCCAAAATCCCGCGCAGCCAATTGGTGAACGCGATCCGCCCGCGGCTGGAGGAGACTTTCGAGCTGGTCCGCGCTCAGTTGGACGGCGCGGGCCTGGCGCACGAGGCCGGCACCCGCGTCGTGCTCACCGGCGGCGCCAGCCAGCTCGTCGGCGTGCGGGAGATGGCGGGCCGCATCCTGGACCGCCAGGTGCGCCTGGGCCGCCCGCTGCCGTTGCGAGGGCTGTCGGATGACGTGTCCGGCCCCGGCTCCGCGACGGCGGCGGGCCTGCTGAGTTGGGCCAGCGGTATTGGGCGCACCCTGGCCGACCTGGACCTGTCCGAGGACCGCCCGGCCCGGCTGCTGGGCCGGGCGGTCAAGTTCCTCCAGAACCGATTGTGAAATGAGACCCCCAGCATGAAGCCCGACTCGCTCCGACTGTGCCAGCCCGTAACTAACTTGCCAGAACCCACCTTGGGAGACCTCGTATGACCCTGAACCTCACCGTCACGCAGCAGACCCACACCGACTTTACGCCGCGCATCACTGTCATCGGCGTAGGCGGCGGCGGCACCAATGCCGTCGACAACATGATCGCGCTGAACCTGCAGGGCGTTGATTTTGTGGTGGCCAACACGGACGCGCAGCAGTTGATGCATAGCCGGGCGGACCGCCGGGTGCAGTTGGGCCCGCATCTGACGCAAGGCCTCGGCGCCGGCGCCAAGCCCGAGATCGGCCGCGCTGCTGCAGAGGAGGCAGCCGACGAGCTGATGCGCCATCTCGATGGGACCCACATGGTGTTCATCACCGCCGGCATGGGCGGCGGCACCGGCACCGGCGCAGCGCCTGTGATTGCCCGCATGGCCCGCGAGCGCGGCGTGCTCACGGTTGGCGTCGTGACCAAACCCTTCACATTCGAGGGCGCGCGCCGTACCAAGGCGGCCGACGCGGGAATCGCCGAGCTGCAGCAGTTCGTGGACACGCTAATCGTCATCCCGAACCAGAACCTGTTTCGTCTTGCCAACGAGCGGACCGGCTGGCAGGAGGCGTTCAAGATGGCCGACCACGTTCTGTATATGGGCGTGCGCGGCGTCACCGACCTGATGGTGGCGCCCGGCCTGGTGAACCTCGATTTCGCCGACATCCGCACCGTGATGGCCGAGATGGGCAAGGCGATGATGGGCACCGGCGAGGCCGAGGGCGAGAACCGCGCCATACGCGCCGCCGAGGCCGCGATCAGCAACCCGCTGCTTGAAGATACCAGCATGGCGGGCGCGCGCGGGCTGCTGATCAACATCACCGGCGGCGAGGACATGACGCTGTTCGAGGTCGACCAGGCCGCGAACCGCATTCGGGAAGAGGTCGCCGAGGACGCCAACATCATCTTCGGCTCGGCAATCGACGAGAACCTCGCCGGGCGCGTGCGCGTCTCGGTGGTGGCGACCGGCATCGACATCGGCCAGACCGAGGCGACGAAGCCGCGCCTGATCGCCGTCGGAGGCAGCGGGATGACCCACGTCGCCGCGACGCCGCCCACCAGCCCGCCGGCCTCGCACATGCCGCCCTCGTTCGGCGTAATCGGCCAGTCCGCGCCGGTGCCGAACCCAGCGCAGTTGCTGACGCCCCGCCAAGCGGAGACAGCCTCCGAGGCGCCCTATCAGAGCGACAGCCAGCAACCGGGGCCGCAGCGTTATGCACCGCCGCCGGCGGCGCACCGCCAAGGCCCGGCTCCGCGTTCCAGCACGGCGCTGCCGGATCCGTCCCAGGCCGTTTCGGTCTCGATGCCGAGTACAGGACGCAGCATCTTCGATATCATGACCGGGATCGGGCGCGGCCGTCGCACGGCGCCGCAGAGCACGGAGCCGCAACGGGCCGACCCATCCTTCTCCGAACAGGCGCCACCCGTTGCTGCACCGCGGCAAGAGCCGGTGGATGAGGGTCTGGAGATCCCCACGTTCTTGCGGCGGCAGAAGTCCTAAATCAAGCAGTTACATTGTGTTGCGGTGCAATAGTCGGAAATATTGATTGATTTGGCGTTCCCTGGGCAGCCGCTTAGGTTGCATTCGGGACGCTGGGTCGGCGTCCATCGGATCGCGCCAGCGGCAGCGCTGGTTGGGGATATTATGGACGGGATGCTCGAGTTTTCGCCGGCTGCACAGGATCCTACGCTTTCCCCTGCGGCTGGCCCGTTGCAGCGGACCGTGAAGTCGGCGATCTGCTGCGTCGGTGTCGGTCTGCATTCCGGGCGCCGGGTCAATGTCACTCTACGCCCCGCAGCGATGGGGGCTGGAATCGTATTCCGCCGCATGGATCTCGGCCTCAACATCCCGGCTCGCTTCGACCATGTCGCCGATACTCGGCTGTGCACCGTGGTGGCGCTGCCGGATGACCCGGAGGCTCGGGTCGGCACGGTCGAGCATCTGATGGCGGCCCTGTCGGCCTGCAGAATCAGCAATATCGTCGTCGAGCTGGATGGGCCGGAGGTGCCGGTGCTCGATGGATCGGCGGCACCCTGGGTGTTCCTATTGGATTGCGCCGGGGTGGCCGAGCAGGCTGCGCCGGCCCGAGTCATCAAGGTGCTGCGGACCGTGCGCGTGCAGGACGGGGAGGCTTTTGCCGAGTTGCGGCCATGCACATCCGCGTCGCTGGAGATGTCGCTGTCGATCGCGTTCGACGCCGCCGCCATCGGACGGCAGGCCCTGTCCCTCGCAGTCGACGGCCCAGCAGTGCGGCACGAACTGGCGGACGCCCGCACCTTCACGCTGGCCCGCGAGATCGCCGGGTTGCAGGCGGCGGGACTGGCGCAGGGTGGCAGCCTCGACAATGCCGTCGTGGTGGATGGCGCGCGCGTGCTGAACCCGGGCGGACTGCGTCGGACGGACGAATTCGTGCGCCACAAGATGCTGGACGCAGTGGGCGACCTGGCGCTGGCGGGTGCTCCGTTGCAGGGCAGGTTCGTTGGTTATCGATCCGGGCACACCCTTAACAACCGCGTGCTCCGCGCCCTGTTCGCCGACGGCGCGAACTGGCAGGAGGGCGAGGCGGCTTGGGCCAGGGTGCCGGAACGTCAGGCTGCATAACGCATTCCTAACTGCTGTGCCGGCATGGTATAGGGGCGCTGTTATGAAGCAACGCATCCGGCTTTTCTGCAAACGGTCCTCACGCCTGGTTCCAGGCATTCTCGCGCTAGTCCTGTTGCAGGGCTGCGAGACGTTGAGTTCGGTTTTGCCCTGGAACGGCAAGTCCGAAGACCTGCGTGCGAAGGTCGATCCAGGGGCGAAGTCGGTCGAAGAGCTTTATAACAACGGCGTCGATGCGCTCAACCAGAAGCGTTATGCGACGGCGGTCTCGCAGTTCGACGCAATCGAGCAAAATTATCCCTATTCGTCCTGGGCGGTGAATGCCCAGTTGATGCACGGCTATGCCGAATACCTGCAGAACCGTTATACCGAGGCCATCGGCGCATTGGACCGGTTCATCCAGCTGCACCCGACCAGCCCCAATGCCTCCTACGCCTATTATCTTCGAGGCCTGAGCTTCTACGAGCAGATTGCCGACATCCAGCGCGACCAAAAGGGCACTCAGCAGGCGATGGTAGCGCTGCAGGACGTGGTGAACCGGTTTCCCGAGAGCGCCTATGCCCGCGATGCCCGGCTGAAGATCGACCTCTGCCGCGACCATATGGCCGGCAAAGAGATGGAGATTGGCCGTTTCTATGAAGGGCAGAAACTTTATGGTTCCGCCATCGGGCGCTTTCAGCGGGTGGTCGACGAGTATCAAACCACAAACCACGCGCCCGAGGCTTTGCATCGCCTGACAGAGATCTATCTGCTGCTCGGCATGACCGACGAGGCGAAGAAGACGGCGGCCGTATTGGGCCACAACTACCCCGGCAGCCAGTGGTATGCGGACAGCTATGGCCAGCTCGCCGACGATGGTGTGACGCCGGCAGCGCCCAAAACTGCGCAGACCGGCGGGTTTTTCGCTCGGACCCTGGGCAGCGTGTTCTAGCACTGACGTGCTGACCGCGCTGTCGATCCGCGATGTGGTGCTGATCGAGCGGCTGGACTTGGCTTTCGGTGCCGGATTGACGGTGCTGACCGGAGAAACCGGCGCTGGGAAATCCATCCTGCTTGATAGCCTCGGCCTGGCGCTCGGGGCGCGGGCGGATGCTGGCCTGGTTCGCGCCGGCGCCGAGCAGGCCAGCGTGACCGCGTGCTTCGCTCCCCCTTCCGGCCACCCGGCGCTCGACCTGCTCGCTGAGCAGGGTGTGGCGCTCGAGGACGAGATCGTAGTCCGTCGTGTGGTTTCCAAGGATGGGCGGTCACGCGCCACGATCAACGATCAGCCGGTCGGCGTGGCGCTGCTGCGCCGGGCTGGGTCGCTGCTGGTGGAGGTGCAGGGTCAGGGCGACCAAATGGGACTCGCCGATCCAGCCGTGCACGCGATTCTGCTCGACTCCTATGGGGTGCAAAGCCTGGTTCGCGCCGGCGTCGGCACGGCATGGCGCATTTGGCGGGACGCGAACGCCACGCTGCAGGCCTCCCGGACGGAGATCGCCGAGGCGCAGCGGGAAGAGGACTGGTTGCGCCATGCGGTGGACGAGCTCTCGACCCTCGCCCCGGTCGAGGGCGAGGAGGACGGGTTGGCCACCGAGCGCCAGCGGTTGCAGCAAGGCGAGCGGCGAGCCGAGGCTATCGCGTCGGCGCTGTCCGAGATCGCGCCCAAGGATCGCCGTAGCGCCGGGCCCGCCGCCACCTTGCGCAGCGCCTCCCGCGCCCTGCAGAAGCTCGTGCCGGCTAACCAGCCGGACAGCGACAACCCGGCCGCGCCGGCCCTCGCCGCCCTGGAACGCGCCGAGGAGGCCCTGGCCGAGGCGGAAACGCTGCTCAGCCGGCTCGCCAACGAGGCCGACGCCGACCCGCGGCTGCTGGAGCAAGCCGAGGAGCGGCTGTTCGCGCTCCGTGCCGCCGCCCGCAAGCACGGCACGAGCGTGGTCGAGCTGCCTGCCCTGCTGGCCAGCCTGCGTAAGCGCCTGGCCGCCCTCGACACCGGCTCGGCCGAGATCGCGGAGCTGGAGATGCGGGCCGCCGCCGCCCGCACGGCCTACGCCACTGCCGCTGCTGCATTGAGTGCAGCGCGCCAACTGGCGGCCAAGCGCCTGCAAACGGCTGTCACTGCCGAGCTACCGCCGCTCCGGCTCGACAAGGCGCGGTTCTTTGTCCAGGTGCAGGCATTGGACGAGGTTCGCTGGGGCGCGACCGGAGCGGACGCGGTTCGCTTCCTGATCGCTACCAATCCCGGCCAGACACCCGGCGCGCTCGACAAGATCGTCTCGGGCGGCGAGCTGTCACGGCTCATGCTGGCGCTCAAGGTCGTGCTGGTCAGCGGCGGCTCGGTGCCGACATTGGTGTTCGACGAGGTCGATAGCGGCGTTGGCGGCGCGACCGCGGCGGCCGTCGGCGACCGGCTGGCGCGCGTCGCGGACCAGGTGCAGGTCCTGGTCGTTACCCATAGTCCGCAGGTCGCAGCCCGTGGCGCCGCGCATATGCAGGTGGCGAAGGTCGCCGCCAAGAACCGGGCCGAAACCCGCGTCATGGCGCTCGACCTGCCAGCCCGGCGCGAGGAGATCGCCCGCATGCTGGCCGGCGAGAGCGTGACGGAGGCCGCCCGAGCCGCCGCCGATAGCCTGCTGGGGACCGCGGCTTGACGGAGGAGGACGCTGCCAGGGAACTAGCCGCCCTCGCCGCCGAGATCGCCCGGCACGACCACGCCTATCACGAGAGCGACGCGCCGTTGATCACCGATGCAGATTACGATGCATTGCGGCGGCGCAACGCGGCCATTGAGGCCGACTTCCCGCATCTGATCCGCCCCGACAGCCCCAGCCGGCGCGTCGGCGCGGCCCCGAGCGGCGGCTTTGCCAAGATCCGCCACCGCGTGCCGATGCTCTCTCTCGACAACGCCTTTGCCGCAGCAGATTTCGCCGAGTTCTGCGCCCGCATCCGGCGCTTCCTGCATCAGCCGGACGATACCTGCCTGGCCTTCGTCGCCGAACCCAAGATCGACGGCCTGTCGATCAACCTGCTGTACGAGAACGGCGTCCTGATGCGCGGCGCCACCCGCGGCGACGGGACGGAGGGGGAGGACGTGACCGCCAACCTGCGCACCATGTCGAGCGTCCCCACCCGCCTGCACGGCCCTGCCCCGGCGCTGATCGAGATCCGCGGCGAGGTCTTCATGACTAAGGCCGACTTCATGGCGCTCAACGCCGTGCAGGCTGCGTCGGGGCAGAAGGTGTTCGCCAATCCGCGTAATGCGGCGGCCGGATCGTTGCGCCAGCTCGACCCGTCCATCACCGCGAGCCGCCCGCTGTCGCTGTTCGCCTACGCAATGGGCGACGTGCAGGGCAGCGTGGCCGGTACCCACGCTGGCTATCTCGATCAGCTTCGGGACTGGGGTTTCCAGGTCAACCCGCTCTCCCGCACACTCGCCAGCGAGGCCGAGGCGGCGGCATTCCAGGAAGAGACCGGTCTGGCGCGGTCCGGCCTGGGCTATGACATCGACGGCGTGGTCTATAAAGTGGATGACCTGGCGCTGCAGCGGCGGCTCGGCTTCGTCGGCCGCGCGCCCCGCTGGGCCATCGCCTGGAAATTTCCGGCCGAGCAGGCCACGACGACCCTGGAAGACATCCGCATCCAGGTCGGCCGCACCGGCGCATTGACCCCCGTGGCCTGGCTTGCGGCGGTGAACGTCGGCGGCGTGCTGGTCACCCGCGCCACCCTGCACAACGAGGACGAGATCGCCCGCAAGGACGTGCGCGTCGGCGATACCGTAATCCTGCAGCGCGCCGGCGACGTAATCCCGCAGATCCTGCGGCCCGTGCTGGAGCGGCGTCCCTCCGATGCGGTGCCCTACGTGCCGTCCGAGACCTGTCCGGCGTGCGGCAGCCTGGCACTGCGCCCAGCGGGAGAGGTCGTGCGCCGCTGCTCCGGCGGCCTGATCTGCCCGGCCCAGACGGTCGAGCGCCTGATCCACTTCGTCTCCCGCGGCGCCTTCGACATCGAAGGACTCGGGGAAAAAAGCATCCAGGAGTTCTTCGACCTCGGCTGGCTCCATAGCCCGGCCGACATCTTCCGGCTGGAGCAGCATCGCCCGGCGCTGCTGACCCGCGAGGGCTGGAAGGAGAAATCGGTCCGCAACCTGATGCAGGCGATCGAGGCCCGGCGCACCATCCCGTTCGACCGCTTCATCTTCGCGCTCGGCATCCGCCGGGTGGGAGAGACGAACGCCAAGCTGCTGGCGCGGCACTATACAGGTTTTGCGGCGTGGCGTGGCCAGATGCTGGCAGCGACGACCGTCGGCAGCGACGAGCGCTCGGCACTGGGCAGCATCCTGGGCGTCGGCCCGGCGCTGGCCGATGAGCTGGCGACGTTCTTTGTCGAACCCCGCAATCTTGCTGCGCTGGATGAGCTCGCGGCGCTCCTGACGATCCAGGACGCCGAACGTCCCGCTACGGCCGATGGCGCGCTGGCCGGCAAGAACCTGGTATTTACTGGCACGCTCGAAACCATGAGCCGCCCGGAGGCAAAAGCCCGCGCCGAGGCTTTGGGCGCCCGCGTGACCGACGCCGTCTCGAAACGGACAGACTTGTTGATCCTGGGCGCAGACGCCGGGTCGAAGGCGAGGAAAGCCGCTGAGCTGGGGGTGGCGACGGTGACGGAGGCAGAGTGGCGGGCGATGGCGGGTTTTTAGCCGAGCCCCGCGCATGCTGCCACCAGCCAATCCCGTGCCGGCTGCGGCAGCGCCGGCCCGACCTCCGCCAGCACGCGCGCATGATAGGCGTCGATCCACCCTCGCTCGGCCGGCTCCAACAAGGCCACATCGATCAGTCGGCGGTCAAAAGGGGCCAGCGTTAGCGTCTCGAACTCCAGGAAGGGCCGCTTGGCCGCTGGAAGGTCGGCGGCACGGACCATCAGCAGGTTTTCGAGCCGAATCCCATAGGCGCCGGGCAGGTAGTAGCCAGGCTCGTCCGATAAGATCATCCCAGGCGCCAGCGGCACCATGCGGCCGGCGCGCGACAGGCTGACTGGGCCTTCGTGCACCGACAGATAGCTGCCGACGCCGTGCCCGGTGCCGTGGTCATAGTCGAGCCCGGCCTGCCACAATGCGCGCCGGGCAAAGCCGTCCAGATGCGGCCCGGACACACCTTGTGGGAACAGTGCGGCCGCAAGGGCGATGTGGCCCTTCAGCACACGGGTGAACCGGTCCCGCAACTCGGCCGGCGGCGTGCCAGGCCCGGTCCAGATGGTGCGGGTGATGTCCGTCGTTCCATCCGGGTATTGCGCGCCGCTGTCGATCAAGTAGACCTCGTCCGCCGGGATCGGCCGGTCCGTGGCGGCGGTCACGCGATAGTGGATGACGGCGCCATGCTCCCCGGCGCCCGAGATCGCCGGAAAGCTCTCGCCACGGAACAGCGGCGCCTCTCGCCGGAATGCAAGCAGCCGTTCGGCGGCGGCCATCTCGGTGAGCGGGGCACGGTCGGCCCCGTCGAGCCAATGCAGGAAGCGGCAGACGGCGACAGCGTCCCGTGCATGCGCGGTGCGCGCCCCGTCCTGCTCGGTAGGGTTCTTGCAAGCCTTGGGCAGGGAGCATGGATCGGCGCCGTCGACGACCACGGCACCGGCATCCTGTAGCATCTGCGCGAACCAGACCGGCGAGCCCCCGGCGTCCACCCGCACACGTTGCCCATGCAGCGCCGCGAGCACCGTCGGCAGCGCTGCACGGGCCGACACCGTCACTTCGTTCCCCAGCCAACCGAGCATGTCGGGCGGCAGCTTCGACGGCTCCATGAACAGGGCGGCCGAACCGTCCGAGCGCAACAGCACGAAGCCCAGCGCGAACGGGGTAAAATCGATGTCGCTACCCCGTAGGTTGAGCAGCCACGCGAGTGACGCCGGGTCGGTGATGACGGCGACATCCTGGCCGTCGGCCCGCAATGCGTCGGCAACGTCGGCGCGCTTCTCGGCCGAGGCGCGGCCCGCATAGGCCAGCGGATGCGGCATGGCCGGGTTCGCCGGGGCAGATGGCCGATCGGTCCATGCCACATCGACCGGATTTGGATCGGCCCGCACCATCTCCAGCCCGGCGCTCCGGTAGCGATCCAGGCTTTCCTGGCTGATTAGCCAAGGATCATAGCCGATACGGGCACCAGGTGGCGTATGCGCCTTGATCCAGCCCGGCGGTGGCTGGTCGATGACATGGCACGCCTCGAACAACGCCGGGTCGGTCTGAACGGTCAGTTGCAGCGTGTAGCGCCCATCGGTGAACACGGCCGCACTGTCGGCCAACACCACCGCAATCCCTGCGCTGCCGGTAAAATTGGTAAGCCAGGCCAAGCGTTCGGCGCCAGGCGGCACGTATTCACCCAAATGCTCGTCCGCACGCGGTACGATAAAGCCATCGAGGTGCTGGGCGGCCATTGCGCGGCGCACCCGAGCCAGTCGATCTGCTACGGGTTTCCCGCTCACAATATCTTCACGATACACATAGCTCCACTTCGAGGCAGGCGTTTTACGCACATCTGAGGTCGTTACATTGCACGCTGCACTGCAGCATAAACGCCCATATTGCAGATGTACCGCAGGGGTGATGTGGAAGAACCACAAACCCTGATCGCGGCGAGTAGAAGCTTTGAGGATAGTAGAATGAACGCCCCGCTTGCCAAGGAGCAGATTGCGCTCCTGATGTCCGATAGCCTGACGTACCGGAGCCCGGTCGTCGAGGGAACGGACGGCACCGTTGCTGATGCCAACCCCGCCCCGCGCAGCCTGTTGCAGCGCGCCGGCGCGGTGATTTCCGGCCTAATGACTTTTTCGCGCCGCCGGGCCGTATTGGATGAGCTTTCTTCGCTGAGCGACCGCGAGCTGTCCGACATCGGCCTGAGCCGCGCCGAGTTGAGCCGCGTATTCGACCCGCGTTTCATCGAGGCTCGCGGCCTTGATCGCGCGCAGACCAGCTTCGGCCGTACCGCCTCGGACTGATCACGCACGGGCGGGCTATGCAGCCCGCCCGGCCTTGCGCAGGACTAGCGTCGTCCACACCCCCTCTCGCCAGGTCGTTTCCAGCCGCAATCCCTGCCGCCGATGCGCCGCCAGGACCATGCGGGCCTGAGTGGCTAGCAGGCCAGCCAGGATTACTGTTCCGCCCGGCGCCAAAGCAGCCGCGAGGTCTCGCGCCATTTGGCACAGTGGCCGCGCCAGAATGTTGGCCAGCACAAGATCGTAGGGTGCGCCCGCCTGCACCGTACGGCCGTGCCAGCCGTTGGCCAGCACAGGACGCACCAGCCGCCCCACTCCATTTACCGCCGCATTCTGCCCGGCGACACGAACCGACCATGGCTCGATGTCCGTCGCCAGCACCGGCCGCCGCAGCAGCATCGCCGCCGCCATCGCCAGGATGCCGGAGCCAGTGCCTAGATCGAGGATACGCCGCGGCCAGCGCCGGGCCACGACCTCCAGCGCGCGCAGGCAGCCGCGCGTCGACCCATGCTCCCCCGAGCCGAATGCCAGCCCGGCATCGAGCGTCAGCACCAGCCGACCCGCCGCCACCCCGCCTGCCTGGTGCGTGCCGCGGACGGTGAATCGACGGCCCACGCGCTGCTCCGGGAATGCCTCCCAGGTTCGAGCCAGCCAGCCCTCCGCCTCGGTCGCCTCCCGGCCCAACGCGGCGGGAACCCCGGTCACCAGCGCTGCAAGGGCCAGCGCGTCCCGCAGGCGGGCCTCGTCGGCGCCGGCATCCCGCACGCCCTCGACGCGCCAGATCCCGCGTTCCTCATCTGCAAAGAAGAAGCCTACCGTCGCGCATACGGTACCCAGCGCCGCCTCATACGCCTCGACGGCGGCGTCCGGCACCTCGACGAACACGGTCTCCAGCGGGCCGGCGCGGCGCCTCATGCCTTCTCCACGAACCGGTCCAGCAGCCGCTTCTGCCCGGCCTTCTCGAACACGATATCCAGCCGGTCGTCATCCACCGCCAGCACCTCGCCATAGCCGAACTTCTGGTGGAACACCCGGCTGCCGACCGCGATTGCATCCTGCCGCGCTGGCCGGGCCGGCTGCTCCCAAGCCTCTACGGCGCGCGGCCCTGGTTGCCGTCTGGCCATCAGCGGGCCGCTGGTGAACACGCTGGGCGCCGACATAAGCCGCGCCTCCCGCTGCATCGCCGCCGAGCCGCCGCGGTCCACGTGCGCTTCCGGCAGCTCGTCGACGAAGCGGCTCGGGATGCTGCTCTGCCAGTTGGCGTAAATGCGGCGGTTGGCGGCGTAGCTCACCACGGCCAGCTTGCGGGCGCGGGTCAGGCCGACATAGGCCAGGCGGCGCTCCTCCTCCAGGCCCTTCAGCCCGCCCTCGTCGAGCGTGCGCTGGCTGGGAAAAAGCCCCTCCTCCCAACCCGGCAGGAACACGGTGTCGAACTCCAGTCCCTTCGCCGCGTGCAGGGTCATCATGCTGGCGCGGTCGCCCTCGGCGTTCTGCTCGTTCTCCATCACCAGCGAGACGTGGTCCAGGAACCCGGCCAAGGTCTCGAAGTCGGCTAGGGCGCGAACCAGCTCCTTCAGGTTCTCCAGCCGTCCCGGCGCGTCCGGCGACTTGTCCTGCTTCCACATATCGGTATAGCCGCTCTCGTCCAGCATCTTTGCCAGCGTCAGCACATGGCCGTCGCGCGGCAACTCCTCCCGCCAGCGCGTGAAGGCTTGGAACATCTCTTTCAGTGCGGTCCCGACCCGGCCCTTCAAGCCGCCGCTTAGCGCCAGCCGCTCGCTGGCCAGCGCCAACGGGATCTGCTGCTCCCGCGCCGCCATGTGCATGGCGCGCATCGCCACCTCGCCGACGCCGCGCCGGGGCACGTTCACGATGCGCTCGAACGCCAGGTCGTCGGAGGGCTGGTGCAGCACGCGCATATAGGCGATGGCGTCACGGATTTCAGCGCGCTCATAGAACCGCAGGCCGCCCACGACGCGATACGGCAGGCCCAGCGTGATCATCCGCTCCTCGAAGGCGCGGGTTTGCGCGCTGGTGCGGACCAGGATCGCCATCTCGGCGAGCGCATTGCCGTCGCGGCGCAGCGTCTCGATGCGGTCGCCGACCATTCGGGCCTCCTCGTCCGAGTCCCACAGGCTGATGACGCTGACCTTGTCGCCGCTCGCGTCGTTGCGGCCAGACCGCAGCGTCTTGCCGAGCCGCCCCTCGTTATTGGCGATCAGCCCGGCGGCGGCGGCGAGTATCGGCGCGGTCGAGCGGTAGTTGCGTTCGAGCTTCACAATCTGCGCGCCCGGGAAATCCTTCTCGAATCGCAAGATGTTCTCGACCTCGGCCCCGCGCCACGAGTAGATCGACTGATCGTCATCGCCGACGCAGCAGATATTCTTGTGCGATTGGGCCAGAAGACGCAGCCACAGATACTGTACTAGGTTCGTATCCTGATACTCGTCAACCAAGATATACCGAAATATCCGATGATACTGCGCCAGGATATCCGGCTTGCTGCGCAGGATCTCGGTCATGTGCAGCAATAGATCGCCAAAGTCGGCCGTGTTGAGCTGCTTCAACCGCGCCTGATACGCCAGATACAGGTTGCGCGACTGCCCGCCTGCGAAGTCGCCCTCCTCGGCCGCTGTCACCCGGTCTGGCGTCAGGCCGCGGTCCTTCCAACGCTGGATCATCCCCATCAGCGCCGGCGGCGCCCAGCGCTTCGGGTCGATGTGCGCCGCCTCCATCACCTGCTTCAGCAAGCGCAACTGGTCGTCGGAATCGAGGATGGTGAACCCGGACGTCAGCCCTACCAGTTCCGCATGACGGCGCAGCATCCGGGCGCACAGGGCATGGAAGGTGCCCAGCCATAACCCTTCCGCCGGCCGGCCCAGGATGGCGCCGACGCGCTCGCGCATCTCCTTCGCCGCCTTGTTGGTGAACGTCACCGCCAGCACTTGGCCCGGCGACGCGCGGCCGGTGAGCAGGATATGCGCGAACCTCGTCGTCAGCACGCGGGTCTTCCCGGTGCCGGCGCCGGCCAGCACCAGCACGGGGCCGTCCATCGCCTCGACCGCCTGACGCTGCTCGGGGTTCAACCGGGCGAGGTATTCGGTCATGGTGCGGGCGTCGTGAGGAGCATAAAGCAATTATAGAACGAGTGGCGAACGCGGCCAACCCAATCGCCGATATGCCGCTGCGTTTCCTCGCGCTGTCCGCCCGGAAGGCCTCGGTGCTGCTCGCGGTCGGCATCTTCGGCGGCGTGGTCTCGCCGGGGCTCGCCAGGGCCTTCAGCGGCATCGTGACGCTGGACGTGCTCGCGATGATGACGCTCGTGCTGCTGCGGGTCGACATTCCCGGCACGCTCGCGCACCTGCGCCGGCCGGTCCGGGTTGCGGCCATCGTCGCGTTCCAGCTCCTGGCCTGCCCCGTGCTGGTCTGGGCTGTGGCGAGCCCGCTTGGCCTTGACGGCGGCATCACAGCGGGGATCGTCATCTTCGCCACTGGCTGCGCCGCCACATCCTCGGCAGCGTTCGCGCGCATGGTCGGTCTCGATCCCGAGCTGTCCCTGGTCACCTCGCTCGCCACCACGCTGCTGGTGCCGTTCACGGCGCCACCCATGGCCTTGTTGCTGCTTGGCATCGATCTGTCGATCGGTGCGGGCGCCTTCATGGGGCGTTTGGCGCTGATTGTCGGGCTACCGATGCTGATCTCGTTGGCGCTGCGACGGCTGATCGGCCCGGCCTGGCTCGAACGCTGGGCCGACGCGGTGGACGGACTGCTGGTTTGGCTCGTGGTGTTCTACGGCTTTGCCATTATGGACGGACTAGCAGCCTGTCGGACTTAGCGCGACGCGGATGCACGCTGTAGGACTGGTGGATCGATTCGCCTGCCTCCCCGCCCGGACACCTTGCGCATGAGCAACTTCCGCCTGATCGACCGCGACACTGGCT
>JAABVA010000578.1_pt1 | contig 45536 bp, 45 predicted proteins | sample 5560331 | NCBI WGS metagenome assembly JAABVA01 (sample SAMN12812661, study PRJNA571458) | rock metagenome | isolation source: Antarctica rocks | place: Antarctica: Victoria Land, Mt New Zealand sud | collected 2016-01-07 | reverse complement strand
GAGGCTGATGTGGTCGCTGACACGAACGCCGGCCGGAAGGCCAGCAGGAACACCCGCCATCGCTGTCGATCCCAGAAAACCTAACCAGCGATATAGAAGCTCCAAACGCTTAAATGAACCGTATTGGCCTTAAGCCTTATTGCGCGTCACCAAACGTCCGGCTCGCTCTGCCGTGGCGCCGCCGTGCTGGGCATAGGCGGACCGGCCATTCACCCAGGTTTCGATGATGCCTTCGGAGGGCTGCGTCGGGCGGTCGAAGTCGGCGGCGTCCCGCACGGTAGCCGGGTCGAACAGCACGAGGTCGGCGTAGGCTCCGGCGCGGATCACGCCGCGATCCACCAGCCCGAACACCGCCGCGGTGCGGCCCGTCATCTTGTGCACCGCCGTCTCGAGGCTGAACAGCCCCAAGTCACGGGCGTAGTGCCCCAACACCCGTGGGAAGGTGCCCCATAGCCGCGGGTGCGGGAAGGCGTCGTGCGGCAGGCCGTCGCTGCCTACCATGGCGCACGGATGCGCCAGGATGCGCCGCACGTCGGCCTCGTCCATTTGGAAGTAGATCGCGCCCGCCGGGGAAAGCCGCTCGGCGGCTTGGTGCTGGGTAAGGCCCCATTCAGCCGCGACCTCCGCCAGCATGCGGCCGGACATCTCGGGATGCGGCACGGACCAGGTCACCTTGGTCGCCACGTCCTCTCGGACCCGGCCCGGGATCAGCACCGTCGAGGCAGCGGCGTAGGGATACATGTCGAAATCGACCGATTGCCGCTGCGCTCCGGCCTCGATCGCCGGCAGGGTCTCGACCGAACGGCCGTAATTCTCCGGCATCGCGCATTTATGGTGGCTGATCACCACCGGCGCCCCCGCGTCGCGGCCGATCCGCAGCGTCTCCTCGATCGACTGCAGCACGCCGGCGCCCTCGTCGCGCATATGCGTCACATACAGGCTGCGCTTGGCCCGCAGCGCCTCGGAGACCGCGATCACCTCCTGGGTCGGCGCCTCGGCGCTGGGTCCGTAATAGAGGCCGGTCGAGAAGCCGGACGCGCCCTGGTCGAGGCTTTCCGCCAGGCGGCGGCGCATCTGCTCGCATTCGCGGTCGGTTGCGGCACGGCCGACATCGCCCTGCATGGCCTCGACCCGCAGCGACATGTGGCCGATCAGCGCCACGGTGTTGACCGGCGCCGGATCGGTGCGGAGCCGCTCGGCATATTCGGCAAAACTGTCGAAAATCCACCAGCTCTCGTCGCCGAGCAGGTCCAGCGGCGGGATCGGCCGTGCGGCCATGCGGACCGGGGACAGGCTGATGCCGCAGTTGCCGACGACGACCGTGGTGACGCCCTGGCTCATCTTGCACAGCATGCAGGCGGGGCCGCACAGCACCGCCCGGTCGTCGTGGGTGTGCGCGTCGATGAAGCCAGGCGCTATGGCCCGGCCATGCGCCAGCACGTCGCGGTCCGCGGTGGCAGCACCCAGGTCGCCGACGGCCGCGATGCGGTCCCCGGACACGCCGACGTCGCCGTGGGTGCGGGATGCGCCGGTGCCGTCCAGGATGGTGGCGTCGCGGATGATCAGGTCGCAATGCATGTCTATTCCCCCTCGGTCACCAGGCCGTCGCGGATGTCCTCGGCATGGCGGCCCGGGTCGCGCTGGCCGGGCGGGCCCATGCCGCCGCCGCCGGGCAGCTCTAGGATCAGGCGGTCGCCGGCGGGGATCACTTGGTAGCCCTTCGTGCGCAGGAGCGCGCCGCTCTTCAGCCGCACGACGCCAGGCGCGCCGTCCTGGCCGCCATCGCGCCCCCGCGGTGCATGGGCCACCCGGTCGAACACCGCGTTGCAGGCGAACTCCGCGTCCCCCTTCGCGCCGATCTCCATCACCTGGCCGAAGCCGCCGCGCATGCGCCCGGCGCCGCCGCTATCGGGCCGCAGCTCCTTGCGCCAAAACACGACCGGCGCGACGTTCTCCGTCGCCTCGACCGGCATGGTGCGCACGCCGGACGGGAACGCCGTGCCGTCCAGCCCATCCTGCCCCGGACGCGCCCCGGTGCCGCCGGAATTGAAGGTAATAACCTCGAAATCCACCAGCGGCGAGTTCTGCCCGCTGACGTTGGGGCCGCCGCGTAGAGGCGGGTTCCACAAACACGAAGAGCCCTCGGCCGTCACCCGGTCCGGCACCGCCTGGTGCAGGCAGCCCATCATCAGGTCCGGCAGCAGCTGCCCCACCACGTGCCGCACCGAGACAGGGCTGGGGCGCGGCGCGTTCAGGATGCAGCCTTCCGGGATGCGCATGCGGAACGGCGCAAGGCTCGCGCTGTTGTTCGGGATGCCCGGCGCTACCACGCACTTGATGCCGAAGCTAGCATAGGCGCGGGTATAAGCGGCGGGCACGTTGATGCCGCGCCCGGACAGGCCGCTGGTGCCGTCGAAATCCACCTCGATGGAGTCCGTGCCCACCGTCATGCTTGCCGCTAGGCGCACGGGCCGCTCGTAGCCGTCCGACCAAATCTCTGAGCGATATTGACCGGCCGGCAGCTTGGCGATTTCGAGAAGGGTCGCGCGAAGGCTGCTGTCCCAGATGAACGCCGCCAGCGGTTCGATGCTGGCCAGCGCGAACTCGTCCATCATCTGCACCAGCCGCCGCACCCCAGCGTCGTTGCAGGCGCACAGCGAATAGACGTCGCCCTCCAGCTCCACCGGCAGCCGGGTGCCGGCGCGCAAGAAGTCGAAGAAGGTCGCGTTCGGCCGGCCCGCCTCGAAGCACTTCACGATCGGGATATACAGCCCCTCCTCGAACACCGACCGGCCCTCCGGTCCCATGCCGAGCCCGCCGACATCGATCACGTGCGCCGTGTTGGCGAACAGCGCCACCAGCGTATCGCCGCGGAAGGCCGGCGTCACCACGGTGAGGTCGTGCAGGTGCCCGGTGCCGAGCCAGGGGTCGTTGGTGATCAGGTGGTCGCCGGGCCGCAGCGTATCGGCCGGGAACTTGCGCAGGAAATGCCCGACGCTCTCCATCATGCTGTTGACGTGGCCCGGCGTGCCCGTCACCGCCTGGGCCAGCATGCGGCCCTGCAGGTCGAAGATGCCGGCCGAGAGGTCGCCCGCCTCGCGCACCGTCGTGCTGAAGGCGGTGCGGATCATGGTCTGCGCCTGCTCCTCCACCACCGCCAGCAGCCGGTTCCACATCACCTGGCGCTGGATTTCGGCAAGCACCGTCATGCGCCGCCCTCCCGGACGAGTTCGAGGTAGCCGCGCGGGTCCACCGTCGCGTGCCAGCCGGGGCCGACCAGCGTGCTCGTCTCGTCCTCGGCGATGATGGCGGGGCCGGATACGCTTTGGCCCACCGCTAGCGAGGCGCGGTCGTGCACGGCCCAATCGCTGGCTTCGCCCGTCGCCGTATCCAGCACCCGCTGCATCCGCCTTGCGCCCGGCACCGCCGCTTTCGCAGCCGCGGCCGGCATCGCCTCTGGCACCGTCGCGACGGTCACGGCATAGCTCATGACCTCGACATCCGACCCAGGCACCGGACGATCGTAGAACCGGGCGTATTCGGTGTCGAACGCCGCACGCAGCCTGGCCACCTCGGCGCCGGTGATCCGGCCCGGCGGCAACGCCACCGGGATCTCGTGCCCCTGGCCGACATAGCGCATGTAGGCGATGCGCGCCTGCCGCGTCGGCGCGCCGAAGCTGCCCAGCGCCACGACGGCCTCGGCCTCCCGCGCCATGTCGGACAGCAGCGCATCGACGGCGGCGGCGTCGAACCGCCCCAGGCGCTGATACAGGCTGCGCACGACCTCATAGCCTTCCGGTGCACGCAGGAAACCGATGGCGCTGCCCACCCCGGCGCCGCTCGGCACCAGCACCCGCGTAATTCCCACCTTTTCCGCCACTCGGCAAGCATGCACCGGACCGCCGCCGCCGAACGCGATCAGGGTGCGGCCGGCGTAGCTCTTGCCGCTCTCGATCGCATGGACGCGGACGGCGTTGGCCATGTTCTCGTCGACCATCTCGACGACGCCGAGCGCCGCCATATCGGCTCCCATCCCGAGCGGCGCGCCCACCGCTGCCAGCAGCGCCGCCTTTGCCGGTTCGGGATGCAGCCGCATCGCGCCGCCCGCGAAGTGCTCGGGGTCGTAGCGGCCGAGCAGCAGGTTCGCGTCCGTCACCGCCGGGCGCTGGCCGCCGCGGCCGTAGCACGCCGGCCCCGGCGCCGCCCCGGCGCTCTCGGGCCCGACACCGATGCGGCCCAGCGCGTCCACCTGGGCGATGCTGCCGCCGCCGGCGCCGATCTCGACCATCTCGATCACCGGGATGCGCAGCGGCAGGCCCGATCCGCGTTTGAATCGGCCGACCCGCGCGACCTCGAAGCTGCGGGACGATTGCGGCTGGTGGTCGTCGATCAGGCACACCTTCGCCGTCGTGCCGCCCATGTCGAAGCTCAGCACCTGCGGCAGCCCGCATTGGCGCGCGATGTCGGCGGCGAAGATCGCGCCGCCGGCCGGGCCGCTCTCGACCAGGCGGATCGGGAAGCGGCAAGCGGTGTCGATGGTCGTGAGCCCGCCGCCCGACAGCATCAGGAACACCGGCGCGTGCAGGCCCATGCTGTTCAGGCCCGCCTGCAGCCGGCCCAAATAGCCGGCGATCAGCGGCTGCACGTAGGCGTTCGCGGCCGTCGTGCTGAACCGCTCCCACTCCCGCATTTCGGGCGACACCTCGCACGACAGCGACACCGGCAGTCCGGGCAGCGCATGGTTCAGGATGTCGCGGACACGGCGCTCATGCGCCGGATTGACGAAGCTGTGCAGGAAGCCGACCGCGACGCTCTCCACCGCCTCGCGCTGCAGCACCGGAACCAGGCCATGCACCGCGTCCTCGTCGAGCGGCAGCAGCACGGCGCCCTCGTTGTCGAGCCGTTCCGGCACCGGCAGGCGCAGATGGCGCGGCACCAGCGGCTGCGGCAGGGTGATGTTGAGGTCGTATTGGTCGTATCGGCTCTCGTTGCCCATCGCCAAGACGTCGCGGAACCCTTGGGTGGTGACCAGCGCCGTCCGCGCGCCCTTGCGCTCGATGATGGCGTTGGTGGCGAGCGTCGTGCCATGCACCACGATGCTGACGTCCGCCGGCGCCAACCCGGCCCCCTGCAAGATGGCCGCGACCCCGTCCAGCACGCCCAGCTCCGGCTGCGCCCCGGTGGTCAGGACCTTGGCGGTGGCGCGCCTCCCGTCATGCTCGAGCGCCAGGTCGGTGAACGTGCCGCCGATGTCGACCGCGAGCCGCGCCTGCATGGGAGGGGTCTGCATGGCCGCCACCGTGCCGCCCCTTCCGCATCCGGGCAAGCCCGGCCATCATGGCGCCAAGCAAAAGCGGGGGACCCTCCATGAGCAAGCCCAATACTAAGCCCAATACTAAGCATCGTATCGTCGTCGCCCGGCCCGTGCCGCAGGCCGTCACCGACCGCGCCGCCAGCGAGTTCGACGCCGTGCTGTCCGACAGCGCCGACATGCCGCCGGACGCCGTCATCCAGGCATTGGCCGACCACAAGGCGGAGGCGCTATTCTTCAGCAGCAACCTGAAGCTCAACGCCGACTTCATCGCCCGCGTGCCGCAGGGCGTCCGCGTCGCCGCCACCTGCAGCGTCGGCTTCGACCACATCGACGTCTCGGCGGCGAAGTCACGCGGCCTGATCGTCACCAACACGCCCGAGGTGCTGACCGACTGCACCGCCGACCTCGCCTTCATGCTGCTGCTCTGCGCCTGCCGCCGCGCCTCGGAGTATACCGAGGTCATGCGCGCTGGTTGGCGCAAAAGCTTTGGCATGCGCGAGATGCTGGGCATCCAGGCCAGCGGTAAGACGATCGGCATCATCGGCTTCGGCCGCATCGGCCGTGCGGTGGCGCAACGCGCCCGCGGCTTCAACATGCGCGTGCTGTATACCGACATGGCCCGTGCGGCGCCCGAGCTGGAGCAGGGCGCCGAATATGTGCCATCGCTGCGCGAGATTCTGCCGCGCTGCCACATCGTCTCGTTGCACGCGCCGGGCGGGGCTGCCACGGACAAGCTGATGAATGCCGAGACGATCGGACTGTTGCCGCGCGGCGCGGTTCTGGTGAACGCCGCCCGCGGCACGCTGGTGGACGAGGACGCGCTCATCGACGCGTTGAAATCGGGGCAATTATCCGCCGCGGGGCTGGACGTGTTCCGCAAGGAGCCGGACTTCGACACAAGGCTCGCGGCTTTGCCCAACGTGTTCCTGACGCCGCATATGGGCAGCGCCACGACGGAGACGCGCAACGCCATGGGGTTCCGCGCGCTCGACAACATCGAGGCCGTGCTGGCCGGCAACCCCGCCATCGACCCGCTGTGGAGCTGAGGCTATGACCAAACCGATCCTGCTGGTGACCCGCCGCCTGCCGCCCGCGATCGAGGCACGCGCGGCCCGTGACTATGACGCGCGGCTAAACGCGACCGATGCGCCGGTGACGGGTGCGGACATCCTGGCCCGCGCCGAGGGCGCCAGCGCCGTGCTGTGCTGCCCGGCCGAAAAGCTCGACGCCGCCACGATTGGGGCCCTGCCCGATAGCGTCCGGGTGATCGGCACCTTCAGCGTCGGCTTCGACCATGTGGACCTGGCCGCGGCCCGCGCCCGCGGCATCGCCGTCGTCAACACTCCGGACGTACTAAGCGCCGCCACCGCCGAGTGCGCCATGCTGCTGATCCTGGCCGCTGCCCGGCGCGCCGGGGAGGGCGAACGCCTGGTGCGTTCGGGCCGATGGACCGGCTGGGCGCCGACCCAGCTGCTGGGCACCGGCGTGGCGGGTCGCCGCCTGGGTATCTTCGGCATGGGCCGCATCGGGCGCGAACTGGTGCCCATGGCCCGCGGCTTCGGCATGGCGGTGCACTACCGCGACCAGGCCCGCCTGCCGCCGGAGCTGGAGCAGGGCGCCATCTTCCACGACAACGACGACAGCTTCCTGCCGGTCTGCGATGTGTTGTCGCTGCATGCGCCGGGCGGGGAGGGCACGCGGCATTGGCTGAACGCCGAGCGGATCGCGCATCTGCCGCACGGCGCCGTGGTGGTCAACGCCGCCCGCGGCACCCTGATCGACGACGACGCGCTGATCGTCGCGCTGCAATCGGGCCAGATCGCGGCAGCGGGCCTCGATGTCTACAACAATGAGCCGCACGTGGCGGCCGGCCTGCTGGCGCTCGAGAACGTGGTGCTGCTGCCGCATCTCGGCAGCGCCACGGTCGAAACGCGCGACGCGATGGGACATTTAGTGCTGGACGGCATTGACGCCGTGCTCGCCGGGCGTAAGCCGCGCAACCTGGTAGCCTGAAGCCTGACGAACCTTTCCGTTGCACTTCACGATAGCTGAAGCGCCACGCCTATCTCGCAAGTCGGAATGCGCGACGGGTGCCGACCTGTCTTCGTTTTGCTAGTAGCCCAACTCACGGCCATGTCGAACAGCCAAGATTACGACATCCGTTCCATCGAAATGGTAAAGTGCGACGTAACCAGCAGAGCCATACTCGACTCGCCATTCGCGAAATTCTAGCGATAATCCCTCATACGGTCGGCCCGCTTCTGGATGATCGCGTAGCAACTTCACCCCTTGCCGGATCGTCGCCACCGCACGCCGGGCTGCGTCTGGGTCCTTCGGTACAAGGAATGCGCGGAGCCGGGCGACGTCGCGCAACGCGGCAGGTGTCCAAATCAGCCGTGGCATTCTGGCGGGTCAGCGTCCTCGCCAGCTTCAAGCTTGGCAAGCCAAGCGTCGGCCTCCGTTGCCGTCACATGCTGTCCAGTGGCTTGGTATTCGGCCCAAGCCGCAAGCGCATCCTGCCGCAGGCGCTCCCGCGCCTCCTCACGCTCAAGGTATTGTTCGACCGCTTCCCGCATGATCCAATGTGCCGTCCGTCGCTGCCCGTTCGCCAGCCGCTGCACACGGGCCTTGGTTTCGGGATCGAGCTTGATGCTCGTTGTCGACAAGCCTGGCATGGGGGCACTCACTCCTAAGGTGTTACCTTTGACAACTATGGCACACCTAGCTCTATTCTTCTAGAAACTCTTCTGCTCCCATCGTCCCACTCGCCCGGCGCCCAGCCTCCAGGCGCCGCAACTCGACGCGGCGGATCTTGCCCGAGATGGTTTTCGGCAACTCGGAGAACTCCAGCCGCTGAACGCGCTTATAGGGTGCCAGCCGGGCGCGCAGGTGCTTGAAGATGCTGCGAGCCGTGGCCGCATCGGGGGCAAAGCCCTCGGCCAGGAACACGAACGCCTTGGGCAGCGCAGTCCGCGTCGGGTCGGGGGAGGGGACGACGGCCGCCTCCGCCACCGCCTCGTGCTCGATCAGCACGCTCTCCAGCTCGAACGGGCTAATGCGGTAGCCGCTCGATTTGAATACGTCGTCCGACCGTCCGACATAGGTCAGCGAGCCGTCGGCATTGCGCAGCGCCACGTCCCCGGTGCGATACAGCGCACCCTCCACCGGGCGCAATGTGCCGTCCTCCTGCAGATAGCCCTGCATCAACGCCAGCGGCTTCGGGTCGAGGCCGAGCGCAATCTCGCCCTCCTCCGCCTCGGCGCCGTCGGGATCGACCAGCAGCACGTCATAGCCGGGCAGCGGCCGTCCCATCGAGCCTGGCGTCACCACTTGGCCCGGCGTGTTGCCGATCTGCAGCGTGGTCTCGGTCTGCCCATAGCCGTCGCGGATCACGATGCCCCACGCTGCCTCCACGCGGTCGATCACCTCGGGGTTCAGCGGCTCCCCGGCGGCCAAGGCCTCGGTCAGGTGGACCGGGTGCGCCGACAGGTCCTCCTGCACTAGCATGCGCCAGACCGTGGGCGGCGCGCAGAAGGTGGTGACGCGCGCCTGGTCCAGCACCGCCAGCAGGTGCTTCGCGTCGAACCGCGGCTGGTTCAGGATCAGAATGCAGGCGCCGGCGTTCCACGGCGCGAAAAAGCTGGACCAGGCGTGCTTCGCCCAGCCCGGCGAGGAGATGTTGAGGTGCACGTCCCCGGACTGCAAGCCGATCCAGTACATGGTCGACAGATGGCCGACCGGGTAGCTCTGATGGCTGTGCAGCACGAGCTTAGGCTTCGAGGTGGTGCCGGAGGTGAAATAGAGCAGCAATGGATCGGTCGCCAAGGTCTCGCCATCCGGCGTGAAATCCGGACTGGCCGTGTAGCCATCCTCAAAGCGTTCCCATCCGTCCGCACCTCCAACGGCGATGCGGGTATAGCCGCCCTCAATGGCCGCGAACTTCGGCGCGAGTTCGCCAGCGGCGATCACATGCTGCACCCGGCCGCGGATGAAGCGGTCGCGCAGGTCGTCCTCCGTCAGCATGGTCGTCGCCGGGATCACGACGGCGCCCAGCTTCATGGCCGCCAGCATCGCCTCCCACAGCGGCTGCACGTTGCCGAGCAGCAGCAGGATGCGGTCGCCGCGGTGCACTCCGAGCGACCGAAGATGGTTGGCGACCTGGTTCGACCGGGCCGACAACGCGGCGAAGCTGATGCCGGTGTCTAACGGGCCCGGCCCAATGAAGCGCAGCGCCGGGGCATCATTGTCCAACGCCATATGGTCGAAGTGGTCCAGTGCCCAATTGAACCGATCAAGCACCGGCCAGCGAAATGCCGCCCGGGCTGCGGCTAGGTCCCGTCGATGCATCAGCAGCATGTCGCGGGCGGCATAGAAGGCTTGGGCAGACCCTGAGATCGAGGACTTTGGCATGGCAGACGATCCTTTTCCCGATGCATAGCCGATCGGCGCACCGTCGTCTTGCCCTGGGTTGTTGGTCCAGCGCCACCGCCATTACGATGCGGCATGACGCCGATCCCTGACGTAGCCGTCCCGACCATCGATGTTCCGAGCAGCCGCAGCCTGTTCCTGGCCTTTGCCGCCACGGGCGTCCTGGCATTCGGCGGCGCGCTGCCGTTGGCGCGCCGGATGATCGTCGAGCGGAAGCAATGGCTGACGGCGGCCGAGTTCACCGAGCTGCTGGCGCTGTGCCAGTTCCTGCCGGGACCGAACATCGTCAACCTGACGGTGGCGCTCGGCGCGCGGTTCCGCGGCGTGCCTGGGGCAATCGCGGCGCTGACCGGCCTGTTGGCGGCGCCGATGGCGATCGCTATCGGGCTCGGCACGCTGTATGCGCGCTACGGCGGGTTTCCGCCGGTGCATCGGGCCTTCGTCGGCCTGGCTGCCGCCGCAGCGGGGCTCATCCTGGCCACGGCTTGCAAGATCGCCTGGCCGATCCGCAACCGGCCGCTCGACTTGGGGCTGGCCATCACTGCGTTCGTCGCAATCGCTCTCGTCCGGCTCCCGCTGCTGCCGACTATGCTGGCCCTCGTTCCTGCCGGCATCCTTATACATCGCCGTTTGGCGGCGTGATCATGCTCGGCGGGGACGTTGGCTGGCTGACCCTCGTCTACGCACAGATGTCATTGCTGGCTGTGGGCGGCGTAAGCTCCGTCTTGCCAGAGATGCAGCGGCTGGTGGTGGATCAACATCGCTGGATGGGCGGCCCCGAGTTCGCTGCGCTGTTTGCGCTGGCGCAGGCGGCGCCGGGGCCGAACATGCTGGTCGCGACCCTTGTCGGGTGGCGCGTCGCGGGCCTGCCCGGCGCGCTTGCGGCGACGCTCGGCATGATCGGGCCGAGCAGCCTGCTCACTTGGCTCACCGCCAGCGCCTGGCATCGGTTCCGCGAGCGTCCCTGGCGCCGCCAAGTCCAGGCCGGCCTCGTGCCGGTGACGGTCGGCGTGGTGATGGCGGGCGCAGCGCTTCTTGTCGTATCGACCAGCACGGATGCCTTCACGTCGGCCATAACGCTGACCGTCGCCACAGGGATCCTGGCCACGCGGATACATCCCGTGCTGCTGCTCGCCGCCGGTGCAGCCGCCGGGATGCTGTTTGGCGCGGGCTGACCGCTCTCAGGTGCTAGGATGGCCCTGCCGGGCGTGCGTCGCCCGCACGGCAAGCGGCATAGCGGCCGTGACGCGCCGCATAGCCGTACCATGAGGGGCCTTGCCGAACCTCGTGCGGCTGTATGACGCGTGATGCGTCCGTGGCTGGGTGTCGTCAGCGGCCTCGGCCACCTCTTCATCGGTCTCGTGGCCGAGGCTTGCGAGAACGCGCTCATGTGCCGGACGCAGATCGCTGGCCGGTGGGTTCAGCGTCGGCGCTGGCATGACGTCGCTATTGGCAACGAGCGTTCCACGATCGGCGCGGTCGTAAATGAAGCCATAGGTCGGATAGACGCTGCCGAACTCGTTGGCGTGGCCCAGCGCCACCCGGACCGCAGTCCAGTCGTTCTGCGGGGAAACATCGACAACGTTGATCGCCCGGCTTATCCCGCCGGGATAGGCCCAATTTGCATGGTCGATCTCAACATTGCGGCCGTCGATCACCCGCGCAACGACGGCCACGTGCCCCAAACGCATCCGGCCATTGGCACGAAAGTTCAGGACGCTGCCGACTTCGGGCCGTGCGCCGCGTTCATAGACGCCGGCGGCACTGTTCCACCAGGTGGCGGCGTTGCCCACCAACGCGATCCCCGAGTTCGCCCGTGCAAACGGCACGCACTGCAACGGGCTGCCAGTCCGGCCGTGTTGAGCCAGCGAATGACCGCGGGCGAGCTTTGGGTAAGACACAGTGCCGGTTTGAGACGAATAGGTGCCGGGCCAGGTGATGACATGCTGGGTCCATCCAGTCGTAGACCAGGCGGCTGCTGCTGGCTGGATGCAGATCGGGGCAGAAAGCACTACCAAGGCGCCAAGGGCGACCCGTTTACAGCTCCGGACTGTCATGCCGTATTCCTTCTGCCCACCAAACGTCACCTGCTTGTGAGCTGTGGGTAGGGGCAGGGCACGAAACCTGGCAACCCACTAAGCCGATATGTTCAGCCCACGTTGTCTTTTAAGCAGAAAACGCCATACACAACGTCCAGTTCAAGGAATATAAACCTAAAAATCTAGATATATCTGTCTTTTGCAACCATATTACAGCTAAAGTTGTAGAATAGTTACAGTGCGGCTATCTCGTCAATGTTCACCGACACCTGTCATTACTGCAAAGCTGCGCAGCTACAAGGGAGCTGCACAGCTCATATCTATGAAATCATTTGCAGGTCGTAACCATGATTTCGACCAGGATGCGAGGGTCTGCCATGTTCGCCTGAACGCAGGCTCGGGCTGGCGCACCACCTTCGGGCAACCACGCCGACCAAACCACGTTCATGGCATCACGGTCGCGAATGTCCTTCAGCCAGATCTGCGCCTGCAGCAGCCGGGTGTTGTCAGTGCCGTGGGTTTCGAGGATAGCGTCGATGCCGGCCAGCACCTCCTCAGTTTGCCCGGTGATGTCCTTGCTCAGGTCCTTCGCAGTTACTCCTTGGCAGTAGACGAAGCCGTGATACTCCACCGCTTTCGCCAGCACCGTGCTCGGCTCCGTGCGGATGATCTTGCTCATAAGCGTGCTCCTCGACGTCTGTGGGACCGTAAAGGTTTACGGCCCGCGCCGACGCCCGGCAACGCTGCGCTGCGGCAGCGCCCGAAGTCGACCTTAGCGGGCGGCGGGGCTGAAGGTCGGCCCAGTGCCCACATTCACCGCCGCGGCATTGGGGGTAGTGGAGTTGCTGATGCAGGACGAAACCTGGTTGTCCCGGCCAAACAGCGCGCCCAGCCCGCTGGAGGTGATGCCCGAGTTATAGCTGTCGGCAAACGGCGTGTCCCGCTGGTCGCGCCGCGACAGCTCGGAGCGGTTCTGGGCGGCATAGACGCGGTCGACCTCCGCCCGGCACGCGGCAGTGGTCGCTGCGTCCGCACGAGACCGCGGCGCGGGGCTGCATCCTGCCAGCAGCGCCATGGCAACGGTCAGGGCCATGCGGGCGATCGGAAAAGCTATCATACAAGAGCTCCTGCAGATGGAGGTGCACCAGGCAGGCCGGCCAACCGAGCGCGGAAGCCGGTCTCATCAAACCGCGCCTCCGCCGTCAGCTGTACGGTGGCCGCGGTGTTCAATAGGGCTGGATGCAGCGCGGTCCCGGTTCGACCGATCTGGAACAGGGTTGCGGTCCAGGGCGCCCGGGCCAGCAGGTCCACCAATGCCAGCAGCCGCAAGCACAGAGAAAGGCCGTAGCTGGTCTGCATCCCCACCGTCCCGTCCACGGCGCCCGCCCAGCAGCGCGCGTCCTCGTCCGAGAGCGCGAGGTCCATGACGCTGCCATCCGGCCGGCGGAAACGGAACAGCCGCACGGCGCCCCAGGCCGCGTCGGACGCCGCATCTCGCGCCGCATCCCATGCCGCCGCAAGATCGCGCCCGAGAACCGGCGGCAACGCCTCGGGCGGAAGGTCCACGAGGTAGGTCAGCGTGCCATCTTGGGTATAACCGACGTGTATGGGAGTCGAGGAGCGCTGCATCACATAAGAAAGATGGACCCGCGCCCGCAGGTGCGCCAGCCTGGGCCGATAGAACGCTGGAGGTTTTATGCCAGATCCCGTCATGCTGACCGCGACAGCAGCCGCCCGAGCCATCAACGCCGGCACGTTGCAGCCCGCCGAGCTTATGGAGGCCTGCCTGGACCGCATCGCCGCACGAGAGTCTGTGGTGCAGGCGATGGCGTACCTCGACCCAACCAAGGCCAGACATGCCGCACCACGGCCGGGGCCGCTGCACGGGCTGCCGATCGGCATTAAAGATGTGTTCGATACCATTGACATGCCAAGCGAGTACAACTCCCCCATCTGGCACGGTCATCGTCCGCAGGCGGATGCCGCCTGCGTCGCCTGGGCCAAGGCCGCCGGCGCCGTGGTGCTCGGCAAGACGGTCACGACCGAGTTCGCCACCCGCAGGCCGGGCCCGACCACCAACCCGCACGATCCGGCCCGCACGCCCGGCGGGTCCAGCAGCGGCTCCGCGGCCGGGGTCGCCGCCGGCTTTTTCCCGCTGGCGTTCGGGAGCCAGACCGCCGGCAGCGTGATCCGCCCGGCCGCATTCTGCGGAGTGGTCGGCTACAAGCCTACTTTTGGGCTGGTGAACCGCATGGGCATGAAGCTGATGTCGGACAGCCTGGATACGGTTGGCGTCATGGCCCGCAGCGTCGCCGACTGCGCATTGTTCGTCGGCGCCATCTCGGGGCGCGACCTTGGCGACCCCGACAGCCGTTCAGACGCCGCCCCACGCATCGGCCTCTGCCGTTCCCCGGTCTGGGACCGTGCCGGGCCGGAAACCGCGGAGCTGTTCGAGCGCGTTGCCATGCAGCTCACCCATGCGGGCGCGACGCTGCGCGATTTCGAGCTGCCGCCCGAGTTCGACGCGCTCGAAGCCGCCCACGCCGTGCTCATGAACAACGAGAGCGCCCGGGCACTGGGCTGGGAGATGAACACTGCCCGTGACCAGATCAGCCCTGCGCTGCGTGAACGCCTCGAATGGGGCCTGGCGCAGCCGGAGGCGGCGGTGGTCGAGAGCCAGGCGCTGTTCCGCTTCCTGCAGTCGGATTTCGAGGTCATCATGGAAGACTTCGACGTCCTGCTGACACCATCCGCAGTTGGGGAGGCGCCGGTCGGCCTGGCCTGGACCGGGGATGCCGGGTTCAATTTCATCTGGACCAGCCTACACGTACCGTGCGTCACGGTCCCCGCGGGGGTCGGCCCGAATGGGATGCCGCTCGGCGTGCAGATCGTCGCCCCACGCGGGCGGGACCGTCGGGCGTTGGCCTGGGCGGCTTGGGTCGCCGCCGCTTTGGCCTAGTCAGCCGGGCGTATGTGGGCCGGCAGCGTGGCCAGCGCCTCGACCGTGTCAAAGTCACGCAGCACGGCGTCGTCGCCCAATTCGACCTGCGCAACGTATTCGCTATGGCGCTCCAGCAGCGACCGTGCGCCCACATCGCCGACCAGGCCCGCAATGTCTGGAAAGAACCGCCGGTCCCAAAGCACGGGGTTGCCGATCTTGCCCCGAAAGGTCGGCACCACGACGGACCGGCCCTCGTCGGGATCATACGCCTCGAGTAGCCGCTCGATCATGCGCCCTGTCACCAGCGGCATATCGCCCAGGCAGACCAGCGCCGCCGACGCCGTGGCCGGCACCGCCGCGATGCCGACGCGCAGGCTCGCCGAAAGGCCGTCCGCGTAGTCTGCCGCGTGCACCACCCGAACGGGTCGTCCTGCGACGGCGGCCGAGACCTCGTCCGCGCGATGCCCGGTGACGACGATCACCGGACGCGCGGCGCTTGACAGCAGGTTGTCGACCACCCGCGCCACCATGGGCCGCCCGGCGCGATCCGGGACGAGGAGCTTGTTATGCGGCGCCATCCGGCTGGAACGCCCGGCCGCGAGTACAATCGCTGCGACCACCGCTGGCGCTGCTACGGGAGCCACCGCCAACGCGGAGTCCGGGGCCACCGCCAGCGCGGCGTCCGAGGCCACCGCCAGCGCGGCGTCCGAGGACACCGCTTTCGCCCGGTGCAGCGGACGCGCGCCGGCGTCCTTCAGCAGCCCACCAAGGCCCATCTCGGAGATCACGGCTCCGTCGACCATGATCCCGGCGAACAGACGCGACAGCACCCAGTCGATGCCGTTCAGCTTTGGGCTGCGCGCGCAGCCCGGCAGCACCAGCGCCGGCCGCGCCCCGATGCGCCCGAGGCAGATCAGGTTGCCGGGATCGACCGGCATGCCGAAATGCAGGATCTCGCCACCTGCTGCCACGATGCCCGCTGGCCCGACGTCGCGCCGGTCGACGACGGCGCTGGCGCCCGCTACTAATAGGATGTCCGCTCCCTGCGCCATGAGCGCTTGCAGCGCCGCGGCGATCGGCGCCTCCGCGTGGGCGCACTCGATCGAGGGCAAAAGGGTGCCGGTAAGCCCTGCGACGCGCGCGGCCGTCGCCTCTGCCGTGCCGGCCAGGATGCTGTGCTTCATTCCCGGCAGGCTGGTCATCACCAAGCCGACCCGCAGCGGCTGGAACGGATGCAGCCGCAGCGACGGGCGCTGGCGGGCCACGCGCTCCGCCGCGGCCAGCACGCCCTCCGCCACGGCGAACGGGATCACCTTGATGGTGGCGACCATCTCGCGCGCCGCGACGCTGGCGGCGTCGCCCAGGGTGGCGACGGTCAGCGACTCGTCGACCACGTTCACCGCATCGAGCCCGGCTTGGTCTATGCGCAGCAGACCGGCCGTGCCCGCGATGAGGTTCACCCGCCCCGTGCTGGCGCGCGTCGCCGTAAGCCCGGGCGCCACGAGCGCTTGCGCCAGCCTGGCGGCAGCCGCGTCCTCCCCGACGTCGTTGGGCTCAAGCCGTGCGGCAATAACGTCGGCGATGTCCGCATCCCGCAGCAACTCGATGGCTGCGGCGTCCAGAATTGCGCCTTTCCGCAACACGCCTCCCGGCAGGCGCTGGGTATGGGCCAACACCGCACCGATCGCGTCCACAAGAGGTGTCCGGCCGAAGATCAACCTGCCAGCGCCGCCCCACGCCGAACCGCCACAATCTGCGCCAGGATCGACAGCGCGATCTCTCCCGCCGTCACCGCGCCGATGTCAAGCCCGACCGGTCCGCGTATCCGCGCCAGCGCGGCGTCGTCGTGGCCCAGTTCGCGCAGGCGACCCAGCCGGGCGGCATGCGTCTTCCGCGACCCGAGCGCGCCGATGTAGAACGACTGCGACCGCAGCGCCCGGTCCAGCGCCGGGTCGTCGAGCTTCGGATCATGCGTCAGGGTGACGACGGCCGTCCGGCTATCGGGCCGCAGCGCATCCATGGCCTCGTCCGGCCACTCCGTGCTGACCACCACGCCGGCGAACCGCTCGTCCGTGGCGAAGGCACGGCGCGGGTCGGCCACAGTCACGCCGTATCCCAACCCGGCCGCCATCGGCACCAGCGCCTGCGCGATATGCACGGCGCCGACGACCACGAGGCGGAGCGGCGGATTGTAGGCATGCAGAAACCACAGTGCCCCGCCGACCTCGGTCGTGCCGCTCCGATCGGCCTGCAATGCCGCATCGGCCGCCGCCGTGAGCCCTGCCGGCGCATCGGCGTCGGGCAGCAGGAACTGCTCGCCGGAGGGCAGCCGCGTCGCCAGCACCACGGGGGCCTGCGCCGCCCGGGCCTGTTCGAGCCGGGCCAGCAGGTCGAGCCTCATCCCAGGCGCTCGACGAACACCTTCAGCTTGCCGCCGCAGGCCAGGCCGACCTCCCAAGCACGCTCGTTCGTCACGCCAAAATCCAGCAACTGCGGCGCGCCGGTCTCCATCGTGCGCTTCGCCGCGTCCGCCACCGCGCCCTCGATGCAGCCGCCGCTGACCGACCCAGCCATGCGGCCACTCGCCGTCACCGCCATCTGGCTGCCGGGCGGACGAGGGGAGCTGCCCCAGGTCTCCGTCACCGTCGCGATCGCCACCTGCTCGCCTGCCTTCGACCATGCGGCGGCGGTACCCAACACGTCTTCTGGCACGTCTCTTGGCTCGCTCATGCGGCTCTCCATTCGTTTGCCCGCCCGCGCGGCGGCGCCGGGCGGGACAGCAGGTCCACCAGGGCACGCAGGCTGTCGAGGCTGTGGACGGTACGAAACTCGTCCACGTGCGGCAGCATCGCCCGGATGCCACTGGACTTGGGCTGGAACCCGTCCCACCGCAACAGGGGGTTGAGCCAGATCAGCCGGCGGCAGGAGCGGTGCAGCCGGTCCATGTTCTCGGCGAGGCCTGCCGCGCCATCGCGGTCCAGCCCGTCCGTCACCAGCAGCACGACGGCGCCCTGGCCCAGCACGCGCCGGGCCCAGCGCTGGTTGAACTCTTGCAGCGCCTCGCCGATCCGGGTGCCGCCGGACCAGTCGGGCACGGCATGGGACACCATCTGAAACGCCACTTCCGGATCGCGGAAGCGCAGTTGCCGGGTGATGTTGGACAGCCGCGTGCCGAACAGGAACACGTGCACCCGGTCCCGGTCGTTGGCCACCGCATGCAGGAAATGCAGCAAAACCTGCGCGTAACGGGCCATGCTGCCGGAGATGTCGCACAGCACCACCAGCGGCGGCGGGCGGACCACGCGGGCGCTGCGGGACAGGTCGACCATCTCGCCCCCGCGCCGCAGGCTGCGCCGCAGCGTGGCCGCGAGGTCGATGCGCGGGCCGTGCGAGTCCGGCCGCATCCGCCGGGTGCGGCGCAGGTCGAGCGGAAGCGAGAGGCGCCTGATCTCCGCCTTGGCGCGGCCGACCTGTTCGGCGCTCATCTGCTCGATGTCCATGCTGCGGAGTTGCTCCCGCTCGCTCACGGTCATGACGGCGTCGAGCTCGGGCGGTGCCTCCTCGGATTTGGGCGGACGGGGACGGGGCGCGGCCATGGCCTCGGCAATGCGGCGGGTGCCGGGCTGCGGGCGCTGGTCCTCCCGGGGCGGGCTGCCGTCCAGCATGGCGAGGGCGGCAGCCTGCTGCGCCGCGTTCGGATCGCGCCAGAACAGGTCGAACGCATGGTCCAACAGCTCGATGTGCTCGTGCCGGTGCACCATAAGGCTGCGCAGCGCCGCCCGGGCCTGAGTGCGGTCGCCAAGCTCGATCAGCTCCAGCGCCTGTCCGGCGGCGATCACCTCGGCCGGGCCGAGCGGCAGTCCAACGCGCCGCAGCAGCCGCGCAAAATGCATCACGTTCGTCGCGAGCTTGCCAGCTTCGGCTGGCATGTCGGCGGGTGTCATACCGGAGCCTGGGTCCCCGTCTTGGCCTCCGCCATCAGCCGGGCTGCCTCGGCGCCCCGGACCTTGGCGATGTCGTCCTGGTATTTCAGCAAGACGCCGAGCGTTTCGTCGACCGACTCGGCACTCAGCTCCTGCTGGTCCAGGTACTGGAGTGCCGCCGCCCAATCGATGGTCTCGGCGACGCCCGGCAGCTTGAACAGGTCGGTGGTGCGCAGCCGCTGCACGAAGGCCACGACCTCCTGCGACAGGCGATACGGCAATCCCGGCGCCTTCGCGGCCAGGATCGCGCGTTCCCGCGTCGCCGTCGGGTAGTCCACCCATTGATACAGGCAGCGGCGGCGGATCGCGTCGTGGACCTCCCGCGTCCGATTGCTGGTCAGCACGACCACAGGGGGCACCAACGCGCGGACCGTGCCGTATTCCGGGACGGTGATCTGGAAGTCGGCCAGGAGCTCGAGCAGGAAGGCCTCGAACGGCTCGTCGGCGCGGTCCAGCTCGTCGATCAGCAGCACGGCCGGCGGCAGGTCGGGATCGATCGCCGACAGCAGCGGCCGGGCCTGCAGGAACGGCCGCGAGAAGATGCTCTCGGCCAGGCGGTCCTGGTTGCGGTCGCCTCCGGCCTCGGCCAGGCGGATCGCCATCAACTGGCGCGCATGGTCCCACTCATAGGCCGCAGCCGAGAGGTCCATGCCGTCGTAGCACTGCAGCCGCACCAGTCGCCGCCCCAGCCCGGCAGCCAGCACCTTGGCGATCTCGGTCTTGCCCGTGCCGGGCTCGCCCTCGAGGAACAGCGGACGCCGCATGGCGAGTGCCAGGTGCACCGTGGTGGCCAGGCTCCGGTCGGCGATGTAGCCACCGGCCGCCAGCAAAGCGGCAGTCTCGGCGACGGAGCCGGGCATCGTCCCGGCGACGTGTCCGTCAGCCAAAGACGTAGCTTTTAAAGATCATGATGAAGATGATGAGATAGAGCACAGCGCCCACGAAGGCGATGCGCGGGAAGCCGAATGGCTGCTCAGGGATCATCGAGAAGATGCTGAGCGTCTGCGGCTTGCGCGCGCGTGCCGCCTCCACGGCCGGCTGCGGGGCAAGCACCGGTGCCAGCGGGTCCGCAGTGCCCGGCACGGGTTCGGTCGGCGCGACCGGGCCCGCGACCTCGGTCGTAAAGCGGTCGAAGAACATGTCTGCCATCTGTTTGCTCGTTGCGTCGATCAGCCGGGCGCCAAGCTGCGCGATCTTGCCGCCGACCTGGGCCTTAACATCGTATTGCAGCAGCGTGCCCGCGCCGTCGTCCGACAAACGCACGTTGGCGCCGCCCTTAGCGAACCCAGCCACGCCGCCCTGGCCCTCGCCGCTGATGCGGTAGCTGTTGGGCGGATCGAGGTCGGTCAGCTGCACTTTGCCGGTGAACCGCGTGGCGATCGGGCCGATCTTAACCGCCGCCGTCGCCTTCAGGTCGGTGTCGGAGGTCTTTTCCAGGCTCTCGCAGCCGGGGATGCAAAGGCGCAGCACCTCAGGGTCGTTCAGCGCGTCCCACACTTTTTGTCGAGATGCGGGAATGCGCCGCTCGCCTGTCATGTCCATACCAATACCCCACTCAGTGCGCCGGACGTTACTGGCAGGGTGACGGGCGTGCAACCGACCCCACCTGACGATCGCGCACGGACCTGGTAAACCAACCTTGACCGTAGAGTTCCTGGAGCCGCCCGATGTCATATCTGATTGCCGCCGATACCCCCGCCGAGCCGGCCGGCGATCGCTTTCGCGCCCTTATCCAGCGCGGAGGCATCCTGCAGATACCGGGCGCGCATAACGGCATGGCGGCGTTGCAGGCGAAGGCGGCCGGGTTCGAGGCCGCATACCTGTCCGGCGCTGCGATGACGGCCAGCATGGGGCTGCCCGATCTCGGCATGATCACGGTCGAGGAGGTCTGCTTCTTCGTCCGCCAGGTCGCCCGCTCCAGCGCCCTGCCGGTGCTGGTCGACGGCGACACCGGCTATGGCGAGGCGCTGAACGTCATGAGCATGGTCCGCAGCTTCGAGGATGCCGGCGCCGCCGCCGTCCATATCGAAGACCAATTGCTGCCGAAGAAGTGCGGGCATCTCAACGACAAGCGGCTCGCGGACGCGCACGACATGGCGGCCAAGGTCGCAGCGGCCCGCAAGGCGCGGCGGCATCTGTATATCATGGCCCGCACCGACGCCGCCGCGAGCGAGGGCATGGATGGCGCCGTCGCCCGCGCCAAACTGTATATGGAGGCCGGCGCCGACGCGATCTTCCCGGAGGCGCTGCACTCCGCCGAGATGTTCCGCGAGTTCGCCGCTCGCATGAATGGCAGTGAAGGCGGGGGCGTGCCGCTGCTCGCCAACATGACCGAGTTCGGCCGCACCCCGTTCTTCACCGCCGCCGAGTTCGAGGCCATGGGATACCGCATGGTCATCTGGCCCGTCAGCTCGATGCGCGTGTCGGCCAAGGCGTCGGAGCGCCTGTATGCCGCCATACGGCGCGACGGCGGCACGCAGAACGTACTCGACCAGATGCAGACCCGGGCCGAGCTGTATGCCACGATCGACTACGCCGGCTATGAGGCGCTGGACCAGAGCATCATCAGCACCGTGGTCCCGCACGGCATGCCGCAACGGGACTGATCGTGCTGCACGACCCGCGGCTACGCCCACTCTACGTGGGCAGCGAGATCTATCGCCGGTCCACCTACGGCCCCACCCATCCGCTGGCGATCCCGCGGGTCACCACCTGCACCGATTTGTGCCGGGCGATGGGCTGGCTGCCGGATGAGGTATTCATCACCGCGCCGATGGCCGACCTTGCCGCCGTCACCCGGTTCCATGCGCCCGATTACGTCGCGGCGCTGGCGCGCGCCGAGGCGGCGCAGGCCGTGTCCGAGGACGATCGCGCGCGCTACCGGATCGGGGCCGAGGGCAACCCGGTCTATCCGGAAATCTTCCGCCGCCCGATGACGTCGGCGGGCGGGGTCATGCTGTCCGCAGCGCTCACGGCCGAGGGCGGCACGGTGCATTGCCCCGGCGGCGGCACGCATCACGGCCGGCCCGACCGCGCCAGCGGTTTCTGCTATTTGAACGATCCGGTGCTGGGCATCCTCACCTGGCTCGACCAAGGGCTCGACCGCATCGTCTATCTCGACATCGACGCCCACCACGGCGATGGGGTGCAGGACGCGTTCCACGACGATCCGCGCGTGCTGACCATCAGCGTGCACGAGGCCGGGCGCTGGCCGTTCACCGGGCTGGCGACGGACCGCGCCGGCGGCGTCGCGCGCAACCTGCCGGTCCCGCAGGGTTTTAATGACAGCGAGATGGACTGGCTGCTGCAGCACGCGGTCCTGCCGTTGATCGCTGGCCATCGGCCGCAGGCGATCTTTCTGCAGTGCGGCGCCGACGCGCTGGAGGAGGACCCATTGGCCCGCCTGTCTCTATCGAACAATGCGCACTGGGCCGTGGTCGAGGCTGTCCGCGACCTGGCGCCCCGGTTGATCGTGACCGGGGGCGGCGGCTACAACCCCTACACGGTCGGCCGCTGCTGGTCCGGCGTGTGGGCCACCCTGAACGACATCCCCGTCCCAGACCGCACCACGCCTGAGGCCGAGGCCGTGCTGCGCGCGCTGACCTACAACCGTGCGGCTGGGCGCAACCCGCCGGAGCATTGGTTCACCACCATGCGCGACACGCCGCGGAATGGCCCGGTGCGCGACCCGGTGAAGCAACTCGCCATCCAGGCGCTTTCGGAGCCTTCTGCATGATTCGCCGCCGCCTGCTGACTTTGCTGCTGCTAATGCCCTTGATGGCCCAGGCCCAGACCGTGGCACAGCCCGAACTGCCCAAGGAGCCGCTGTCGATCGTGACCCGGGACGGCAATCGGCACGATTTCCAGGTCGAGATGGCGCTGGACCAAGCGCAGCAGATGACCGGGCTGATGTTCCGCCCCAGCGTGCCTGCGGATGGCGGCATGCTGTTCGACTGGGGCGCGCCGCGCGATAGCAGCATGTGGATGCGCAACACCGTTAGCCCCCTTGATATGCTGTTCATCAACGCCGATGGCACGGTCCGCCGCATCGCCGAGGACACCGTGCCTGGCAGCCTCGCCGTCATCGAGAGCCGGGGGCCTGTCCGCGCGACCTTGGAACTTGCGGCGGGCACGGCGAGGCGCCTCGACATCCGGGTGGGCGACAAGGTGCAGAGCCGCGTCTTCGGCAACGCGCCGTAGCGGTTGCTTGTGGGCTCCCTTGCACTTTGGAGGCCTGGAACCTAGGTTGCCGTCTGGTCCGGGGCGTGGCGCAGCCTGGTAGCGCGCTTGTTTTGGGTACAAGAGGCCCCCGGTTCGAGTCCGGGCGCCCCGACCAACGAAACCTAAGGATCAACCATGCGTGCCCGCATTTTTCAGCGCCCGAAGACCGCCACCCAATCCGGCCAGAACGGCGCCGGCAACTGGGTTCTCGAATATCAGCCGACCGAGCGTGAGAAGAACGACCCGCTGATGGGCTGGTGGGGCAGCGGCGACACGCTGGGCCAGGTGCGCCTGCGCTTCGACGCCTCGGCCGACGCCGTCGCCTACGCCGAGAAGCATGGCATCACCTATGATCTCGAAGTGCCGCCCGCGACCCGGCCGATCAAGCCGAAGGCCTACGCCGATAATTTTCGTTACGGCCGGGCGGAAAACTGGACGCATTAGCTATATGGCAGCCGCAACGCGTATATAGAAGGGCTCACGCGCCCTTAGCTCAGTTGGATAGAGCGGCGGCCTTCTAATCCGCATGTCGGGGGTTCGAATCCCTCAGGGCGCGCCAAGACCGTCTATGGAGAGCATGGTTAGCTGTCTTCGTACCGTGGCCGTGCTTCTTGCCCTCTGCGCCACCCCTGCGCACGGGGGCGAGGCGTTGAATGCGGTCCGCGCCCACGGCGTGCTTCGGGTCGGGACGACCGGGGATTATAAGCCGTTCACCTTTCGGCAGCTGGACGGCAGCTACGTCGGTGCCGACGTCGTCATGGCCGCACGCCTGGCCACACGGCTTGGCGTTAGGCTCGAATTGGTGCCGACCGCCTGGCCAGTGCTGCTCGACGACTTCGCCGCCCATCGGTTCGACGTCGCCATGGGCGGAGTGTCGGTCAACGCCGCCCGGGCTGCGCGCGGCACCTTTTCCACCGTCGTCTATGTCGACGGCAAGCGCCCGGTCGCCCGCTGTGCCGACCAGGACCGGTTCACCAGCGTCGAGGCGATCGACCAGCCTGGGGTTCGCGTCGTCGTCAACCCCGGCGGCACCAACCAGGACTTCGCCCGCGCCAACCTCAAGCATGCGGCCCTGGCCGTCCATCCCGACAACACGACCGTGTTCGACGAGATCATCGCCGGCCACGTCAATGTCATGGTGACCGACGGGATCGAGGCCGACCACCAGGCGTTCATCCACCCAGAACTCTGCCCGACCCATGTCGTCGCCCCGTTCACCCGGCTCGAGAAGGCCGACTTGCTGCCCAACGATCCCGACCTGGTGCATGAGGTGGACGACTGGATCGCTGCCGAGTTAGCCAGCGGCGACTGGGCCCGCATCCTGGAGGCCGCGCAACGAGCGCCCTAGCCGGCCCCCCATCGCTCCAACGCCGCCTGGCCGTGCGCGTTGAGGCCATAGACTCCTCGCTCCAGCCGGGTGAACCAGCCATAGACGTCCCGCAGCAGGATCGTGCCCGCCCGCGGCGCCACGGCCGCCAGGTCGCGCGGACGCTGGGGTCCCATCGCAAGCCCGGCCGCACAGGCGAGCGCCTCTTGCCGGTAGGCTGTCACGATCGGTTCGCCCCGTGTTCCGCCCGGCGATGGATCGCCGCTGCGGGCCCGGTGCTCGCCAAGCAACGCCCGGCGGCGGCGCAGGTTGGCGCGTGGGCGATAGGGCTCAGGCTCGGTCAGCACCTCCACATCGCCGCGCGCCGCATGCACCGCGAGCAGGCCGAAGCCCAGTAGCCTGCACAGCGTGCGGGCCCGACGGTCGCGGTCGCGGCCACGCCGGGTCGCGCGCACGGCGAGCCAGACCTCGTCGGCGGACGCGAGCCGATCGACGCCCTGCAGCACCAGTTCCAGTGTGAGGCCGAGCTTCATCTCAAGGATGACGAGGATTGGGGGCTCGCCGTCACGCACCCCAACCACGTCGCAGCCGCCAATCTCGCCCTTGGCCTCGAAGCCACGGGCCGTCAGGAACCGTTTGACGGCTGGATAGAGCGCAACCTCCCGCATGGCTTGCAGGATACGGGAGGTTGGCCCTTGCAGCTAGAAGCCGATGATGATGTCCGTCGCGAGGGTGAAGGCACCGCGGTCCTTGCCGTCGTTGAAGGCGCGGGAGTTGTTCAGCGTCTGGTCATAGCGCACCTCGGGCCGCACCAGCAGCGTGCTGAGCTGCGATGGGGTCCAGCTCGGCTTGTAGGTGAGACCGGCGGTGAACTCGCTATAGGTCGTGGGCTTCGGTGCTGTGATGAATCGGTTGAACACACCGCGCTCGGCCGAGACGTAGTCGCGCTCGGCGACTGGCGTCGAGACGAAGAAATTGGTGTTGTCGCGATAGAGTTCGGCACGGCCGTTCAGGGTGACCGTGTCGGACAACGTGTAGGACGCGTATTGTGCAACACCCCAGGCCTCGGCTCGGAAGCCCTCCTCACGGGCGAAGTTGCCTTCGGTTGTCAGGGTCAGCTTGTCGGTAGCCTTCCAAGTGACGACCAAATCGTTGTAGTAGCGTATCGCACTGTTGGCGAAGGGTGAGTTGCGCTTCGAGTCTTCGGGTCCGATATGACTGAGCGCCAGGACGGTCAGCTTGCCTTCCAGCATGTTGAAGCCGATGCCGGCGATTCCTGCCGGCCGATTGTTGTTGTCGCCACTTCCGTAACCGATCGCAACGTTCGTCCCGCTGTCGACACCGAGATACAGATCGATCAGGTCCGACACGTGCGCCGTAGCCAGCGCGCCGAAGTGCTTGAACGGCAGCCCGTAGTTGAAGATGTATGAATGCGAATAGAATGCATTGGTCTTGGGGTCGATCAGCTCGAACCCGAGCGGCGTCGGGTAGATGCCGGCCTTGATGTCCAGGCCGTTGGCGAAGATGTCTGGCAGCCGGACCGAGATGTTGGCCTCCACGAGGTCGAGCTGGTTGCGATCGTGGATGAGCTGGTCGAGGATCCCGAGCGAGTGCACGATGCGGGCATCCGACCCATACATGAGCTGCAGCTTGAAGCCGACATCCGGGCTGGTGGCCTTTGGGTCCACGTCGCGGCTGAGGGTCGCCAGAAACTGGTTCAGCACCGGGCGGTTGGAGTTGTCATCGAACAGCCGCCCGAAGTTGCGGCGGCTTTTTGGCTCCTGCGGGTTGCCTGTGATGCCGGCGTCGCCTTGAAAACCAAGCTTTATGCTGCTCGCCCACTCGTGAAAGTTTGCTGGCGCTACATAAGGCTTGTCGGCCGGGGTCGGGGACGGGGAGGCAGCCGGATTACCAGGCATGCCAGTCTGCTCTGGCGGGGTAGCCTGGGCGAAAGCGCCGCCACACAGGCCAGTGCTCGCCAGCAGCAGCGCTGCGACAGTGTTGAAAGAAGGGCGCACGGCCCGGCGGATGGGGGTGTGGTTCTGATGCATACTGCAGACCCTGCACATCTCGTGCCGCCTTGAATATGTCGTTTACCGTAAAAGCGATCGCTGGAATGATGGGTAGGAAGGCTGTTGCTGGAATGCCACGCATTTAGGCAACACCCGCCGAATTTGCATGCAAAGGCGCACCCGGCAGGAATCAGATGCGCCTGCATACAAGGCTAGACGGAGTAGTACATCTCGAACTCAACCGGGTGCGGGGTGTGTTCGAAACGGTACACCTCGGTCCACTTCAGCTCGATGTAGCTGGCGATTTGGTCGCTGCTGAACACGTCTCCAGCCAGCAGGAACTCGTGATCGGCCTCAAGCGCGCCCAAGGCCTCGCGCAGGCTGCCGCAGACGGTGGGGATGCCCTTCAGCTCCTCGGGCGGCAGATCGTAAAGATCCTTGTCCATGGGGTCGCCGGGGTGGATCTTGTTCTTGATCCCATCGAGCCCGGCCATCAGCAGCGCCGAGAAGGCGAGGTAGGGGTTCGCCGACGCATCCGGGAAGCGGATCTCGACCCGCTTCGCCTTCGGGCTAGTGGTATAGGGGATGCGGCACGACGCCGACCGGTTGCGGGCGGAGTAGGCGAGCAGCACCGGCGCCTCGAACCCGGGGATCAGCCGCTTGTAGCTGTTGGTGCTCGGGTTGGTGAAGGCGTTGCAGGCCTTGGCGTGCTTGATGATGCCGCCGATGAAATACAGGCACATCTCCGAAAGGTCGGCGTAGCCGTTGCCGGCGAACATCGGCTTGCCGCCCTTCCAGATGCTCTGGTGCGTGTGCATGCCCGAGCCATTGTCGCCATAGATCGGCTTCGGCATGAAGGTGGCCGTCTTGCCATAGCTGTGCGCGACGTTGTGGACGCAGTACTTATAGATCTGCATCTGGTCGGCCATGGTCAGCAGGCTGCCGAACTTGGTGCCGAGCTCGTGCTGGCTTTGTGCGACCTCATGGTGGTGCTTCTCGATCGGCAGGCCCATCTCGCCCATGCTGGACAGCATCTCGGCGCGCAGATCGCTTTCGGTGTCCACTGGCGGCACCGGGAAATAGCCGCCCTTGATGCCGGGGCGATGTCCCATGTTGCCCTCGGGATAGTCCTTCAGGTTGGCGCCAGGACCCTCGACGCTGTCGACCTGCGCCGTGCTGAAGTTGGGCCCGACGCCAAAGCGGACGCTGTCGAAGATGAAGAACTCGGCCTCGGCGCCGACCATCACCGTGTCGCCGATGCCGCTGCTCTCTACATAGGCCTGCGCTTTCTTCGCCGTGCTGCGCGGGTCGCGGGCATAGGGCTGCCCGGTGCTGGGCTCGAATATGTCGCAGAACAGGATCAGGCTCGGCTTCGCGGCGAATGGGTCCATCACCGCCGTGGCCGGGTCGGGCATCAGGATCATGTCGCTCTCGTTGATCGCCTTCCAGCCGGCGATCGAGCTGCCGTCGAACATGATGCCGTCGCGGAACGCGTCCTCGTCGATCGTCGAGACATGCTGCGCCGTGTGCTGCCACTTGCCGCGCGGGTCGGTGAACCGCAGATCCACGTACTCGACGGAGTTCTCGCGCATCATCTCCATCACGTGAGCGACGCTGCCCGCCTCAGGGCCCGACTCTGGGCTCGTCTCGGGCGAATTCGGCTCCATTGCCATCCTAGTTCTCTATCCTTCAGTATTGCAGGCCGCACCACGCGACCCGTTTCGACGTTCGTTTACCCATTTGCGGAGCGTGCGGAAAGCTGGGGCTAGATCGCATCGTGGCCGCGTTCGCCGGTGCGGATGCGGATGACCTCTTCGACCGTGCTGACAAAGATCTTGCCGTCGCCGATCCGGCCGGTGCGGGCAGCGTTCACGATCGCCTCCACGGCCCGTTCCAGCACGTCGTCCTCGCACACGACCTCGATCTTGACCTTCGGCAGGAAGTCCACGACGTACTCTGCGCCGCGATACAGCTCCGTATGACCCTTCTGGCGGCCGAAGCCTTTGGCCTCCACCACCGTGATCCCCTGCAATCCTACCTCGTGCAGCGCCTCCTTCACTTCGTCCAGCTTGAAGGGCTTGATCACCGCTTCGATCTTTTTCATTTCGTTCGCGCCGGGCGATCAGCCCGGCGTCCTCCCCTTGTGCGTTGGCCGTCCGGCGGGGGGACGGCTGGATAGGTTTGCACGCAGCGTGCCAACGGGCAATCCGCCCGAGGCTGAGGACGGGCGATGCGGGATAGTGTCGGAAGCGGGCATGGCAGGCCGAACCTGCTCAAACCATGGGCACCCGGACTGTAGACACGTTGAAGCTCGAGCCGATTGGACCCATAATCGCCAACCTTGTCTTGAGCCGGAGACCCAATTGTTGAAACCCGCCAACCAGATGCTGTCCGCCATGGGGACAACGGTGTTCACCGTCATGTCGGCCCTCGCCACCCAGCATAGGGCGATCAACCTCGGCCAGGGTTTTCCGGATACCGATGGGCCGTCCGACGTGGTGCAGGCGGCCGCCGACGCGCTCTGGGACGGGCGCAACCAGTATCCCCCATTGACCGGCGTGCCGGAGCTGCGGGAGGCGGTGGCCCGTGCCAACCAGCGGTTCTATGGCATCGAGGTCGACGGCGCGACCGAGGTCGTCGTCACCTCCGGCGCGACCGAGGCCATCACCGCCAGCCTCATGGCGCTGCTGAACCCCGGCGACGAGGTCGTGCTGATCGAGCCGCTCTATGACACCTATCTGCCGGTCGTCCGCATGTTGGGCGCCGTCCCGCGGCTCGTGCGCCTGATGCCGCCGAAGTGGGAGCTGCCGCGCGCCGAGCTCGCCGCAGCCTTCGGCCCGAAGACCAAGGCGATCTTGCTCAACACGCCGATGAACCCCTGCGGCAAGGTGTTCACCGCGGCCGAGCTCGCCTTCATCGCCGACCTCCTGGTCAAGCATGACGCCTATGCCGTCTGCGACGAGGTGTATGAGCACCTGACCTATGATGGCTGGCGGCACATCCCGCTGATGACGCTGCCGGGCTTGCATGACCGCTGCCTGCGGATCGGCAGCGCCGGCAAGACGTTCAGCCTCACCGGCTGGAAGGTCGGCTATGTCACGAGCACGGCGGCGCTTTGCAGCATCGTGGCGAAGGCGCACCAGAACCTGACCTTCACCACGCCACCCAACCCGCAGCGCGGCGTGGCGGTGGGATTAGGCAAGGACGACGCGTATTTCGCCGGGCTGGCGGCGGCGCTGGCTGCCAAGCGGGACCGTCTTTCGGCGGGCCTGGCCGGCATCGGGTTCAATGTGCTGCCCGCCATGGGCAGCTACTTCGTCACCGTCGACTTCAGCCGGCTTGGTTTTGCCGGCGACGACGTGGCGTTCTGCCGGCATATCACCGAGCAGGCCGGCGTCACGGCCATCCCGGTGTCGGCGTTCTACGAGGGCCGGGCGCCCGGCCACTATGCCCGCTTCGCCTTCTGCAAGCAGGATGCGTTGCTCGATGAGGCCGTGACGCGCCTCGCCCGGCATTTCCAAGAACAAAAGGCTACGGCGCGGTTGACGGCGGCGGGCTGAAGGCCGTAAACCCCGCGCCTGCTATGGCGGACGTAGCTCAGTTGGTAGAGCGCCAGGTTGTGGTCTTGGATGTCGCGGGTTCGAGACCCGTCGTTCGCCCCAGCAGTTCCTTTTAGAAGCGATGCACAGCTTGCCGTAGGCGCGTGCATCGCGTCGCGGTGCGTGCTTCAATCCTGGCGCAGGAGGTTTCCTGTGCCCGTGAACGTAGGGGATCAGCATGAACCGGCCGACCCGCCGCAGCCTCGCCGCGGCCGTCATCGTCATCCCGACCGGGCTCGTCGCCTCGGCCCAGGCGCAGACGGCCCCGGGCAGCGAGAGCACGTTCGAGCGGATCAATCGCACCAAGACGCTACGCATCGCCGCACTTCCGGGAGAGCTGCCCTATTTTGCCAAGGACCTCGCGTCCGGCGAGTGGAAGGGCGCAGCGATCGAGTTCGCCCGTGACATCGCCAAGGTATTCGATGCCAAGCTCGAGTATGTCGAGAGCACCTACGCCAACTCGGTGCTGGACCTGCAGGCCAACAAGATCGACCTGGCCTTCGCGCTGGGGCCGACGCCGCAACGCGCCCTGGCGATAGGCTTCACCCGGCCGTTCTTCGTCCACGCCTACGGATGCCTGGCAAAGAAAGGGCTCGACCCCAAGACATGGGACGAGATCAACTCGCCCGACATCCGCATCGCCTGCGACATCGGCTCCCTGCACGAGACTGCGGCGCGGCGTTACGCACCGAAGGCGCAGATCACCGGGTTCAAGACTCGGGACGAGGCGACGCTCGCGTTCCAATCCGGCCGCACCGACGTGCTGATCCTGGCCGCCCTGCTGGGCCTGAGCACCATCGCCCGCAACCGGTCGCTCGGCCCGTACCACATGCTGACTGGTCCGCTCGTGGCGCTGCCGAGCAACTTCGGCGTGCGGCGCGAGGCCGACACGCGCTTCGTCGACGTCGTCAACGCCTGGATCGACTACAACCGCGGCGTCGGGCAGATCCGCGAGTGGCTGCTGGCCGGGCTGGCGATGAACGGCGTGACCAAGGACGACGTGCCGCCCGAGGTGACGTTCTAGTGGTCCGATCCTTATGCTTGGTTCCCAAGCGTAAGGTGAATCGGTCCACCAAACGAAGGCTAATGATGCGGATCAGACGGATGCTTCCGTCTGATCCGCATCATTAGCGGCCGGAGCCCGAGCGGGTGGGCTATCATTGGAGCTTCGGCTTCCTGCTCCGCTACTCGAGCCTGTTCTGGACCGGGATCGCCTATACGCTGGCTTATACCGCAGGGACGGTCGCCCTGGGGCTCGCGATCGGGCTGGCGCTGGGGCTCGGCCGGCTGTCGCGCTCGTGGTGGGTGAACGCGCCGCTGGTCGGCTTCATCGAGATTTTCCGCTGCACCCCGCTGCTGGTGCAGATCGTCTGGTTCTACTACGCGCTGCCCGTCATCCTGGACATCCAGCTTCCCGCCGCCGTAGCCGCGACGCTCGTGCTGTCGCTCTATACCGGCGCATTCTATGCGGAGATCTTCCGCGGCGGCATCGTTTCGATCGAGGCTGGCCAATGGGACGCGGCGAGGGCGCTTGGCCTGCGCTGGGCCGGAGTGATGCGCCATGTGGTGCTGCCGCAGGCGATCCGGCGCATGGTTCCGCCATTCATGAACCAATCGATCATCCAGCTCAAGAACACGTCGCTGGTCAGCACCATCGCAGTGCCGGACCTGCTGTATCAGGGCACGCTCATTACCGCCGACACCTGCCGGCCACTGGAGGTTTATACGGTAGTCGCATTGATCTATTTTGTCCTGCTGTTCCCAGCGACCCAGCTGGTTCAATACTACGAGTGGCGTTTGGGCCAACGCTTGTCGTAGGCAACTGGCTGGCGACGCTGGCGGTGCAAATTGCGGTGGATGGCTTGAGGAAAAGGATCCGGGGCTGACAAGCGGCGTTGGGAGTGCAACGATCCCGCCATGTCACCTGACACTTACAAGGCGTCCGAGTTCTGGACCGCCTGCCTTGAGCAGCGGAGCGCTCCGGGCCGCGGAGCTTGGATGTACGCGATCGACCACCCTAAGCTGCGGGCCGGGCTGTATGACACATACCTGGGCGGCCTCGACCCGTTCTCGTGGATGCGCGCGCGCATGGCGGTGCCGGTGCCGAATGCGCTCGAGATTGGCTGCGGCAGCGGCGACTTGGCGTTCGGGTTGATCGACGCCGGCACCTGCGAGCGGATCGACGCGTTCGACATCGCCGAGGGCGCGGTCGCCGCGGCGCAACTCAGGGTGCGCGACGCGGGCCTGCGCACGCTGCGGTTCCACCTGCTCGACGGCAACACCTGGTGCATGCCGCAAAACCAGTATGACCTCGTCTATGCCAGCCATGCCCTGCACCATATCGAGAACCTAGAGCACCTGTTCGCCCAGGTGGCCACGACGCTCCGGCCGGAGGGTGTGCTGTTCGCCAGCGACTACATCGGCCCGTCCCGCATGCAGTATTCCGACGCACACCTCGCCGCCATCAATGAGGCCTTGGGCACGCTGCCCGAGGCGAAACGGCTAGACCGCTTCGGCGTCCATAAGGCCAGAGTTCAGCGCCGTCCCATCGAGCTCTATCTGCAGCACGACCCGAGCGAGGCAGCGCGGTCGGCCGAGATCATCCCGGTCATGCGCCGGTTCTTCGATGTCGATGTCGTTCCGATCGGCATGAGCCTGTCGTTCGAGGTCATGCTGGACATCGCGCACAACTTCGATCCGGACGACGCCGCCGACAACGCGCTGATCGATGAGATCATGCGCCTGGAACAGCAGGCGGAGCAGGCCGGGACAGCCGAGCCGCTATTTGCCTGCCTCGTCGCGCGTCATAAGGGCGCCCGGCGCTGGACGCCGCGCATCGCGGGCGACTTTAAGCCCGGCGTTCCCGCGATCGAGCTGGACCTGGACGCCTACCGCGGCATCGAGGGCTGGATGTCCGATGAGGCTGCCGACCTCACGATGCGCCTTTTCCGCTGGCAGCGGACGGCACAGGCCGTGACCGGCGTGCTGGAGCTTGGCGTGTTCAAGGGCAAATACCTGAGCCTGCTGGCCAGCCTGGCGCAGGGCACCGGCGCCTCGGTGGTGGGGGTGGATGCCTTCACTTCCCGTATTGGCGAGCAGCTCCCGCCGGCCGACCGGAATTATGCGCGCGACGCCGCCGTAGCCACTATCACAAGGATGGCCCCAGGCTCGTCGCCGCCCATGATGCTGGTGGCCTTCACTGCCGACGTCGAAGCCACCGCGTTGCGGGCGCTGTGTCCCGGTGGCTACAGCTTCATCAGCGTCGACGCCGGACACTTGGCCGCAGAGGTGGCGCATGATCTGGCGCTCGCCGAGTCGCTGTTGGGTGCGCGGACGATCGTTGCGGCCGACGACCTCTTCAACGCGCAGACGCCTGGGGTGATGGAGGGGCTCTGCCGCTATTTCACCGGCAACCCCGATACCACGCTGGCGCCCTTTGCCTGGGCTGGCAATAAGCTGTTCCTGTGCCATCGCGCCACGCATCCTGCTTTGCTGGCCTATGTGCACGACCTGCTGCAGGATCCGCCGGCGCCATCGTATATCGCCAGATCCTGTGCGCTGCACGCGCATAATAGGCAGCTTGGGTTCGTCCCGTCGCTGTTCGGCTACGAGATGCTCGCGTTCGAGTGGGCCTGACATGGGCTTGGCGCTGCCCGCGATGCGGCTCCATCGCCATACCCAGGTGCCGCACGACGTCGCGCTGGTGGTTCCGGGCCGCTCCTACGCCGCCCAGGATCCGCCCCGGCTGTTCAACTATCTGACCCGCGACCCCAACCTGCTGTCTTGGCTGCCGAGCGAACTGCTTCGCACCACCATCGCCTGCCCGGACGAGTATGTGATCCGCATCCGCGACGCCCATATCGTGCACGGACACTATCTGATCCAGTATCCGGCCCGGCCGCTGGCCGACACGTTCAATTTCGAGGACAGCGCCGTCAACAGGCCCGAGATCAGCGCGATCGGGCAGCAAATCCTGCGTGGCGAGGTCCATCGCCACGAAAGGAACGCGCTGCCGATCTTTCACATCTTCAAGGACGTTTACTGCAACTACGGCCATATGCTGGTCGAGGTGCTGCCCAAGCTTTTGCACATCAAGGCGATGGGCATTGACCGGTTCACCTTGCTGTTCCCATGGTCCAGCCTGATGTTCCTATCGGCCGTGCAGTTCGCTGCCGGCGTGCTCGGCATAGAATTCGAGCACGTCGTCTGTTTCAACAACCAGATCGTGCGGGTCGACGAGGTGTTCTGGGTCGGTCCGATCGCCCAGCATGACCGCCGCAAGTCGCAGACGCTTCGCGAACTCGCGCGCCGGCTTGCCGCTGCCGTGCCGGCCTCCGCATTTCCGCGGCGGCTTTATGTCACGCGGCCGGCCGGAGCGCTCCGCCCGATTGCCAACCAGGCGGAGTTGGAACGCTTGGCGCATGCCCACGGCTATTTCGTCGTGGAGCCCGCCACGCTCAGCTTTCCCGAGCAGATCAGCATGTTCCACGGCGCGGACCACGTACTAGGCCCGATGGGGGCGGCGCTGACCAACTCGGTGTTCATGCGGCCCGGCACCCGGGTGAGCATGTTCACCAACCGGCGCGTCGACCCGTTCTATTACGATATCGCCCGGCTGATGCGCTTGCAGTTCGACTGGATATTCACTCAGGACGCCGAGGCATGGACCAACGTGATGCAGAGCGAGCCATGGATGGTCGACGCCGCCCGCTTCGCTGGGATGCTGCCCTGGCTGGACTAAGCGCGCGGCAGCAGCTGCTCTGCCAGCGTGGCCCAATACGATGCACCGACCGGCAATATCGCATCGTTGAAGTCGTAGCGTGGGTGATGCACCATCGCGTCGTCAGCCCCTCGGCCTGCGCCGAGCATGATGTAGGCGCCCTGCTTCGCGTTCAGCATGAAGCTGAAATCCTCGCCGCCCATCGTCGGCAGGTCCATGTGCTCCACCCCGATGGGGCCCTGCACTGCTTCGGCCGCATGCCGGGCCAGCTTCATGGCAGCCGGGTCGTTCACGGTCGCCGGGTAGGTGCGGGTGAACCGCACCTCCGCATGAGCACCGAAACCCTCGGCGATATGCTTCGCAAGCCGCTTCACACCCGCCTCCAGCAGGTCGCCGACTGCCGGGCTGAACCAGCGGGCGGTGCCGAGCATGCGGACGGTCTCGGGGATTACGTTATAGATGTCGCCGCCCTGGATGCTGCCGATCGTCACGACGCCGGCGCGGGTCGGCTCGACGTTCCGGGAAACGATGGTCTGCAGTGCCTGCACGATCGCGGCGCTGACGACGATGGGGTCGACGCCCATATGCGGCTGCGCGCCGTGCGCGCCATGGCCGGTCACGACGATCTCGATGTCGGCCACCGCGGCCATGACCGGGCCGTCCCGCCACTTGAACACGCCGGCCGGGACGCTGGGCCAGTTGTGCATTCCATAGACCTGCTGCATTGGGAACAGCTCGAACAGCCCCTGTTCGACCATCATCCGCCCGCCGCCCTTGTTCTCCTCCGCCGGCTGGAAGATGACATAGACGGTGCCGGCGAAGTTCCGCGTCTCGGCCAGATAGCGCGCTGCGCCCAGAAGCATGGTGGTGTGGCCGTCATGGCCGCAGGCGTGCATCACGCCGGGCGTTTGGCTGGCCCACTCGGCGCCGGTCTCCTCCCGGATCGGCAGCGCATCCATGTCGGCGCGCAGCCCAATCGCGCTGCGTGCGCGCGAGCCTGCGGGCTGCGAACCGTGGATCACACCGACGACGCCAGTGCCCGCCAGCCCGGCATGCACCTCGTCCACGCCGAAGCTCCGCAGATGCTGCTGCACCACGCCCGACGTCCGCGTTTCCTGCAAACCCAGTTCCGGATGGCGGTGCAGGTCGCGGCGCCACTCGGTCATGTCGGCATGGAACTCGGCAATCCGGTTGATGACGGGCATCTCAGGGCCTTTCAGATACAGAAGCGTGGCCGACGAAGGTCATGGCCAAGCCGGCGGCGAGCGGGATCGGGTCGACATGCAGCCTGCACCGCATTGCCTCGATTGGGAACGCCTTGTCCTCCAGCAAGCGGCGCAGCTCGTCGCCGCGGATGCGCGGCAGGCCCGGCAGCGCCGTCACCGGCGATAAGGCGCGCAGCAGCGCCGGCGCAATCGGCACGATCCAGGGCTTGCGCAGCCCGGCCGCTGCCGCGACGGCACGGACGAACTTCGCATAGGACACTGGCTCCGGCCCAGCGATCACCAGCGCGTGCGGCCCAGCCCAGTCGATGTCCAGCGCGGCGCGGAGGCATCGGGTCACGTCCGATTGGTGGATCGGCTGCACCAGTGCGCGCCCGCCGCCCGGCAGCGGGACGATGGGCAGCCGGCGCAGCAGAATGGCAAGGCGCTGCACGTTGTCCTCACCGGCCGCGCCGTAGATCATCGTGGAGTGCAATAAGACGCCGGACCGCCCCGAGGCGAGGAATATCCGCTCGCCCCCCAAAACGCCCCGCGCATGCGCGTCCGGCCAGCGAGTGAACTTGCGCGTGCTGCCAAGGAACACGAAACGGGCGGCTTTGGGTGCTGCAGCCAAGATTGCAGGAATGTGGCGGGCATGCGCGCACGACACGATGCGGGCTGCATCGCCCAGCGCGGCATGGAGGCTATGTTGCTTCAAGTCGGCGATCTTGGGCGCTCCCGGCAATCCGGTCGCAGCCCAGCGCGCGGCGTTGCGCACGATGGGGACATAGGGGACGGCGTCGGCCAACAGCGACCGGCACAGCGCTGTTCCGGAGCGGCCGCTTGCGCCGATGACGTGGATTTCGTCGCTCATGGGCGCATGATAGGGCTCCGCGCCCGACGCGGCAAAATTGTGGTAATTAGTTACCACAGGCTAAAATGCTTGACCCAGCCTGGGTTTCAAGGCATAGGCGCCGTACTATTCCAGTTGGGACACATAAGATGAAGACGACCCTTTCGCTCAAACCGTCCGAGGTGAGCAAGGGCTGGACCCTGATCGACGCCGACGGGCTCGTGCTCGGACGGCTGGCTTCGATCATCGCCCAGCGCCTGCGCGGCAAGCACAAGCCGCAATTTACCCCGCATGTGGACTGCGGGGACAACGTCGTCGTCGTGAACGCCGAGAAGGTGCGCGTCACCGGCAACAAGGCCGACCAGAGCATCTTCTATTACCACACGGGCTTCCCCGGCGGCATCAAGGGCCGCAGCATACGCCAGCGGCTCGAGAGCAAGCATCCCCAGCGCGTCATCGAGAAAGCCGTCGAGCGCATGATCACGCGCGGCCCGCTGCAGCGCCAGCAGATGCGGCACCTGCACGTCTATGCCGGCGATACCCATCCGCACGATGGCCAGCAGCCGCAGCCGCTGGACGTCGCTGCCATGAACACCAAGAACAAGAGGGTCTGACCATGTCCGACACCCAGGCCGAAGCGCCGACCCGCACGCTTGCGGACCTCAAGGACCTCGCGGTCGCCACGGCGCTGGTCACGAGCGACGCGCCGAAGCGGGAGGCCAAGCGCGACGCGCTCGGACGCAGCTATGCGACCGGGCGGCGCAAGAACGCGATCGCGCGCGTGTGGATCAAGCCGGGCAAGGGCGACATCAGCGTGAACGGCAAGCGCGTGACGCAGTATTTCGCCCGGCCGGTGCTGCGCATGCTGATCACGCAGCCTTTCCTGGTCACCGACCGCTATAACCAGTTCGACGTGTTCTGCACCTGCAACGGCGGCGGCTTGTCCGGCCAGGCCGGCGCGGTCCGCCATGGCATCAGCCGCGCGCTGACTTACTACGAGCCGGACCTACGTGGCGTGCTGAAGCTCGCGGGCTTCCTGACCCGCGACAGCCGCGTGGTCGAGCGCAAGAAGTACGGCAAGGCGAAGGCCCGCCGCAGCTTCCAGTTCAGCAAGCGGTAAAACCGAACCCTACGACGTTCTTCATTGGGGGCGGTCCGCATCGGGCCGCCCCCCTTGCGTTCTGGCCCGGCGCAACGTGACATTGTCGAAGGCAGGAGGACCCGCATGGCGGACAAGACCGTGTTCATCGATGGCGAGGCTGGCACGACGGGCCTGGGCATCCGCGAGCGTCTCGCCGCCGTGCCAGGCGTCGTGGTCCGCAGCATCGATCCCGAGCACCGCAAGGACCCCGAGGCGCGGCGTGACCTGATGGCCTCCGTAGACCTCGTCGTTTTGTGCCTGCCGGATGCGGCAGCACGCGAGAGCAATGCGCTGGTGGCCAGCCTTGGCAACCGCGCGCCGAAGCTGCTGGACGCCAGCACGGCCCATCGCTGCGATCCCGGCTGGGCTTACGGCTTCCCTGAGCTCTCGCCTGACCAGCCGGGGCGCATTGCGGCGGCGGCACGCGTTGCCAATCCGGGATGTTATCCGACCGGCGCCATCGCGCTGTTGCGCCCGTTGATCGACACCGGGCTGTTGCCGGCGGACTACCCGATCTCCGTCAATGCCGTGAGCGGCTACTCCGGCGGAGGCCGTGCCATGATCGAGGCGCATGAAGCCCAGGGTGGCCCTGCGTTCGAGCTGTATGCTCTTGGCCTCGAGCACAAGCATGTGCCGGAATTGCAACTGCATGCGCGTCTCGCCCGGCGGCCAGTTTTCGTTCCATCCGTCGTACATACCCGCCAGGGCATGCTGGTATCGGTGCCGCTGCATCTAGAGACGCTGCCGGGCCGCCCGCGCATCTCCGAGCTCCACGCCGCCATTGCGGATCGTTACCGGCATAGTCCTCTGGTGCAAGTCCTTCCGTCCGAACTGGCCGGCGCCTTGGAACCGACTGCCCTGAACGATACGGACCGGATGGAGCTGAGAGTGTTCGGCAACGACATCCATGGCCACGCTGTCCTTGTTGCGCGGCTCGACAACCTCGGCAAAGGCGCGTCCGGGGCTGCGGTGCAAAACCTGCGCTTGATGCTCGGGCTAGACGAGCCAGTCGCGCGGGCGCTGGCCGATGCCGGATAGCGTCGTGGGTCTGTTCCCTCTGCGGGTATGATGCGGCTGTCCTGGCCCACATCGACGGCCGGGACTTCGCTTTATGTTCCAAATCCCCACTTGCAGGGGATAGATGGGAAGAACCGATGCTTCGTAGATTATTGATAGCTGCAACATGCCTGTTGCCCATGGCCTGCGCCGGCGGGTTTCAGCCGGTGGTGCCGGACACGGCACGGCTCCCGCCTGGTGCGCTCGGCAGCGGTTTCGATTCGGATGTAACGGCCGTCCAATTGGCGCAGTGGGCGTTTGCCGACAGCGGCCGCACCTATGGCCGCCCGATTGAGGCCGCCCGCGCCGCGGCATCGATGGACTTCATTGCGGGGCAACTCTACACCAGCCCGCGCTGGGCCAACATCTCGCCGCTCACGAAGGAGCAACTGCTCCAGGGTCGGCAGGAGGTCCGGACGGCGCTTGGGGTCATGCCAGGCACGTCGTCCCAGGCAGTGGTTGATCACCTGGTATTCGCCGGCAATGCGCTTGCTGCGGGGGATCAGGCCAACGCCATAGCCCAGCTCGGCAGCCCCGTTTTTGACCAGCCCGGCGAACAGGTCCTGCAGCGCCTGGCCAATATGCCGTACCTGCGCATGGCCAACGTATCCACGATGAAGGCTGCGAACGAGCTGTTCGATAGCAGCACAGACGAACGGTTCTGATCGTGGAGAGGTGGGGCTGGCCGGCTCGCGGACAGCCCCAATCGCTCAACGGATGGCGCGCAGCACTGAACGGTCCTCGCCGGCGAGCGAGCGGTAGATGCTCACGTAGTCCTCGGCCATGCGCCGTGCCGTGAACCTTGTATCGAAACGCTGACGGACCGTGGCGCGCGACAGCTTGGGCAACCGGTTCACCGCCGCCATCGCGCCCGTCTCGTCTTCGACGATGTAGCCGTTGACTCCGTTCTCAATGATCTCAGGCACTGACCCGCGGTTGAAGGCGATGACCGGCGTGCCGCAGGCCATAGCCTCGATCATCACCAGTCCGAACGGCTCAGGCCAGTCGATCGGCATCAGCAGCCCCATGGCGCCGCTCAGGAACTCCGGCTTTTGCGAGTCGGTGATCTCGCCGATCAGCTCCACGCCGCCGCCATCCAGCATCGGGCGGATCACACTGTCAAAATAGACTTGGTCGACCCGGTCCACCTTAGCAGCAATCTTGAGCGGAATGCCGCAAGCCCGGGCGATCCGTATTGCGCGATCCGGCCCCTTTTCCGGCGCGATCCGGCCCAGGAACGCAAGATAGTCTTTTGGGCCCGGCTGCGGCGTGAGCAGGTCGTGCGGCAGGCCGTGATGCACGGTTGCGACATAACGCGCCTGCGGCAGCGGCCGGCGCTGCGCGTCGCTGATCGACACCAATGGTGCGTTCGGGAACGTGTCGAACATCGGCTGCAGCTCGGCCAAGTCGAGCCGGCCGTGCATTGTGGTGACAAACGGCGTGCGCTGCCTGCCGAACAGGCTGAATGGCCAGTAGTCCATGTGGAAATGCAGCACGTCGAAGTCGTCCGCCTGCCGGCGCACAGCCTCCATCAGCAGCATATGCGGCGCGATCGGGTCGCGTATCGCCGGATCCAAGCGTAGTGCGCGTGGCCAGACCGGTTCCAGCTTTGCCGAGGTAATGGAGTCGCCGCTGGCGAACAGCGTGACGTTATGACCCTGAGCGACGAGTTCCTCAGTCAGGAACGAGACGACACGTTCCGTCCCGCCATAGAGCTTCGGGGGGACCGCCTCGTGCAGCGGCGCGATTTGCGCAATACGCATCGGTGGGCTTCTCCTGAGGGTTTACCAAACCCTTCAACAGCCCAAAAAAGGCGAATGTTTGGCAGTGCACAAAGAAAGTATAATATTTGCTGCGTTGCAGCGTGAGAGACAATCTGTCCCTGTATGACAGGCCCGAGCCGTCTTACAAAGACGGCTGCAGGATCGGTTTGACGCGCTGCAAAATGCAAACCGCGGCCATCAAGCAAATGCCTGGGCCGCGGCATGGTCAAGCTGTTCGGCGAGCAGCGAGGTTAAAAGCCCTCACGCTCCAGCCGCTTGCGCTCCATCTTGCGGGCGCGGCGTACGGCCTCGGCGGCCTCGCGCGCCCGACGCTCCGACGGCTTCTCATAGTGCCGTCGCAGCTTCATCTCACGGAACACGCCTTCGCGCTGCATTTTCTTCTTGAGCGCTTTCAGCGCCTGATCGACATTGTTGTCACGTACGAGAACCTGCACTTGGCCGCTTTCTCCTCTTGCCTGGGACACACCCGGGCTTGGGCATGATAAAGGGTTTCCGATTAGCCTGCGCCGCGGAAGACGGCCCTATAGCACCATCGTGCCGCCTCGCCAAAGCCTTTTGCCACCCCAATTGCACCCGAGCACGGATCAACTTCTGAGGGACGCCATGGCCATCCTTAAAATCGCCCGCATGGGCCACCCTGTCCTGCTGACCCGTGCCGTCCCGGTCGCCGATCCCGATGCGCCCGAAATCCGGCGGTTGGTGGCCGACATGCTCGAAACCATGGAGGACGCGCAAGGCGCCGGCCTCGCTGCGCCCCAGGTCCATGTGCCGCTCCGGCTATTCGTGTTCCGCGTGCCGGCCGGACGCACCACGGACGGCGACGGCGATGGTGAGATGGGCAACACCGTCGTGATCAACCCGGAGCTGGAGCTGTTGGGTGACGACATGGTGCTGCGCTGGGAGGGCTGCCTGTCCATTCCAGGCCTGCGGGCCGCCGTTCCCCGCCACATGCGCGTGCGCTACCGTGGCGTCGACCTCGACGGCAACCCGGTCGGCGCCAACGCCAGCGGCTTCCATGCCGGAGTCGTGCAACACGAGAACGACCATCTGGACGGCATCCTCTATCCGATGCGCATGACCGACTTCCGTCTGTTCGGCTTCAACGAGGAGCTGGCCCGCGCCAGCGCCGCCCAATAAAGGACATCGCCCCATGCTCAACCCCCCCGAGCGCAGCTCCGAGCGCGACGCGGCCATCATGGCGTTGCTGCCGAATGTCGTGTTCGACGGCTGGACCCTGTCTGCGTTGCGCGCCGCCGCCGGGCCGGATGCCGACCTGCTGTTTCCTGGCGGCGTCACCGACATGATCGAGGCCTATTGCGACCTCGGCGACCGTTGGATGGAACAGGGCGCCATGGCCGCCGACGTTGCGAGTCTGCGCCTGTCTCAGCGGGTCAGAGCGATCGTTGCGCTGCGCTTGGAACAGAATCGGCCCTATAAGGATGCGGTCCGCCGTGCCCTGGCAGTTCTGGCGTTGCCGGGGAACGCTGGCCTCGCCTTGCGGTGCACGGCGCGCACCGTGGACACGATTTGGCATGCAGCCGGCGACGGTTCGGCCGATTTCAGTTGGTATACCAAACGCGCGATCCTGGCCGGCGTCTATGGCGCAACTCTGCTGTTTTGGCTTGGAGACGGCAGCGATGACGATGCGCCGACACTTGCGTTTCTCGACCGAAGGCTGAAGGCGGTCGGACGGATTGGTGGCATCCGGCGCCGGGTCGACGCCGCAATACATCGTTTTCGGCCAGAAGCGGCGGCATAGCTGCACGCCAGGATGTCCCCATTTCCACAGTCGGATAATCCAACCCGCGTTAAGTGAGCGGCTTGAGCGGCTCCGTTTCGCTACCCACCTATTAGCCAGAGGTCTCGCGGAGGCTGCCTTGCGTTGGGGCCATCGTTTGCCTGTTGCCTGATGAAAGGGACGTGGACATGGATATAGAGAAATTTACTGAACGCGCTCGGGGCTTCCTGCAGGCGGCTCAGACTATTGCGCTGCGCGAGTTCAACCAACGCCTGACGCCCGAGCACCTGCTCAAGGCGCTGCTGGATGACGAAGAGGGTGCTGCTGCCGGGCTTATTCGGGCCGCTGCGGGCGACGCGCAGGTTGCCAAGCTCGCGGTCGACGCTGAGGTTGCGCGCATTCCGAAGGTGCAAGGCGCTGGCGCCGGGCAGCCGCAGGCTACGCCGGACCTGGTGCGAGTGCTGGACGCCGCGCAACAGGCTGCGACCAAGGCCGGGGACGAGTATGTCGCCCAGGATCGCCTGCTGCTGGCGCTCGCCGCCAGCGATACGCCGGCTGCGCGTGCCCTGCGCAGCGCAGGCGCGACGCCCCAGGGCCTGGAGAAGGCCGTGGCCGACATCCGCCGTGGCCGCAAGGTCGATAGCCCCAATGCCGAGGCTGGCTTCGACGCCTTGAAGAAGTATGCTCGCGATGTTACGGCGTTGGCACGCGATGGCAAACTCGATCCGGTCATCGGCCGCGACGAGGAGATTCGCCGCACCATCCAAATTCTGGCCCGGCGCACCAAGAACAACCCGGTGTTGATCGGCGAGCCCGGGGTAGGCAAGACCGCGATCGTCGAGGGCCTAGCGCTGCGCATCGTCAACGGCGACGTGCCGGAGAGCCTTCGCAACAAGCGCGTCATGGCGCTTGATCTCGGCGCACTGGTGGCTGGCGCCAAGTTCCGGGGCGAGTTTGAGGAGCGCCTGAAGGCCGTCCTCAAGGAGATCGAGTCGGCGAACGGCGAGATCGTGCTGTTCATCGACGAGATGCATACCCTTGTGGGCGCCGGCAAGGCGGATGGCGCGATGGATGCCAGCAACCTGCTGAAGCCCGAGCTCGCGCGCGGCGCGCTGCACTGCGTGGGCGCCACGACACTCGATGAGTATCGCAAATATATCGAGAAGGATGCGGCGCTGGCCCGGCGCTTCCAATCGGTGTTCGTGGGTGAGCCTAGCGTGGAGGACACCATCAGCATCCTGCGCGGGATCAAGGACAAGTACGAGCTGCACCATGGCGTCCGGATCACCGATGGCGCGCTTGTGGCGGCGGCGACGCTGAGCAACCGCTACATCAGCGACCGCTTCCTCCCCGACAAGGCTATCGATTTGGTGGATGAGGCGGCCTCCCGCCTGCGTATGGCCGTCGACAGCAAGCCGGAGGCGCTCGATGAGCTGGACCGTAGGCTGATGCAGCTGCGCATTGAACGTGAGGCGTTGCGGAAAGAGACCGACGCGAACTCACGCGACCGGCTGGAGCGGCTGGAGCGCGAGATCGCCGAGCTTGGCGAGAAATCCGACGCGATGACGACGGCTTGGCGCAGCGAGAAGAACCGGGTCGCTGACACGCAGAAGCTGAAGGAGCAACTGGATCACGCCCGTGGTGAGATCGAGGCTGCCCGGCGTCGCGGCGACTTGGCCCGGGCGAGCGAGCTGATCTATGGCACCGTGCCCGATCTTGAGCGCCGGATTGCTGGTGGTCATGATAGCGCGAGCCCGGCTACGGCCGGACTGGTGAACGAGGCGGTGACCGAGGAGCAGATCGCCGGGGTGGTGTCGCGCTGGACCGGCGTGCCGGTCGACCGGATGCTTGAGGGCGAACGGTCCAAGTTGCTGCGCATGGAGGACGAACTGCGTCGCCGTGTGGTCGGGCAGGAGGAGGCGCTGAAGCACGTCGCCAATGCAGTGCGCCGGGCACGGGCGGGCTTGCAGGATCCTAATAGGCCCATTGGCAGCTTCTTGTTCCTCGGCCCAACCGGCGTCGGCAAGACAGAGCTGACGAAGGCGTTGGCGGCGTTCTTGTTCGACGATGACCGCGCAATGGTGCGGCTCGACATGAGCGAGTTTATGGAGAAGCACTCCGTCAGCCGGCTGATCGGCGCACCGCCGGGTTATGTGGGCTATGATGAGGGTGGCGTGCTGACGGAGGCGGTCCGGCGTCGTCCCTATCAGGTCATCCTGTTCGATGAGGTCGAGAAGGCGCATGAGGACATATTCAATGTGCTCCTACAGGTCTTGGATGATGGGCGGCTAACGGACGGTCAGGGACGCACGGTCGATTTTCGTAACACGATCATTGTTTTAACCAGCAATCTCGGCAGTGACGTGCTGGCAGCGCAATCAGATGGAGAAATCTCGTCTTTGGCGCAGGCTCAAGTTATGAGAGTCGTACGGGAGCATTTCCGGCCGGAGTTCTTGAATCGGTTGGATGAAATTGTGCTGTTCCGTCGTTTGCAGCGCAGCGACATGGCGACCATCGTCGACATTCAGATGGCGCGGCTGCGGATGATGCTGGCCGATCGCAAGATCACATTGCGTCTCGATCAGCGGGCAATCGATTGGCTGGCAGAGGAGGGCTATGATCCCGTCTACGGTGCCCGGCCGCTTAAGCGCGTGATCCAGCGCAGCCTGCAGAACCCGCTGGCCCAATCGCTGTTGGAAGGCGCGATCAGGGATGGTCAGTTGGTCGAGGTCTCAGCGAGCCGGGACGGGCTGTTGATCGACGAGCAGGTGCCGGAGGCAGCCTGACCATTGAACGGGCCAGCAGTTAGGGCTGCTGGCTCCCGTGGCTATTCCCTTGCTGGATACGCATACCTGCTTTGACGACTTTTGGTGGGTGTATAAGGTGTGCTTAAGATTTCAGGTTAAGGTTTTGTTTTCAATGAACAGAGTAAGTCGTGACGTTAAGCTGACCTAAATCTGCCACGTCATTGACACGGTCAGACCTGGAGCCTAGATATGGTCTCAGCGAACGACGTCGTGTTGGCAGTGATTTTCCCGCCTTCGGGCGATGGTTCATTCTCATCATAAATCGGGTTTTGGAAGGGATACGTTGGCGGCGTTCCTGTGGCCATACGGCGTTGGCTTGACGGCATGTGTGTTGTTGGCTGGTTGTTGTGTGGTGGTGCGTGGCGGGCTTG
>JAABVA010000576.1_pt1 | contig 45561 bp, 48 predicted proteins | sample 5560331 | NCBI WGS metagenome assembly JAABVA01 (sample SAMN12812661, study PRJNA571458) | rock metagenome | isolation source: Antarctica rocks | place: Antarctica: Victoria Land, Mt New Zealand sud | collected 2016-01-07 | reverse complement strand
GGCTCTTCCGCCCATACTTCTCAAACACAGACTGTGCCGCCAGACTCTGCTGCTTCATCGCCCCTCCACCACTGACTCCAAGCTAATCAATCAGGTTGTGGATGCAAACTTGTGCAGAGATTCCTTAAGCGTCCCCCGCCGCTCCGGCTCGTCCGAAAGCCCGCCGATAAACCTCCTACACCCGTCACCGCACAGCCCGGCCAGGCCAAAGCTCCACTTGCCAACAAACCAAAAAGGGCAAGCACCAAAGTAAAAAGCACAAGAGCAAGGACGAAGAGCGCACCTGCGAAATCCAAGCCGCAAGAAGAATCTACGAGGCGCCGCAAATGACGACCATACGAAACGCATGGCTCGCGCACCTAATAGTTCTCTCGCTAACCTGTGTTCCGCCGTCGCCGGCCAGACCGCCATGCCGGCATCACCCGCCGACAACACCAATCCAAACTTCTTTCACAATCTGAATCGCGATCTCGTCCAGGAAAAAGTAAACCTCGGAAGCTGTACCGCTGGCATCAAAGGTATCCCGGCTGCGCCGAAACCCTCTTGACGGGAACTCCCATCCACATCGCTATCGGAAGTCTCGCCCCACAAAACGGAACCGCAGCCGGACTCGCATTCACCGAGATGTACCATCCGACCTACTGCGCCTCCTGGATCGATTTCTCCTCCGCGTCGCCCGTCGGAACCCGCAATCCCTGCAACTGGCCTTTCAACCTCAACGCCGCCGGGCTCACCAGCAGTAACTTCTCTTGGCGCAAGAATCTACATCACGGCTACGCGACTGTCCGCACGCACGCCAGTCCCGCACTATCCCGGCGAATCTCGTACCCGCCATCCCGCGCGCACCTTCACCAACCCATCTCCCACCATCAGCTTTTATTCCGAAACCAACTCCCTCAATCGCATCTACTTCTACGGCCTCGGCCCCTTCACCACTCCTGCCGCACGGTCCAATTTCGGATTCTCCGAGAATACTACCGGCATCAACACCGTGGTCCCCATTTCCCTCTCACGGATCGCGCCCCTCGGCCTCGCTATCCTCTGAGAGCTTAACGTCCGGTTCCCCTCTGTCCGCGGAAGCTACGGCGACACCAGTTCTTCCATCGAGTCCGTCTATAACGAAAACTCCGCGCCCGGCCTTCTTTCGCAGCCCGCCTTTCTCCAGGCTGGCGAGGATGTCCGACTCATCCCCGCATTACCCAAGGCCGCTCACCTCAAACTCAACTATCTCGTCAACTTCCAACAGTTCGTTCCGCCCTCTGACTCGCGTTACAGCTTCAGCCGCTTCACCGTGGACCTCGGCCATCGCCTCCTCCTCTACACCAGAGACAGCGGCAAACCCGTCGCCGCTCCACCGCCGGTATCCGGAGTGCCCGCGCGCACCATCCCTCCCATCGCGCCAACGCGCGACATCACTAGCTCCATCTCCGCACGATTCTTTATCCAGCAGTCCATCGTTAAAGCCGGACACACGGTTCCCTTCTACTTTGATCCGACTATCGGCGGTTCTGACATCAATGGCCAGTCGATGCTGCCGAGCTATCCCGCCGACCGTTTCCGCGCCCCTAACCTCCTCCTCATCCATGGAGCTTACGAGCAGAGCCTCGGCAAATCCCCATTGGTCTATTTCTCGGAATCGACGAAGCCAAGACAGGTATGCGTCGCGACGACATCAGCTTCAGTCATCTATGGCACAGCTACTCCGCCGGACTCACCGTCCACGCTGGCGGCCTGCCCGTCATCTATCTAATGTTTTGCTTGGGGAGGAAGGGAAGGTCACCACACCATCGCCACCATCAGCGACGCGCTTCTCGGGAACGGAAGCCGGCCTCGCTATTCTGAACTGGTCCCATCTTTGCCGCTAGTTTGAGCTGAAACGACTGGCGGCGCAGTCTCCAGTCGTTCGCCAAAAGATGCTTTCCGTGCTAAAGTCAACGTTCAGCACCAAACAGCATAACATCGTATTCGTTATACTCAGTTTGGACTTATATGCTCAATGCGACTCGACAAAATCGAAGAGTTGGTCTTGTCGGCTTTTGCTGCGATACCGGTCTCGGTTTCGTAAACAGGACCTTGTACCGACATTTACCCTTTGCATCATGGCTTGTACTCGATCATCCACGATATGGAAGCCGCAACGAGTTTCTTGATGATAGGTGTCGAATATTTGGATTGAAGAGCCCGCGATCAGCCGTGACGGAGTGGCTAACCTCGGTTGATAGTATTTTTGCCGTTGAGCGAGGTTTCGTGCCTGGACTGCGAGGTCTCAGCATGTCTCGGGGAGTAGATTTCATATTGATGCCAAATGTTGAGTGGCTTGATCTCGAAGACCCTGGAGTTCACCTCATAGACCGCTTCATAGCTCCAACAGAACACTGTTATCGGGTTCTATGCGACGCAGGGTTACAATCGCGGTCGGTTTTCATACCACATTTTGTCGATACAGACCTCTTCAGATTCAAGCTACGCGAACGTGCGAATCTGTTTGTGCATTTCAGCGGTCACGGCGGCGTGCAAGGACGAAAGGGAACAGACATTGTGCTCGAACTTGCGCGGCGATGCCCCGAAGTCAGTTTCAAGATCTACTCACAGGAGCCATTGGCAGGCGCTATTCCGTCAAATGTTGCTGTCCATGGTGCCACCCCACAGCCAGAAGATTTGTATGAATATGGAGACGTGGCGATTCAACCTTCCCGCTGGGAAGGCGTAGGACTTCAGATATTGGAAGCTATGGCATCCGGAATTCCAACCATCTTGCCCAACGCTCCACCAATGAACGAGTATCCAGCTAATGACCAACTATTGATAAAGTGTTCTGCAGGAACCGTTGATTTGGGCCATAAGGTATGGCAGACGGCTGAAATAGAACTCGACCATTTGGAAGAGGTGGTTCGTTCTTTGCACAACCAAAATATCTCAGATATGAGTAGGAGAGCACGAACGCAAATGGAGCGAAGGTCGTGGCATTCGATGGGTTCCAAATACGCTTACCAGTTGGGCATTTAACTTCCGAATCAATCATAAATTGACCGGCTACACTCAATTGAGATCGTCAGCCGAATCAAGGGAGTGATCAATAGCCAGCACTAGACTTCAACGACTAGTCGCGTCACGAGGTTTGTGCCCCCCAGTTGAGAAGAGCAACGATCGTTGTCGATGACGGACGGCTGCGAGGGTTAGCAGGCATCGTTCTCCTATCCGGTCTTCCCGGTTCTTCACAAGCGGTTCGCGTTCTCCCTCCCGCCCATGCGGTCTCAAAGATGTAGCGCGTCGCGGTATGATGGCGTTTCGTTGGGTGGCGGGCAGGCAACACTGACGTCCTTGGGAAGGAGTGCCTTGGACAAACGGGAGGGGATAAACTTCGGAGACGTGTTCATCTGTGCGGGATACTTCCTGGGACATCTCGACGGATTGGGATTGAGGATCGAGAACCACGCGCCGCGTCTCGCCACGCTCCTCCAGCGGCACTCGGATGTAGAAGGATTGATCGTCCACCTTCGGCGGGTTCTACATCAGCTTTGGTTGAGCGAATATGGCTGGCGGTCCATCGAGGTCTTCGCCCCGATCTATGACCTGATCTGCTCGATGTGGCGCTCCATGGGCTGGTCTTCGCCCGGCATGGGGACGAGTGGCGGATGGTCATGTGTGAAGACGAGCATGCGGCATCAGAAATCCAGAACGCACTAGCGAAGTGGATGTCGCGACCCGATGATGCTGAGAGCTAAGTTTCAGAACTCGAGGGCGAATGCGATCTTCAAGAACTTCCGAGCTTGCTCATTCCGGCAACAGGCTGGACACGTCTATTTAGAAGAGCAGAAGGGGAACTTGAAGGCAAATGGACTAGCGTGTGAAACCGCTACGGATGTGCGAGTAAAAATTTTGTGGGCTGTACATACAGTGGCGCACGAGGAACTGCATGGAGTTTTCGAGGCAACCCCAATTGGATGCTGTCACCGCAGAGTTGCAAAAGCACGTCGAGGTCGGTCAGTTGCTCCGCACAGCGATACGGACCCATTCTGCGCAGGCGAGTCACCTGGAGGGTTTGTACGCCGAGGTCGATAAGCTGACTAAAGGAAAGTCGTTGGTCCCGACTTCCGACCTCCTGGTTGAGGTTGTCAACGCGCTGATCTCTGATGCCAAAGGACTCATTCGGAAGGATACCTATCTAGATCGCGTAAAGACTTTCGTTGCCGCCGGCGACAACCCGGCCTACCCCGATGTCTTGGTCGTCTTGCGGGTGTTGCAACAAAGCATGGAGCGTTTCGATTTGATGTTGAAGTCCGAAGCTGCTGGCCATGCGCAAATCGGGTCGGAACTGAAGTCGATTCGCGCCGCACTCGAAGTTGCGGAACAAGATGAAAGTGACTTCGATGAAAGCAGCGATCCCGATGACACAGGAGAGGAAGACGCGGAGCAACATGAAGAGGCTCAGCAGGACATAGAAGAACCTGATACAGGTGATGAAGCTGAAGATGAAGAGGGAGAAGACAACGGGAACGAAGAAGAGGACGGCTTGGAGGAGGAGTACCAGGAGTATGTGAGGAAGAGTGAAGTGCGTTCAAGGCTGAATGAAGAGAGCGTTTCAGCTAATTGGTTCAGGAGAGAAGGTGCCGAGGAGGTATTTGATTTCCGCAAGCTCGATGATTCAGCCATCCCTAGCTACGTTCCCCCCTCTGAGGGGATCACGTTCAATAAAACTGACAGATGACCTCTGACACCGCAATGTTTCCCCAACTGAAGCAACTGGAGGTCGACTTCGTCATACCGCGGCTCATGGGTGACTTGCCCCTGTGCATCGATCCGTTCCTTCTCTATAAGGGCCGCGATTCAGGACTCCGTCTGTTGCATGACAGAATGATCCAGCATTTCGCACAGGGGATGGGTCTGCTTGCCAATGGAGATTTGGCCGAGGCGGAGCACATCCTCACATTCCCAGAGGTATCAGAGGTCGGTCTTGGTTATGGCGCGAAGGACAAGGGCGGCTCTGGTTTGGGAACGGTGCTGCGAAGGTTGTTAATCGATACCCTTAAGGCATCCCCGGCTATTATGCGACGGGGAATTCAGCACGTCGAAGAGATGCAACTTATTTCTCCTGGCATTGGCCCCGACCGCATTGGGGACATTGCGTCTAATATCCTCAAGGAGTACCTTATCGGTTATACACAACGTCAATGCGCCATTCACCGGATAGCGCTCCAATCCGGCGTCCCGATCGATCACGTGTTCGACACCGAAGAGCGAGTTTGGTTTGATGGGTATTTTGATCCGCCAGTAAACCCGAAGGATGGAAGGCCCGTTCTGTTGGTGCCGCGACGAATTGTTCGGCAATTGCCTTGGATCAACTATGACGGTTTCGTAAGAACAGAATTTCGCGCTTATCTTGCGGCCAAGAGGCACAGGGTAGGTGGCCAAGGCGGACCGGTAGGCAAGACAGATGTGACGTCTACCAGCCGCGTGGAAACCGTGATCATTGACAATTATGTGAAGCAGCGGGAGCAACAAGCGTCAGAAGCGTTACCTTTCCTGCCCCCTGCCAACGACGATGCCAAGACGACTGGAGAAGCTCTCCTCGTGCGGCTGACGAGTACCCCTGTCGGCCATCAAGCGGCCAACAACTACCAGCAAGTAGTTCTCGATATCCTTACGTTTGCATTCTGTCCCGATCTGATCGATGGCAGGTTGGAAGACCGCACGATCGAGGGGACGGAGCGCCGTGACATCCTCTTTACGAATGATTCCGACACGACGTTTCTCGACTACGTCCGCAACACGCATGATTCGCTGACGATCATGTTCGCGGTGAAAAACGTCGGCGATCTCACAATGGCGGCGCTCAATCAATCAGCAACCTACTTAGGAGATCGAATCGGGCGATTCGGATGCATCTTAACGCGACATCGTCCTCAAGGCAATTTACTTCGTAAACAGATATCCATCTTCAATGATTCCCAGCCGCGCAAAGTGCTGCTGATTTTGTCCGATGCTGATCTTATTGAACTCATTAACCTTCGTATGCGGGATGCAGGACCGGTTAAGTGGCTGCAAAAGCGGTACCGCGAGTTCCGGGCCGCCGCTCAGTAAGCACAGGTTCAAACGATGGATGCAGAACCGCTATTCTCTGAGACGTTCGGACGCTTCATGACGAACTGGGATGCATGATGTCCCTGCGGTACTTCTATAAAGTCGCATTGCCCATGGCAACCGGCTCTTGCGTTGCTTCACGAGGCGGCGGTGGACGCGATTGATGCCGACGATGAGTACAGCAAAATGATAGTCAAACTTGCCGGCAGCGCGAGTCCCTGGGGCGAAGAACTCAAGGCATCTCTTCGCGGAGGTATGACTAATACAGTAGTTACGAACTCAAGAGCGGCGATCGATGCAGCGTGTTTGGTGTTTGCGGAATCGATGCTTGACGATTCTGCGATGTCATATTGTCAGGTGTGCGCGATGCTCGCACCGAATGACTAGAACGGTATTCTCGATCCCAAAAAGGTCGACTATGCGGCACTTCGCGCCCGATCCGCAGAGTCCATCCGGGACGAGTTACTCGCGTCTGCGTTGAAACAATTAGAACGAGAATCGTTGATGAAGAAAATCGTCACTTTGCTTCGTTTATGTAAGCCGCCGGAGGGTTTTGCTCCTATCGGCAACTACAAATTCGAGAGGAAGAAAGTGGAAGAAATCGACAACAAGCGGCATAGAATTGTTCACGTCGATGGCCTGAAGTCTCCATCGAAACATGTCGATGCGGATCTTGAATACATCTTTAAGACGAGCCAATACTTGATGGGGCTGGTCAATCAGCGCTACCAAGTACGAATTCACCCACATAGGGTCTTCAATCAGGCACTGCCAGTCGACCCGGCAGCATAGCTTGTCAAAAAGGAATCGCTTTCTTGAAGGAAAGCGTTAGGATCGAATTGTTTCATTGTTCTCAACCGGCTACCCGAGTGACGCGACCTCGTCCTAAAGGCCGAGCCCGAGGCCGTAACCCTGGTTCTGCTGCTGTAAAGGTGGAATCTGTTTCGGGGCTACTTCGTTGCTGGGCGAGTTTGATTGCTGCTTCTGCAAGCCGGAGCCGTCAGAGGTGTAGATGGCAAGCTCGCGGGCAGCGGGCGAGATGCCGGCGATAGTCTTCGCATCCACGTCTTGCCCTGTCACTAGCACTCGATCTGCTGAAATGCGCTGGCCCGCTTCAACCGAATAGCCGTACTCGATGTGTTTCGCCTTATCGGGGTTCAACTCGATCGCTTTACCGTTGTCGAGACGTGCGCCTATGGAGTTGTCCTGGCCAATCCGTTCGACGGTGGCGAAGTCGCCGGAGCGGATGCGCTGCTCGCGGCCAGATATTGTGAGCCGAATGCGGTCGCCTACGGCAAGCTCGCGGGTGTCTTCCCGGTAGATTTTGCTTTGTGCGGTCTGGACGCGGAGCTGCGACGGGTTGTAGGCGACGCGCTCCCCAGCGTTCGTCTCCATCGTGAGGATGTTTCTCTTGGCATCTGCAGAGACGACCAACACGCTTCCGTTGTGGGGGAGGCCGTGCAGCTCAGGGCTGCCGGTGCGGTAGTGGATCTGGTCGCCGGTGCTGTAGTTCGCGGCAACCTTTGGGTTGCCGATGTGCAGCTCGATGAGGACCGGGACGGAGCGGGAGTCCGCTGCAACTCTCCCCTGCGCTTGCAGGTCCGCGCGGATAAGCTGCGTCAGCTCCCGGCGCTCGGTCGCGTCGTGAGCGATGACAACGGCTCGATCCGGCCTGGCTGTGTAGTCGCGGGCGACGGCAGCTAACCGATGCTCCGGGTGCGCGTACTCCTGAACGCGCGTCTGTCGTTCCTCGACCTTTGCCGGGGGCGGTTGCCGGAAATCAACGGCAGAGGTCTTGCTGTGTTCGGTTGCAAGTTTGGCTCCAAGGGAAGCGGCGTCGTTCGTGTAAATATGGGCGTCCTCTGAGGCGCGCGAGATAGCTACGTAGGCAAGTCGGCTGTTGATGAGTCCGCGCGGGCCATCGGTGTCTATGTTGGCGATGACGCGCCCTGCTGTAAGCCCCTGGGCGCTATAGGAAGTGATCGCGTAGCCATGATCGAAGGCGCGGAACTTGGTTGGGTCGAAGGTGATGGTCCGCTCGTCTTTCCCGTCCATCCGCACTTTGATTTCGTTGGCTTCGACCTTCGTAACGGTGCCCAGGTCGCGCCGCACAATCCCGAGCTTCTTGTTGGGAGAGGTGAACTGGAGCCGGTCGCCAGTGGCAAAGTCCCGCTCCGTGACCTGGTAGACGTTGACGCCGCGAAGTCGCGTCGGATTGTAGGTAACCGTCTGGCCGTCTTCGCGCTGCACCGTTACGGTGTTCTCGCGGGCATTCGTGGACAGCACGTTGGCGGAGCTGCCGCGCTGTATGCCGAGGTCTTTGCTGCCGGTGATGTATTCGACCACGTTCCCCGGCTGATAACGAACGGCCCAGGTCCGGTCCGCGCCGGTCATGTCGGAACGATGAGTCATGGTCTTGAACTTCAGGCTCTCGGCGGCCAGGGTTCCTTTAGCTTGTAGCTCGGTCCGAACTGCCTGGTTGATCTGCTGGCGGCTCCGGTTGTCGGGCGACACGATGATGCTGTTATCGGGTCTGGCGGCATAGTCCTTGGCGATGGCGCCGGTGCGCTCCTGAGCGCTGGAGAGCTCAGTAACGCGCCCTTGCTCGGCAAGCATGTTGACCCCTGCGGCGGTCTCGTTCTTAGCGAGATGCTCGACGGCTTTCAGCAACTCGGGGTCCTTCTGCCGCATGATCTGGTCGAGCTGCGCGGTCCTCATCCCGCCGTCTTGCATCTGCTGGAAAGGCTTGCCGGCTTCGACGCCTTGATGCTGCTGTGTGTCGCCAATGACCAGCACCCGGTCCTGCGGCTGAATCTTGACCAGAAAGGCTTTCATCTGCTGGGTGCTGGCAAGGCTGGACTCGTCGAGCAAGTAGAGATGGCGGCTATCCGGATCACCTGTGGTCTGGCCCTGGCCACCTCGGACGAGAAAACTTTGAAGTGTGGTGGCGTTCACTCCGGCCTCTCGAAGCTGTCCGGCAGCTCGGGACGTGGGAGCGAAGCCCTCGACCGCGTAGCCGTTCTGTTCCGCGCCTTCGCGGATGGCCTCAAGCGTCGTCGTCTTGCCGGTTCCTGCCAGTCCCTGCAAGCCGTGTACACGGTCACGACTGGTCAGAACCTCATGGATCACTGTGCGTTGCGCCTCGTTCAGGAATGGTCTGCTGTCGGCCTGCTCCTTCGCCTTCTCGTCTGTTGCGATGGGCTGGAAGGAATTGCGGCCGCTAAGGACGTGCGCGACGTTGGCGCGTTCGTGGGCGATGGTTTCGGGCGTGGTGAAGCTGCGACCCGTGGCGTGCTTGGAGCCGGTGAGCTGGTGAAACTCCCCGCGTTCAGTGCGCGTCTCGAACTCGGCCCGTACCTGCGCAAACGTCGCCTCGCCCATGCCACGCCGCAGGGCATCCCGCATCAGGACTCGCTCATCGACGACGGCCTCACGTTCGTAGTTGCTGGCGCGGGTGTAAGTCACCGCCTGCCGCGCTGCCGCCGCGCCGTCTGGTAGTTGCTCCTTGCCCCGTGTGCGGGCTCGGGCCTCAGCAATCACCCGATCCGCCTGATTGCCATACTCTGAAGCCAACTCCCTGTGAGCGGCCAAGACCTCCTCCCGGGAAAGGGTCTGCTTGCGGTCTCTCGTTGCGAGTGCAGCAATCTGTGCGGCTGCGGGTCCGCTCTGGCCGCTCCCTTCCATGTGAAGGCGAATCTGTTCTGAACGGAGACTCGAAGCGGCAAGGTACTCCTCGGTGTATCCCTTGATCTCGGGAACACCGCTCTTGCCAGTCTCGAACTCATAGCCCAACCTGCTTAACCGATGTGTCAACTCCGCCTGGTAAACGGCTGTCACATACGACTGTGAATCATAGAAACTCCTCGATTGCAGGGCGCGAGTTGTGCCATCTCCGCGCTCAGTGACGTTGAAGATGACCGCATGGGTATGGAGCTGGGGCGCAGCATAGCCGTCGACGGGCCGCGCTGTGTCATGCTCGAAGGTCGCGGCTATGAACTTGCCGGTCGTTTCCGCTGGATTATTGCCGCCGATCCGCGCTTGCGTGTACCTTTCGAGTTCCGCGAGAGCCGTTGTCACAGCCGCGTTGTGGGCGTCCCGGACACGCTCATCTCCTCCGACAAGAGCGGTGATTGAAACGGACTTTGCAGGTGAGAACGTGGCGTCCCAACCTGCCCGATGCTCGACTGGTTTGGTCGTGGTCCCGTCCGCGTTGGTGTACTCCTGCCCATTCCGATGCTTGACGAGCTGGTCGCCCGTCTGCGGATGTTTGCCGTCCGCCAGCAAGGAGAACTCTTCGGCGCTCACCGCGCCCTTGAGACCGTATTTTTCTGCAAGCTGGCCCTGCCACTCTCCCTGCATAGCGCCGTTTTGTTTGTAGTAGCTCTGGGCCTTCGACGTATAGTCCAGTTTGTGGTACGTCTTGGCTTGGGAAGAGCTGAGGGGTTCGCGCGAGATACGAAGCATAGAAACACCTACAGGACGTTGCTGTGATCGTTGTCGAGGGAGCCGCCGTCTGGGATCGAGCGCAGCGCAGAGGGCGTCGGCGACCCTTTGCGAGGCGTGAGCGCGAGCACGTTTCGTTCGTTGGTCGGCACTTTGGTCTCCGCCTCGGCATTCTCGCTATCTGGAGATTTCGGGTGCAAGGGATCGAACCAGAGGTCTGACTCGGGAACGATGCGCGGCTTTAGACCCTCCGCAATCTTCTTCATCTCCATTGGCGGAAAGGAGAAGCGAGAGACGTAGTTTCCGAGCTTCACGAACGAGTGCAAGTCGTCCAAACCTTCGATCTCGGAGCTCATCACCAACGGTTCGATCTGCCGATCCATCATGAAGCTCTTGCCCGCACGTTTGCCGTCCGCCACGGTCTCCCGGACGCGCTCAATCTCGATCTCGCCGATAAGCTCCGACGCCCATTTCGCGGCTTTGGGCTCGGCGGTCTTGAGCACGAACTTGGTCGATGGCTGGGATAGCATCACCTCGGCGAGATGGCCGTAGATCACTTCAAGCTGAGCCTTCCCCTGGTAGCCGAAGATGATCGGGTTATTGCTTTTCCGGCCTTTAGTTAGGGCCGTATGGAACTGCGGCAAGCGTTGCAGGCTCGCCAGTTCGTCAATCACGAACCATGCCCGTTTCTGGCCGGGCTGCTGAAGCGCAAGCAGCCGAAGAATCAGTGAGTCGATCCATAAAGAGTGCAGCGGTCGTAGCGCTTCCTGGGTGTTCTCCGTAGACGTGAGGAATATCCACCCGTGCCGCTCCTTCGACCATTCGTTCGCGCTCCACTCCCGGCCGTTCGCCTGGTCTCTGGTTGGTAGAAGGCGAAGGCTGTCGGCGATCAAACCAAGGGAGCCGAGGACACCGCTGCGTTGCTGCTGCGCGCCCTTGGCGATCATCTGAGCCAGCTCCGTTCCTTCCACGCGCCGGTCAATCTCGTCCTCGTTGGACATCCATTGCACAAGCTCCTGCGGTGAGGGACGGTACTTCAGCAGATGGGCGAAGATCTTCTGCGGAGTTTCGGTAAAGAATTCGCCCTTTCTGTCATTGGTCGGCTGGTAGAGCGAGGTCGCAATCGTTCGCGCCTCGGCGGGGTTGCGCAGTTCACTCGCCGGAGTCCAGTAAGGCGAACGGGCATCAAGCGGATTCAGAATCCAGTCGCCGCGGTCGGGGCTGTAGAACCGCTCGGTGAATTCACCGGCAGGGTCGTAGACGATTGCGGTTTCGTTCCGCTGTTCGATCTGTTGAAGGATCTGCATCAGAAGCGTGGACTTTCCGGTTCCGGTATCGCCCATGATCTGGATGTGCTTCGCTTCCGAGCGGAGCGGGATACGAAGCACGGCCCCTTTGCGGTCCGTTTGGATGCCCAGCCCCTCGCCTTTCAGCGTCTTGTTGAACTGCTGGGGCGTGACAAGGATCGGTCCCCGTAGCCGGCGTCCATACTTCAGCTGCTTGAAGCGGGCGACATCTCCACGAATTGCAAAACCAAGGAAGAGGATCAGAACGAAGGCTCCCTCAATGAGGGAGGTTCGAAAGGTCTCGACCAAGCCTTTGCCATCAAAAATGGCATCCTTCAGCCAACGTGAGAGCGAGGCGTCAACGTATGTTTGCTCTTTCCCTCGGCGGGAATCCTGAAAGCCTTGCGCGGCGGCTAGTTCGGAGAATTTCGCGGAGATAATTCTCCCATCTGGTAGGGTCATCTCCCCTGGAATGAAGTCAGCGGGTAACGCTAGTCGAGGCTTTTGCTTGGCGCCGCTAATGTAAACGAGCGAGTATTTTCCCGACTGCTTGAACTGCGCTCCGATCCCGGAACGGAGGTACTCCGTGACGTAGGACCGCTGCAACGTTGGCAGCGAGCGGAGTTGCTGCAAACCGAACAAGCACAAGCATAGGAAAGCCGATGCTACTGCTGTGTAGGTATAGATCGGCGATTGCGGTGGCCAAACGATCGTCTCTTTCCTACCCCATTGCGTTGCCATCTCTACTACTCCTTCGTGGTCGTAGCCGCATACTGCTGCAGGATTTCCTGGGTGACCTTTTGTTTCGTTGTTCGGATCGTCATCATCTGCGCGGTGAAGTCGTCGGGCGTGATGGTCTCGCCGCAGGACAGCGGGCGAAGCAAGCTGTTGAGCATCATGCGCATCGCAACGATCTCCGTCAGGAGAACGTCAGTCCTCGACCCGCGTGCCTCGCGGAGTAAAACATCGCGAGTCCAATCGCTAATATTCCGCCCCGCGCGGTCTGCCGCACTGACAAGCTCGGCTTCTTCGTCGCGAGTGATCCTGGAACCTACGGTTCTATCCCTGTTACTGCCGCTTTTTATACGGCGGAGTCGTCTGGCAATTACTTGATCATCAGTGTGCATTGGGCCTCCAGACTCGCGTTCACTACCGTGAACAGAGGTTCACGATAATGAACGAACGCCGGGTATCTTATTCTTTCCAAAAGCGTTCACTGCTGTGAACGCGGTAGCATCCAACACCACCCTGGAAGGGGTGAAGTGTCAATCTTCTTCCGGTGCGCAGCACCGTTGTGGCCCTACCCCGGAAGTGAGTGGAGGATCATGCGCCCTTCGCCGCCGACAAAGCCACTGGAGCGGGGGCCGGAGAAGGTCTCTGAGCTGATAGCTCAGGGGCCTCGATGGCTGGAGCCTTCCGCACGCGAAGCGTAGAGGCGACCTGACGGGCTTCCGGTGTCTTGAGGAAGTCCTGGAAATCGCGATCTTTAGAAAAGACATAAGCGAGTGCTTGTTCGACGACATCGTCGGCACAGGCGCGAATGAAGTGGGCGTACTGATCGACCTGAACTGCGGTCGTGTCGGTCAGCCGAATCGAAGCGCTGATCTGTTTGGTCTGAATGACTTCGAGTAGGGGCATAGTGTTCTCCTTCTGGTAGTGGGTTAAGTAAACTGTTTGCGCGCGATCATCTGCTGTGCTGTCGTGGCAATCTCGCGAGCACGAGCGGAGCACAGTGCCGCAGTGATCTCCGAGCGGCGTCGGTCTACCAGCTCGGCGATCACATACTCGATCGACGCGCCCTCCGTCAGCCAGAGACGAGCGGAAGCGATGTCCACCGTGCGCTGAGCGTAGTAGAGCGGATTCGGTTTATCGGAGCGGCGCGAAGCAAGCGTCCGTGTCGTCTCGTCCGCGTCTTGCCCGCTCGAAAGCTCCGCCAGAACCCAAGCCCAATCCTGCTCCGAATGTGTCTGCGTCGCGGGCCGGATTACTGGAATCTTTGGGTGTGGAGAAAGCGCCTCGATGTCTAGGCGAAAGTCGCCCAGACTCCAAACCGCATTGCTGGGGTATTCGACTGTGATCACGTGAGCCGGAACGTATTTGCGATTGTGGAAACCGGGCAGGCGAAGAACGCGGTTGCGATCGGTACAGGCAGGATCGCCGCCGAAGCTGATGGCGAGCTGCTTGAGCATCGCCTCCTGCTGCTCGAAGTCGAATCCTTGGACACGCCATAGGACCTGATACTTGCCGGGCGATGTGCCGAGTACAGCCGTGGGTGTCGGCACAGCATCGGAAGCTCTGACCGCAGCTAGACGGGCTTTACCATCGAAGTCGATGTCGAGATACAAATGACGGACCTCGGCGATGCTCTCCTTCGTGCGCTTCCGGGTTCCGGGCCGCATCGGATTGGCGGCGACATAGATGTTCATGCCGCTGGAGTTCTCGTAGGCAAGCCAGCTAAGATACCTGGACGCCAGCACTGTCTCAAGCGAGACGATCCGCTGCGTCACCTTTGCGGGTTCTTCACGGCGCAACAGCAAAGCGGTCGTGTCTCCGGGCTGAAAGCAACGGGTTAGGAATTCTCGGGCTGATTGGAGACTCATCACGGAACCTCAGAGGGAGATGGAAGCCCGGTGTCAGCCGAGCTCCCGGTTGAGGAATAAGGAAGCGGCCTATTCGGCCACTTCCTCCTGCGGAGCGTCTTCGTGCTCCGCGTCGTCCGAGCCTGCTTTCGCGGCCCGGTCCAGCTTAAGAATCGAGTTCACCCGGATCTCCCAGATGATCTTCTTCTGGGTTGCCTTCTTGCCGACCTTCTTCGCCTCGTACTCGCGGCTACGCAGCTCGCCTTCGACCTGGAGATGAGCGCCCTTCTGGAGCGTGCCGGCAAACTCACCGAGCTTGCCGAAGACGATGCAACGGTGCCATTCCGTGTGCGAGATGTACTTGCCGTCCTTCTTGTAGGAGCTTTTGGTTGCCAGCGACATCGTGGTGAAGCTCCGGTTGTCGTTGGTGCGAACTTCTGCGTCGTTGCCGAGGAATCCGATGAGGGTGACTTTGTTCTGGTACATGGTGGTGATCTCCGTTTCGTTGATTTCCCGTATCCTGCTCGGGTCACACATGGCGAAGCCAGCGAGAGGGCCCGGCTCCCAAGTGCCAAGCTCTGCATTTGCGGAGGGTCCGGCGAAGCTGGAAACCGTAACCCGTAGGGCGGCGTAGTCGAAGCAGAAGAGCGCCGTGCCGCCGGGCGCCGGTTTTGGCCCCGAAGCGTGATCCCGAGTAGAGGACGGGAAGCGAGACGGCAGACATCCACGGGACCGAAGTCAGCCTCAGTTCCTCGAAGGGTAGAAGTTCGCCCAAACCGCAGCTCAACACGGCCCGGCAAGGCTCCGTTAGAGGACGGCTTCGAGCTTGGTCCGTTGCTCGTTTCGCTGCTCGGACTTGGCACGCTGGGCGCTTCAGGGACGAGTTGGGCCGTGCAGCCGGAAAGGGCGGCATGATGGTGCATGGAAGTGACCTCGATCTGGGTTCGGTTCTCTTGCTGGTTAGTCTGCGGAAGCTCGGTAGAGGTCCTCGGTCTGGAAGCTCTGGTCCGCGTGGCTGTAGCCGTTGACTTTGATTAGCTCTCGGACGCGACGACGGCCCGTATGATCTCTCTCGCAATAGAGCACGAAGTCGATCGCTTCTGCCGTCTCGGAGCGCATGAACTCGTGGTTGAGATTGGGACGCGCACTCAGGGCCAGGTTGGAGAGTCGACTCAACGCATCCCACGCCGACTTCGCGTGGATAGTCGAAAGCGTTCCGCTGTGTCCGGTGTTCATCGCCTGCAGCAAGTCATAGCCCGACTCGTTCCGAATCTCTCCGAAGATGATGCGGTCTGGCCGATGACGAAGCGCGGCGGCAAGTAACTCACTGGGAGTGATTGCTGCTTGGCCGGGGATCGCCTCGACTGCTTCCCAGCGAACGGCATTGGGATGAGACACCTTCAATTCGGCTGGCTGTTCGATAATGACCAGCCGCTCGTGCGCCGGAATGTGGTCCAAAAGCGCCTTCATCAATGTGGTCTTGCCTGATCCGGTTCCTCCGCTGATGATGCCATTCTTGCGCTCACCCATGAATCGCACAATGGTGTCTCGAATCTCACGCGGCATGGTTCCCGACTCGATCAGTTCTTCTGAAGAAAACCAACGATTGAACTTCCGAATGGTCAGGGACGGGCCGTTAATCGAAGATGGAGCGCCGACCACCGCAACGCGAGAGCCGTCCGGCAAGCGCGTATTTAGGATCGGGTTCTGCGTCGTGAGGTCCTGACCGAGAAGCCGGGCAATGCGCTGGATAGCTTGTTGGAGTTTGTCGTTGGTGTAGGGCTGAGATAGAGGGATCTCTTGCAACACGCCGCCTTTGTCAGCGTAGACGCCCATTGTGCCGTTGATCATCAGGTCGGAGATGGACGGATCACGCAGTAATGCGCGGAGTTCTTCGGGGAAGAATGGAAGGATGAGTTCGTAGCTCACCGGGGCACTCCTGCGATCTTTCCCAGTGTGTTCGAGATGTTGGGAGTGGTGGGAACACCGGGCGTTCTCTGCCCCGGTCCCGGCTGCAAAGGCTCAACCGACATCCGGTTCTCATGGAACTCGGTGATGGTCATACCCAAGGGGTTGATCGTCTCGAATTGCGGGAAGATACGGGCCTCTTCGTTCACCTGTCTCGGGTCAAGGTAGTACGTCACGGAGAGCAGCCAATGCTCCGTGCGGGGCTCGTGGGAGTTGGTGGGAGAGTAGAGCCGGTCGATGTTGACCAAAGCGGTGCCGCGCGACATCCTGGCTCCGGCGACCGTCTCCTCGGCCATTGAAGTAATCGTGACGTTTCTTACTTCGACCTCGCTCTGCTCGATCTGGCCTGCAATCACCTGCGAAACGAGATGGTTGTTGTTGTCCTCATTCATCAGCCTTGAACTGAGAGATTGCGAGAGGAAGTAGTAGTTGAGCGGGTACTTTTTCGCGATAGTCTCCCGGTTGATCGTGTAGCGGTAGTTCGCCCAGTCCGTTAGGTACGTGCGAACCTCGCCTTCGCGCGGGCTATAGTTCAGGTCGGTGTACTGGATCGCCTGAGCCCGGCCCATCTCGTCGATGCGGATGTAGCGATTCGCAATCGGACGATGGGCCAATGAAAAGATCAGGCCGAAGGAACCTAACAAGAGAACGGATTGCGTGCCAATGACGAACCGGCTTAGCTTCCGCTCGGCATAGTGAGAGGAGTAGACCCCGTTGCCAACTTCGTCAACAAGCAGGGCCTGTTTGGCGGTGAGAGCTGGTTCGGTGAATGCGGTTTGCGTTGCCATGAGAGGGCGTCCTTTCGATGAGTCGGTAACTGCAGGGTAGGCTTCCTAAGCGGCCAAGACTGCGGCCAACTTCGCTGCGCTCTCTTCCAAGCGTCCCGCGATCCCTGCACCGCCGCCGAAGATCATCTGCGTGATACTCGGAATAAAGAGCATGTTGAGGTCGAATGCGAGGAAGACCATGATGCAGGGGATCAGGTTGGCAATCCACATATCCATCGAATAGTCGTTGTTGAAGCTCTGCTGAATGAAGCCATTCATGAAGCCTTCCCAGACGAAGATGAAGGCTGCCGCAACCGCCCGGATCATGGCGAGACTAAGCAACACGTCCACAAACTGCAGGAATTTCCCCCGAAAGGTCTTGGTCATGTAGAGCGGAATGAAGATGGGTCCGAACAGGGCACAGACCCCGTAGAGAATGAATCCGCTGACGTTGATAAGAAACAAGATCGCCGAGGAAAGCCCGATGATGAGCTGCACCAGCAGGTAGCAAAGAATTTGAACGGGGGCGGTCAGGCTCGGGGCTGATGTTTGGGAGCCGGCGTTCGAGAGGAGTTGCTGCAATGACGAAAGGGAGTTTTGATCGAGCGCCTGGACGATGCTTTGGGCAAAGGCGGAAAACAGATGATTGAAGCCGAAGCTGGCTCCCGGCAGGGGATTGGTCCAGTAGCTCTCTAATAGAAGACAAAAGATCAGGCGTAGCAGGAATTGAACGAGGTTGCCGATATGCATCGGCTGGCGGTGGAGTGTGAGCGCCATCGTCGAAATATTGAGGTCCACTACCATGCTGACAAGCACCATGAGAGAGACAAAGCTCAGCTCGGTCATCCCGAGCTGAGTCAGGGCGCCTCCGTTCTGGGTCGTGAGGTTCGCAAGATTGCTGGTGAACTGGTAAACCCAATTCACCGTCCCCGGAGGGAGCGCAAACGCGAGTGGTGCCAACGAAGGTGCAAAATAGTGAACCATAGTGGAAGATCCTCTCAAAAGGGGCAATATCGCGATCAGGAGCTCAGGGAATGACCGAGTTGGTCGCTGACCCGCCGCCATTCATAGAGCTGTGTTTCTTCTTATCCGCCTGAACCTTTTTCCAGAACTCAGCATCTTCTTTCTTCTGGTCTTCGGTGGCCTTCTGCTGCTGTTCGAGGATGATCCTGGCCTTCGCCGCGTCAGCCGCGCGTTGCTCGTTGACGTGGTTCTGGTGGACTAACAGACCGCCTATGGCTGTCAGGGCGGCAAGGATAGCGAGAAGAATCTTCGTGTTGATGGCTTTGAGCATTTAGTTCCTCGTGTCGCTACGGAAGGAAGGAGTTGGTATCTGAGCCGCCTCCGACGAACGTGGGATTGGCCGTGTGCTGTTGCTGGACGAATGCCCATGTGTTCAGGTCCTGGGCGGCTGCGTTGCGCTGCTGCATGTTGGCGATAGCCATCTGCGAAGCCAAGCAGGCGTGTAGAACGCCCTGGGCTTGCAGTTCGACCATGTGCTGTGCCTGTGAAGCGTTTAGGAGGTTGAGCTGTTCGACCTCGCTATTGGTGGCGTCATTGCCGTCGAGCTGCTGCTGCTGGAGCGCAGATTCGGCTGTGGCATCGTTTGAGCGGGCGGAACGGTATGCACCGACCGCATTTAAGCAATCTGGCGAAGATGAATCAGATGCCTCAATGAGGGCAAGCTGCGACATCTGAGCACTGCCTTGCGACTGGCCGGCAAGGTAGGTCGTGGTATTACTGCTGACCGGGACTGAGGCATTTGTCCAAGCCATGTTGGCGGCCGTGGGTGAGTTGGTGTTGAGGGCCGTCGTCATCCCGTTCGTTTCACCAAATTGGTTTTGGACGTTGGCCTGGTGCATTGCGGTCTGGGTGGTTTGCCAGACGTTCTTGAACGAGAAGTGCTTGAGGTTGTTCTCGATAGTCTGGAGTTGCGTGGCAGCGGTGGCGGCCTGGGTGACGAGTTCGCCCCAGCTTGAAGGGTCGAAAACGATGTCTCCCAAGCCAAATAATGCGAAGCTGGGAGTCGCGGTTACGGCTACCAGTACGCCCCCGATGAGGAGATTGTGGCGGGTCTTTTGGCTGATCTTCATGGAACTCCTTTGAAGCGACAGCAGTTAGAGGGAGGAGTCTACGCGGTGCTCTGCGTAGGAAGGAATGAGAATGTCACGCCCAATGTAGACCCGGGCGCGTGACCCTTCTTTCAGCGTGATAACCGGGAGGCGGTTCAAGAAGTGGTTCAGAACCTGCTCCCCCTCCTGGCTGGTTTGCGCTGAAATGCCGTTGCGAATCTGTGTAGAAGAAGCGAGTACGGTGCCGCTGTTCCCGATTTGTGCGAGTCCGCCCAAACCGCCGATCGCCGCCGCTGCTCCGAAGGCTGTGAGATAGCCGTGGTTGACGTTTGTCGCAAGGCCGGTGGTCCCGATCGGGTCAAGGCCGATGTACTTGTCAAGGTCAAGGGAGAAGCCATCGGGGCAGACGGCACGATGGAACGAGACGAAGAGCTTGCGCTGTTGGCCTCCTCCGACGCTGCTTACATCACCAATCAGCCTCGTTCCTTGCGGCATGAGGAGTTGCTGGTGGTCGTGCGAATAGTAGTCAGTGGTGAGCATGACGAGGATCGGGCCGGCGAAGCCGCCGTCGATGTGATTGGTAACAACGCCCTCCAACACCGTGCCCTCGAAAACGCGGTAGAGCCTACCCTGGTACTCGTCGAAGTCGTATGCAGCCATCGGGTTTGTTTTTGCTCCGGTCTTCGTGCTTTGCTCTGAAGCAGGTTGCAAGTTGCCAGGGCGCACGGGAGCCGCGTTGCCCGCAAGGTCGGTTCTTTGCTCGGTGGTCGTTGCGGAAGCGCGCTCGGCATCTACCTTTGCCGCTTCGGAGCCGTTGGCATGCGCAAAATCGATCGCTACGGTGTCACTGTTGACGGCTTCCTGGTGCTGCTTCTCTCTGTCCAGCGCCTTCTGCTTGGCTGCGGCGTTAGCCTGAGAAACGGTGGAGGTCTTCTGCGGCGCGTTCGGGCTGCTGCCGTAGATAGCCTGTCGCTGGGCCGGAGTCATGGGCGCGGCATTCGGCGCTTCAGGGCCGGGGACTGCACCCTGGGCTTGCAGCGCTGCCATTTGTTCAGCGAGCTGTTGCTGCCGGGCGCGGTCCTCAGCGTCCTGCCGTGCTTGGTTGTTCTGCTGGGTCTCGAAGCTATTCACTTGCTGAGAATTCGCGGCGGCGGGTCGTCCGGGAAGGCTACTCTTCGGGGCATCCTTCTTGCTGCCGGAGAGCAAGCCCGCGAGGTTGCTGATGCCGATGAGAAGTACGATCCCAACTAGAACCAGCACAAGGGGAGTCTTCTTCCTCATCGGTCCGGTTACTTCGGGCTGGGCTGGAACAGTCGCGGGCGTGTCGTTGATCTCCGGCATGGCTACTTTCCTTCCCCTTCGCGATGGAAGTCGACCCTCTGCTTGCCAATCGCGAGATAACCGATCAGCACTGTCTTCGGCACCGTGTAAAGGCCATTCGAGAAATCGAAGTTGATGAGTGAGCCCTTGCCGTCCTTCAGTTCGTAGAGGGCTGGGGTCTCCTGGAATGAACCACGCAGATAGGTAAACTTGTCGTCCCGCCAAATCTGTTGGAGGCCCAACGCCGCTGCCTTCTTTTTGTCCCAGCTATAGTCGAAGTGAAGCTGGCCGGGATACTGGCCGCGGTACTGTTCGGCTTCGGTCGCCGCGGCCTTCTCATCGGTCGTTGCCTTGGCCTTCGCTGCGGCGGCTTCCAGCCTCACCTTGTCCAGCTCAGCGGCTGGAACGAAGACCGGCATCTGCGCCAGCTTGTCCTTTCCGGCCTGATCTCCCGGAGTGATGAATACTTTGGAATCGAAGTGGGGATCTCCGTCACCGGAAACCTCCCGGAGTTGCAGGGTGTACTCGTTGCCGTGGTCGGAAACAATATGAATGTCGGTGGTGCTGTTCGCCAGCTTTGGCTTGATCGAGATAAATCGGCTGGCGACATGGCCGCCATCGAACACCCAATCCACCGTATCGCCGCCGAACACGGTAGCTACCTTTTCCTCGGGCGGAAGCATGATGAGGGTCGATTGCAGCAGGCCGGCGCGGATGAGGGGCGGCGTCTCGGTCTCCAGGACCACGACGGTTCGCGGTGCGTTTGGGAGCAGGTGATGGTCTTCGGACGGTGCGGCAAAGCCCACGGTGGTTGTCGCGGCAAGCGCAAGAATGCCGATGGAGCATGAAAGACGAGTTGTTATCATGGCCGTTCCTTTCAGGTTTGGTTTGTGTCTTCTCATACAGCTTCGCCTTTAGCGAATCTCTCGATGCCTTCATGGAGGCCGTACTTCTCGACCAGCTTGGCTCGGCGCACTCTGTCCTTGGGCTTGGTCGAAAACTTGGCGTAGCTACGATTGTCGAGATTGAGGGTGACAACTTTGGTGAGGCCGTCGCGCCGCATGTACAGCCCTTCGCGCTCCCGCAAGCTCTCGAAAAGATTGAGCTGCTGCTCGGTCATTTTGAACAGTTCGCCGTATCTCGCGCGGTTGAACGTAGCGTCAGGCAGAAACAGGAAGGACGTACATGAGTTCACGATCGAGTCGGCGTTTTCGCCCAGGTCGTCGGCGGACTGGCCGATGAGTGTCACACCGCCGAGATTCTTCCGGACCGTCTTGATCGAAGCCAAGGCTCCTTCGAGGAGCTGCTTGTTCTTCATGGAAGAAAATATTTCTTCGATCAGAACGTGCTTCGGTACTCCGAGATTGGCGGGGTCGTAGAGAACGTCGTCGATCCGCCGCAGTAGCCAGACCATCAAAGGCTCGATCAGGTCGGTATACTGCTTGGTGTTCACTCCCTGGAAGTCGAAGCATTGCAGGCGGGAGAGCGACAGCGAATCCTCTACGTTGTCGAAGACCGCGTTGTAGATCCCTTTGCCGACCCATTTCGACAGGTAGCGGTCGAGCTTCTTGGGCAGGTAGATATTCGAAAGGCGGCGATTTTCTGGGTCGAGCAGGTACATATCCTGCACGGCCTTGAACACAACCTCGTCGTCTTCAGGCTCCAGTTCTGCGCCGCCATTGGTGAGGAGCAACTTGACGAAGCTGTATAGGAACTTGACGTTGCTCTCGGTCGGCTCCAGAGCGAAAGGGTTGACGCGTGGACCGTCCTTGCCGACCCGATCGACCTTGCCGCCGTACAGCTCGACCACGCTCTGATAGCTGCCGCCGACATCGAAAATGTAAGTGAAGCCGCCGTACTTCTGTTCGTGGGCGATGGCGAGATTGCCGTGCACGGACTTGCCGGTTCCGGTAGGGCCGATGATGAGCTGCACCCGCACGCCGTTCACGTAGCTGTCCTGAAAGAACGGCGTCCCCGTCCTGGTCTCGAAGACGTTGAGGTACTCGGCATCAAGATCCTCTGAGTGCGGATGTCCAAGGTGCGGAGCATAGATGAAGCTGAGCCGGGCGTGGTGATCTTCCGAGAGCCACATCGGGAAGACGTTGAACTTGGCGTTGCCGGGGAACATCGCATAAAAAGCCGAGAGGTTGCCAACACTCTCTTCCATAGCCTGGGCGCGAGCGTCCACGAACGCGCGATGCGCCGCGGGGATCGTCTGCCGAAGCTGGTCGGCGTCTTTGGCCGCAAGCAGTACCTTGAGTGAATACTCGCCATGGGCCTTCTTGTCGAGCGCTCGGATTACGTCGCTGAGGTCGTCCAGGCCCTTGTCTGCGGCTCGACCTCCGGCGGTCTTATCCAGTGAAGCAAAGTCGTGCCCGCTCATGAGTCGGTTCGCTACGCCAACCTTGAAGAAGGAGGTGAACTTCTCCTGGTTCTCGACCTCTTTGCGTGCGGCTGAGGCTGACTTGGGCCGCCACGTTGAGCACACCACTGTGTCGCAACCAAGCCCAAGCAGACCGGAGAAGAGGCATGGCCTCGATGACTCGGGCGTCGTCATGAGCGACAACATCTGAACGTGCCGCCTGCCGACTTGCAGTTGGTCATTCTGGAAGCCGACAGTACTCTTGACGATCTGGCGGTCCACGCCAGTATCGTGGCGGAGGTAGTCGGCCCCGGCCCATTCCTCAAGATTGAAGAGATAGGAGAAGAACTGAAAAGTGTGATTCTTGTCGAGTTGCTGGAGGCCAATAGTGTTGCCGAGATTGGAGATCAAGATGGTGGCCGTCTTCTCAAGGTCGGTCATCATTCGAGAGTTCTCGTTGACCTGTTCGTTGGCTTTTCGCTGAAATGGACTTGTCGCGCTTGGCTCGATGGTGACGCACCAGAAGAGATCAATTCGACGAAATGCCGCTTTTTCTCTGAGAAAAGTCAGTCGGTCGTGCACGAAGCCCTCAGTGGCGGGATTGTTGTACGCGTCCTGACGGGGAAGGTCGAAGCCGGACATCACTCGCGCGTACTGATAAAGGCATGATCCCTCGGGTAGTCCGCGAAGAGAGCCCTCGATCCCGCGGACTCGGGACTCGAGTTCCTGGTCGGTCAGGCCTTCCTCGTCGATCCCCTGGAGGGAGAGGAGGCGGCCATAACCGCCTCCCTTCAGCGCAAAGGTACTCGGTCCAACGAATCGAGCGATGGGAACAATGCTGGCTGCGGAGCCGGCGTTTGCCAGCCATTGCAGGTGTTTGTGGTCAGTCTTTACGAGGGTCATAGTAGTTGTGTTGGCTCCAAGAGAGCGAATAGAGTTGAAACATCTTCGGGTGCCTTCGAACGATAAGCCAGGCACCAAAGGCCATTGTTGGAAAACTCAGGATGGCGAGTAAACGGAAACCGACGATGAAAGCCGTCACCGAAACGAAGACGATGATCAGCCACGTTCCCAACTCAAGACCGAGCTTGGCTCTCGGGCGATTCAGCGCCTGGTTGATCAGTAACGGCTCTCCTCGTTTGGTCATGGTCATTGCCTACTGCTGCTGTCCGGTTAGAGAGCCGATCCAGCCTGCGCCCCAACCAAGTACGCCAGCACCGAAGAGCGCGCCGAACAAACCAGGAATTGCATCCTGGAACCGTCCCGACATCATCCGAATGCCGGCCAAGATCAGCCCGCCGAAGCAGATGATTGCGCCGGCGTAGAGGGCGAAGGTTTTGAACGAGGTCATTACGCCCTGAGCCCCGGTGAAGTCGATCGTGCCTTGGGCATGAGCGACGCTGGCGAAGGTCAGCGCCACGAGAGTCGGCGCGATCACGCGAACGGCATGAGCGAGTTGCTGTTTGTCGAGGCGTTTACTCGGCGCTTTGTAGAGCAAGGAAAGAGAATTGCTGATCGTGGACATTTACCCTCCCGACGGCTCGGAATGTTCGCCGTCATGAGTTGAAACTTAGTGACGTTCGGAAGCGCCGTCCAAGACTTCTTTCCTATTCCGCCATAGTTTCTGTCTATGGCAATCTCTCAGGCGAGCAGCTTCAACTGCTCCGGTCGAACTTTTCCAGGACGCCTCTTTCGGGGAGTGTTTTGCCAGCTGTCTTCAAAGAATCGTTCGATGTACGGCAATGCAATGTGATCTGCGCGATCCTTGTGCACAAAGGCTGTATCAACGGTCCAGTTAACGCCGGCAATGGGTCGAGTGACGAGACCCGTTTCCAGAGGTAAGAGTTGGTCAATCAGAGCGAGTCCGTAACCCGCTTTTACCATCCACTGCATATCGGAAGGCGTCCGGGCGGAGCTGCCTACGAAGAGTGACACTCCTGCTTCCTTGAACAGCTCGACTAAGTGCGAATGTGCCGATGGGTCTAGCTCTGGATCACGGAAGATCTTGAGCCGAGGAGCAACTTCCCCCAAGTCGAGTTGAGAATGACTCGCGAGAGGATCATTTGCCAGCATACAAACCACAAGCGGCGACCTCGCGATTTGCTGCACCTTGTAGAGGTTTTCATCGATGGGCATCGGGAGGATGGCGCAGTCCAAAAGCCGCTCGTTCAATCTCTGCAATGTCAGACTTGGATCGCCTCCGGAAAGCCGGATCTCGCAACCGGGGAACAGCTCCTCATAGGATTCTCGAAAAGTCTGCAAGAGGCTGACTTGAATGAATGAGGAGAAACCAAGGCGCAGGGGCGGAACATCGTGAAGGTAAATCGCGCGAGCCATAGCCACGATCTCATCGCGCTCTCGTAAGGCTGTGTCCGCGTAGGCGACCAGGAGGCGTCCTGCATCGGTCACGCGGATGGAAGGGCCACCACGCTCAAAAATCTGGAGCTTGAGCTGGCTTTCGAGTTCCCGAATCTGATGACTCAAAGAAGGCTGGGCGAGATAGAGTTGACTCGCCGCACGGGTAAAGTTCTGGGCCTCTGCGACTGCTTTGATGTACACCAGAAGACGAAATGTAAGGGAATCGGACATGGCCTTGGTACTCCGCCGGCTGCCGTCGATTCCACTGGCCTGGTCTTGCCGTTGACCCGTGGAAATACTGTGACAAACATGGTTCGGAAACAGAACCGCTGTTGTCAATAAGGCACCGGTTGGCGTCCGGGAACCTTGAGGTAACCATGGCCGTTTCCTCGTGCTTTTCGCGCGCCATAGATAAAACGTTGGGCGTTATAGGGAAGAAGTATTGGACTCGTGACTTCCTGAGTATCACGCTCGACATAGCAGACCACGTGAGGTGCTCGATGCGAAAATCGTCTCTGATCCTTGGCACCAACCCAACAGTTGAATTGAGTGGAGCTGAAATGTCGTATGAGCATCAACAGCTCAGCCCAACAGCCCGCAAGCCACCTGGGCGAGTGATTGAGATGGATCCCCTACTCACGGCTGAAGAGGTCGCCAAGCGGCTCAACGTAAGCACCGATTGGGTGTGGGACCACTCCTCCCGGAAGGCGCCGTACTTGCCAGCCATCCGGATCAGCGACGGAGTTCTTCGTTATCGCTCTAGTGAAGTGGACGAGTTCATCCATGAGCGCGAACGGCTCTCTTCTTTGCGACTGAAACGGCGCTAATGCACAGAAGATGCCGGTAAAATGAGGGTAAGGCCCCATCCTTCCCGCCACAGAACTGAGGAAGCAATGGGTACGGCATCGCACCAACGGGGTTATGTCACTCCTCGCGGAAAACAGTGGTACGGGTATTACCGCAAGGTTGCAAATGACCCCATCACCAGTGAACAGAAGACCACTCGCGTTCCGGTCATTCTCGGGTTGAAGTCGAAGATGTCCAAGTTCGAAGCCCGAGAAGCGCTGCAACGTGAAATCACAAAACAGATGGGAGACCCAGGCTCCCCTACCAGAGTCATGAACGACGGCTCCGTCACCTTCGCCTGGTTTGTCGAGAATCGATTCCTTCCTTTGAAAGAGGCTGCCTGGAAAGAAGAGACAGCCAAGACGAAGACGATTCTCATTCAGCGTGATCTCATCGATCCCCTTGGTGATATTCCGTTGGTCAACTTCGACAAGTTCAGCTTGCAGCTTCATATGAACAAGCTGGCCTCAACCCGATCCAAGGACAGAGTGTTGCAGATGCGCGCATACCTTCGGGACATCTTTGCCGAGGCAGTTGATCAAGACTTCCTCGCAAAAGACCCTGCCCGCAAAGTGAAGGTTCCCACGCAACTACGGGAGACCGACACAACCAATCTGACCTGGGATCAGCTCCGCTCGGCTCTCAACGCCTTGGGCCCGCGAGATCGAATTCTCCTGGAGTTGGATATGACCAACGCTCTTCGTCCCAGTGAGTTGTTCGCTCTAAAGTGGAAGTGCTTCGACTCTGAAGCCTCTGCCATGAGCGTCACTGAGACGGTCTACAAGGGAAATATCCGTTCCTGGGGCAAGACAAAGAAGAGCCTCTCGGTTATTCATATCCCAGAGACACTGGCTGTGGGTCTCGAAGCTTGGAAGTCCGAATGTCCAGACCCCTCTCCCGAAGCGTTCATCTTCGCCAACCAGGCTGGGAACTTCATTGACACAGACAACTACCGTAAGCGGGTGCTTCATAAACTTGCCCGCGATCTGAAACTGCCGAAGCTGACGTTTCAGGTGATCCGCAGAACGATTGCGACACTGGCTCAGAAGAAGGGCACAGTGAAGGACGTTCAAGGCTTGATGCGGCACTCCCGGACGGCAACCACCACCGACGTTTATATGCAGGAGATCCCCGAGAGCGTGCAATCGACGGTCAACTCGATCCACTTGGAGTTGCGGAAGTCTCCCGAAGAAGAACGGCGCAAGGTGGCAAAAGCACTGCCGGGTGCGGCGGTCCTCAGAGGGCGTTCATTCAAGCATGGAGTCGTGTCCGTGAAGGTGTTTGGAGATTTGACACCAAATGACACCAAACACTCCGGAGAGGAGATTGCTTGGTCTCGCTAAACTATTCATTTGCAAGGAGTTATTTGGTGGACCTGATCGGGATCGAACCGATGACCTCTTCCATGCCATGGAAGCGCGCTCCCAGCTGCGCCACAGGCCCACTCCGAGAAGCGACTCACTCCATTCTGTCCGACTAATTGTCTTTCGTCAACGTCGCTCTTCGCCTGCCCCATCCGCAGGAACTATTCACCCTTCATCGGTGTCTAAGATCAATAGAGTGAGCGAGCACTCGGCCGCCGGCGGCGCAGTTGCCCTCGCTATCTTGCGCGAGCGGCGTTGGCGACGTACTGTAGAGGACACTTCAGATGCGGGCGGACAGGGTATTGGGTAATCTGGTCAGTGCGATTGGCATTCACACGGAGACAGAGGAGAGCGCTCTTATTGCTGACCTCAAGGCCGGCTCCGAGGAGGCATTTAGCCTTCTGATCGCCCAATATCATCAGCCTCTCTATTCGTTGATCTCGCGCAGCATAAACGACCCTTCGGATGCGGCCGACATTACGCAGGAGGTCTTCTTGAAGGTCTTCCGAAGCATACGGAGCTTTCATGGCGACTCCAGCTTGCGGACCTGGCTTTATCGCATTGCGCTGCGGGAAGCGTCCAATCAGCGGAGATGGTGGTCCCGTCACAAACGCCAGGAGATTACGATTGATTCTTCGGCCAGTGAAACCCAGGACGAGAGCGAGTCAAGCTTGGCCGCCGTCCTTGCCGATAAAGGATCCGACCCTTTCGACCACGCGGTTCAGAACGAACTTCGAGTACGCGTCGAAGCCGCCCTCCGGGAGATCCCCGAAGCCTTCCGCACAGTAGTCGTCCTTCGGGAGATCGAGGGGTTCTCGTATGAGGAGATCGCTGAGATTTTGAGCGTCAACCTTGGTACTGTGAAGAGTCGCCTCACTCGCGGCCGAACAGCCCTCCGGCTTCTCCTGACTAACTCGGAAGCGCCCTGGGCAAACAGGTCCGCGCTGTCGGTCGGAACTCGACTGCAGGAGAGATCCACGCGATGAAGTACTCGAGAAATCATCTCTGCTCCTCTACCCAAGCCGCCTTTTCGAGCTATCTCGATGGCGCGGTTAGCGGCCGTACTATGCAGCGGATTGCCTCTCATCTGGAGCAGTGCGCCAGCTGCGCACGAGAGTTCGCAGCCGCTCGTGCGTTGCAGCAGACCCTTTCCTCTTTGGGTGCGCCCAAACCGCCAGCTGATCTCGGCATGAAGCTCCGATTGGCGATCTCGCACGAGCGAACTCGCACTCCCTCGTTCCACCTGGCGCGGTGGGAGGTGCGCTGGGATAACGTGATTCGACCTTTTCTGCTCCAGGCTTCCGCTGGTTTGGCGAGCGCAGTCGTCCTGATCGGCGGAATCATGCTCCTGCTCGGAATGGTGACCGCGCCCCAGGCGGTTATGGCGAACGACGAGCCGCTTGGGGCGATTACTGCCCCGCACTTTTTATATTCGGCGACCCAGGCCCGCCCCATCGAGACCGCCCGGGATGAGACGATCGTGGTCGAGGCAAACATCAATGCCCGGGGGCAGGTCTATGATTTCGATATCGTCTCCGGACCGACGGATTCAGGCGTTCGCAGCCAAATCACGGATCAACTGCTATCGAGCGTCTTCCAGCCGGCCAGCGTCTTCGGCGAGCCGGTGCGCGGCCGTGTTGTCCTCACCTTTTCGGGCATATCCGTACACGCGTAAATTCCCCGACTAGCGGGCGTTTCCATCCGTTCGACTCCAACGCCGCTTGCAAGCGCTCCGACCGCTCTCCTACACTCGATAGGGTGCGTCGAATGATTGTGTTCCCCCAATCCAAAAAGCTCGCTTTGGCCAGATCCTCGGCTCTGTGCCTAGCGACCTTCCTTTCACTCGGCTCGAGCCAAGCAGCTGACGGGCAGACCTCCTCGTCGAGCAGCAGTTCTTCCCAGTCGAACCCAGCTTCATCTAGTACGCCGAACCAGAAGATCGCGCAGCCTGAAGCTGGAGGGTCGGCCGTAACGCTTGAAAGCAGCGAGCCGGTCTTCGACGTAGCCGTCGCACTCAACCTTTGTGGATACGACGCGGATCTTTCCGCCTCTGACCCTGTGCGCGGGTCTATTCGAAACGAGATCCAAGACGCGGTCAGTGCCTCACCGCAGGCTGCCGAAAAGCGCGGCGCCCTCTGCACCTTCATCCAACAGCACCAGGTTACGGATCCGGGGCGGAATGTTGCGCAGTACGTCTCTCTCGCGCTCTATCTCACGCCTGAGCTCACCCCAATCGTCGGTGAGACGGAGCTTCCTCCCGATTCAACCCAAGTGCTGGGCGTACTTCCGGCGCTTCGAGACTTCAACGAGGCCGTTCACCTCCACGCGATCTGGGTTACTCATCACCCGGACTACGAAGCTCTGATCAACCGCCTCCACGATCCGCTCACACGCATGATCCTAAACACAAACATCTATCTGCGATCCCCGGTCAGCAGCTACGATGGGCGCCACTTCCTTGTGCTTGTGGAGCCGATGTTGGCGCCAAACTTTGTCAACGCTCGCATTTACTCGAGCAACTACGTGGTAGTCGTCTCTCCTACGTCGGACCCCATGGGATCGTTTCATCTCGATCAGATCCGCCATACTTACCTGCATTATGAGATCGAACCCATGGTGTATGCGCGGGCTGCCGCGATGAATCGGCTTCTGCCCTTGCTGAAGCCCGTTCAGGAGGCGCCGATCGACTTTATCTATAAGTCCGATATCGTGGCTCTTCTGGCCGAGTGTTTGATCAAGGCAATCGAAGCGCGCACGATGGAAACCGGCCTGGTCAAACCGACTCGACCGGCCAATGCCCGCGAACGCGTCGACTTCGAAAAATTGGATGCCGAGACCAATGCCTACAATCGTCAGGCGGAGGCAGTGCGCCGTCGAAGCGTCGATCTCTCCATGCGACAGGGCTGGGTGCTCGCCGGCTACTTCTACGGTCAACTCATCCAGATGGAACACGAGAACGTTAGCCTGAAAGACAACATTGGTCCAATGGTTTACGGCATGGATGTCGACCGGCAGCGCCGGGCCGCGCAGCAGATCGCCTTTTTACCCCAAGCAGCGCCTGACGTTGTGCATCGAGTGCAGCCTCCACCCGCCGGTTTGCAGCTTGCTGAGACCAAGTTGATGGAGGGAGACGCTTCCGCAGCAGAAGAGCTCGCAAAAAAGGCGCTGGACGATCCGAAGGGAGATCACGCGCGCGCCCATTACATTCTCGCCCGCATCGATCTACTGGAGCGTCAGCCGGACGATGCCGTCACACACTTTCGCGCGGCTCTCGATTCCTCCAAAGAACCACGCACGCTGGCCTGGTCGCATATCTATCTTGGCCGCCTTTACGATGTCCAATCGAATCGCAAGAAGGCGGTTGCGGAGTACCAGGCGGCACTGACCGTGCACAACATACAACCGGACACAACGGCGGCGGCCAATCTGGGTCTGCGGCAGCCGTTCGCTTTGCCTAAACGAGAGGCGGTTGTACCCGCCACGTCCGACGAGGATGCTCCCGTCGATCCAAGCGGCAAAGCGGAGAAGGATGCCTACAAGCCGCAACCGAAGTGAGCATCTTCGGTCTGGCAAGCACCTGAGCGAGGAAGCGTAGGGAGCTTATGAAAACGCGTCACTCAGAGCCCGGCCACTCACCCCAGGACGATAGATCCCTCCTGGCGGTGCTTGGCCATCGCTTTCGCGACCCTTCGTTGCTGCGATGGGCGCTGACGCACCGTTCTCTCTCCTACGAGCGGTCTCCCGAGGAGAGTGCAAAGCCGTCGGGGGATAACGAGCAACTCGAATTCGTTGGCGATGCTGTCCTTGGCCTCATTGTGGCGGAGAGCCTCTTCCGCCGTTTTCCAGAGTCGCGCGAGGGCGAACTGACACGTCTCCGTGCCTCACTCGTTAGCAGGAGGCATCTTGCCGAGGTCGCCGCGCTGCTTGATCTCGGGGCGATGCTGTTTCTGGGGCGGGGAGAGGAACAGAGCGGTGGACGTAGAAAACCCGCCTTGCTATCCAATGCTCTCGAAGCCCTGATCGCCGCTCTCTACCTGGATGGCGGGTTGGAAGTCGCCCGCGCCTTCATTGATCGTGTCGTGATCGGACCCTACCTTCCCGAGCTCGAAGCCGCGCTTGCCTCGGGTGGTAAATTTACCGGCGCCATAGGTGACCACAAGTCCGCTCTTCAGGAGTACATGCAATCCTCCGGCGGGGGTCAACCCCACTATGTGTTGACCTCTCAGAGTGGTCCCGACCACCGCAAAAGCTTTCGGGTGGAGGTTCGCATTCAAGGTGACAACGGTGAGTTGCGCGCCATAGCCGAGTCCGAGGGCGGAAGCAAGAAGCAGGCGCAGCAGGAGGCCGCGCGAGTGGCTTTGGAGCGGCTCATCGGCCAGAGTTCGCCGGCCTCGGCCATCGGCGCGGAAGAAGGGAGAGGTTAATGCAAACCTCTTCGTCTGCCATGCGGCCGGCTGTCGAAGGGAGCGATCAATCAGTGTTCAAACATGGGGGTCTTGGGCCAACAGCAAGCACGCAAAGCACGCCCTCTCCATCCCCCGTCAGGGCAGCTCCTGACAGCTCTGCGACACTCTCCGCGCTTCAGGCCCTCTGCTACATCATCGTGGTTGCCATCTTCACCGTCACCTTCTCCCTGCAGCCGTTTCGCATCCCTTCGGCATCCATGGAGCCAACCCTCCTTGTGGGCGACTTTCTCCTTGCGACCAAGAGGGAACCCGCCCCCGTCGGCTGGCTTAGCCCGTATCCCAGCAGCGTACTGAATCGTGGAGACATCATCGTCTTTCACTACCCCATCGACCCCTCTCTTCATCTGGTTAAGCGCGTCATAGGCCTTCCCGGTGACCGCGTGCGTATGCGTAACGGCCAAGTCTTCATTAATGGAAGTCCTCTGGAAGAGCGTTACGCCTTCTATAGTCGGACTCACGAAGACAGCTTTCGCGACGACTTTCCTCATCTCCAGAGCACCGATCCTGACGTGGACTCCCGCTGGTGGATGCAGATGCATCACCTTGTCGAGCGCGGGGAGTTGAAAATCCCCTCCGGGCAGTACTTCGTACTTGGCGATAACCGCAATGACAGTGAGGACAGCCGTTACTGGGGCTTGGTCCCCAGGTCGTTTATCGTCGGCGAGCCGCTGCTCGTGTACTTCTCGCTCCGGGATTCCACCGGCAATGCCCAGCTTTCGCGCGACGAGCCTCAGAGATCTGAGGGGGTAGGCCAGCACCGGCGTGTCGGGGAGACGATCCCCAATCTGATTAGATGGGACCGCGTTTTGCGGGTAGTGCGTTAGCGCCTGTGAGATACCCCGCAGGCCCGAGGCTCGAAGGCGGTACACTGATGGCGATGAGCACACTGGTCTCCCAACCTAGCGAAGTAAGGGAACGGCAACCGGAACAGACTGAGACGCCGCTTGAATCACTGGCCTCTATTTGCACTGTTCTCGCCGTTGGCCTCTTTGTGATGACCTTTATCTTCCAGAACTTCGAGATACCATCCGCTTCGATGGTTCGGACTCTTCTGATTGGAGATCACGTGCTGGTCGATCGAATCTCGCTCGCACCGCCGTCAAGGTGGGCTCCCTTTGTGCACTATCGCGACGTGCGGCGCGGCGACATTATTGTCTTTCTCAAGCCAGGCAATCCAGATCTATTTCTAGTAAAACGCGCTATCGGCATCCCTGGCGACCGCATCCACCTGCGAAACGGCATCGTCTATCTCAACGGCGTGGTCCAGAACGAGCCGCAAGCGGGCAAACCTGTCAACGATAGCAATCCGATGCACGCTTACATTCCCTATCGCGACGACTTCCCTGCCGTCCCGCCCGGACCAAACGAGGACGTGACAGCCAGTTGGGCCATTGATCTTCCCAGTCACATCCAGGGAGACGATCTCGTCGTCCCTCCGGGTAAGGTCTTTGCTCTCGGTGATAACCGAACAGAGAGCCTGGACGGGCGTTTCTGGGGGTTTGTGCCACGGGAGAACATCGTCGGCAGACCCATGTTCGTCTACTGGTCCTTCCAGACTCCAGCCGATCAGATTGACAAGCAGAGTATTGGAGAGCGGCTCGGCTTTATGGGGCACATCCTCATCCACATCTTCGATCAGACGCGATGGAATCGAACCCTCCACCTAATCAAGTAACCGGATGAGCAATGGAGCGGGGGCGCACCGCCGCCTGAGACCTTCGATGCAGGAGATGCAAGCGACACAGCCGGTCCAGAGCTTGTTGAGGCCAAGACCTCCGATCTCGAGCCGCTGGGTCTTTCTCGGGATCTCGGCGCTCTCCCTTCTCCTGCTGGCTCTTGTTCCACCGCTGATCAGTGTCAATCGATATCAGCGTCGCGTTTCAACCAGCATCGGCACCAGCCTCGGGCGCCCAGTTCACTTTGACCAAGTTTCGCTAAATCTACTTCCGCTTCCCGGTTTCACAATCACTAATTTCGTGGTTGAAGAAGATCCTGCGTTTGGTAGTGAACCGATCATTCGCGCGAACTCCGTAAAAGCGACTCTACGGGTCAGTTCGCTCTGGCGAAGACGAGTCGAGTTCTCGCGCATCAGCTTTGCCGAGTCAAGCATTAACCTGGTACACGACGCAAGGGGCAGGTGGAATTTCGAGAGCATTCTCCTGCAGGCAGCCAACATCGAAACAGCTCCAACAGCTCAACCGCAGTCCGGAAGCACACCTCGTTTCCCGTATATTGAAGCGACTGGGGCGCGTTTGAACCTCAAACAGGGTATGGAGAAGACCCCTTTCTCCCTCTCAGACGCGGAGTTTGCCCTGTGGCTGCCGGATCCGCAAGCGTGGAGGATGCGTATCCAGGGACGGCCCGTGCGAACCGACACCAGTGTCTCCGACGGCGGTTCGCTCCAGGTTGAGGCCACTCTTGGCCGTGCTGCATCGCTGGAATCCGTTCGACTGGACCTCCAGGCCACATGGCGCGGTGCTGCTCTCGGGGAAGTAAGCCGGCTTTTCTTCGCACGCGATCTTGGACTTCGCGGGGATGCGACCTTAACCGCGAACGCTCGTGGAGACCTCTCTCATAACTCGGTCAAGACGCGCCTTGAGATCACTCGTATGCGACGATCCGATTTCGTTCCCGAACATGACGTTTCGCTTGATCTCGAGTGCGCCGGCACCGCGCTCCAGATGTTCCATGCCATAGCCGATCTTCGATGCAGTTGGCCGGTCCCGGATTCAGACGGGGCAACACTGGCCCTCGCGGGCTCAGTTCCCAACGTTCTGCAACTTGGTTCGGCCGACGTCCAGATAGGCACTGCAAGGCTGCCCGCGGCGGTTCTTCTGAACTGGCTTCGCGTCGCGAGCTCACGCATCCCCCCAAGTCTCTCCGCCTCCGGTCTTCTGTCGGGAAGTATGTATCGCTCTACCGAAAACCCGCCCGTATGGATCGGCGAGGCCACCCTTCCGGAGCTCTGGCTTTCTGGTGCGGAACTTACCCCTTCTCCCCTGGTGCTCAACAATGTTTTCCTCCATTCGTCCACGCGGGCGTCCGATACGCGGCAGACCTCGAGACCTCCCTCGGCTGCCACCTCAACGTTTCTGCTATCGCCCGTGGCCCTGCCTTTAGGAGGCAAGGATCCCGCTATTCTGGAAGCATCCGCAGATGGAAACGGGTATTCGTTGCATTTCAGCGGAACGGTTGCAGTGCGCCGCCTCCTGGCACTCGCAGCTGCAGTGCCTCAATTTGGCGACGGTCTGTCGCTCGTTCTGCCGGCCGACCGCCCAGAGGATCCAGTTCGCCTCGACCTTTCCGCACACCGCGAGTGGAACGGGCAACAGGTTTGGAGCGATAATCTCGCGCACACAAAGTCGTCCCCAATACACCGATCCCGGATGGACGGTCATCGAAAGAAGCGCCGCCGTTAGGGCACAGCAATGTCTCGGAGATGAGTGCTCTCAATCAGCTCCGGGATACTTCCATCATTTACCTGCACCTGTTCCGGCACTCCTTGGAAAAGAATCCGTGTTGACGCTACCGAGTGAGCGTTCACGCGCAGACGTTCCGTCGCGGTCAATGTTCCTGATCGAACCGTGACCGGCACCTCAACATCTGCTGCACCTTCGTTCCGTACCTCGATCGCCACAAGCGACCCTGTGCTCTGACCGGAGGCCGATGGGAGCTGCCGAGGTGCAACGCTGAGAATCGAAAGATCCGGCAGACCCGGGTCACGGTAGACCCAGTCGTCGAAGAACCAGCGTAGCTTTCTCCCGGAGACCTCTTCCAACAGCCTCTCGAATGCCTCATGATCCTGATCCAGTTTCGCATTGCGACGATACCGTTGCAGCACCTGCTTCAGTACACCGTCTCCGACCATGTCGCGCAACATCCACAACACCGCTGCGGATTTATCCCGGTAGAACACCGCGTCACTTCCCGTAAGCAAGGTCTCGTTTGCCGGCATTTCGGCGTGGGTCACTGATTCCGCGAGCGCGAGGGGATGCGATGCTTCCTGCAGGGCTGCGACCGCCGCCTGCCTCCCCTGGGTCCGCTCCAGCCAGAGTAGAGACAGGAATTGCGCCACGCCCTGATCCAGCCACCTATGAGCCGAATGGAATTGCGCGTGCGCCAACGCTGGTACCAGTGTTGACCTCAGCGCAGAACCCTCAGCACTGCTGACTGGTGCGACTAGGAGATCTCCGTCCAAGAAGGGGACGCCGGGGTGATCGATGACCGTGAGGAGGTGTGCAGGAGCTCCGCCAATCCACTCCGCAAGCATCTCCGTGATTGGCTCCGAGATGGTGCGGAGCCGCTCCGGAGCCGCCACATCGCTGGTAATCACCGCGACTGCGCGTTCGAGAGCCGGAACCGGCTTCCCTGCTACAAACAGGCTCAGTGTTCGGAATCCAAGCTGCTGCGTTGGAAACTCCGCAGTAGCAATACCCGGAGACTTCCCTACAGGAGCGTCGGAGTTGTCGCTGCTGGGCGCCAGCGGCGCCTGCCTCCCGCAAAAGAACACCGAAGCAGGCGCATCTCCCGCGTATTCGACAGATACCCGCAGCTCCACTGAAGCAGCAGCTTGGCGGACCATTTGTTGTCCAGCAACGTGCAGCAGGCTAGCGCCCTCACCAAGGAAGACCTGTGGCGACGCAACTGGGTACCAAAGAACGTTCCCGAACCCCCGAAGCGCTACTCCCTCGGGCGAAATCAAATCCCAATCAACCGCATCAGCCTTGATTCCGGATGAACCTACACGCTCCAGCCGTGACGTCGACCTTTGTATTGTGCCCGAGTAGAGCAGCACCAGATCTGCGGTTGCGTTCGGTGCGAGGGGTTCTGCTAGATTGATAACCGCTTCCGATGCCTCGCCCGCGTGGTCGGCATCCGTTTCGAGAAGATGCTGATTGAAAGACAGCTTGTCGGTTCGCTTTCCTCGCCTTTGGGACAAGCCCTCCCAGTGCAATGAGGACGAGATCTGCAGAGCGATCTGTGGAAGAGCTTCGATCCCGTCGTTTCGCACTGTGACTCGCGCCAAAACGGAGACGCTGGCCGCCTCCGGCCGAAGGTGAACAGAAAGGTCGTAGCTCGTGAACGTCAGGGCCGACCTCTCCGCATCACCGATAGCATCTGCGGAGTCCGCTGCTTTCGGGACTGTGGCTTTGCCCGAGGATCCGATTTGCCGCTGCTGTCCCTTTGAGGGCTGAGAAGTCTCTTGCCCGACTAAGTTGCCACGTGCGGCCAGCAGAGCCACGCTTCCAAGTAGAAGAATCCCTCGCGTAGACATCAACTCCCAAGACCCTTCTGCTTCTTTGCAATCAGCTCCGTTGTGTTCCTTTTTAGCGGTTCGCGCCGCTGTCGCATCGCCTCATACATCACCACCGCTCCTGCCACCGACACATTAAGCGAGGAAACACTGCCAGCCATAGGAATGCGAAGCAGGTGGTCGCACGTGCGTTTCACCAAATCATGCATTCCGGTCCCCTCCCGCCCAAGCACAAGAACGACATTCACCCGGAAGTCGAAGTCGCTGTAATCAACTGTGCCTCGCTCATCGAGCCCGACAATCCAGAAATTTCGCTGCTTCGCCCGCTCCAGCGACCGGACGATGTTCGTCACCTGCGCGATCCGTACGTATTCCGACGCTCCTGCCGAGGTCTTCGCCACGGTTGCATTCAAAGGCGCCGCTCGGCGCTCCGGCAAAAGGACACCATTCACGCCGGCAGCATCACAAGTCCGCAAGATCGCTCCTAGATTATGAGGATCCTCTACCCCGTCCAGCGCCAGCAGAAACAGAGGCTCTTCCGTTGTCTCCGTGTCCAGAAGATCCTCAAGCCCTAGCAATTTGCGGCTCTGAACCATAGCCAGAACACCTTGGTGCGCATCGGTTTTCGCCAGGCGCGTTAATTGGTCCCGCGGCTCTAGAGAGACGCGAATTCCTGCCCTTCGGCAGAGCTCGACCAGACCTTCCAGGCGCTCGTCCCGACGCTCCCGCGCAACGATCACGTGATCGAGCGCGCGAGAACCCGAGCGGACCGCCTCCTCCACCGGGTGAAGGCCATACAGAACTTCCATACCTCGAGTTTACGGCGAAAGCGGTGCCTTTGATCCTCGGGCCACAGCTCTGGCCCTGTAAAATAAGCTGGTGAAAAGCTGCTAGACAGCAGCCCGCGCGAGGAAGACTCATCGCAGTCCAAACCAGCGCGTCTTTATGCAGAACGGGAGCGTCTCTAATACATGCGCGGTACTTCCATCACAGGCTCGTCGGTTCTGACCCTGGACCAGAGCCAGGCTGAAAACGCCGCCATCGCGCAAGGTCTCAAGCGGCAGGATCCCGATCTCCTTGATCAACTCATCGAGAGATACCAACATCGCCTTCTGCGTTATCTTCTGTTCCTCACCGGCAATCGCGAGATCTCCGAGGATCTCTTCCAGGAGACCTGGATGCGCGTTCTGCTGCGGGGATCGCAGTACAACGGCAAAGCTCGCTTTGATACGTGGCTCTTCACCATTGCTCGCAACCTTGTCATTGATCTGTCCCGCAAGCGAGCCGTTGTAAGTCTCGACGAATTGAACGAGAGCTCGGAGAACGATCGCCCCATCGAATTTCCTATTACCGGACCATCACCACTCGATCAGATCCAGAGTGGAGAAGACCGAGCAGAGGTCAACGAGGTTCTCCACAAACTGGAATCGAGCTCCCGAGAGGTTCTCGTTCTCCGTTTTTACGAAGAGCTCTCACTTGAAGAGATCGCCGGCGTTACCAAAGCACCACTCTCGACCGTTAAATCCAGGCTCTACCGCGGGCTATCTGCTCTCAAGCCGGAGATCGAAAAGATCCGGGCCACACGCTGGTCCGAGGCGACTCCATGACAGATCCCTCCCAGGACACGGGTCGGAAGACCTGGCCAACACCATCTCCAGTGCAACTTGGAGATCACGGCGTAGCCGGGGCATCGCTCGTCAATCGAACCCACCGCGTTGTGAGGGAGCGGGCCAGATCCCAATCGATCCATCGCACACGGCTAAAGAGTCTTTGGATCCCACTCGCCGTCTGCGCCGCGCTTGTACTCGTCATCTCAACCGGCGCATGGACCATTCTTGCTCAGAATGATCTGTCCCCTTCCGCCATTCCGGATGCCAGTGACCAGATGCTGGTCTTCCTCGTTTGGTTTTTTCCGGTCTCGGCGGCTCTGTTGGCAATGGTGTGGTTCAAGCGAACGCGCACACCTTCTGGTAATGAGTCGGTGAGATGAGTATGCTGTTGCAGCGAGGAACGATGGAAAGTCGCGAAACAGAACGCAGCCGGACTGATGATCTTAGCGTCATTCCTGCATGGTCCGTAATTCTTTCAGTTCTCGTCTTTATTGCGTTCCAATATCTTTTTCACGTTGTCATGCCTCACCATAAACACGAGATGCTCCCCATGCGCCTGCTGATGGGATACTCCTGGGGCACAGCTTTCGCGAGCTACGTTCTCCTGGTTGGGTATGTCAGCCGGGACGTCAAACGTCGCAATATGTCTGCAGGCATATGGATGCTGATCGTCGTTCTCATGCCCGGAGGAATCGGCGCGGTCGTCTACTTTCTCGTGCGTCAGCCGCTCTTATCGCGCTGCCCTCACTGCAACACTGAAATCGCGTCGAGTTATCACTTCTGTCCGCAGTGCCAATTCCAAATGGCTCCCGTCTGCAGGCAATGCTTCCGTGGCGTACAGATCACAGACGTGTATTGCATCCGCTGTGGCCACGACCTCGCCCAAGATGGCGCCCCCGCGCGTCTTAGGGCTTATAGTGACTAGCTACCACGCATGCCGCTGAGTGCTCTCATCATCGATGACGAACCGCTGGCTCGGCAGGAACTTCAATACCTGCTCGAACACAGCGGCGACGTTACCATTCTCGGCCAAGGTTCGAATGGCATTGAAGCTGTCGAACTTATCCGCACTCACAACCCCGACCTCGTCTTCCTTGACGTCCAGATGCCTGGTCTGGATGGCTTCGCGGTTTTGAAAAACCTCCTGGACCGGAAGGTAAAGCTGCCCCAAGTAGTCTTCGCGACCGCATACGATCGCTACGCTGTCCGTGCCTTCGAGGTCAATGCGGTCGACTATCTCCTGAAGCCTTTCGAAAAGAGTAGGGTCCAGAGAACCATCGAGAAAGCGAAGGCGCGTCTCGCCGGACAGATAGACCTATCTGCCGCGGGCACTGAGATCGGTACCGATGCGAAGCTCGATGCTCTGCTTCGACTTGTCGGCGAGCAGGCCCAGGGGCGTCCCGTCCAGACCGGAAAGGTTGTAGTACGAAGTCAGAATCGCCTGATGCTGGTCAACCAGAAAGAGATCTGCTTTGCCACTATTGATGGAGGTGCAATCAGCGTGATCGGGTCCACGGTGGAGGGTCTTTCAAACTGCAGGACGCTTGAGGAGCTCATGGACCAACTCGACCCTGAGGCCTTCTGGCGGGCGCATCGATCCTTCGTGGTTAATATTCAGCATATCCGTGAGGTCGTGCCCTGGTTCAAATCAAGTTATCAACTCCGGATGGACGACCCGAAAAAAACTGAAATTCCCGTGAGCCGGTCTCAGACAAAGCGGTTGCGGGAGCTTTTCAACCTTTAGGGGCGGGTCGGACCCTATCAGCGTTCTCGTCGAGACCTTCGGTATGGATGGTTGAAGTCGAAACGATACACGGCTCCCAGCGTGATAACTCTGGGGGTGATGGTTCCAGTGGTCACCGCCTGCAAGCTCCCGCCCGCCGTCGGCACAATGGTCACGGGAGCAGGAGCTCCGTTCAAGATCGCGAACGGTACGTTCCAGTGTTGATACTGGAAATCCGCCTTCATGGCCCAGTGCGAGGTGAGGTCAAAATCCACTCCCACTCCTGGCGAGAAAACAGTAGAGGTGGAAGATAAGAAAAGAATGCTCCCCACCTGGAGTCCATTCCGCTGGTAATCAATCTGGCCCCGGCCGACGAGGAAATCCACATAGGGATGGAACCGTCTGAAGTCCCGTTCCACCTTGAGACCGCCTAGCAACTCTTTCTGGGCATCGATCTGCCCGTTGTGGATAGGGTAGGTTCCCCGAGCTTCCAGCACTGGACGAAATCGGTGGTAGGTCATAAAGGCAAGATCTGCTCCTGCTGTGATCCCCAGATTTCTTCCGCCGTAGAGGCCGGTGTATGTACCGGTGCCACCGCCGAAAGCTGACAGGGCGAGTTGTTGTGTCGCTGTTGGGGTGGCGGTCGCCTGGGCCAGAACCGGGAATGTTGTGATCAAAAAAAGTATGGCTAAGGTTTGAGTCTGCAATTTATTCATTCGCGCTTCAAACCTCTCGTCTCGTATCCCATGGTCCCCGTATTCAATAGCAGAGCAACGAACATCTTTGACTTAGACGCTCGGTTCCCCTTTGAGTTTGCGCCCGCATTCTGCTGAGGCATTTGCTTTCACATACTTCCAGTTCACATACATTGCATGATTCAGATGAAATGTAAGTCCCTCCCGGCCGTCCAGGAAGCCACCTCGCACAAAATAGTTGTAAAAGAAAGTCAAGGCGGGATTCATCAAAGTGTTTGTGACAAAAGAGAGAGTTGTCGCGCTCGTCTTTCCGCGTCCCAGCATAAGTGGAATGCTTGCGCTGCTGTATCGATGCATATGCTCGATATAGGTGTCCAGGGTCGGATACTGGTAGTGGAGAAGGTCTCCGCCCTGTAGGCGGCCTATTGGACCGCTTGGGAAAGGCGTGGCATGCGGCTCTGTGTCCTCCCGGAGACGCGCAAATCCTCGACGAAAGAGGCGGAGTTTGCGGTCGGGGTAGAGACCTCCATGACGCATCCACCGGCCAAAAATTAGATTAAGCCGCGGAACCGTATAGCCATCAAAGTCAGGCTTTCCCTTGAGCAGTTGCTTGATTTCCGATGCCAGCTCGGTTGTTACAACCTCGTCGGCATCCAGATTGAAAATCCAGGACTGGGTACATTTATCTAGCGCCGAGTTGACTTGCCCGCCGTATCCCTTCCAAGGCTCTTCGAAGATCCGAACATTGTGTTCGCGTGCGACGTTAAGGGTACCGTCGGTGGAGCCCGAATCGACGAGAACGATCTCGTCGGCCCAGCTAACACTGGCGAGGGTCCGAGCGAGATTTCTCGCCTCATTATGGGCGACTATGGCAACGGATAGAGTATTGGTCACGACCGTGTTGATGATCTGAGTTTGGGCCCGCACACAAGCAAACGCCCTGCCCTGACATTTAGAACTGTCGGGACAGGGCATTCGAGACACAGATGTCCGCTTTCTTGACTTAGAGGTTGCGAGCTCTGTTGCCGGTAACAAGACGGAGAAGCAGGGTTAGGAGGACTGCACCGACTACCGCGACCAGGATGGTATAGAGGAGGCCGCCCTGACCGGAATAGCCGAGAGAACGCATGATGAAGCCGCCGATGATCGCTCCGACGATGCCGACGACGATGTCACCGATCGCTCCGAAGCCGGAGCCCTTCATGAGCTTGCCTGTGATGAAGCCGGCGATGAGACCTACGATGATCCACCAGAGAATGAACATCCGCGTACTCCTTGTTATTTTGAGATTTGGGGGCCGGGTGCTAAGGGGGCTTGGGTGCTACGGGTTAGGGAACTGGAATGACGGGCTGGCCGCGAGGTGCAATCCTGCGGCTCACATCCGTTGTTGCTGTTCATCAGAGTGTCAGGGTTGGCTGGGGGTTGTTTCTCATCAACAGTTTGCGTTGAATGATGCTCCTGCCGGGCGGCGGGAGGGGCTGGGCGGGGTACCCCCTCCCCCCGGGGGGGTACTGCCTAAGTCTCTTAGATCTCGCACAAAGGAGGGAACAGGACCGCAAACTCTTCCAACGATGTGGTTTATAGGTAAAGTCTTTCAGTGATGGGGGTTACGGGCGATTCCGGAGACGCTTGGGTTTCGGACGGAGATGCCCTACTTCCAGTTTACCGGTTTAGGCGAGAGAGTACGCCAAGCTGCCGAGGGCGATCGAAGGGGTGGAAATGGCGCTGGGGGAGCGGTCCGCGTGTCCGCGCGATGTGCAGGCGGGAATCACTTCGGCGCAGCGTGGTGGTCGTAGCTGAGGACGCGGCTGAGCTTCCAGGCGCTGTTCTTGAACACCCAGAGTTGGACGAAGTCGGCTTCGCCGGAGGCGACGGGGTTGCCGTTTTCGAAGAAGCGATGGCTGCCCATCTCGATGGCTCCGATGCCCTTCATGGGGTGGACCGTGAGGGTGCCGGGGGTGAGTTGGCGGGTGACATGGCCGCAGATGTTTTTGCGGATGCTCTCGGTGAGGGCGGCGTTGCCGAGGGTGATGCCGCCCTGGTCGTGGTAGAACTCGACGTCGTCGGCGACGAGGCTCGAAAACTTGGGGAGGTCGCAGCGGTTGTAGGCGTCGAAGAGGGCGGCGTCGAGGGCGCGGATGGTGGAGTCGAGCTCGGCCTGAGACTTGATCTGGTCTAGCGGAAGAATGGCTGAGGGGAGGACGGCTGGGGTCTGGCCAGGAGTTTGGGCGCGGAGGAGGGTGGGGGCGGAGAGGGCGAGGGACAGGGCGGCGGTGGTGAGGAGCTTGCGCATGAGTGAGTTCTCTCCGGGGCTGCCTGTGAGTACGGCGAGGTGGAGAGAATGTTCCGTGGGGATGAGGTAGGGGGTGCGGGGGTTCGTCGTTTCCGCGACGAATAACCCGCCTTAGCGACGGTGAGACTGTCGCAAAGATGGGGCACCCGGGTGCAGGCCACCCGCTCGAGTGAGCAGTGGGATGCAGTACGCGAATCAAAACTTGCCAGTTCTTCTGCTCAGGCTTAGTGTTAGCGAACTGTTAGCATTTTGTTGGCACACGTCTGACAGTGTGATCAGTGGAGTGGGCAAATGACAGAAGAGCTAACCAAATTGATCGATGCGGCGCGCCGCCATACGTTTTCTGACGAGGAGCGGCAGGCTCAGCGGCGAATCTTTGCGTATGGGAACGCAAAGATTGAGAATGATCGGATCACGTGGGAGATGGTGGTTGAGGCGGATGAGCGCATTAAGGCAGACTTGAAAGCGCGTTAATGCCGGACGAAGAACGACATAGTCACGCCCAGGAAGCATCCGTTATCACTGATCCCGAGCAGCTGGCCCGGCTTGAGATCTACAACACCGTTCGGCAGTATCTTAAGATCGAGGAGATGGTCGGGTATTTCCTTGATCCTGAGCGTCCCTTCAAACTGCGGCCCTCGCACATTGCGACTCTTCACCGCGAAGGGTTGCAGGGTATCTCCGCTTCTGCGGGTTTATGGCGCCCATCCAGCGTCGGAATCAGCGGAAGCAGACATACTCCGCCTCAGGCGTTCGAAGTTCCGGAGCGGATTGAAGAGCTCTGCGACTACGTGAATGAAAAGTGGAATGAGAAGCAGCCGCTTCATCTCGCTGCCTATGTGATGTGGCGGTTGAACTGGATTCATCCGTTTACGGATGGAAATGGACGAACGTCTCGCGCGGTCTCGTATCTGTCCTCTGTATACGGCTGCAGATGCTGCCGCCCGGCAGAGTGACGATCCCTCAGCAGATCGAACAAGAGAAGAGGCCTTATTACAGGGCGCTGGAGGCGGCCGACGACGAGTGGTCCAAGGGTAGAGTTGATCTGACGGCAATGAAGCAGCTACTAGGTTCCATGCTGGTGAAGCAACTCCATGCGATCTACGAGGAGTCTGAGTCCGGTGGTGAGTAGGTGAGTTGAGCGGAGCGGTTCGCGCCTTGCGCGCGAACCGCCTTAGGCGCAAAGAACGCGTTGAAGATGGGGCACCCGGATGTGGGCATCGCATCCTACCGAGATGTGGGCCACCCGCCCGAAGATGTAGAGCTCCTATTGAATGCGGGTACGTTCGAGGGCGTCCTCGAAGAGTTGCTTTGCTTCGACGGTTCGGAGGTACGGGTTGCGTTTGTAACAGCTGAAGATAACGAAGTGGGTGTGGCCCTGGATTTGGTGGCGGACTAGGCCCTGGGTCATGGGCTCAGGGTAAAGCCGCCTCCGAGACTTCGGACCCTTATATGCTCAGGGCAGGCTGTGGGGCGGCCATTTTGTGATGATCAGGGACCTGGGCCACCCACCGACTGCCCGGGTTGGAAGTGGTGCGCGGTCACCCAGGCCCTTAGTAGACGCGCAGCCGTCATGAGGCGAGAATTACCTAACGGAGAACTTGGGTGGGAACTGCGGCGCAAAGTAAACGAGACAGTCAGGCAAAGCGAACGTTTTGGTTCTCTCTCGCCGGAGCGATAACTGCTGGATGAGTTTTTGTGTAGCTCTTGCCGCGCTTTTGTACACGATTCATCACGACAAGACATCGGGTAGCTCTTTTGACGCTCGGCTAGGTATGAGGGATGAACGACTCGGCAAGCTGGAGACTGGATTACGGATAGTTGCTGCCTCGGTGGCGCCGCAACATGAGCTCGACGAGAGTCTCAAAGCTGCTCTGCAGAAGAGTTCGTCTTCTCTACCTCAGCAAATACTCAGATTCAAACAGGAGACTGCGAGTCTACGGATGCTCAAAGTGCCTCTAAGAGCTTGTTGAAATAGATACCGATCCACAGGCTCTGAGCACGTGGAGGTCGTCTTACGGGTATGCGTGGAGACGAGCGGTTTCAGGATGGGATGTTCAGCTATGTGTCGTTG
>JAABVA010000575.1_pt1 | contig 45651 bp, 49 predicted proteins | sample 5560331 | NCBI WGS metagenome assembly JAABVA01 (sample SAMN12812661, study PRJNA571458) | rock metagenome | isolation source: Antarctica rocks | place: Antarctica: Victoria Land, Mt New Zealand sud | collected 2016-01-07 | reverse complement strand
GGTTGGCTGGCCCTGGCACCCAGCGACGTCGCCGACCTATTGCTGCCCGAGGCTGACCCGGAACCGCCGGACTCCGCACTGCACCGCCAGCTGCTGGCCACCCTGGACGGAGGCGCGCTCTTCTTCCATCAGCTCACCGAGCGCGTCGGGATCGCACTGCTCGAGGCGGCCCTGCCCGCGCCCACCGACGCCGAGGTGATCGGCGCGCTATGGGACCTGGTCTGGGCCGGCCTGGCCACCAACGACACCCTGGCCCCGGTACGGGCGCTGGTGAGTACCAGGGGAGCCGCACACAAGCCGCGCCGGAGCACGCCCCGCGGTCGCTACGCCCAGATGCGGGCGGGCAGACCGGCGCCGCCCTCCCGCACGGGGCCGCCGACGGTCGCAGGTCGATGGTCGGCGGCCGTCGCCAGGGAGCCCGACCCCACCCGCCGGGCGCACGCCCGCGCCGAGGCCTTTTTGGAACGCCACGGAGTGCTCACCCGGGGCGCCGTGGACGCCGAGCGGGTGACCGGTGGCTTCGCCGCCGTCTATCGGGTGCTGCGCGCCATGGAGGACTCCGGGCGTTGCCGCCGCGGCTACGTGGTCGAAGGCCTCGGTGGCGCACAGTTCGCCATCCCCGGCGCCATTGACCGCCTACGGGCCCTGTCGCGCAACGACGCCACGGATCCGGAGGCAGTGCTGCTGGCGGCCACTGACCCAGCTCAGCCCTGGGGCGCCGCGCTGGACTGGCCACCGGTGCTCGGCGACGGGGACGAAGGCCGGACCCGGCACCGGCCGGGTCGCAAGGCCGGTGCATTGGTGGTGCTGGTGGCGGGCAGCCCCGCCCTCTACGTGGAGCGAGGGGGCAAGTCGCTGCTGTCCTTCACCGCGGAGCCGACGTTGCTGCGGCTAGCAGCCGAGGCATTGGCCGGGGCAGTGCGTGATGGCCGCCTGGCTGCCTTGGCCGTCGAGCGCGCCGACGGTGCGGACGCACTGGGCTCGGACCTGGGAAAGGTGTTGACTGACGCCGGCTTTCGGGCCACCCCCAAGGCCCTCCGGCTGCGTGCTTAACGGAGGCTGCGCTGCTCCTTGCCGCCCTTCAGCGCCCCGTACGCCACGGTGCCCACGAAAAGCAGGCCGCCGACGCCGGCGAGCCAGAACAGGCCCTTGATGACCACTCCGATCACCGTGAACACCAGCCACAGCACGACGATCGCGCCGATCACCTTCCAGAACATCTCTTACTCCCTGCGTTGCGGTGAGCTCGCACAGGCGGCGAAGGCTCTGGGCACCACCGTGGCACCGATGGCCGGAAAAGCCCGGCTCACCACGGAAGATCAGGGAAAGATCAGGGCTGGACCCTGAGACGGCTGAGCACAGCTCGGGCGGTGTCCCAGCCCGTGCGACGGTGAGCGCCGCGCACAGGTGCGATGATGCCGAGGTGCCCGAGGGAGACACCGTGTGGCTGGCCGCCAAGCGCCTGCGTGCCGCGCTGGTCGGCGAGCAGTTGCTCCGCGGCGAACTCCGCCATCCCGAGCTGTCCACCATCGACCTCGCCGGCCGCACGGTCACCGCAGTGGCCAGCATCGGCAAGCACCTGCTCACCCGCTTCGACGACGGGACCTCGCTGCACACCCATTTCATGATGGACGGCTCCTGGCATCTGTACGCGGCGGGCAGCCGCTGGCAGGGACCCGACCACCAGGTGCGCGCGGTCCTCGCGGTGCCGGGACGCGTCGCCGTGGGCTACCGGCTGCACGGGATGAAGCTGGTGCCCACCGCGCAGGAGTCGCGCCTGCTCGGGCACCTAGGACCAGATCTGCTCGCCGCCGACTGGGGTTACGAGCTGGCCGCGGAAGCCGCCCGACGGCTGGCTGCCCAGCCGGACCGGGAGCTCGGGCAGGCCCTGCTCGACCAGCGGCTGCTGGCGGGGGTGGGCAACGTCTACAAGAACGAGGTCTGCTTCCTGCTGGGCGTGTCCCCCTGGTCGCCGGTTTCCGCCGTCGATCCGCTGCGATGCGTGTCGCTGTGCCGGGATCTGCTGTTGGTGAACGCCGATCGGCCGCAGCAATCCACCACGGGAGCGTTGGGCCAGGGCTTGCAGCACTGGGTGTTCGAGCGCACCGGCCGACCGTGCCGCCGCTGCGGCACCACCATTGGCACCTCGATGCAAGGACCGGGGGCGCACGCCAGGACAAGCTATCTGTGCCCGCACTGCCAGCCGGGTTTCCATCCTGCTCTGCGCACGGCAGGCAGGCGCCGGGTCTAGCCGCGGCGCCCCGCGGGCAGGCCGCCCAGCTCCGAGAGGGCGGAGGTCAGCGCCTCGATGCGGTCGACGGCGTCGGACAGTCCGTCATCATGGCGCGGCCCGGCGGTGCAGGCGGTGGCCAGGGTGCGAGCAGCCGCAGCAACGAGCAACTCGTACTCCCGCACCCCGGCATCCAGCCGCGTGGCCACCTCCTGCACCACCTCGAAAAGCTCGCGTGCAGCGACGGCACTGCTGTCCCTGGCCCGCTGCAGTGCGGCCAGCTCGGCGGCCTCCTGCCGCAACACGGTGCCCGCGAGACGAGCAGCCCGGCTCGCTTCCCACACCTCAGCGTTCGGGACCGACGCAGCACGCTCCAGGAGACCGACCAGTTCCTGCAGGCTGGATTCCGCGGCGGCCAGGCGCTGCAAGGGCTCCCGCGCCACCGAACCGCTCGGCGGCAGCGGGAGGCGCTCAGCCGGCAGCGGGGTGCGCAGCAGTCGGCGCAGTCGCAGCGCAGCAGCCACAGTGGGCGCCGCGACCAGGGCCGTCACCCCGCCGCTTCCGGCAACCAGTAGCGCATTGACGTCCGCCGCGCCCAGTCCGACGGTGGCTGCGGTCAGTGCGCCCGTGGCGCTGCCCAGGCCGATGGTGGCCCGACGAGCGGCTCGCCGCTTGCGCAAGAGTCGCTGCCGCGGATCACTCCACCGCGCGACCGCCGCACCGACGTTGCGCACCGCCACCTGCGCGGATGCCCAGGTGGCGGCGGCGTCGAAACGGGCGGCGGCCACGTCGCTCTCCGCGGCTCAGCCCAAGCGCTCGCCCTGAGCGGGACGCTCAGGGGCCGGATCGGCAGGGGCCGCCTGGGCCTTGCTCGTATCGATCGCGGGGGCCGCCGAGCCGGTGGGCAGGGCCTCCCCCTTCATCGAGGCACGGATCTGCTCCAGCCGGGAGTGCCCCGCGAGCTGGGTGGTGGACTGCTGCACCTCCAGCATCCGACCCTCCACCGAGTTCTTCGAGAGCTCGGCCGAACCCAGTGCGTTGGCGTAGCGGCGCTCAATCTTGTCCCGCACCTCTTCGAGCGAGGGCGTGTTGCCCGGCGCTGACAGCTGACTCATCGAACGCAGCGAGCTGCTGACCTGCTCCTGCATCTTGGCCTGCTCGAGCTGGCTGAGCAGCTTGGTGCGCTCGGCGATCTTCTGCTGCAGCACCATCGCGTTGCGCTCGACCGCCTGCTTGGCCTGCTCGGCTGCCTGCAGCGACTGGTCGTGCAAGCCCTTGAGATCCTCCACGCCCTGCTCGGCGGTGACCAGCTGCGCGGCGAACGCCTCCGCGGTGTTCTCGTACTGCGTCGCCTTGGCCTCATCGCCCTGCCGCCGCGCCTCGTCGGCCAGGTTCAGCGCCTGGCGGGCACTGGCCTGCAGCTTCTCGACGTCGCCGAGCTGACGGTTGAGCTTCATCTCCAGCTGGCGCTGGTTGCCGATGACCGCGGCCGCCTGCTGGGACAACGCCTGGTGCTGGCGCTGGGCATCCTCGATGGCCTGCTGGATCTGGACCTTGGGGTCTGCGTACTCGTCGACTTTGGAGGAGAACAGCGCCATCGTGTACTTCCACGCCTTGACGAACGGGTTGGCCATGGTGTGAGCCTGCCTCCATCGAGTTTTCGCCGCCCCATGGCGACGGTGCACGACGCTCGCGCACTGGGTAGGGACCCGCGGCCCCCGCCTTCCGAGCTACATCTTCTCAGGATGTGACGTCCGGTTCCACACCCTCGTCTCGAGCCCGTGTCTACCCCCGGACACGTTCAGGCCGCGCGGGCTGGCACCCGGACGGTGCTCGGCGCCGCGATCACCACGCGGGTGCCATCGGCGATGTTCCCCACCGAACGCGCTGGCCGGGGAACCGCTTCCGCGTTTTCCCGCTCCTGCTCACCGGATGCCAGGGCGTCGCTCACGTCGCCGAAGACCTGCGACAGCGGCACCTCGAGGGCGTCACAGATGGCGGCAAGCAGCTCGCTGGAGGCTTCCTTGCGGCCCCGCTCCACCTCGGAGAGGTACCCGAGGCTCACGCGCGCGCTGCCGGACACCTCCCGCAGGGTACGGCTCTGGGCAGTCCGGGCCCGCCTCAGGCTGTCTCCGATTGCCTCACGCAGCAGCAGTGCCATGGTGCCGCCCTTCACATCGTTGTGTGCCCATCATGACGTATAACGTCTCAGCCCTCGCTCTGGGTTCCCGTGCAGTAGATCCTGCAACATGGCGTTGGCCATCGCCACCGCGCGGGGGTCAGATCGCGCGCGCGGCGGCCTCCCGGACCCGTATCCCCTTGGCCCTCAGCCGCAGGGCTCGAACAACGTAGTCGATGCCGGTGACGATGGTGAGCAGGACAGCCGCACCCATCACCGTCTGGCTGACGACGTGCGCGCCCTCGGACAACGGGAGGACATACAGGCCGATAGCGATGGCCTGCACCAGGGTCTTCAGCTTTCCGCCCCGGCTCGCGGGGATCACGCCGTGCCGGATGACCCAGAACCGCAGCAGAGTCACCCCCACCTCCCGGACCGCGATGACCACCGTCACCCACCAGGCCAGCTCGCCCAGGATGCTCAGCCCGAACAGTGCACCACCGACCAACGCCTTGTCCGCAATGGGATCGGCGATCCTGCCGAAGTCGGTGACCAAGCCGTACTTGCGCGCCACCTCGCCGTCGATCCGGTCGGTTACGGAGGCCACGGCGAACACCACGAATGCGCTCAGCCGCCAATCCCAGGAGTCGCCAGGACCGGCGAACAGGGCGCCCAGGAACACCGGGACGAGCACCAGCCGCAGCATGGTCAACAGGTTGGCCGCATTGAGCAGGGGCGGCGACGCGACCGCCGGCGGGGTGCTCACCCGGCATTCCGGGCAGGGGTGACCGTCTCGACCGCAGCCACGATGAGGTCGACCCCGTCGTTGCCGACCACCCTGGCCCGGACCAGCTCGCCGACCGCGACGTCGCCGACCTCGGTGAACACGCATTCCCCGTCCACCTCGGGGGCCTGGTGCTCCGCGCGACCCGAGGCCAGGCCGACCTCGCCGTCGGCCATCTCCGCCAGATCTTCGGTGCCGTCGCGCTCCACCAGTACCAGCACCTCGGTGCCGATCCGGTCCTCGGCGCGTTGGGCCGTCAGCTCGTCGACCAGGCTGGTGATCCGCTGCACCCGCGCGTTCACCTCGGCCGGGTCGACGTGTCCGTCCAGACCCACCGCCTCCGTGCCGTCCTCGTCCGAGTAACCGAAGACCCCGACGGCGTCCAGCCGGGCACCGATGAGGAACTGCTCCAGCTCGACGAGATCGCCCTCGTTCTCCCCGGGGAAGCCGACGATGACGTTGGTGCGGATGCCGGCCTCGGGCGCCAGTGAGCGGATCTGCTCGCACAACGCGAGGAAGCTCTCCCGGTCGCCGAAGCGCCGCATCCGACGCAGCACCGGGCCGGATGCGTGCTGGAAGGAGAGGTCGAAGTAGTTGGCCACACCGGGGGTGCCGGCGATAGCCCGCACCAGGCCCGGGCGCGTCTCCGCGGGCTGCAGATAGCTCAGCCGCACCCGCTCGATGCCGGGGACGGCGGCCAGCTCGGGCAGCAGGGTCTCCAGCAGCGCGGTGTCGCCGAGGTCCTTGCCGTAGGAGGTGGAGTTCTCGCTGACCAGGTACAGCTCGCGGACGTCGTGCTCGGCAAGCCAGCGTGCCTCCGCCAGCACCTCAGCGGGTCCGCGCGAGACTAAGGAGCCGCGGAAGGAGGGGATGGCGCAGAACGAACATCGCCGGTCACAGCCCGAGGCCAGCTTCAGCGGGGCGACGGGAGCATCGTCAAGCCGGCGCCGCACCACCCGGGAAGCCGGACCCCACGCATGTCCGGGCACCGCCACCTCAGTGGCCGCCGCCGGACGCTGCACCGGGGAGATGGGCAACAGCAACCGGCGGTCCGACGGCACGTGCGAAGCGACGGCGTGCCCGGAGAGCACGTCTCCGAGGCGGGCTGCGAGGTCGGGATAGTGGTCGAATCCGAGGACGGCGTCCGCCTCGGGCAGGTCCTTGGCGAGTTCGGCACCGTACCGTTCGGCCAGACAGCCCACCGCGACGACCTTGGCACCGGTGTCCGAGGCGGCGAGCAGGGTGTCGATGGAGTCCTTCTTGGCCTGCTCGATGAAGCCGCAGGTGTTCACCACCACCAGGTCGGCCTGCTCCTCGTCCCCGACCAGCTCGTAGCCGCCATCGGCCAGCCGTCCCGCCAGTTCTTCGGAGTCGACCTCGTTGCGTGCGCATCCCATGGTGAGCAGGGCGACACGTGCGGGCGGCCCCGCCAGGTCCGGGACGGGGGAAGTCGGTGCTGACACACCCTGCAGCCTATCCGGCCCACCGGACTAACCTGCCCATCGTGACCTCAGGCGGTGCTGTGCTGGTACGACGAGCGCGCACCTGCGACATCCCCGACATCAAGCGACTGGTGGACCGCTACGCCGGTCGCATCCTTCTGGAGAAGGCGCTCGTCACCCTCTACGAGTCGGTGCAGGAGTTCTGGGTGGCCGAGCACGAGGGGGTGGTCGTCGGGTGCGGTGCCCTGCACGTGTTGTGGTCCGACCTGGGTGAGGTGCGCACCGTGGCAGTGGATCCCGCGTTCGCCGGGCAGGGCATCGGGCACGTCATCGTCGACCGGCTGCTGGAGGTGGCCGTCGAGCTGGGGCTGCATCGGGTGTTCGTGCTCACCTTCGAGGTACGTTTCTTCGCCCGTCACGGATTCCAGGAGATCAACGGCACCCCGGTGGACGCCGAGGTGTACGCGCAGATGCTGCGCTCCTACGACTCGGGTGTCGCCGAGTTCCTCGACCTGTCTACGGTGAAGCCGAACACGCTGGGCAACACCCGGATGCTCCTGACGCTGTAGGGCTCCCCGCGGTGTGAATGCGGCTTTGACCCAAGACCGTCGTGTGAATGCGGCTTTCGCACAATGAGCAGCCGCCAAGCAGGCACCCGGTTCACTCTTCGGCCTTGCCGCCGCCCGGGTCGCCGCCGCGCACCGACCACAGCAAGCCGTCGAGCTCCTCGGGTTTGACCAGCACGTCCCGCGCCTTGGAGCCCTCGCTCGGCCCGACCACGCCGCGCGTCTCCATCAGGTCCATCAACCGTCCGGCCTTGGCAAAGCCCACCCGGAGCTTGCGCTGCAGCATCGACGTGGAGCCGAACTGCGAGGTCACCACCAGCTCGATCGCCTGCAGCAGTACGTCCATGTCGTCGCCGATGTCCGGGTCGACGTCCTTGGCGGCCGCCGCCTTCTGCACGGTGACCCCGTCGGTGTACTCCGGCTCCGCCTGCGTCTTGGTGAACTCGACGACAGAGCTGATCTCCTCGTCGGTGATGAAGGCGCCCTGCAGGCGGACGGGACGTCCCGCGCCCATCGGCAGGAACAGCGCGTCCCCCATCCCGATGAGCTTTTCCGCGCCCGGCTGGTCCAGGATCACCCGGCTGTCGGTCAGCGAGGAGGTTGCGAAGGACAGTCGGGAGGGCACGTTGGTCTTGATCAGCCCGGTCACCACGTCCACCGAGGGGCGCTGAGTGGCCAGCACCAAGTGGATGCCGGCCGCCCGGGCCTTCTGGGTGATCCGGACGATGGCGTCCTCGACGTCCCGCGGGGCGGTCATCATCAGGTCGGCAAGCTCGTCGACGATGGCCAGGATGTAGGGGTAGGGCCGGTACACCCGCTCACTGCCCAGCGGCGCGGTGATCTCCCCGGAGCGCACCTTGGTGTTGAAGTCGTCGATGTGCCGGACCCGGTTCACCTGCATGTCCTGGTAGCGCTGCTCCATCTCCTCCACCAGCCAGGCCAGGGCGGAGGCGGCCTTCTTCGGCTGGGTGATGATGGGCGTGATCAGGTGCGGGATGCCCTCGTACGGGGTGAGTTCCACCATCTTCGGGTCGATGAGGATCATCCGGACCTCATCCGGGGTGGCTCGGGCCAGCAGCGACACCAGCATCGAGTTGACGAAACTCGACTTACCGGAGCCGGTGGAGCCGGCCACCAACAGGTGCGGCATCTTCGCGAGGTTCGCGGTGACGAAGTGGCCTTCGATGTCCTTGCCCAGCCCGATCACCAGGGGGTGGTGGTCCTTGCGTGCGGTGGGCGCGAGCAGTACGTCCGCCAGCCGGACCATCTCCCGGTCGGTGTTCGGCACCTCGATACCCACCGCGGACTTCCCGGGGATGGGCGCGAGCAACCGCACGTTGTCGGTGGCGACGGCGTAGGCGATGTTGCGGGCCAGCGCGGTGATCTTCTCCACCTTGACGCCCGGGCCCAGTTCCACCTCGTAGCGGGTGACGGTGGGCCCGCGGGTGAAGCCGGTGACGGCCGCGTCGATGGAGAACTGCTCCAGCACGCCGGTGATGGCCTCGATCATCGCGTCGTTGGCGCTGCTGCGGGTCTTTGGCGGATCACCGGCCTTGAGCAGGTCGGCCGGCGGCAGGACGTAGTCGCCCTCGATCACCCGCTGCACGGAAAGCTGCTCGGTCGGCTGATCGACCTTCTCCGCCGGTGCGGCTGCGGGGATCGCGGCGGGATTCACCGAGGTGCGCACGGGTGCGGGCTCCACGGCCGGCTCGGCCGCAGCCTGACGGCGGCGCGCGGGTTTGCGCAGCTTCTCCGTAGGCAACTCAGCCGGCTCAGCCGACTCGGCCGGTGTCTCCTCGACGGGCCACTGCTCGGACGTCCCGTCCTCGGGATGGTCCTGGGCACCGCGGGGAAGCAGGGAGCGCAGTCGGTGCGGGACCTCCCGGACGGTGGTCGCGGTGAGCACGAGAACTCCGAAGATTCCCAGCAGCACCAGCAACGGTGCGGCCAACCAGACCGTCAGGCCGGTGGTCAGCGGGCCGGCCGCGGCGTAGCCGATCCCACCACCGGCGCGCCGCATCCCTGCCACCTCGGTGGGCGAGCCGCCCGCGAGATGCCACACACCCAACGCGGAGACTCCCAGCAGCAGCGAGCCCACCACCAGCCGGGGCCGCGATTCCGGAACCGGATCGGTGCGCATCAGGGTCACCGCGACCGCGAAGATCAACACCGGCAGCACCCAGGCGGCCGATCCGACCACGGTGCGCACGCCGGTGTTGACGACGGCGCCCACCGGCCCACCGGCCTGCATCCACACGCCGGCCGCGATCACCACGGCCACGGCCACGAGCCCCAGAGCCACCCCGTCGCGACGGTGGCCGTGCTCGAGCTCGCGCGTGCGCCCCACCGCTCGGGCCCCGGCGCCGACGGCCTTGACCAAGCCCGAGAACGCCGCCCCCAGCCCCTGCCGAACGGGACGCGAGGGCGGCTGCCGCGGTGTCGAATAGCTGCGACTGCCCTTGGTGGTCCGGGCGGTGGATGCCGGGGCGCGCTGGGCCGGCGCCTTCTTCGCGGGTGCCCGGCCCCCGACAGCGCTGCTCGTCCGGGGCGAGCGCTGCGGAGACTTCGATGCCGGGCCGCGGGTGCCTGCCTTGCCTGCCATGCGCCCTAGGTTAGTCCCACCGGCCACATCAACCACTTCAGCAACACCGGACAGGGGCCGAGCGGGGAGGTTCCAGTGTGCGCCCGGCGAGTCGCCATGCCTGTGCGACGCGCCGTGTGCGGCCCGCCGGCGGGCGCCCTCACCTCGTGAGCAGCACCCGCGCCGCAGCGGCAACATCGTCTTCCAGCCACGGGGGCATCGCCGTCGCGTGAGCATGTCGGCGGACGGCCGCGTGGGGCAGGTCGACGATCGCACGGGCTACGGCATCGACCTGCCGAGCGCCGTCACTGCCGCGCAGCTGCCGAGCGATGCGCCGGATCTGGTCCTCCAACGGCGCGTTCATCGTCCCGCGGCGCACCCGGAAGTCCTCGTCCGATCCCGCGTCCAGGAGGTCGCTCGGCCGCAGACTCAGCAACAGCCGCGCGTCATCGGGCAGCTCGCGGGCGAAGGACACCACCGATGTCGCCATCGCCACGCCGGCCTCCACCGGGTCGGACTTCTCGGCAGCGGCCAGGGTGCGGGCCTGAAAGCGTTCGAGCGCCCGCAGCCACGCGGCAGCCAGCACGCCGTCGCGGTTGCCGAAGCGATGATAGAGCGTGCCGGCCGGAGCGCCGCTGGCCGTGGCGATGGCAGACACGCTGGTAGCGCGTGGGCCCTCGGCGAGCACCAGGGAGCGCGCTGCGTCGAGGATCACGTCGGTGTCGTGCTTGCGAGGTGGGGCCACGTTCTAGTACGTTCCTTTTATATGAAACGATTACCTTATATCGACGAGCATGCCATGGAAATCGCCGCCGATCGTGAGCACACCTGGGAAGCGCTGCTTCGGGTCGTGTGCCGAAACCCGGCCGATCCCACCACCGTGCCGACCGGGTTCGCGCTGGACAGCGCGGACCGGCCCGTGCGACTCGCGCTTCGCGGTCGCCACTGGTTCTCGCGCTACGCCCTGGTCTTCGACCTCGACGAGGCGCAGCCGGGCCACACCAAGCTGCGGGCACATACCTGGGCGAAGTTCCCTGGACTGCACGGGCGGATCTACCGGGCGCTGGTGATCGGCACGCAGGGGCACCGCGTGGTGGTCCGCCGAATTCTCCGGCGGGTCGCGGCGGCGGCATGATCCCCGGGTTGGTCTGGGGCGCCACCGCACGGGAGCGGGCCGCGGCGCTGGGCTGTGACGCTGCGCTTCCCGATGCACGGACCAGAGCCGACCGCGCACTGTCGGTCGCCGCCCCACCGTCGTTGGTCTTCGCGTGGCTGTGCCAACTACGCATGGCCCCGTACAGCTACGACCTGCTGGACAATCTCGGACGCCGCAGCCCACGCGGGCGCACGCCCGAACTCGTCGAGCTCGCCGTCGGCCAGCGATTCATGACCGTCTTCGAGCTGGTGTCCTTCGTCCACGGCGAACACATCACCCTGCGCTCCTCCGGGGTGGCCGTGACCTACGCCGCGCGGGCCGATGGCACGGACGCCCGCCTGGTGGCCCGGGTGCTGTTCCGCGCTCCGCCGCTGGTCGGTCGGGTTCTGGCCCTCGGCGACCTCGTGATGATGCGCAAACAGCTGCGCACGCTGAAGACGCTCGCCGAACGCGAGCACCGCCGCAGTTGACCGATCGGGTCAGCGGGGCGCGCTCGGTACGTTCGTGGTGACCGGAATGATGGTCGGGATGATCATCGGACGACGGCGGTAGGTGTCGGCGACCCACCGGCCGACCACCCGGCGCACCGCCTGCGCGACGCGGTGGCTGTCGGTGATGCCTTCGGCCTCCTGGCGAGCCAGCTCGGACTCCACGATCTCGATGCAGCTCTCCAACGCCTTCGGGTCGTCGGAGAAACCCCGACCGGACAGTTCCGGTCGGCTGACCGCCCGCCCAGTCATCGAGTCGATCGCCACCGAGATGGAGATGAAGCCACCCTCGCCGAGCACCAGCCGGTCCGAGAGGGTCGACTCACCGACGTCACCGACGGACAATCCGTCGACATACACGTGCCCGACCGGGACCTGACCGACGATCTCGGCCATGCCGTCCACGAGATCGACCACCACGCCGTCCTCGGCGAGCATGATCCGGTCCTCGGCCACACCCGTCGCCTTGGCCAGCGCGGCGTTCGCCCGCAGGTGCCGCCACTCGCCGTGCACCGGCATCACGTTGGTGGGCCGGACCGCGTTGTAGAGGTACAGCAGCTCTCCCGCCGACGCGTGGCCGGACACGTGCACCTTGGCGTTCTGCTGGGTGACCACGGTGGCGCCCCGCTTGGCCAGGCCGTTGACCACGGCGAACACCGAGTTCTCGTTGCCGGGGATCAGCGAAGAGGCCAGCACGACCAGGTCGCCGGCCCGGATGTTGATCTGCCGGTGCTCGCCGCGCGCCATCCGGGACAGCGCCGACAGCGGCTCGCCCTGCGAGCCGGTGGACACCAGCACCAGGCGGTCGTCGGGCAGCTTGGTGGCGGCTTCCAGATTGACGACCAGGCCGGCAGGGACCTCCAACACCCCCAGGTCGGAGGCGATCTCCATATTTCGCACCATCGACCTGCCGACGAACGCGACCTTGCGGTTGTAGCGGTACGCGACATCGAGCACCTGCTGGATGCGGTGCACGTGGCTGGCGAAGGAGGCGACGATCACCCGCTGCTTGGCCTTGCCGATGACGGTGTCCAGCACCCCGCCGATCTCCCGCTCTGGGGTGACGAACCCGGGGACCTCGGCATTGGTGGAGTCGACGAGGAACATGTCCACGCCCTCGTCCCCGAGCCGGGAGAAACCGGCCAGGTCGGTCAGTCGGCCGTCCAGCGGGAGCTGGTCGAGCTTGATGTCGCCGGTATGCAGCACCACGCCGGCCGGGGTGCGGATGGCCACGGCGAGCGCATCGGGGATGGAGTGGTTGACGGCGAAGTATTCGCACTCGAACGGACCGTGCTGGGTGCGCTGGCCCTCGGTGACCTCGACGAGCTTCGGCTTGAGCCGGTGCTCGCGGCACTTGGCCGAGAGCAGGGCGAGGGTGAACCGCGAACCGATCACCGGCACGTCCTGGCGCAGGCGCAACAGAAACGGGACGGCACCGATGTGGTCCTCGTGCCCATGGGTCAGCACGATGGCAACGACGTCGCCCATCCGGTCCTCGATGTGCCGGAAGTCGGGCAGGATCAGGTCCACGCCGGGCTGCGCGTCCTCGGGGAACAGCACCCCGCAGTCGACGATGAGCAGCTTGCCGGCGTGCTCGAACACCGTCATGTTGCGGCCGATCTCGCCGATGCCGCCCAACGCGATCACGCGCAGGCCGTTGCGCGGCGCGGCCGGCGGCAGGCCCAGCCGTTCGGTGGGATCGAGTCCGATGCGCCCCTCGGGTCGCTGCTGCTTGGCCGCGTTCGCACTGTCCTGCCTGCCGCGTCCGCCGCGGTTTCCGCCCCGGCTCATGCGGCACTGCCGGCGAGCAGGCCCTGGGCGCCGAGCTGGATGGCCAGCGCGTCCAGCTGCGCCGGGCTAGGAGCGATCTGCGGCAAGCGCGGATCGCCGACCTCCACGCCGGTCAGCCGCAGTGCCGCCTTGGTGAAGCTCACGCCACCCAGCGCGCTCATCGTCCGCACCAGGGGCAGCCACGCGGCGTTAATCTCCCGCGCGCACCGCACCTCGCCGCGCTCGTAGGCGTCCAGCATCTGGCGCAGCGGTCCGGCGGCGATGTGGCTGATCACGCTGACGAATCCGACAGCTCCCACGGAGAGCCAGGGCAAGTTCAAAGGGTCGTCTCCTGAGTAATAGGCCAGATCGGTCTGGCTGATGAGCTCGGCACCCGAACGGAGGTCACCCTTGGCGTCCTTCACCGCGAGGATGCGCGGGTGCTCGGCCAGGCGCAGCATGGTGTCGTTCTCGATCGGCACCACCGAACGGGCCGGGATGTCGTAGAGCATGACCGGAAGCTCCGTCGCGTCGGCTACGGCGCCGAAGTGCGCGAGCAGCCCAGCCTGGGAGGGCCGGGAGTAGTACGGGGTGACCACGAGGAGTCCGTGCGCGCCGTGGCTCTGCGCGCGCCTGGCCAGCTCGATGGTGTGGGCGGTGTTGTTGGTCCCCACCCCGACGATGACGCCGACCTCGGGTCCGACCACCGCGAGCACGGCCTTGAGCAGCTCGTCCTGCTCCGCTTCGGTCGTGGTGGGTGACTCACCGGTGGTTCCGGAGAGCACAAGTCCGTCGCAACCCTGCTGCACCAGGCTCACGGCCAGGTCCGCGGCCGCATCGAGATCGATGGCGCCCTCAGTCGTGAACGGAGTCACCATCGCGGTGAGGACACGGCCGAAAGGGCGTCCGGCAGAGGCTGAGGGAACACCGGTGGTCATGAACAGCCACGTTACCCGTCCCCGATCCCCGCCCTGCACACCGCACGGCCTGGCCCCGGCACGGCCTCAGAAGCTTCGGTCCAGGCCGAGCACAGTGACCACGTCGGCATCCGCGCCCCGGGTTTCCAGGCGCACCGCGTCGCGGCCGAAGGCGTGCAGCACCAGCTCCCCCGGCTGGCCGACGAGTGTCACCGGGTGCGAACCGCGCTTGGCCGTCATCGCGGGCCCCCCGGGACGCTGCAGCACCACGCCGACCGGGCTGTGTCGGTAGCCCACCCGCGATATGAGCCGAAGACGACGCCAGAGCCCGTCCTGGGCCTCGGGCGACAGCTCCCGTGGCGCCCAGTCGCCGTCGGCCCTGCGGACGTCCTCGTGGTGGACGAAGAACTCCATGGCGTTGACCTGCGCGTCCAGCAGGCGATAAGGCGACAGGCGCGGCGGACCGCCGCGGAACTGCTCCACCAGGCCGCGGAATTCCCGCTGCGCCACCTGCCGCTGCACCCGCTCGGTGTACCCCGCCAGCGGGGGAACCAGGATTCCGGCCGCGGCGTCCGGTCGGTTCTCCCGCAGCACCAGATGCGCCAGGAGGTCCTTGGTGCGCCAGTCGCCACACAGGGTTGGCGCGTCCGGTCCCACCTCGTCCAGCAACACGGAGAGAGCGGCGCGTTCGGCTTGTGCAGCAGTCATTGTCGACCTTTCGGTTTCAGCCCTCGGCGACGAACGGGCTTGTGGCGATCTCGCTGCCATCGGCCATGGTGGCAGTCTGGAAGTCACCGAACACGCTAGCCGCCACCCCCTGCAGTTGGCGCAGGCACTCGATGGCCAGCTGACGGATCTCCACGTCGGCGTGCTCGGTGGCCCGCATGCCGATGAAGTGGCGCCAGGTCCGGTAGTTGCCGGTGACCACCAAGCGAGTCTCGGTGGCGGCCGGAAGCACCGAGCGGGCTGCTTGGCGCGCCTGCTTGCGCCGCAGGCTGGCGTTCGGGGCATCGGCGAACCTGGCCTCCAGGCCGGCAAGCAGCTTTTCGTAGGCCTGCCGGCTGGCTTCTGCTGCCTTGACCAGCAGCGCCTCCAGCTCGGGATCGCCGGCGACCACCGGCGGAGCCACCACGGTCGCGTCGTCGTCGGGGACATAGCGCTGGGAAAGCTGGGAGAAGGAGAAGTGCCGATGCCGGATCAGCTCGTGGGTCAGCGAACGCGACAACCCCGTCAGGTAGAAGCTGACGCTGCCGTGCTCGAGGACGGCGAGATGGCCCACCTCGAGGATGTGCGCGAGGTAGCCGGCGTTGGTCGCCGTGGCCGGGTTGGGTTTGGACCAGCTCTGATAGCAGGCACGGCCGGCGAACTCCGCGAGCGCCTGCCCGCCCTCGGCGTCGGTCGACCAATCCACGTCGGCCGGCGGCAGGAACTCGGTTTTGGCGATCAGCTGGACTCGCGGGGCAACGATCCTCGGCACGTCAGCTCTCGCCGCCCTGGTGCTCGCTGGACGGGGGCCGGGTCGAGTGCGCCTCCGCGGGCAGCACGATGGGGCGCAGCCTGGACCAGCCGAAGAACACCGCAGCGACCACGAGCATCACGATGCCGGCGATGAGGTTTGCGCGGATGCCGCCGGACTTCGCCAGCTCGTCGTCCGGACTGAAGAACAATCCCACGATGAGCAGGATCAGCCCGAAGATGCCGATGACGAGCCCGATGATGTTGCGGATGTCGAACGCGCCTGCGGTTTGCTTGGTGGTGGATGCAGTCGACACGATAAGCGCTCCTTTCTAGAGGAAGATGATGTTGAGCGCGATCACCAGGACGAGCCCGATGCCGGCCATCAGCACCGGTCTGCGGTACCACGGCAGGGTGTGCGCGTCGGCGTCGGTCAGCGTGTCCTTCGGGGTCTCCGAGTACACCAGTCCAGTCAGCTCCGCCACCGGCTTGGGCGCCGTCACCAGGGACACCACGACGCTGAGGGCGATGTCCACGACAAATGCCACGCCCGCAGCCACGAAGCTCGCGCCCTGGCCCGACAACGAGATGATGCCCGACTTGTTCATCACAAAGATCACAATCGCCGAAAGAGTTCCGGCGACCAAGCCAACCCAGCCGGCGGTTGCCGTCATCCGCTTCCAGAACATGCCCAGGATGAAGGTGGCGAACAGCGGAGCGTTGAAGAAGCTGAACAGCTGCTGCAGGTAGTCCATCAGGTTGCTGTAGCTGGAGGCGATGACCGCGGTGCCGATGCAACGATGGTGGCACCTACCGTCGCGATGCGCCCGACATTGAGGTAGTACCCATCGCGACGGTCCTTGACGACGTATTGCTGCCAGAGGTCTTAGCTGAACACCGTGTTGAACGCGGAGATGTTCGCCGCCATGCCAGCCATGAAGGCAGCCAGCAGACCGGCGATGGCCACTCCCAGCAGTCCGTTGGGCAAGACGTTCTTCATCAGCAGCAGCATCCGTTGTTGTAGTCGATGTTGTCAGGCGACTTCCCGGTCGCCTTGTACTCCGTCATCTGGGGCACCAGGATCGCGCAGATCATCCCCGGGATCACCACGATGAACGGGACGAACATCTTCGGGAACGCCCCGATGATGGGGGTGGACCGCGCCGCGGAGATGGAGTTCGACGCCATCGCCCGCTGCACCTCGACGAAGTTCGTCGTCCAGTAGCCGAAACTGAGCACAAACCCGAGACCGAAGACGATCCCGATCACCGACAGCACCGAGTTATTGAAACCGGACAGCTGGGTGGCCGGCCAGGCGGAGAGCTGGTCGCTGGCTCCGGCCGGCCCGGTGATCTTGTCCTTGACACCCTGCCAACCTCCTACCTTATGCAGCCCGATCAGGGTCAACGGGAGCAGGCCGGCCACGATGACGAAGAACTGCAGCACCTCGTTGTAGATGGCGGCCGAGAGCCTGCCCAGGGTGATGTAGGTGAGCACGATCGCCGCGGCGACGATCAACGCGGACCACAACGGCCAGCCGAGCAGCGCATTGACGATGCTGGCCAGCAGGTACAGGTTGACCCCGGCGATAAGCACCTGGGCGAGGGCGAAACTGAGGGCGTTGACCAGGTGGGCGCCGGTGCCGAAGCGGCGGCGCATGAATTCCGGCACGCTGCGTACCTTGGAGCCGTAGTAGAACGGCATCATCACCACACCGAGGAACAACATGGCCGGCACCGCGCCGATCCAGAAGTAATGCATGGTGGGCATGCCGTACTGGGCACCGTTCGCGGACATTCCGATGATCTCGACGGCACCGAGATTGGCGGAGATGAACGCCAGCCCGGTCACCCAGGCCGGCAGGGACCGGCCGGACAGGAAGAAGTCGATGCTGGTGGAAACCCGCCGTTTGGCGGCGACTCCGATCAGCAGGACAAACGCGAAGTAGATGGCGACCACGGCGTAGTCGACGAATTGCGCATTGATGCGCAGCGTGTCACCAGCGGCAAGCACCACGTCGATCTCCTTTGCTCTCGTGTGGCGGTTCGCGCTCCCTCGAGCGGGCTAACCGACACGATGCGCCCCCGGCGATGGCGTCGCGCGGAAGAGCCTCGGCGGGTCGAATGACGAATGTTGCATGGTGGTCACGATGGCGGTGCCCACCGACACGACCGCGGAGGTGTCGACGAGGGCGATGGCGCTTCCCCCGAAGCCGCCACCGACCATCCGGGCTCCGTGCGCACCGGCCCGCACGGCCGCCGCGACGCAGGCGTCCAACGCGGGCGTGGCCACCTCGAACTCCGTGCGCAGCGACTCGTGTCCGGCGGTGAGAATGGGTCCGATTGCGCGGGGATCGGCGCCGGAGCGCAGCGTGTCCAGAGTGGACAGCACCCGCGCGTTCTCGGTGACGACGTGGCGCGCCCGCCGGTGCAGCAGCCCATCGAGTCCGTCGAGGGCGGCGAGGTCGGCGACGTCGCGCAGCGCTGCAAGGCCCAGGGCGGCCGCGGCCGCGGAACATTCGGCGCGTCGGTTGCCGTACTGGCCATCGGTGAGGGTATGCGGGGCGCCGGTGTCGCAGACGAGCAGGGACAGCCCGAACGCGGCGAGGTCGAACGGCACTTGCGTGGTGCTGCGATCGCGGGTGTCCAGGAATAGCGCGTGCCCGGCTTGGCAGAGCAGGGAGGCGGATTGGTCCAGCATGCCCGTCGGAGCGCCGACGAAGTCGTTCTCCGCCGCGCGGGTGATGTCCACCAGCTCCGCTCGGGTGTAGGGCAACTCGAACAGCGCGCGGACCGCAAGCGCGACCGAGCACTCCAGGGCGGCCGAGGAGGACAGTCCGGCGCCGATCGGCACCCGCCCGTCCACCAGCACGCTCATCCCGCCGAGCTGATGGCCGGCCAACCGCAGCTGGTGCAGCACTCCCGCCGGGTAGGCCGACCACCCCGCGGGTGTACCCGGCGCAAGGTCGTCCAGCCGCAGCCGCGTCGACTCCGCGGGGTGCTGCACCGAGGCCAGCTCGACGAGGTCGTCGCTGCGGCGGGAGACGGCAGCGAAGGTGCACTGCGGCAAAGCGATCGGCAGCACGTACCCGTCGTTGTAGTCCGTGTGCTCGCCGATGATGTTCACCCGGCCGGGTGCCGCCCACACCCCGTCGGGCGGCCGACCGAAATACGCGGCGAAGGCCTCCTCCGGGCTCACGCCACCACCACCGCTCGCAACGCCTCGGCCACAGCCTCCGGATTGGCATCGTTGATGAAGACGTTCATTCCCGACTCCGAGCCCGCGAGGTACTTGAGCTTGCCCGGGGATCGACGGAAGGAGAACAGCTGCAGATGCAGCCACCAGTCCGTCCGGCCGGCACCGGTGGGGGCCTGGTTCCAGGATGCGATGTAGGGCATCGGGGTGTCGAAGCGGCAGGCGAAGCGACCGAGCACATCGAGGTACACGTCGACGAAGGCGTCCCGCTCGGCGTCGGACAGCGCGGGAATGTCGGGGACCTGGCGGTGCGGGAAGAGCTGGAGCTCGTAGGGCCAGCGGGCAGCGGCGGGGACGAAGGCTGTCCAGTGTTTGTTGCTGGTGACCACCCGGATCCCGGCCGCTCGTTCGTGTGCCAGGACATCGCCGAACAGGTTGCTGCCGTGGGTCTCCCGGTGCTCATCGAGGCGATGCAGGATCTTCTGCACCCGCGGGGCGACGAAGGGGTAGGCGTAAATCTGCCCGTGCGGGTGGCTCAGCGTGACCCCGATCTCCTCCCCGTGGTTCTCGAAGCAGAAGACCTGCGCGACGCCGTCCACAGTGGACAGTTCCGCGGTCCGCTGCGCCCACGCGTCGACCACCAGCCGGGCGCGCGCCGGGCTGAGCTGGGCGAAGCTGAGGTCGTGGTCGCTGGTGAAACACACCACCTCGCAGCGTCCGAACCCCGGGCGCAGCCCCGCGAGCGGCGCCCCACCGACGTGTCCGGCCACCTCGGTCTCCACCGCGGTGGCCAAGGCGGGAAATCGGTTCTCGAAGGCGACCACCTGGTAGTCGTGTTCGGGCACCTCGGTGGACCGGTCCGCAGTGGAGGGACACAGCGGGCATTGGTCGGCCGGGGGCAGGAAGGTGCGGGACTGCCGGTGCGAGGCGACCACCACCCACTCCCCCAGCAGCGCGTCGTAGCGGCACTGGGAGTGCGTGGTCGTGAGCGGCAGCTCGCGGGTGTCCACCGCGTCGCGGGGCGAGGGGGCGTCCTCGGCATCGAAGTAGACGATCTCCCGACCGTCGGCCAGCCGGCGTCGACTCAGGATCATGGGCTCGACCAGCGCTCTCTGGGCCGCGTCCGGTTCCGGCATGACGGAGGGTGCTTGCTCGGCCCCGGGCACCGTAACACCAAGCGTGTTCACCGCCACCAACCCGCCTCGCGCGCTTGTTACGCTCCGCTGCGCAGTACCTGAGCAGGTATTTTCCCGCGGCGAGGAGAACGGCACATGGCGATGAACACCAGCGGCGAGATCGAGATCAAGGCGGACCCGGCGGCCATCATGGCCACCATTGCCGATTTCTCGACCTACCCGGAATGGTCCTCGGCGCACAAGAGCGCCACCGTCGAGGAGTTCGACGACCAGGGCCGGCCCACTCGGGTGCGGATGATGATGTCGATGGTGGGCATCAGCGACGAGCAGCTCGTCGACTACACCTGGGACGGCGAGGAGCGGGTCTCCTGGTCGTTGGTGGAGAGCACGCAGCAACGCAGCCAGGAAGGCTTCTACGAGTTCACCCCCACTGCGCAGGGCACCCAGGTCGCCTTCGAGCTCAACGTCGACCTGAAGATCCCCGTCCCCGGCTTCCTGCTCAACCGGGCCAAGAAGTCCGCCCTGGACACGGCCACGAAGTGCCTGAAGAAGCGGGTCGAGTCGCTCGACTGAGCCCTTGTGGTGACGTCATGATGCTGCCACTATGACGTCATGGACCTGAGCAATTTCACCGCTGCCCTGAGCGAAGAGCTGCAGGCGGCCGCCGCCCTCGGCGATGAACAGACCCAACGGACCGCCGCCGCGCTGGCGGCCTCCATGGAGTCTGCCGTACGCCTCATGCTGATGTCTGCGATGTCCGAGCTCGCCGCGGAAGTCACTGCCGCGCTGGGTGATCGGGTGGTGGAGGTCCGACTGGAGGGCCGGGAGGTCCGCGTGGTGGTCGGCGATGAGCAGGCGCCATCCGAACCTGCCCGCGGCCGGCCCGGCGGGATGGATGACGTCACCGGCGACATCAGCCGCGTCACTCTGCGCATGGTGGACCAGCTGAAGGCGAAGGCCGAACATGCCGCCAACCGCGACGGCGTGTCGCTGAACGCCTGGCTCTCCCAGGCGGTGAATTCCGCGCTGCGCGAGTCGGGATCCGGCCTCGGCCGGGGCAATACGCTGCGCGGCTGGGTGCAGGGATGAGTACCTCTTTCGTGCAGCCGGAGCCGCGCACCGAGAACTTCGCCGTTGGGACCGACACCGTGGAGCTGGAGATTGCCCTCGGTACGGGCTCTGTCACCATTGAACTCGTCGAGGACCTGACGGAGATCGAGGTGGTGCTCGCGGTCGGTGCCGGCGCCTGGTGGCAGCAGGGCCTGACCGGAGTGTTGTCCATGCTCAGCGCCGGTGGTACCGAGCGTCCTGATGCCTCGAACGCCGTCGCGGGGGCGTTGTCGGCCACCGAGATCACCTACGACACCCGGCGCGGCCGCCTCGTACTGCGGGCCCCGCGCACCGCGGCTCCGCGGGGCACGTCGCTGGACGCGCAGGTCCGGGCGCCCGGTGGCGCGCGGGTGCTCGTCCGCTCCAGTTCCGCCACGGTGCAGGTGAGCGGGCCCGCATCGCAGGTCGACATCAGCACCGGCTCCGGCGAGGTGCGACTGCAAGAAGCCAGCGAGAGCGCCGAGATCCGCACGGGCTCGGGCGCCGTGCGGCTGGGTGAGCTGCGCCGTGGTGGGCGCCTGCGTTCCGGTTCCGGCGACATCAGCGTGGATTCCACCGCGGGCGACCTGGAGCTCATCAGCGGTTCCGGCGATCTCCGATTCGGCGTTTCCCCCGGCGTGCGCGCCGAGCTGGACCTCGCGTCGGCGTCCGGCAAGGTGCGCAGCGAGTTGGAGCTCCTGGAGAGCCCGCCGTCAGAGAGCTATGTCCACCTCCGGGCCAGGACGGGCTCCGGCGCCGTCGTCGTACATCCCGCCCGCTGAGCGCACGGTCCGGGCCAGGGCGCCGGCCAGGTCGCCTCGCTCGCCCACCAGTACACCGCGCAATTCGAGCCACTGGGCCATCTCCGCGAGGCTGACCGCTAACGCGGCGGCCACCGCACCCTGCGGCTGCCCCGGTTCGGCGAAGGCGCCGAGCACCCGCAGCACACCGGCCGTACGGTCGGACTTGAGGTCGACCCTGGCCACCAGCCGGCCGTCGAGCAGGAAGGGGAACACGTAGTAGCCGTGCACCCGTCTAGCCGCCGGCGTGTAGATCTCCAGGCGGTAGCGGAAGTCGAACAGGCGCTCGGCGCGGGGCCGGAAGAACACCAGGGAGTCGAAGGGACTCAGCAGGGTCGCGCGGCGAATCGCCCGCGGGGTCCGGGCGTCGCGGTGGCGGTACGCGGGCAGGCCCCAGCCCCGGACGGCTACCGGCTCCAGCACTCCCTCCTCCACCAACTCCGCCACCGCACGCGCCGATTGCTGTGGAGCAAGCCGGAAGTAGTCGCGCAGGTCGGGCTCGGCGGCCACCCCCAGGGCCCGCGCGGAACGCTCCACCAACGCGCGAATCGCCTCGTCCTGCGGCAGGTCCATCGCGAGCAGCTCGGCAGGCAAGATACGGCTGGTCAGCTCGTAGTGGCGTTGGAATCCGACGCGCGTGCCGGTACTGAGCTCGCCGATGGCGAACAGCCATTCGGAGATGATCTTAGTGTCGCTGCGATCCCACCAGGTGCCCGCTCGCCGGGCGGACGCACCACCCTGCAGGTGCCGCTCCAGCTCCCCCGCCGTTGCCGGGCCGTGTTCCGCCACCGCATCGAGCACGGCAGCAGGCAGGGCGGGACGGCGCGCCAACACCGCTGCGGCGCTGCGCGACCTGTTCTTCTCCCTGGCCCGCATCCGCCACCGCAGCAACGGCCAGTCCTGCACCGACAGCAGCGCCGCTTCATGGGGCCAGTACTCGATGAGCAAGCGGGGACGGCGCGCGCTGTGGCTCCACGCGGCCTCGTCCAGCAGTTCGCGGTCGTAGCCGCCGAGGCGGGAGAACACCGGCATGTAATGCGCGCGCACGGCGACCGACACGGAGTCGAGCTGCAGCAGCTGAATCCGGTCCAGCACCCGTTGCAGGTGCCGACGCTGCGGCGCAACGCCCGGCGCCCGATCGGCGAAGCCCTGCGCGGCGAGCGCTGTGCGCCGGGCCGCCGCGGCACTCATCTCCTCCACCACGGCCACCCTGCCACGAGGCACCGACGTGTTCGCCGCTCGACTGGTGATCAGCCACCGGACCGTGGAAAACCACGTCCAGTCGACCCTGCGCAAGCTTCAGCTGGCCAACCGGGTGGAGCTGGCCCGCTACGCCATCGAGCACGGCTTGGAGTAGCGGTGAGCGAACGCCGCCGGATGCCTTTGTACGCTGGCAACTACGGCTGGAACTGGCTCCCGTAGCGCCGCTGCCACGGAGTCTCCACCGCCCGCCGGTGGTAGTGCTGGCGGACATACTGCACGGCGTCAGTCGCCGCAACGCCGTCGATCACCGCCAGGCAGGCCACCTCCACGCGCTCGTCCTCCGCACGTCGCCACAGCTCAAGCAGGGTGGCGGCGAGCACGAGACCGACCGCCCCGCACAGTGCGATCGCTGCCCCCAGCCAGTGGAAGAACGCCAGCTTCCAGAGGACCGCCAAGGCGAGGAAGTGGACACCGACGACGAGGGAGACCCAGGTCACCGCCGCCTGCGGCGCGTGGAGGCGGCCGTTGAGCACAGCGAGCCCCAGCGCGATGGCCACGACCTCCGCCGCCACGACGAGCCAGTAGCCCCGGGTGAAGCCTCCTCGCGGCTGTCCTCGCGGCTGCGAGGGGACGACGCGCCAGACGGCGCCCAGCACAGCAACGAAGGCGATAACCGCAAGCGCCCGAAGTAGCAGGCTGATCTCGGAGGGCAGTGATTCCGTGTTGAGCAGAACAAAGGCTAGCCCGAATACGGCGCCGATCATCGAGCCCCACTTCTCGGATGACACATGCCGAGTCTGTCACCCTCGCCTCCGCCAAGTAGCAATACTCATGACAGCAACCGGACATACCGACCACTATGAGCGGTATGACACAGCGACCGGGGCCCGAGGAAACCGTTGCGCGCCTGGCTCAGGAGATCGTTGCGCTCAGCGGGCGCTTGCAGCAGGTGGGCCGTGAGCTGCAGGCCGTTCAGGCGGCAACACGGGGTCAGCCGCAGCCCGCGCCGCCACGGCCGGCACCGCACGGTGGCCCGGGCATGCCCCCGGCCAGCTCTCCCTGGGCCGCACCGCAGGGGCCGGTGCGGCCACCGCCCGGTTCGATGGGGCCACCCCGCGTGCAGCTACCGCCGGCTCCGCCCCGGCTGAGCTGGTGGCAGCGGGAAGGCGCCACCAGCCGGGTGCTGGCCGTCGCGGGTTCGATGATCACCCTGCTCGGTGTCGTGCTGTTGCTGGTGCTGGCGGTGCAGAACGGCTATTTGGGCCCGGTCCCCCGCGTCGTCGGCGGTGCGGTGCTGGCGGCCGGGCTCATCGGCGTCGGCGTACTGCTCCGCAAACGGCAGGGCAAGAACATCGGTGTCGTCGCCCTCGTCGCGACCGGCACCGCGGGGCTGTACCTCGACGTGGTGGCGGCCACCGCCTTCTACGGTTGGCTCCCCGTCTGGGCCGGGCTGCTGCTCGGCTTGGCGATCGCCGCCGCCGGACTCGTGCTGGCCCACCGGTGGGACTCCGAGACCTTGGCCGTCCTCGCCGTGCTGGGCGCGGCCGTATTGTCTCCGGCGCTCACCGATAAGCCCGACGCACTGCTCACCTCCTTCCTGCTGGTGCTCAGTGTGGCCAGTGGCGGATTGCAGCTGCGGCACAGATGGCCGGGCTTGTTCGCCGTGCGCGCCGTCGTCCCGGTGATTGCCGCCGCGCTGTCGCTGGTCGCGGTGCAGCGCTCCGACACGTCCGAGCTGTGGTTCACCGTGCTCACCTGCGTCCTGGTGACTCTGGCTGGCATCGGTTTCTCGCTGCTCGCCGTGCACCGGGACCGCTCCGATGTGCTGGCGCTGAGCATGTTGTCACTCTCGGTCGCACCCACGCTGCTGTCGGCGGCGGTACTGGACCGCTGGCCAGGCACGGCGGCGATTGCCGGCTTGGCTGTGCTACTCCTCGCGCTGCGCTTCGGGCTGAGCTGGCTGCCGCGCAACGCCCAGGTGGTGCTCAGCGTTCTCGGGGCGGCCGCGACCATCGAGGCGATCTGCATCGCGGCCACGCTGAGCTCCCGCCCCTCCCTGCTGTTCATCGGAACCACCGGGCTAGTGGTCATCGCTCACCGCATGCGCTCGAAGCTGGCGCTGGCGCTGGCGCTGGGTACGGCGGTCTCGGTGCGCTGCTGCTGTTGGGGGCGGTGCCGCCCGGGGAGGCGACCGTCAGCAACCTCGCTGAGAGTCACGCGAGCTGGCCGAAGGTGGTGGCGTGCCTGCTGCTGGCCGTGGCTGCCGCGGCCCTAGTCTATGAGACGCACTGGGCGGGGCTGGATGCTGCCGCGACGATCAGCTGGGTGGTCGGTGGGATCGCGACGCTCTACGGGGTCAGCACCGCCCTGGTCTTCACGGGCGTGCTGCTTCCCCTCCCGCACGGTTTTGTCGCCGGACACACCACGGCGACCATCACCTGGATGGTGGCGGCCCTGGTGCTGCTCGGCCAGGGTCTGGGCAGCGGCCGGCTGGCCCGGGTGTCCAGGATCAGTGGACTGGTCCTGGCCGGTGCCGCGGTCGCCAAGCTGCTGCTGTTCGACCTGGCCGCCTTGGACGGCATCCTGCGGGTGATCGGCTTCATCGTGGTCGGCCTCCTGCTCATCGCGGCGGGCACCCGCTACGCGAAGGCGTTGTCCCAGCAGCAGGGGAAGCCGGCTGCACCGAGCCAGGGTCCACCGCAGCAGGGTCCACCGCAGCAGGGTCCACCGCAGCAGGGTCCACCGCAGCAGGGTCCACCGATGTACCGCTGACCTACGCGTTACCAGCGCGGGACGGGGAAACCGGGGCGCTCCGGGGTGGCGCGGTGCTTGCCGGCAAGGGGCATCGGCGTGGGCCGCTGGCGAATTACGGGGATCGGCTGGGTCGGCGGTTCGTGATCCACCGGCTCGTGCTCGGACAACCCGGCCTTCTCTTGCAGCCGCAGCAGCCAACGCGGTGCCCACCAGGTGACGTCGCCGAGCAGGGCGATCACTGCGGGCACCAGCAGCATCCGCACCACGGTGGCGTCCAGGGCCAGGGCGAAGATCAAGCCCAGCCCCAGAAACCGCATCGTCGCCACGTCGGAGAAGGCGAAGGCCCCGGTGACCACGACCAGCAGCAGAGCGGCCGCGCTGATCACGCCGCCCGTTTGTGCCGTGCCCGCGCGGACCGCACCGCGGGTGCTGGCTCCGTGGGCGCGGGCCTCCACCATGCGGGAAAGCAGAAAGGTCTCGTAGTCGGTGGAGAGACCGAAGACGATCGCCGCCATGAGCACGACGACGCCGGCCTCCATGGGGCCGGGGGTGATACCCACGATGCCGGCGCCGTATCCGTCGCTGAAGATGAGGGTGAGAAAGCCCAGGGTGGACCCGAGGCCCAACGCACTCATCACCACCGCTTTCAGCGGCAGCACCACGGAACCGAAGGCCAGGAACATCAGCAAGAACGTGGCGGCGACGAGCAGCAGCCCCATCCACGGCAGCGTGGCGGTCAGCGCCGCGAGGCTGTCCATGCTGCCCGCGGTCTTGCCGCCGACGAGCAGCGTGGTGCCCGTCGGCGGGTTTAGGGCCCGCAGCGAACGCACGACGTCGTCCCTGCTGGGGGCGCCGTTGCCGTTGTCCCCGAGGGGTACCGAGAGGACGGCGACCGCCGCGTTCGCCGACTCGGGCTGAGCTCGACCGGCTCCGCGCACGGAGCTGGCGTCTCCGGCGATGGTCTCCAGCTGCTGCTTGCTGGCCCCGGTGACGACCAGGGTTGCCTTCTCCGCCGTGAGGGCGGGAAACGCGGTGTGCACCATCTCCGTCGCCGTCCGCGCCGGGGAGTCGCTGGGCAGTGCGCGCTTGCTGACGTCGCCGAATTTCGCGCTGCCGAAGGGGATGGTGAGGGCCGCGAAGATGAGCAGGATGGGCACCGCCACCCAGGCCGGCCGGCGCATCACCTTGCTCGCCGTGCGCCCCCAGAAGCCGTCGAGCTGCGCGGCCCCCACGCGCCGCCGCGCTCGGCCGGGCACACTCAGCGCATCGATGCGCGGGCCCAGCATGGCCAGCACCGCGGGCAGCACGGTCAACGCCACCAAGGCGGCCATCGCCACGGCCGCCATCCCGCCGTAGCCCAGGGACTTCAAAAAGTTCTGCGGAAACAGCAGGAGACCGGACATCGCCACGGCCAGCAGCGTGGCCGAGAACAGCACGGTGCGCCCCGCGGTGGCGACGGTGCGGCTGATGGCCTCGGCTGTGGTGCGGCCCGCGGCAAGCTCCTCCCGGAACCGGCTGACGGTGAACAGTCCGTAGTCGATGGCCAGGCCGAGGCCGATGAGCGTGACCACGTTGACGGCGAAGGAGTTGACCGGCACCACCAGGCTCAGCACCCGCAGCACGCCGAGGGATCCGAAGATGGTGAGCACGCCGACCAGCAGCGGCAAGGAGGCGGCCACGAGTCCGCCAAATATGAACAGCAACAGCACCAGCACGACCGGCATGGAGACGCTCTCGGCCCGACTCAGGTCGTCGGCGGTGCGCTGATTGATTTCGGTACCCACCGGCGCGGAACCGGCGAAGGCCACCTCGGTACCCTCGACCGCCAGGTCCTGCTTGACGTCCGCATAGCTGTTTAGCACCGCCGAGTCGTTCTCCCCGACCAGGGTGATGACGGCCAGCCCGCGGGTTCCGCTGCGATCGATGAGCTGCGGCGCACCCGTTGTCCACAGCGAGGTTACCGTGGCGACCTTGTCCTTGGGCAGGTCGGCCAGCCGCGTACGGATGCGCTGGGTAATGGCCGGATCGTCGATGCGCTTGCCGGCGGGGGCGGTGTACACGGCCAGGACGTCGCCCCCGGTGCGGCCGAAGTTCTGCTCCACCACGCGCGCCGCGTGCGCCGACTGGCTGGCCGGATCCTCGAAACCGCCCTGGGCCAGCCGATCGAACAAGCCCAGTCCGAACAGCCCGCAGCCCAGCGCACCCAGCACCACGAGGGCGAGCACCCAGCGACGGCGGCGGTGCACGAAGTAACCCCAGCTGGCGAACACAAGGAACTCCTGTCGGTGGATGCGCGGGCTGGCGACAGTCTGCCTACTACCGCGGCTACGTGAGCGTTCTGGGCCCTACCTGCGCAGGCGATTCGTGGCACACTTGACGGTGCCCGTCGCGCCAACCCCCCGTGCGCGACGGGCCCTCATCTTCCTTGCTCCGCGTGAACGGGCTCCCACGGCGGTCGGCTCCGGTTTCGCGCCTCACCGCCCGTTCAGCAACGAGGACAGTGGCCGCAACGGCTGCAACCAGGCACCGTCGTCCGGCAGGTTGTCGAGGTTAATCCGCGGCAGTGGCTCCCGGAACACCCCTGGAATGTCCTCCAGGTCGACGAACTCCACCAGCGGGTTGGCCACCGCCCAGCTGGCGTGCTCCCGGAAGCCGAGCACCTGCACCACGACGCCCTCGGTAGCCAGCTCCTCCAGGGGCTCCCGGAACGCCTGGCCGTCGGCGGAGGCCACGATGATGCCCGCCAGACCCGAGGTGTGCTGACGCAGGGCGATGTGGTCGAGCATGTCAGAGTCAACATCGCTGAACTCGTCGAGCTTCGGCTTGGCGAACACCGCGAAACCGACATTGCGCAGCGCCTCCACCCACGGCCGCACCACCTCGGCCGTGCCCTGGGCGATGTTGGTGAACACGGTGGCTTCCGGATCGAGCCGGCCACCGGAGGGATTGGTGCGCTCCAGCTCCTCCGTGCGGACCAGCAGCCAGCGACCCAAGGCGTCGAAGCGGGGCCGGAATGCCGCCGTGGGCCGTCCGCCGAGGATCGAACCCAACCCCATGTCGAGGTTCGGTGCGTCCCACACCAGCAGCACCCGACGGTTCTCCTCGGGTGGGGACGAGAGCAGCGGTGATGAGCTCGCGGCGGTGGAGGTCATTCCCTGATCCTGCACCACAACAGCTCCGTCACGGCACTTCCTGCCCGTGCGGCGCGGTGCTCGAACTTGGTGACCGGCCGCTCCAGCAGCATCGTCGACTGCGTGTCGAATCCCACCCTGCGCAGCTGCGGTTCGCCGTCACCGACCGCGGCGACCTGCTCGGCGTAGGGCAGGTAGTCCGTCGCGACGTGCAACACCCCGCCGGGCAGCAGCCGGCTGGCGATAAGCTCGACGACCGCGGGCTGCAGGAGGCGGCGCTTGTGATGCTTCTGCTTGGGCCAGGGGTCGGGGAAGAACACCCGAACCCCGGCCAGGGAGGCGGGGGCGATCTGGTGGGTGAGCACCTGCACCGCGTCTCCCCGTAACACCCGGACGTTGTCGACCCCCTCCGCGGCGCAGTGCTGCAGCAGCTGAGCCAGGCCCGGCCGGTACACCTCGACCGCGAGCAGGTTCACCTCCGGCTCGGCGGCCGCCATCGCCGCGGTGGCCGTGCCGGTACCGGAACCGATCTCCACGACCAGGGGGGCCTGCCGGCCGAACCAGGCGGTGGCATCCAGTGGCTCGGTGCCTGCATCGGCACCGACGCTCGGCCACCACTGGTCCCACGCGCGCTGCCGCGCCGGAGTCAGCGCGTCCCGGCGGGAACGGAAGCTGACCACGCGCGCGCGGGGGCGCTCGGGTGGGGCGGGGATGTCGGGCATACGAGGCACTCCAGGTCGGCCGGGTGGTGGCTGGCCCCACCAAGGCTGCCACCCCGCGGTGGTCGCGCCACGCGCCGGACCTGTCGGGCGGCCCGGCGCGTGGCGCCGTCTGGGCCGGCGGAGCCCCGAAACCCGCTCACGCCGAGTACTTTCACCAGGTATTCGATCGTGCTCGACGACCGGTTCTACCCCACTAGAGCACGTACTTGGACGCGCGATCAACTCTATGCTTCATCGTTCAACCAGTCTCTCCGGGGGCGGGGGTACCTCAGCACTCCGCGGCCGCCGCCCGTGGCACCATCGTCGCCACGGGGTGTTCGGCGAGGGGAGGGCTGATGGCTGCCGTGGCCTCACCAGTTCGTTGCTCACCACGCTCACCGTCATTGACACCCCCGGCCTTGGGTCGCTGGACACCGCCTCGGCCGCCAGGGCCACCGAGGTGCTCGACGACACTTCCCGTCGTGCCGTCACCGGAGCCGAGGCGGTGCTTTATGTCCTCACCCAAGCCGTCCGCGCCGATGACGCCGATGCCTTGGCTACCTTTTCCGCGGCCACCGCGGGCCGTGACGCCGGTCCGGTGAACGCCCTGGCCCTGCTGAACAAGGCGGACACGGTGGCCCCGGAGTCGGTACCGGGCGCCGACAGCACGGTCTGGCAGGCCGCGACGCTGCTCGCCGCCAAACAGGCCGAGTCGCTCGGCCCCCGGGTGGCCGACGTGCTGCCGGTCGTCGGTCTGCTCGGCGAGACCTGCGCGAGCGGACGTTTCGACACCGCCGACGCCGAGGCGCTACGGGTGCTGGCCGGAATGGACGAGGCGACCCGCACCGCCATGCTGTTGGCTGCCGACCTGTTCGTCTCGATGGACTGCCCACTGGATGTCGCGACCCGGGAGCGACTGCTGGAGCGCCTGGACCTGTACGGCATCGCCTGTGCCGTGCGGGCGCTGTCCGCGGATCCGGAGATGCCGGCGGGCAGGCTGCGGGCCGCCTTGTACACCGCCTCCGGCCTGGCCCCGGTGCACCGACGCCTGACCGAGGTGCTCAGCGCCAGGGCGGATGCCATCAAGGCCGCTGCCGCCCTCGCCTCACTGACCACCCTGGCCGCCGGCTCCGGTTCGGCGCACGAGCAGCACCGGGTGCGGGGCGCCATCGAACGGCTGCTTGCCCTGCCGCAGGCCCACCAGCTGCGGATGATGGCGGCCCTGACCCTGCTCACCACCGGAACGGTCGAGCTGCCCGCCGACCTGGTGGCAGAGGCGGTACGGCTGGGTTCGACGACCGATCCGCACAGCCGGCTGGCGATGGCCGGTGCAGCCACCGCGGATCTGGCGGCCACCGCCCTGGAGCGCGCCGGCTGGTGGCGCTCCTTCGCCTCCTTCGGCGCCAGCCCCGCGCAGGAGCGGGTGGCCCACGTGGTGCACCGGGCGTACTTCCTGCTGTGGCAAGACCTGACAAGGGCCCGACCGTGACCAACACATTGCCCGCCGAGGTTCGGGTCGCCCACGCGGAACTGACGGAGCTGCTGGCGGCCGCGGATCCCGGCGGCGCCGCCCGGGTGCGCCAGGTGGACCAAAGCCGCAGCCCGGTCCCGACGGTGGTGGTGCTGGGTGAGACCAACCGCGGTAAGAGCTCGCTGGTCAACGCCCTGCTAGCGACGCCCGAGCTGTCACCGGTGGACGCGGCGACAGCCACGTCGACCTACCTGGTGATCCAGCACGGCAGTGAATGGGCGGCCCGCGCCTGCTTTGCCGACGACCGGCCCGCCGTGCCGATCGCCGTGCGCGACCTGGGCTCGTGGGTCTCGGCGGACGGCGAGCTGCCCGACGGCGTGCCACCCCCGCGCTTCGTGGAGGTGGCCGCACCGGTTCCGCTGCTGGAAAGTCTGAGCCTGGTTGATACGCCCGGGGTCGGGGGACTGCATGGCGTGCACCGCGAACGAGCCGCCGAGGCGGCTGCCGACGCCACGGCGCTGCTCATGGTGGTCGACGCCAGCGGCCCGTTCACCCGCGGGGAGCTGGAGTTTCTGCACCAGCTTGCGGAGCGGGTCGAGACGGTGACCTTTGCGCTCACCAAGACCGACGTGCACCGCGGCTGGCGGGAGGTGCTCGACGCCAACAAGGCCCTGGCTCGCCCAGCATGCGCCGCGCTTCGCCGACGCGCGGTTCTTCCCGGTCTCCGCGCGGCTGTCCGCGCTGGCGGCACAGGCATCCTCCGCACAACTGGCCACGACCTTGCGGCGGCAGTCCGGCATCACCGAGCTACAGGCCGAACTGCAGCAGTTGGTGGCCGATCGTGCGGTGATGCTGGGTGCGGCCAACGGCCTGCGCACCCTGCATTCGTCCTTGGGTGCGGCGGCATCGGCGCGCCAGGACCACGCCCGGGTGCTGCGGTCGGGCACCGGCGCCGCCGAGGAACTGCGCGTCCGCAAGAAGGAGCTGATGGCGCAGCGACGCACCGGACAACGAGGGTGGTCCCGGCGATTGCGGGCGGCGGTGCAGCACGCGCGGGTGGAGTCGACCCACGACGTCGCCCGGCACATCCGCGCCACCCAGACCTGGTTCCGGTCCGCGGTCGATGCCGCCGACCGAGACGCCCTCGCGCGGCTTCCCGCGCAGCTCGATCCCGCACTGGCCACGGTGGCAGCCAAGGTCAGCGCCGCGTTGGCCGAGCGGGTGCGCCGCCTCAGCGAACAGGTGCTTGGCGAGCTGTTCACCGCGACGGAACTGGCCGCCTTGGGCGCCAAGTCGACGCGCGCGGAACCGGTGCCGCTGGCGATCCGGCCGGTGGAGAAACGGCAATCGGGCTCCGAGGACCGGTTGATGGTGGTGGCCGGTGCATCTGGCGGTGTCGGGCTGGGCAGGCTGGCGTTGATGCCTCTGGCGTTGGTTCCCGGGCTGAACCTGGCATTGGTGCCGCTCACCCTGGGCCTGGGTGCGGGGGCCGCCTGGTGGATGGCACGGACCAGGGGCCAACTGGCCGACAAGGCCCACCTCAAGCAGTGGTCGGGCGAGGTGCTGGCCGAAGCACGGTCGAGCCTGGATCAGCTGGTGGCCGAGCAGCTGATCGACGCCGAGCACCAGCTGAGTGCCGCGCTGGACGAGGCGTTGGCCACGCGGGTGGAGCAGATCGACGAGGAGCTGCGTGCGGTCGATGCCGCGTTGCGCCTGGACGCGTCCGCGCGTGCCGAGCAGCTACAGCTGTGTGAGCGCGAGCTGGCGGCATTGACGGCCGGGCAGGAACGGGCAGCCTCGCTGCTCGCGCGGATGCGTGCCGTTCGCGATCGGCGCTGAGCTTCTGCCCGACGGGCCTCAGGGCGCTTCGAGCGCTTCGCTGGCTTCCTTGTGCTCCTCGATGTACTCCTGCGGATCTTTATCCACGGCCTTCACCCCGGTGATGTGGGTGGCTTCGAATGCGGCAAAGGAGACCGCCAGCGTGTGGCGTAGCTCGAGCCGGGCGTTACGCCGGAAGTCGGTGAGCCCCTCGCGTTCCTCTTCGGCCATGTGATCGCCATTGGCCTTATTCGCATTGGCCACGGCCTCGTACCAACCGTCGCTGCCCACCCGGTGCTCGGCGACAGCCGCGACCGCCTCCCGGATGTCGTTGTGGTCGTCGATCGCGTCTTCGGTCTCCGCCTCCGGGGTGTCCTTGTCGCCGGCGCCTTCTCCCAGGTGCAGCAGCTGCGGGTAGAAGAACCGCTCCTCGGCTTCGGCGTGCACCTCGAGGAAAGCGGCCAGCCGGTCCCAGATTGCCGTCAGAGACTCGGTGTCGGAGGGGTCGATCTGCTCCAGGAGCGCGAAGAGCCGCCGCTGCTCGTGGTGGTCGTCGAGGATCAGCTGGGTAATGTCCATGGCGGCCAGTCTGCCTCGCCGTTACGAGGAACCAACGGCGACTACCCCCGGGTCGGGTTGCGCGGCGCCGGGCGCGGTGACGTCCTGGAGCTCGGCGAGTGCCTCGCGCAGATACGTGGCGAGCTTCCAGACGTCGGGAACCACGTCCGGGCAGACGATGACGCCGACGTCCAGATGCCCGTTGTAGGACATGACGGTGATGTTGATGCCGCCGCCGACATCGCTGACCACGGACACCGGGAAGTTCCCGATTACCTCCGCACCGGCGGCATACAGCGGGAGCTGGGGGCCGGGAACGTTGGAGATGAACAGGTTGAACGGCGGCGCGCCCACAGTGGCCGCCCCCAGCAGTGCCCGTGATACCGCCCCGTGCAGCACCTGCGGGAGGGTGGCGCTGTACTCGTGCAGCAGCCGTGCCGGCGCCGCGCGGAACCGTCGCTTCGCCGCCGCGAGCGAGGTGTGCAGCGCCTGCAGCCGGTGCGCCGGATCCGCCACGTCGGTGGGGAGGGCGGCGGGCATGAAGCCGATCTGGTTGCCCGCGGTGCCCAGCTGCTCCCTGGTGCGCACCGAGACGGGGATCGCGGCGACCAAGGGGCCGGCGGGCAGGGCGTCGTGGTCGGTGAGCCAACGGCGCAGCGCCGTGCTGCACAGCGCCATCACCACGTCGTTGACGGTGAACCCCAGCGCCTTCTTCACCTCCTTGACGTCATCCAGGGGCAAGGACGTGAAGGCGAACGCACGTCGAGCGGTGATCGGCCCGTTGAACGGGGTGGCGGGAGGTACCGGCGGGCGTGGCGGCGCTGCGGTGCCCGGCCGACGACCGGCGAGGTGACCAACGCCGCCGGCGACCGTGCCGAGCAGCCGGGCACCGGGCAGGGACACGGCACCGGGCAGTTCCAGCAGGTGCGGCGCCATCGTGGGTGCCGCGCGCAGCAGATGCCACGGATTCGTTACCGCTCGCTGAGCACCGTGGCCGAGCATCTGCACCGCTCCGGGTGCCGCTTCCGCTCGCTGCTCGCCCTGCGGCGGTGGAACATCCCGCGGTTGCCGGGTGAGGTCGAACACCATGGCGAGCACCTCGGCGCTGGAAACGCCGGCGATCAGCGCGTGGTGCACCTTGGTGTAGAGGGCTTGGCGCCCGCCCGCCAGGCCGTGGATCAGGTAGCACTCCCACAGGGGCCGATCGCGGTCGAGCGGACTCTCGGCGAGGTGCGCCACCTGCTCGCCGAGCAACTCATCGGTGCCGGGTTTGGGCAGCCGGACCTCGTGAATGTGGTAGTCGAGATCGACTCACCCAGAGTCCACCCAGTACGGCAGGTCCAGGCCGAGCGGCACCTGGTGCAGTCGCCACCGCAGCGGGGCGACAAGGTGCAGCCGGCTGGCGACGAGCTCGCGCAGGTCACCAACCGTGATCGCGCCGCTGGGGGCGCCGGAGGGGTCGAGAACTGAGAGGCCGCCGACGTGGATGAGCGTCGTCGCCGTCTCCGCGTTGAGAAATTGCACGTCCAGCGCGCTGAGTTGACGCCGGGACGGTTCGCGGGGTCGGCGGGGGCGCCAGCGGCTCGACGGGAGGGGTCACCTGCAGGTCTGCTCGTCGCTCGCCGGCCTCCAGCAGCGCGATCAGCGCCGGAACCCGCGCCAGCTCGCTGTCGGTGAACGGCGCCCATTCCCTCTTCGCCACCACCTGCTCGCCGGCGAGCAGGTCGATCGTCACTCGATGCCCGTCGGGGTGCAGCCGGGTCGACCCGGTCTCCTCCCCCGACCCGACCTCCCGCCCGTCTCCGGCCTCCCGCCCATCCCCGGCCGAACTGATGGTGTCGGCGCCGAGAACCAGCCGCAGCGCCTCAGCAGCGGTGCCGCTGCCGGACAACGCCATGGTCGCGGCCCGCAGCACCGCGGTCTGCCCGTCCACCAAACCCTCGATAGCGGTGGGGGCGATGCTGACGCAGCGGCCGCCCTGGGCTTCGATGAGCGCGACCAACGCACTCGGCCGCAGCGCGGCAGGAGCGCGCAGCACGAGCTCGTCGACAACGCTGCCCGTGCCATCAGGGTCGATGGGTTCACCGGCCACCTGCGCCCGCACCCGCCACAACCGGCCTGTCTCTGCCGATACGTCCCATGCCATGACGAAAGCGTGCGGTGGGACTGTTGCCACCACATCAGACTGACGTTGCCGATAGGTGAAGGTGGCCGCCCAGGCCACCTTTCGCGGCGCATCGGCGAAGCCACCCATTGTCATTGCCCGCATGCCATGCTGAACCGTCACTCCGGGGAGGAAAGTGTCGATGGCGCGTGCGCAGCAAGTCAATACGCAGGAGAGCATGGCGGTTGCGGCCGGCACGGAACAGCCACCGGCTATGGAGATTCACGGGCTGTGCAAGAGATTTGCCCTGGCCGTCGCCGTCGCAGGTGTTGACCTGATCGTTCCGCGGGGTTCCTTCTTCGGGCTCGTCGGTCCCAACGGCGCGGGGAAAACCACCACGCTGTCCATGGCCGTGGGCCTGCTGCGTCCCGACGTCGGCAAGGTACGCATCCACGGGGTCGATGTCTGGACAGACCCCGTGCGCGCCAAGATGCTGGTCGGCGTCCTGCCTGACGGCTTGTCCCTGCCCGAGCGGCTGACCGGCCAGGAGCTGCTTACCTACATGGGACAGCTGCGCGGCCTCGATACCCCGACCGTGGCCCAACGCACCAAAGAGTTGCTCGAGGTGCTCGGGCTCACCAGCGCCGGGCCAACACTCGTCATTGATTACTCGGCAGGGATGCGGAAGAAGATCGGGCTTGCCGCCGCGCTGCTGCACGCCCCGAAACTTCTGGTTCTCGACGAACCGTTCGAGGCCGTCGATCCCATATCGGCCGCTACGATCCGCACCATCCTGCAGCGCTTCGTCGCCGGTGGCGGCTCAGTGGTGCTGTCCAGCCACGTCATGACCCTCGTGGAACAGCTGTGCGACCACGTCGCGGTAATAGCCTCGGGACGTGTCGTGGCGCAAGGACCCCTTGCCGCGGTCCGGGGCGAGCAGAGCCTGGACGACGCATTCGTTCGAATCGTCGGCGGCCGCACCGGTGGCCGGGAAGGGCTGTCGTGGCTGTCGTCCTGATCCGGATGAAGCTGCGGGTACTGCGGCACTCCCTGCACGGCCGGCGAGCGCTGATCTTCGCCCTCGGCGTGTGCTACGCGCTCGCGGCTGCTGTGGTCACCGCGCTGGTTCCCCTGGCCGCCGGGGCCGACATCGAGGCTGGGACAGACATCGTCGCCGCGCTCTTCGCGGTGTGGGCAGTGGGTTGGCTGGTTGGCCCCATCCTCAGCGGGGGCGGCGATGAAACGCTGCGGCCAGAGAACTTCGCTCTGCTGCCCCTCTCCGCCTGGACGCTGGCTCGCGGCCTGCTCGCTGCCTCGCTGGTGGGGGTGGCGCCGATCGCCACTCTGATCGCATTCCTTGGCGCGCTCACGGTCGGCGCTCGGTCCGGAGCAATTCCGGCCTTGGTTGCAGCGGTGGGAATCCTGCTCGAGCTCGCCTTTGTCGTCGTGCTGTCCCGGGTCGCCATCGCCACGCTCGGTGCCGTGCACACCTCCCGGCGCGGACAGGATGCCGGAGTGCTGCTCGCCTCGCTCGCGGGACTCACCTTCCTCCCCCTCCGGTTTGTGGTCGAAGCGGTCGGGCCCATCCTGGTCGACCGGCAGTCGCCGACCCTGAGCGCAGTGGTTCGTGGATTGCCGTCCGGCTGGGCGTCGGTCGCTGTGCATGGCGCGGCCACCGGGAGTCTGGTGTGGGCGGTGGGCCCGCTACTCGGCTTGGCCGCGTTGGTCTTCGTGCTGGTGCTCGCGTGGGCGCCGCTGCTGCGGAGGCGTCTGACGGTCGGCGCGGTATCGACCGGACCGTCGAAGCGATCGAGACGGTCCCCGTCAACGCCTTATGAGCGATCCCTCGGCCCGGTCGGCGCCGTGGTGCTGCGTGAGCTGAGGTTGTGGTGGCGCGATGCGCGACGGCGCTCGCTACTGGTCGTCTCCCTAGTGACGGGCGTCGCCATCCCGGCGTTCTCCTTCGCCAGTGTCGGGTCGTCCGCGGCTTCCTATGCGTCGCTGTGGTTCCCCCCTGATGTTCGCCGCCATTCAGTTCGGCAACCTCTACGGCCTCGATGGCGGGTCGGTGTGGCACATCTTGGTGACGCCCGGCGCGACCGCGGCTGACGTTTGGGGACGCCAGCTCGCATGGCTGATCATCGTCTCACCACTCGCGGTGCTCGTGGCAGTCGTTGCGCCGCTACTTACCGGCTCGCCAACTGCCTACCCGTGGCTTGCCGGGCTCCTGCCTGCCCTGCTGGGCGGTGGCGCCGGAGTGGTCATGCTGCAGTCGACCTATCTGCCGTACGCGATGCCCCAGCAACGGAACCAGAACCCGTTCTCCGGTGCCGCAGCCGGATCTGGGCCTGGCTGCACCCGCGCACTGGCCGGCGCTGCTTACATGCTGCTGCTCCTTCCCGCAACCGTGCCGGTCATCGCGGTCGTGCTCACCGGCCGGATAGCCGGGCTGAGCTGGCTGACCTGGCTCGGCGCCCCAGTAGGGCTGACCGTCGGCGTCGCCCTCACCTGGTGGTGGGGCGCACTTGCGCGGCGACGTCTTGATGGCCAAGGTCCCGAGATCCTCGCCGAGGTACGCACTCCCCTATCGTGAGTGCCGTGAACACTCAGTACGAGGAGCTGCTCGCGCAGGTGCTCGAGCACGGCACCACCAAGGCCGACCGGACGGGTACCGGGACCCGCAGCGTCTTCGGGCATCAGCTGCGATTCGCGCTGGCCGACGGTTTTCCATTGATCACCACCAAGCGCGTGCACTTTCGTTCGGTGGCCTACGAACTGCTGTGGTTCCTCCGCGGCGACGGCAACGTCAACTGGCTGCGCGAGCACGGCGTCAGCATCTGGGACGAATGGGCCGACGCGAACGGCGACCTCGGGCCGGTCTACGGGGTGCAGTGGCGCGCCTGGCCCACTCCCGACGGCGGGCACATCGACCAGATCAGCCAACTGCTGGATACCTTGCGCACCAACCCCGACTCGCGGCGGATGATCATCTCGGCCTGGAACGTCGGCGAGATCCCGCAGATGGCCCTACCGCCGTGCCACGCCTTCTTTCAGTTCTACGTCGCCGACGGCCGGCTGTCCTGCCAATTGTACCAACGCAGCGCCGATCTGTTCCTCGGCGTGCCGTTCAACATCGCCAGCTACGCCCTCCTCACGCACATGGTCGCCCAACAGGTCGGCCTGCAGGTCGGCGACTTCATCTGGACCGGCGGTGACTGTCACATCTACGACAACCATGTGGAGCAGGTGCGCGAGCAGCTCAGCCGCACCGCGTTCCCCTTTCCCCGTCTGGCGTTGCAGCCCGCGGCCAGCCTGTTCGACTACTGCTTCGAGGACTTCACCGTCCTTGACTACCAGCACCATCCGGCGATCAGCGCGCCGGTCGCGGTGTGACCGTCGGAGCGGTCTGGGCGCAGGCAGCCAACGGCGTGATCGGCCGCGACGGCACCCTGCCCTGGCACCTGCCCGAGGACCTCAAGCACTTCCGCGAGCTCACCAAGGGGTCCACCGTGGTGATGGGTCGCGGCACGTGGGACTCGTTGCCGGAGAAGGTGCGGCCCCTGCCCGGCAGGCGCAACATCGTGCTCACCCGCAATACGCGGTGGACCGCCGAGGGGGCGACCGCGACCCACTCGCTGGCCGAAACGCTGCGGAGCGCCGCCGGTGCGGTCTGGGTCATCGGCGGCGCCCGCGTCTACCGGGAAGCGCTGGCGCACGTGAATCAAGTGGTCATCACCGAGCTGGCAGAAAGCGTGAACGGCGACGCGCACGCTCCCGAACTCGACGACCGCTGGCTCGAGGCCCACCGCGAACCCGCGTCCGGCTGGTCGGTCTCCACCAGCGGCCTGCACTACCGCGTCGTCACCTACTCCGCCGTCAGACGACCAGATTGATCACCAGAGCACCGATCAGCCCGACCACGGAGATGACGGTCTCCATCACCGACCAGCTGGCCAGCGTCTGCCCAACGCTCATCCCGAAATACTCCTTGACCAGCCAGAAACCGGCGTCGTTGACGTGCGAGAAGAACAGCGATCCCGCGCCGATGGCCAGTGCCAATAGCGCCAACTGATGGCCACCCAGACCCGCGGCCAGCGGGACCGCGATGCCGGCGGCCGTGGTGGTCGCGACCGTGGCCGAGCCGGTGGCCAGCCGGATACCGACGGCGATCAGCCAGGCCAGAACCAGCACGGGAAGGTGCGAATTGTTCGCGGCGCTGGCCACCAGGTTGCCGACGCCGGTGTCCAGCAGTGTCTGCTTGAAGCCGCCACCGGCGGCCACGATGAGCAGAATCCCGGCGATCGGACCCAGCGCGCCGCCGACCGAGGCGGAGATTCGCCCCCGGGGGAAACCGGCCTGCACCCCGAGGGTGAACATCGCCACGATCACACCGACCAGCAGCGCCACGGTGGGATCGCCGATGACGTCCAGCGCCGACCGGGTGCGGTTGCCCTGGCTCAGCGTCAGCTCGCCGATGGCCCGCGCCAACATCAGCGAAACCGGCAGGAGCATGGTCACCACGGTGGGCACCAGACGCGGTCCGCGCTTCCCCGTTGGCTGCGCGCCCGACTCCGCATCCCCGCTGCCGGCGCTGGACGCCGAGGTGTCCGCCGTTGTCCGACCGCACGGGTCATCGGCCGCGGTGCCACCGGCTGAGCGAGCGGAACTGGTGGCGTGAGTGGGAACGAGCGCCACCGGCGTAGGTACGTGGACATAACGGCTGATCACATTGCCGAACAGTGGGCCCGCGATGATCACCGTGGGAATGGCAATGATGATGCCGTAGAGCAGGGTGAGCCCGAGGTCGGCGTGCAGGAGCGAGACGGCGACGACCGGGCCAGGGTGGGGTGGGACGAGCCCGTGCAGCACCGACAGCCCGGCCAGGGCGGGGATCCCGACCTTGAGCAGCGAGACGTCGCTACGCCGGGCCACGAGCAGCACGATGGGCACCAGCAGCACTACGCCGATCTCGAAGAACATCGGCAGCCCGATCAGCGCGGCGACGCCCACCAGGGCCCAGGGCAATGCCCGCACGGAGACCCGCTCGACGACCCGGTTGACGATGAGGTCGCCTCCGCCGGAGTCGGCGAGCAGCCCACCGATCATGGCGCCGAGCGCAATCAATAGCCCGACGCTGCCGACGGTGTCGCCGACGCCTTTGACGAAGCTCTTCTCGGTGGCGGTCGGGCCATATCCCGCGACAAGCCCCAGCACCGCCGAGCCGACGATGAGGGCCAGGAAGGGATGCACCTTCAGCCAAGTGATGAGCGCGACGACCGTGGCAATGCCCAGCACGGCAGCGATCGTCAACTCAGTGTGGTTGCCCGCCGGCGCAGCGGCCACAAACCCGGGGACTGCGGCGCATAAGGATGTCATGGCGAAATCTCCTCTGCGGTGAGCGCTGCTTCGGCTTGCTCAGCGAGCCGCTCCGGCGGCTGGCCCACGTCCAGGGTCACGCCCGGCTCGTCGTCAGCCAAGGGCTGCAGGTCGTTGAACTGGGAATCCAGCAGCTCAGGGGGCATGAAATGGCCCGTCCGGTCGTGGATCCGGTCTCCGATCAGCTCCTTGCTGCCGGCCAGGTGCACGAATCGCACGCCGGCACCCGCGGTCCGCAGCAGGTCACGGTAGGAGCGCTTCAACGCCGAGCAGGTCACCACCGCGGTCTCGCCGGACGCCGCGCGCTCGGTCAGCCATCCGGCGATCGCCTCGAGCCAGGGCTCGCGGTCGGCGTCGTTTAGCGGATGCCCGGAGGTCATCTTGGCGATGTTGGCGGCCGAGTGGAACTCGTCCGCCTCGGCCAGCCGGGCGCCCCACCGCTGCGCGAGCAGTTGCGCCACCGTCGTCTTGCCCGACCCGGAGACACCCATCACCACGACCTGCAGAACCTGCTTTGCTGCCACCCGCCCACCTTGTCATCTCCCCGTCGCGCGGACGGGACGACAGACGGGAACCGATCGGGCCTAACCTGAGTCACACCTGGTGCACATATCTGCCGAAGGGTCCATTCATGCATTTCGACGAGGTCGCCAGCGAGTTGCTGTCCAGCACGCACGACGGCGAAACGGATGTCCCCGACGCCGCAGCCAACCCCGATGGCGACGACCTGCTCGACACCCTGAGCGACCTCCACGCCGAGCACCCCGCACCCGAACCGGCGGCAGCCACCGTCGACTCCGACGGTGACGGCACGGCGGACACGACCGTCGCCCACACCTCGGACGGAACCACGGTGCTGATGACCGACACCGACCGCGACGGCTCACCCGATGCGTTCACCACCATCTCCCCCTCCGGCGAGTTCTCCTCCTACCAGTCCGGCTCCGACGGGGTCTGGACGGACGTCGGCCACGGCGACCTCGCGGACGGCCACGGCTCCTCAGCCGGCGACCACCCCGCAGTGATCGACCCGGAAACCGGCCAGTGGGTGCGTCGTTAGTCCCTTTCGGGTTTTTTACGAGGAAGTGCCCGGGGTCGAGTTCACGTCAACGTCCTTGCCCGGTTAACCTGGATGTGTAGTACACCCCGGCGCTCGCGCCCACCGTTTTGGTGAGCACCCGAGCCGCGTCCCTTCGAGGGCCGCAGCCGGGCCTGTCGCCTTTTCGGGTGCAGGCCCAGTTTCGGCCCAGCCCTGGAGAGTCTGATGACGGCAGCTACCATCCCCGGCCTCGACGAGCACGACGACAATGTGCCGACCCAGCACAGCGGTCTGCTGGCTTGGGTACGCGAAGTTGCCGAGCTCACCCAGCCTGACCGCGTCGTATTCGTCGACGGTTCAGACGAGGAGTGGGACCGACTCACCACCCAGCTCGTTGACGCGGGCACCTTCGTCCGCCTGAACCCGGACAAGAAGCCGAACTCGTACTGGTGTGCTTCGGACCCGGCCGATGTGGCCCGGGTCGAGGAGCGCACGTTCATCTGCACCAAGACCGAAGAGGGTGCCGGTCCCACCAACAACTGGGCGGACCCCGCCGACATGCGGGCCACCATGATCGAGCTCTACCGCGGCTGCATGACGGGCCGCACCATGTACGTGGTGCCCTTCTGCATGGGTCCGGTGGACGCCGAGCCCCCGATGCTGGGCGTGGAGATCACCGACTCCGAGTACGTCGTGGTGTCGATGAAGATCATGACCCGGATGGGCACTGTCGCCCTGGAGCGCTTCGGCACCGACCGGCCCTTCGTCAAGGCGCTGCACTCCCTCGGAGCGCCGCTGGCCGAGGGTGAGCAGGACGTGCCCTGGCCGCACAACGAGACGAAGTACATCACCCACTTCCCCGAGGACCGCGAGATCTGGAGCTTCGGGTCCGGCTACGGCGGAAACGCCCTGCTGGGCAAGAAGTGCTATGCGCTGCGTATCGCCTCTGCCATCGCGCACGACGAGGGCTGGATGGCCGAGCACATGCTCATCCTCAAGCTGATCTCGCCGGAGGACAAGGTCTACTACGCCTGCGCGGCCTTCCCCAGCGCCTGCGGCAAGACCAACCTCGCGATGCTCGAGCCCACCATCCCAGGCTGGAAGGTGCAGACCCTCGGCGACGACATTGCCTGGATGCGGTTCGGGGAGAACGGCCAGCTTTACGCCGTCAACCCGGAGTCCGGCTTCTTCGGCGTCGCGCCCGGCACCAACTGGGCCACCAACCCCAACGCCGTGCGCACCATCGAGCGCGGCAACTCGCTGTTCACCAACGTCGCGCTCACCGACGACGGTGACGTCTGGTGGGAGGGCATGGGGGGCGACCCACAGCACCTCACGTCCTGGAAGCAGCAGGACTGGACGCCGGACTCCGATGAGGTGGCCAGCCACCCGAACTCCCGGTACTGCACCCCGATGTCGCAGTGCCCGGTGCTCGCCCCGGAGTGGGACGACCCCAAGGGTGTGCCGATCTCGGCCATCTTCTTCGGCGGCCGTCGGGCCACCACCATCCCGCTGGTGACCGAGGCGCGCGACTGGCAGCACGGGGTGTTCATGGCTTCCACGCTGTCCAGCGAGAAGACCGCCGCGGCGGCGGGCAAGGTCGGCGACGTGCGGCGCGACCCGATGGCGATGCTGCCCTTCATCGGCTATAACGCCGGTGACTACCTGCAGCACTGGATCAACATCGGCAAGAGCGCCGACGCATCCAAGTTGCCGAAGGTGTTCTACGTCAACTGGTTCCGCCGTGGCGATGACAAGCGCTTCCTGTGGCCCGGATTCGGCGAGAACTCCCGGGTGCTGAAGTGGGCGATCGAGCGCATCGAGGGCAAGTCCGGCGCCCAGGAGACGCCCATCGGGTACGTGCCCACCAGCGCCGACCTCGACCTTTCCGGGCTCAGCGAGCCGGTGGAGGACATCGATCTCGCGCTGACCGTCGACGCCGAGGAGTGGAAGGCGGAGATCCCGCTCATCGAGGAGTGGTACGAGAAGTTCGGCCACAAGCTGCCCACCAGCCTGCACGACGAGCTCGACGCACTGAAGCACCGTCTGGGCTGATTCCACCCAGTAACCACCCGAAGGGCGGGCAACCCGGTCACGACGACGGGGTGCCCGCCCTTCGGCGATGAACGGGAAGGGCGCTGGATGACGCAGACGCTGATTGTGCTCGCGGTGCTGCTCGCCGTCTGGGCGGCCTTCGCGCTCCTGCTGTCCTGGGTGCGGCGCCGCGAGATCAAGGGCGAGTACCCAGGACTCGGTGAGCAACAACCCGAACAGCCGCGCGGGGAACCATCGCGCCGCCAGGGCCGCTGGAAGGACGGCCACCGGCCCTGGCACTAGAGTGCTGTGCGTCACATTCACAGCTGCGTGGAGGCACTCTCATGGCTGCATCAACCCCCCAGGGCGGTGGATCCCACAAGGAAACACCGGCCAAGGCCTTACACATCAATGCCTGGAACCTGTTGTTGCTCATCCCGATGCTCATGCTCGTCACTCCGTGGTTCAACTTCGACTCCCCCCGGTTGCTCGGCATGCCGTTCTACTACTGGTACCAGTTCGCCTGGGTACCCATCGGCGTCATCTGCGTAGCCATCGTCTACTTCAGGACCAAGGACGAGCCCGCCCGGCCCGCTCCCGTCGCTGCGTCGAATGACCGGGAGGACCGGCGATGAGCGACGTCAAGATCACCGAGTTGGTGGTGTTCGCTGCCCTTTTCCTGTTGATCACCGTCATGGGCTTCATGGCGTCCAGCTGGCAGTCCGGCGGCGCAAAGAACAAGCTGGAGAGCCTCGACGAGTGGGGGCTGGGCGGGCGCAAGTTCGGCTCCTGGATCACCTGGTTCCTCGTCGGTGGTGACCTCTACACCGCCTACACCTTCGTCGCCGTTCCCGCGCTGGTGTTCGGTGCCGGTGCCATCGGCTTCTTCGCGTTGCCCTACACCGTGGTGCTGTACCCGCTGGTGTTCCTGCCGCTGGTCCGGATGTGGTCGGTCTCCCGCCGCAAGGGCTATGTCACCCCGGCCGATTTCGTCCGCGGCCGTTACGCCTCGCCCACGCTGGCGCTGCTCGTCGCACTCACCGGCATCGCCGCGACCATGCCCTACATTGCGCTGCAATTGGTCGGCCTGGAGTCGGTGCTGCGCACCATGGGGCTCAACGGCACCGGTATCGCAGGCCACCTCCCGCTGTTCGTAGCCTTCCTGATCCTCGCTCTGTACACCTACCGATCCGGGCTGCGCGCGCCTGCGCTCATCGCCTTCGTCAAGGACGGGCTGATCTACCTGGTGATCATCGTGGCGGTGATCTACCTGCCGTCGAAGTTCGGCGGCTGGGGCACGATCTTCGACAAGTCCGCGACCGAACTGGCCAAGCCGAACCCCGCCACGGGCGCGGCCAAGGGTTCCATCCTGCTCACCGGCAACAATCAGTTGCAGTACGCGACCCTGGCCCTGGGCTCGGCGTTGGCATTGTTCCTGTATCCGCACTCGGTCACCGGCATCCTCGCTTCGCGCGGCCGCAATGTGATTAAGCGGAACATGGTGGCCCTGCCGGCGTACTCGTTCCTCCTGGGCCTGCTGGCGTTGCTCGGCTACGTGGCGCTGGCCGCCGGGGTGAAGCCGATCAACAACGGGGCGACGGGCAAGCCCGACTCCAACACGGTGATCCCGGTGCTGTTCAACAACGAGTTCCCGAGCTGGTTTGCCGGGATCGCCTACGCGGCCATCGGCATCGGGGCACTGGTGCCGGCTGCCATCATGTCCATCGCCGCGGC
>JAABVA010000574.1_pt1 | contig 45663 bp, 44 predicted proteins | sample 5560331 | NCBI WGS metagenome assembly JAABVA01 (sample SAMN12812661, study PRJNA571458) | rock metagenome | isolation source: Antarctica rocks | place: Antarctica: Victoria Land, Mt New Zealand sud | collected 2016-01-07 | reverse complement strand
ACGGGGGCGCCCCCTCGACCCAAGCCGCGATGCTGTTCCCCGTCATCATGTTGGTGTTGGTGGCCGTCGTCGCGGGCGGGCGGGTGTCCAACGCCCACGACGCCGCCGACCAAGCCGCCCGCGCGGCCTCGCGGATCGCCTCGATCCAACGCGACCCGAACCTGGCCCAATCCGCGTCCACCGGCGCTGCGACCGCGGAGCTCGCCGCCCAGGGTCTGCACTGCGCCGCGGTGACGGTGAACGTGGACACCGCCGGGCTCAGCGCCCCGTTGGGGCAGCCCGCCACGGTGTCGGCGACCGTGAACTGCCAGGTGGCGCTGTCTCAGTTGGCGTTCCCCGGAATTCCAGGGGACAAAGTGCTCACCGCCACCTTTACCTCGCCCGTTGACCCAAACAGAGAACGAGCATGACCGGGCTGTGGGGGCGTCGCTGGCGGGGCCTGGGTGCCCGCCCGGAGCGCGGTGCGTCGGTGTCGGTGCTGACCGCGGGGCTGATGGCCTCCGCCGCCCTGTTTCTGGGACTGGTCGTCGACGGCGGCGCCAAGGCGTCGGCGGTGAACCGGGCTGATGCGGTCGCCCAGGAAGCGGCCCGGGCGGGCACCCAGGCCGCGGCCCCCGCCGCGGGTGGTGCCACGGTGGATGTGGCCCAGGGCGTCGCGGCCGCCCAGTCCTACCTGGGCGCGGCGAAGGTGCCCGGGGTCGTCACCGCCGAGGGCGCGGACGGCATCCATGTGACCGTCACCATCACCGAGCCGACGAAGGTGCTGTCCCTGATCGGCATCGATAACTTCACCACCACCGGCACCGCGGACGCCCGCGTCCTCTACGCGAAGGGGGCCTGAACGTGCGCCGAATGCTGCGGGCCCTGGTCGGCGCGGTCGTTCTGCTGGTGCTGCTCGTGGGGCTGCCGATCGGGCTACTCGCGGCCGGGCGGATCGCCGTCGGCCCCGATTTCCTACCCACGATGAGCAGCCACCCAGCACAGCTGTGGTCGGATTTCCTCTCCCGCGGCAGCGGGCAGCTCATCATGGCGTTACTCGTGCTCATCGGCCTCTACGCCTGGGTCAGCTTCGCCCTGTCGACGCTCATCGAAGCGGTGGCGCTGATCGGGAAATTCAAGGCTCCCCCGATCCCCACGCTGGGGTGGGCACAAGGCGGGGCGGCGGTGCTGCTGGGGCTGATCGTGCTCAGCTCCCCGGCCACCCACGCCACCGCGTCGGCAGCCACCCTGCACGCGGGGACCCCGATGAGCAGCCACTCGCTGTCGCTGCGCGCCGATCAACTCCCCACCACCGACCTCGATGTCACCCCCCTCGCGGACACCACCACCAGCAGCGCTGTGGTGAGCGCAGCGCCCACCGAACAGACGCCGACACCACCAGTGGCCGGTGGGCCGTTGATCACCACGGTGCGCGGGGACTCGCTGTGGCAGTTGGCACAGAAACACCTGGGGAACGGCCTGCGGTGGAAAGAAATCGCCACCCTGAACACCGACCGGGTGCAGCACGACGGGCAGCGACTGACCATCGACAACCCAACTTTGCCGGTGGGGTGGGTGTTGCAGTTGCCCACCGACGCCACCAACGTGCCCACCAGCACGGCGAACGGGATGACCGAGGTGACCGCGCAACCGGGAGACACCCTGTCGGGGTTGGCCGCCACCTACACCGGGGACGCCGCCCGGTGGAACACCCTCGCCGACGCCACCAGATCGGTCACCCAGCCTGACGGACAGCACCTGTCCGACCCCAACCAACTGCAGGTGGGGTGGACGGTCGACATACCCCCCGGCCCCGCCAGCAGTGCTGTTCCCGCACCGCCGGTCACGCCCCCGGTGGTGCCTGCGCCGCCACCGCCACCGGTTCCAGCACCGCCACCCACCCAACCAACTCCGGCACCGGTGACACAGCAGCCCACCCCTACGGCCGCACCGCAGGCACCGGCAACGCGGACTGCGACGCCGATCAGACACACCCAGGTGAACGCCGGGTGGAGCACCTTGTCCACATACGGCGCGTTCGGTGGGATGCTGGCGGCGGGGGTACTGACCGCGCTGGGGGCACGGCGGATGGTGCAAGCCCGGCGGCGTCGCCCGGGGCAGCGCCTGAGCGGCCCGACCGAGTTCAGCAGCCTCGAGCTGGCGATGCGGGCGACCGAGGACCCACCGACCGTGGACCTGCTCAACGCGGCGCTGCGCACGTGGGCAGCGCGCTCACCGGGGGCGGACCTGCCCGACGTCATCGGCGCGGTCCTCGGCTCCACCATCACCCTGTTGCTCACCGAACCCGCGACCCCATCGAGTCCGTTCACGGTTGGTCCCGCCGCCACCCAGTGGGTCCTGGACCCCGACGACACGGTGGAACACGACACCGACGTTCCGGCACCGTTTCCCACGTTGGTGACCATTGGGCACAACAACGTCGGAGAGCTGGTGCTGATCGACCTGGAACGAGCCGGGGCGATGACCCTGACCGGGGAGGGTGACGACGTGATCGACGTGCTCTCCGCGATGGCGATCGAACTCGCCGGATCACGACTCGCCGACCACCTCGACGTGAGCGTGGTGGGCCTGTCCGCGGAGCTGGTCCGCTACCTCGGTGGGGACCGGCTGCGCCACGCCGCCACCTTCGATGAGGTCCTGACCCGCCTGGAACGCCACCACACCGAGGTGGTCGCGGCCCTCGATGAGGACGCGGCGAGTTCACCGGTCGACGCCCGGGTTCGTGGTGTCGCAGAGCAGGCCTGGATCCCCGAGGTGGTGCTCACCGCCGCGCCCATCACCACCGAGCAGCGAGACCGCCTGGCCGTCGCCACCACCGGGCAGACCAATTTGGCGGCGGTGATCACCGCCGCCGACGGCGACGTCGCCCCCCTGCCCGGCCCGTGGGTGGTGGGCGTGCCGGAGGCGGGAACCACCGCAGTACCCGTGCTGGAGCAGATGGTGGCGCTGCAGCGATTGACCACCGCCGACCGCACCACCCTGATCGCCGATTTCGCGGCCACCGACTCCGACGAGCAGACCCCCGGGCCCGACGCCGACGCCATCCCCCCAGAACCCACCGGGGTGGCGATCCGACCATCACACGACGGTGCGGAGACCGGGGATACGGCCGCGATCCCCGAACCCTCGCAGGCCGAACGCGCTGAGCTGGCGACCCTGCTGCATGTAGACCCGGGTGCCCCCGAGATTCAGGTCCTCGGACCGATCAAGGTCGTCAACGTCGCCCCGTACCCGGCGAACACCAAGGGAGCCAGCAAGGTTCTGGAGCTGGCGGTGTATTTGGTGTTGAACCCGGGCCGCGGCGCGGCCGAGGTGTCCCGCGACCTCGGGCGCGAAGGCGAGCCGTGGGCCGATAGCACCCGGCGCTCCCGCATGTCCCAGTTGCGGACCTGGTTCGGTGCCGACCCCTCCGGGAGGGAGTACGTGCCCAACGTGCGCGGGAACCGGTACCAGCTGGAGCCGGTGATCCGATCGGACTGGCGACGGTTCCAAACCGCGGTCACCCGCGGCCTGCACCAAGGGCCGGCCGGGCTGTTCTGGCTCGACGCCGCCTTGGCGATGGTGCGGGGCATCCCGTTCTCCGGTGCCCTGGCTGATGACTACCGGTGGGCACCCGTGGAGTGCCGGGAAATGATCAACCGTATCGCCGACGTGGCCCACGCCGCCGCGATCGGGTGGCTGCCCCACGACCCGGCGAAGGCCCGGGACGCTGCGCTGCGGGGGTTGCGCTGCGAACCGCACAACGAAGTCCTCTACCGCGACCTGTTCCGCGCCGAGTACGCAGGCGGCAACCTCGACGGTGTGCACACCGCAGCGCAACGACTGCACCGGATCACCGAGTCCAACGACGTGGACATGCACCCGGCGACGATCGAACTGCTGGAGCAGCTCCTCGACCCCCGCCACCGCGCCGCCCGCGCCGCCAGCCAATGACCACCACCGCGGGGACGCTCGGCGTGGCCGGTGGGGTAAGCGTGGCCCTCACCGCACTGATGTGGGTCCTGGCTCGCACACTCGCGCGCACCCCCCGGACGGGATGGATCGGGCACCGGATCACGCCGGGACCCTGCCAGCTACCAGTGTTCCTGCTGCTGCCCGCCGTCCCCGTTTTCCTCCTCCTGGTGCGCGGATTCACCGCCGCGGAAATCCCTGCCCTGCTGCTGCTGGTCTTCGGCATTCCCGCGGCGATCACCGATGCCCGCGAACTACGCCTGCCCAACGAACTCACCTACGGACTCGCGGTGACGGCGACGGCGGCGGTGGGAATCCTCACCGCCTTCGGGGTGCCCGGCAGCGCGGTGCGCGCAGTGCTGTGCGGTGTCGGATACGCCGGGGTGCTGCTGGCGATCGCCCTGTTCACCCCGACCGGGCAGCCACGGTGCGCGGAGGCGGGTACCGCTCCCGCACCACCGGTCACCGCCCTCGGGCTGGGCGACATCAAGCTCGCCGCCGGCCTCGGTGTCGTGCTGGGGTGGACGTCGCTGCCCGCGCTCATCGCGGCCATCGCCGGCACCGCAGCCACCCATTTCCTGTGGATCCTCGGGTGCGCTGTGGCCCGTCGGTCGGGTCGGGGCAGCGGCATGAGCGGCACCGCGTTGGGGCCGTGGATGGTTCTGGGTGCGGTGGTGGCGCTCTACCTGGCGATCCCTCAACACTGAGCGCAGCGCCCGCGGGCACGGCCATTCTGGGCGTTGCCGCGAGTGGGGCAGGGGTGTCGACACCGTCGCTGTGTCCCCCCTTCTCATCCCCAGCGGGTGCGGTCGACAGGTCGCTTACCTGCGGGGGTACCGGGTCCAGGTGCCGTAAAACCAACGGATATGACGGGTGGCTGCTGGGCGCTGCCGTTGGTGTGGCCGTTGGCGGTTTTCGCGGACGTCTGGGACGACGGGGTGCCGGGTCCAGGCGCCGAAAAATCAACGGATATGACCTGTTGCGGCTGGGCCCTGGCACCCAGATTGTCCCGCTCTGCGGACCGCTGTGAAGAAGGACTACGAGAAGACGCTGTCGACCGCGATGCTGACACCGGTGCTGCCAGGAGCGGTGGTGATGGCCGAGCTGGCCGGCGAGGTGCAGGAGGGGGCTGCTCGCGATGGCCGTTGGGACCGGGCTGCAGGTGATGACCGCGATGATGAACGCCGACGCCGACGCCGGCGTCGAGCGGCATGCGGTCTAAGGCAAGCACTCATACGAGGCGTGACCGAGCTGTCCTCCCGCCCGTGCCGCACCGCCGTGCGGCCCGGATCGTGCTGTTCAGTCGCGCCGAGGTGCTGGGCCGGCGTCCTCGGCCAGCACGCCGAGCAGCGCCCGCGTGTGCTGGCTGTAGTCGACGTAGGGCACGCCGCTTCGCTCGACGATCCGGGCGAAGCGGCCTTCGAGCAGGTCGCGGCTGCGCTCGACGGCCTCCTTCCCCGACGGGGTGAGGCTCAGCCGACGCCGGTTGCCGCCCTGCGGGGACGGGGTGACGTCGAGGTAGCCTGCCTCGGCGAGCACCGCGGTCATCCGGCTGACGGAGGGTTCGCTGGTCCCGAGCGCCTCGGCCAGCGCACGCTGGGTCGGGTCCTGCAGTTCACCGACGAGCAGCAGGGTCAGGAAGCGCCGGTACGAGAGCCCAAGGGCGGCGTCGAGGATGCGGTCGGCGGCCCTGTCGAGCTGGGCGGTCAACCGGTGCAGTTCGAACCCGAGATCACCGGTCATGCGGGCCATGCAGGAATGATACGGCGGCGTCGGCGCCGGTCGGTGCGGTCGCCGCCGGACCATCGGCGGTGGTGCGGGCCAAGACGTCGGCGGCCGGCTCCTGCTCCGGATCGTGTGGCTCGCGTACGGCGACGCCCGCGATCAGGGCCGCCAGTAGGTACATGCCGGCCGCGGTCAGGAAGGCCACGCGGTCGCCGTGCACGATCGACGCTGCGAGCTCCGGCGCAGGCGTGTGGGCGGCCGCGACGGTGACCAACGCGGCGACTCCCAGCGCGGCGCCCAGCGCCTGCGCCGTCGTCTGTACGCCCGAGGCGAGGCCGGTCGATTCCTCGGTGGTCTCGGCGAGAGCGGCGTTCTGCGCGGCCGGGAACGCCATGCCCAGCCCGACCGCGAGGACGACCATGGCAGGCAGCATGACGCCGACGTAGTCGCTGGTGGCGGTGATCCGCGACATCAGCACCATTCCCGCGACGCACATCACGAAGGCGGCCACCAGGGTGACCCGCGTCCCCCACCGCTTCATGGTCACGGCGGCGACGGCGAACCCGGGTGCGAACGCCAGGCAGAAGGGCAGGTACGCCAACCCGGTGCGCAGCGGCGAGTAGTGCACCACCGACTGCTGGTACAGCGTCAGCAACACGAACATCCCGGCCATCGCACCGCCGAGCAGCGCCGAGACGACGTTGGCCGCCACCCGCGTGCGGTGTCGTAGGAAACCGAACGGCACGAGCGGCTGCACCGTCCGGCTCTCGACTAGCGCGAAGGCCGCGAGGCACCCCACCGCCACCGCGAACGTGCTGAGGGTCCCGGCGTCGCCCCACCCGTGCGCGGCGACGCGCAACAACCCGGCGACGGCGAGCGTCAGACCGGCAGTGATCAGGATGGCACCGGCGACGTCGACCCGTGCTTTCGCCCACCGACGCCGGTCGTCGGGGCCGATCACGCGCGGGAGCGCCACGATCGCGCACGCCACGAAGGGGATGTTGATGAGGAAGACCCAGCGCCAGCTCGCCCATTCGACTAGCACCCCGGACAGCAGCACACCGACCGTGGCGCCGAGTCCGGCGAGCCCACCCCAGACGCCAAGTGCTTTCGCCCGGTCGGCTCCGGTGAACAGCACGGCGATGAGCGCGAGTGCCGCGGGTGCGGCCATCGCCTCGCCGACTCCTTGGGCGAAGCGGCTGATCACCAGCATCGTCGGGCTGATCGACACGCCGCTCGCGACCGAGGCCAACCCGAACGTCCAGGTGCCGGCGAGGAACATGCGTCGGTAACCGACCCGGTCGCCGATCCGCCCGCCGAGCAGCAGCAGTCCGCCTGCGGCGAGCATGTACCCGTCGACCACCCACGCCAGCCCGCTGGCCGCGAAGTGCAGATCCCGGCGGATCGCGGGGAGCGCGACGTTGACGATCGTGTTGTCGGTGACGATGAGGAACTGCATCAGCGACAGGACGGCGAGGACGCGCCAGCGCAACGGGTTCGCCCCCAGTTGGCCCGCAGGGGTCACCGTGGCCGGGGCCACTTCCGTCGTCGCGGCCGGCCCCGGGGCCGGCGTCGAGTTGTCGACAGCCATGGCCGGCGCTACCAGGTGACCGGCAGGGCGGCCGGCCCGGCGGCAGTGAGCCGGAACGCCCAGACCACGTCGTCGGCCGGCACCCCCAGCCGCAGTGTTGGGAAGCGCCGTGCCAGCGCGACGAAGGCGGTCTCCATCTCCAGCCGGGCGAGCGGCGCACCGAGGCAGAAGTGCGGACCGATCCCGAAGGTGAGGTGCTGACTGGGGTCCCGGCTCGGGTCGAAGCGGTCGGGATCGGCGAACTGGTCGGGGTCCCGGTTCGCGGACGCCCTGATGACGAGGACCGTGGCCCCGCGCGGGATGACCACACCCCCGACCTCGACGTCCTCGGTCGCGTACCGGGGCGAGCCGTACCCGCTGTCGATCGCCCCGCTGTAGCGAAGGGTCTCCTCGACCATGCGGCCCGCCATGCCGACCGGCTCCTCGCGCAGCGCGCCGAGGTGCTGCGGATGGGCGAGCAAGGTCTGGATGCTCTTGCCGATCTGGTGAGCGGTGTTCTCGTACCCGCCGATGAGCAGGGTCATCGTGGTGGCGAGCAGCTCCTGATCGGACAGCGCGTCGCCGTCGTCGTCGTCGTGGACGGCGATCAACCAGCTGAGCAGATCGTCGTCCTGCTCCTCGCGCTTCGCCTGGATCAGGTCGGTGACGTGCCCGACCATGCCCTCGTACGAACTTATCCGGTCCTCGCCGCTGGTGTCGGCGTCGGTCGACAGGGCGATGCGGGCGAAGTCGCGAACCTGGCGGTGGCGGTCGGGTTCGATGCCCAGCACCGTGCAGACCACGGCGATCGGAAGCGGGAAGGCGAGCTGCTCCATCATGTCGGCAGGTGGTCCGGCCTGCTCGATCGCGTCCAGCAGGCCGTCGACGATCTGCGCGACTCTCGGGCGCATCGCCTCGACCCGCCGGGCGGTGAACGCGCGCGAGACGAGTCGGCGCCAGCGCGTGTGCACCGGCGGATCGGCGAAGGGGCTGCTCGGCTGCCGGACGCCGTCGATCATCCGCGCGGTGTCCGGCCGCGCGAGATTGCGGCTGAACCGCTGATCGGACAGGACCGCGCGCACGTCCTCGTAGCGGGTGACCAGGTAGACCGGGTCGCCGCTGCTGGCCATCCGCACCCTCGCTATCGGTTGCTCGCGGCGCAGGACCTCGAACTCCGAGGGCAACAGGAATGGGTCGTCGACGGCGAACGGGTAGCGCCAGTGTTCGACCGCCGGGCAGGCGACAGGCAGGCTAGACACGACGTGGGCTCCGATCTGCTGGGGGAAGGGGGGTCAGTGGGCCGAGCTGAACTGACCGTGGAAGCCGAAGGGCACCACGTGCGGCACCTCGGCCCGGGCGAGTTCGGTGAACGTGCCGGCGTCGAGAATGACGAGCATGGAGTGCCCCGCCTCGGCATCCAGCACGACCGACAGCAGCACGCCGCGGTCCTCGTCTTCGGTCCCCGGCTCCGCGACGAACACCGGCTCACCGGGGTAGCACCCCGGCTGGGACCAGTACGCCGTGTCACCCGACTCGACGTCAACGCGTACCAGCTGGTTGAGGAAGTCGTCGTCCGCCTCGTCGCGCGACCCGACGCCGAAGGCGTAGCGGTAGGCCAGACCGTTTCGCCGGTAGTCGATGCGCGGGAGCTCGAGCGAGGCCGTGGACAGCGGACGCTGCTCCACCGACCCGCCGGCGAGATCGATCCGGAAGCGGGTCGGGATGCCGCGGGGCACCCGCTGCTCGCCGCGCAGCCGGTCCAGGTACAGGGCGTCGATGATCTTCGCGTCGGAGAAGGCGCACAGGTCGACGAGCAGCGCACCGTCCTCCTCGCGCGCGTTGATGTGGTGGAAGGCGAAGCAGGGTTCGGTCCGGTAGCTGCCGACTAGCTCGCCGTCGCTGAGGCGGAGCACGTGGAAGACGGTGCCGAGCTCCGGCGTCCACCGGTAGTTCTCGATGAACGGGCGGCCCTTGATCAGGAACGACAGCGGGTTGACCACGAGCGGGTACATGGCGAGAACGACGTAGTTGGTGGTGATGCCGAAGCTGTGCATGTACCCGGGCCGCTCCGTCGCGACCTTGCCGACGAGTCGACGGGCGCCGTGGGATCCGGACTGGCGATACACACAGAACTCGCTGGATCGCGAGAACTTCAGCACGAAGTTGACGAGGTCGCCGCTGGACCGGTCGAGATGCGGATGGGCCGTGGTCAGCGCACCGTCGAGCGCGTCGTCGTACCCCTCGACGCCGACGGTGCGCAGCGTGTCGCGGTCGAACCAGACACGCACCGGGACCTCACCCAGGGCGAAGGGCTCACCGTCGAGTTCGGCGACGTTGACGGCGTTGTTCGGCGTGCCGTGCCGGTGGAAGCGACTGAAGAACCGGCCGAACAGCCCGGCGCAGGGATCGGTGGCGAACTCCGAGTAGCCGATCCGGCCGCGATCGCGCAGCGACCGCAGGCTCGGCGTGTCGAGGAAGGCGTTGGCGTACCCGACACGGCCTTCGGCGAAGGAGAACCGGTGCAACATGGCCTGCCCGTCGAACCAGTGCCGGAACGGACGGCGGCCGCCGTCGAAGTCCGCCGGGCCGTTGCGCACCAGCGTCCCGGTGAGCCAGGGCGGGAGCTCACCGGTGACCGGCAGGTCATCGACGATCGTCTCGTTGCGCAGCGTGGTGAAACCTAGGCGGTAACCGGATCCGACGTGCGTTGCTGTCATGACAACTCCTGGGAGAGGCGGGAGGATCCGCTCTGGGGCGGAACGGACAGGGCGGCCGCGGAGACCGTTTCCGGGGCGTCCGCCGGCTCGATGTAGCGCGGGCGCACGGTGTTCATCACGCGCCGCCACAGCGCGACCGCGGCCGCCGGGTCCGGCACTGTGGCGAGCACCGCGGCGATCAGGCTGTTGTCGAAGCCGATGACGCGTCGGCCCGAGCGGGCGACCTCGACGGGCATGGCGGCCTGCACACCGGGCAGCGCCATGAGGTCCGCGACGCCGTCGACCGCCTCGAGCGTCGCGCCGATGCGGTGCCGCGGTCCAAGGAACACCGCGTGGCCGGTGAAGTCGGCGCGCTGGGCGACAGGCAGGCCCAGGGCCAGTCGTGCCGCCTGCTCGACGACGTCGACGCTGCCCACCATCGGGAACAGGTACGGCAGCGCTCCTCCGACACGCGCGTTGACCTCGATGACGCGCGGCCCGTCGGCGGTGAGCATCACCTCGGTGTGCGCGACCCCATGCGTGAAATCGAGGGCGCTCAACGCGACCGACGCGGTGTCGCGCACCTCGTCCTGGTCGGCGTCGGCCAGGCAGCTCGGCAGCATCGTGCCCGTCTCGAGCGCGGGCGGCGCGAGCGGGAACCGGTCGGTGACGGCCAGGTGGTGGTAGGTACCGTTTTCGGCGAGGGTTTCGACGCTCACATACGGCGCGAACCCCCTGACCGGGTGCCGGGGCACGCCGACCAGCAGGCTCTCCAGGACGTACGTCGAGTCGGCCGCGACCGCGCCCCGCGCCCCGGCCCGTTGGCTGAAGGCCTCCCCCAGCGCCTCGCGCACCCGCTGCGGGGTCGGGCACGGGTAGGTCAGCGCCCCGCCGCTCGCCCGGGTCGGCTTGAGCACGGCCGGCAGGTCCACCACCTCGAGCGCGCGCTCGACCTCCACCGGATCGGCGCTGGTCACGCGGGCGAACGTGGGCACCGGGACCCCAGCCGCACGCAGCGCGCGCCGCTGCTCGATCTTGTCGCACAGGGCGGGCATGGCCGCCGGGGGCAGGCCCGGCAGGTCGATCTGCGCGGCAATCTGCGCGGTGGGGGTGATCACGTCCTCGCTGACGGTGACGACCCCGTCGACGCGACCATGCGAGGCGTAGCGGACGGCCGACGCGACGAGGCCCCGCTGGCCCTCGGACACAAGGACACCGTCCCGGCGCGCGATGTCCGGACCATCGGGACGCCGCGACAGTGTCTCCCGCGTGGTCGCCACCACGACGTCGGCCCAGCCGTCGAGCGAGCCGCACAGATGTGCCACCGGGATGCCTCGTACCCCGACGACGAGCATGACCGTCGGTCTCATCGGTGGGCTCCACCGCGACCGGCGGTCACTGAACCGGTCGGCGACCATTCGTCCTCGGGCGGGTACAGACGACGCCCGCTGTCGAGCGACACGACGTGGATCGCCTCCATCGGGCAGCATTCGGCCGCGTCGGCGATGTCGTCGTCGGCGGCGACGACCGCCCGCTTCGCGTGCGACCGGTGGTCAACACCGATCTCGAAGTGGTTGGGGGCGCATCCCACGCACAGCCCGGATCCGGTGCACGCGGCGGCGTCGACCTCGACGTGCCACTGTCCCTCGTGGTGCGCGCTCGTCATGTCAGCGGACTTCCGTGGTCGCCGGGCTCACGGGTGAGCCCGGCGCGGTCCCGGCGGCCTGCCGGACGGGGTCCCCGTCACGGGCGGGCACCGGGGAACCGTCCTCGACCAGTTCTGCCGTTGCCGGCCCGGCGGTGTCCGTGTCGTGGCCGAGCCGGGCGGGCCACCACATCCAGCGGCCGATGTCCAGGCTGAGCGCGGGGACCAGGATCGAGCGCACGACCAGCGTGTCGAGCAGGATCCCGAGGGCGACGCTGATCCCAACCTCGATCATGATCACGATTGGGAGCAGCGCGAGGACACCGAAGGTGGCGGCCAGCACAACCCCGGCGGAGGTGATGACGGTGCCGGTGAGGGCCAGGCTGCGACGGGTGCCCTCGGCCAGGCCGTGGCGCTGGGCTTCCTCGCGCGCCCGGCTCATCAGGAAGATGTTGTAGTCGACGCCGAGAGCGACGAGGAAGATGAACGCGTACAGCGGCACCCCCTGGTCGGTGCCGGCGAAGCCCAGGACGTAGCGGAAGATCAGGGCACTCAGTCCGAAGGAGGCCGCGAAGGAGGCCACGACGGTCGCGGTGAGCAGGACGGGGGCGAGCAGGGACCGCAGCAGCAGGCCGAGGACGGCAAGCACGACCAGCAGCACGAGCGGGAAGACGATGGTCCGGTCGTGCGCGGCTCCGCGGTCGGTGTCGAGCGCGATCGCGGTCGGGCCGCCCACGAGGGCGTCGGCCCCGGGCACGGCGGCCACCCGGCTGCGCAGCCGGTCGATGGTCGCCGTTGCGGCGTGACTGTCCGGTGCCGAGGTCAGGACGACCGACAGCTCGCTCCACTGTGCGGACTCGTTGCTCGTCGTCACGGCGGCGACGCCCGCGGTCGCGGCGGCGGCCGACCGGGTGTCGGCGGCGGTGGTGGGATGGACCAGGACGAGGGTCGGTGAGCTGGACCCGGATGGGAAGTGCGCGTCGATCATCTGCTGGCCGCTGATGGAGTCGACGGTGGTGGTGAAGCTCTTGTCGGCGGGCAGACCCAGCTGCAGGGTGGTCAGCCCGATCGCGGCCAGGCCGAGCAGCGCGGCGGTGCCGAGCCAGGCTCGGCGCGGTCGGCGGCTCAGGGCGGCGCCGAGCCGGTGCCATGCTCGGCCGCCCGTCTCGGGCGAGCCGAGGGCGGGGACGGCCGGCCAGAACACGCGACGCCCGGCGAGCAGCAGCAACGCGGGCAGCGTGGTCAGGCTGACGAGCAGCGCAGCGAGGACGCCGGCCGCGAGCACCGGGCCCAGGCCGCGGTCGGAGTTGACCGAGGCGAACAGCAGGCAGCACAGGCTGAGCACGACGGTCGCGGCGGAGGCGATGATGGGTGGCACGGCGCTGCGCAGCGCCTGCGCCATGGCGTGACGGTGATCGTCGTGGCGGCGCAGCTGTTCGCGGTAGCGCGACACCAGCAGCAGCGCGTAGTCGGTCCCGACGCCGAACACGAGGACGTAGAGGATGCCCGAGGACAGGGCGGTGACCGTGAGGCCGCCCCAGCGGGCGAGCGCGTACGTCGCCGACATCGCGACGACGACGGCCAGCCCGCCGGACACGAGGGGCAGCAACCACAGGATGGGGCTGCGGTAGATGCCCAGCAGCAGCAGGGCCACGACCGCGGCGGCCGCGAGCAACAGTGTCAGATCCACGCCCGCGAACTGATTGGTCGCATCGACCTTCGCCGCGCCGGGTCCGGTGACGGCCACCGCGAGATCGCCGGTGGAGGCCGTCAGGTCGCGGATGCGGCTGACCTTGTCGGGCAGCGCGTCGGCCGCACTGGTCAACGGGACGCGGAACAGTGCCGCGGCGTGGTCGGTTGACCCGACGAGGGGGCCGAGGGGAGCGGCGAGGTCGACGCCGTTGGCGACAGCGGTCCGGGCGGCGGCGACCCGGGCGAGGTCCGGCCCACTCAGGCCGCCCGTCCGGGCGTAGACGACGACGGCGTCGGCGGTGTTGCCGCCGGGCAGCTCGGCCAGGATCTGCTGCACCTGGGTTGACTGCGCCCCGCGTGGTAGGTAGTTGATCGCGTCGTTGTTCTGGACGGACTTGAGCTTGCCGGTCACCGGTGCCAGCAGGACCAGGGCGATCACTGAGAACGCGAGCACGATCCACGTGGCCCGTCGTCCGGTCAGCACTTTGGCGATCACAGTTGTTTCCCTTCTCACGCGTCGACGGCGGGGGCCGCGCCGACGGTTCCGCTGGTGGGGGCCGGTGTCTCGATGGTGCGGCGTCGATGGGTGCCGAGGTCGGGCGTCGATGCGAAGTGACGGTCGAAACCGTGCGCGAGCCAGATCAGGCCGAAGGTCAGCGCGACGATCGTGACGGCGACCAGGGTCGCCCCGAGGGGGTCGGTCACCGCGAAGGTGGGAATGCGACGCTTGGGTACCGCGACGGCGCCGATGAAGGCACCAATCAGCCCGAACCAGCTGCCGCGCATTGCCCCGCGATGGCGGGCCACGTTGCCCCGTCTGATCGCGACGATGGCGAGCGCCATGCTGATCAGCGTCACGATCGACAGCACGTGCAAGAGGCTCAGCTGGCCGTTGCGGATCTCTCGGATGGCGAACGAGCTCGTGGCCACGTACGTCATGGCCGCGACCCACACCCACCCGAGCAGGACGTGCACCCGGTCGCCCTTGGTGCGGCGCAGCAGCTGGTATCCGCCGAGGAATAAACTTGTCGACGCCGCCGCCGCGTGCGTCGCCACGAGCGGGGTCCACGCGCTCACTGCGCCACCTCGCTCGCTGGGAAGCAGGCCTGCAGCAGTTGCCGTGTCTGCCGCAGGTACACGGCGTACGGCACCCGACTGCGCGCGGCGAGATCGACCAACCTCAACTCGAGAACGCCGCGGCACTGCTCCACCACGTCCTTGCCGGCCGGCGTGAGACCGAGTTGGCGGCGATTGCCACCGCTCAGGCCCGTCGTGCTGGCGTCGAGCAGTCCCGCGTGTCGCAGCACCTTCGTCATGCGGCTGATTGACGGCTCGCTCACCCCCATCGCCTCGGCCAGCGCTCGTTGCGTCGGCGCGGTGAGCTGGCCGACGAGCAACAGGGTCACAAAGTGTCGGTAGGACAGTCCGTACTCGTCGGCGAGCAGCCGGTCCGCGGCGAGGTCGATCCGCGCGGTCAGGCGGTTCAGATCACGGCTTAGTTCGGTGCCCACTTCCATAGAGTTGCCCTTCTAAGTTAGTTATGCAAGGTATGACCCAAAGAATTCACCCAGCGGCTAGCAAACGCACGCGATAGGTGCGTAGCCAGTGGTCCACCTGGAGCAGGTAGGCCATCGCCATGCGCTGCTGCCAGGCTGGCTTGGCGGTCGTGCCGTCGGTGATCGCGATGACCCGCTCGGGGTCGATGAGGGCGCCGACGCGCGAGCCGTCGTAGAGCAGCGCGCGCGTCGATTCGCGCAGTGCGCGGTCGTAGTCGGGGGCTGCCGGCGCCGGAAAGATGCTCTTGCGCCGTTGGAGCAGGTGCGGCGGCAGCAGGTCGGTGGCCGCTCGGCGCAGTAGGCCCTTCGGCGTGTCGTCCAGGCACTTGAGCCGCCACGGCACGTTCCAGACGTACTCGACGAGACGGTGGTCGCAGAACGGGACGCGCACCTCGAGGCCCACGGCCATGCTCATCCGGTCCTTGCGATCGAGCAGGACCGGCAGGAAGCGGGTGAGCGCGAGGTACGAGACCTCGCGCTGGCGCCGCTGCGCCCCGGTCTCGGACGCCAGGCGTGGCGCGGTGGCCAGCGCGCCGGCGTACCGGTCGGCGAGGTACTCCGCCGGGCGGACCGAACGTTGCAACGACGGCGACAGGACCTCGCCAAGTCCGGCACCGGGCGGGGCCCAGGGAAAGGTGTCGCGGCCCACCGCCCGCTCGTCGTGGAACCACTGGTACCCGCCGAAAAGTTCGTCGGCCGACTCACCGGACAGGGCGACGGTGGACCGGCCCTTGATCGCGGCGAACAGCAGGTTCAGCGAGGCATCAAGGTCGCCGAGGCTCGGCAGGTCGCGGGCCCGGGTGGCGGCTCGTTGCGCGGCGATGAGATCGGGCGAGTCGAGGACGACCTCGGTGTGGTTGGTCCCGAGGTGGGCGACGAGCTCGCGGACGTACGGCGCGTCAAGGTCGGGCCGCACATCGGTGGCCACGAAGTCGCGCTCGCTGCCGTCGAAGTCGACCGAGAACGTCCGCACCGGCTGCGCACCCGAGTGCTCGGCCGCGAGGGCCGTGATGACGCTCGAGTCCAGACCGCCCGAGACGAGGGTGCAGACCGGCACGTCGGCGACGAGCTGGCGGCGCACCGCGTCGGCCAGCAGCTCGCGCACGGTGTCCACGGTCTGCTGCTCGTCGTCCTCGTGCGGGCGCGCCTGCAGCCGCCAATAGATCGACTCGTCGATCCGGTGCGGCTCGACCGTGACGATGCCCCCCGGCTTGACCTCGTGGATGCCGTGCAGCGGGCTCGCCCCCGGCTCGTGCGTGCCGAACATCGCGAAGAGCAACGCGAGGCCCTCTTCGTCGATCGCCGCCTCGACCAGCGGGTTGGCGAACAGCGCCTTCGGCTCGGAGCCGAACACCACCCCGTTCGCCGTCGGCGCGTAGTAGAGCGGCTTGACACCGAGCGGGTCGCGCGCCAGTACCAGGCGGCGTACGGAGCCGTCCCAGATCCCGAAGGCGAAGATCCCGTTGAGCCGCTCGACGCACCTGCTCCCCCATTCGAGGTAGGAGTGCAGCAGCACCTCGGTGTCCGACGACGTGGTGAAGCGATGGCCGCGACCGCGCAACTCGGTCCGCAGCTCCACGAAGTTGTAGATCTCGCCGTTAAAGGTCAGCACGACCTCGTCCGACGCTCCCGGACGCGAGCCGGTCATCGGCTGCGCACCGCCGGCAGGGTCGATCACCGCCAGCCGGCGATGCCCGAGCGCGGCGTGCCGCGAGATCCATGTCCCATCGTCGTCAGGACCACGGCAGGCCATGGTCGCGGTCATCGCCTCGACGGTTGCCCGTTCCCGGCACAGGTCCCGCTCCCAGTCCACCCATCCTGCGATACCGCACACGGTGGCCTCCTTCGTCGCACGTGGTCAGGCCGGTACGGCGCCCTTCGGGACGGCTGCCGCCTGACGCGGTTCACCACCGGCCAGGAACGCCTCGAACTTCTCGTGGAACTCCTTGGGCGCGACCATCTTCAACCCGTTCGCCCCGACGAGGGCGTGGGTGGAGTTGGCCTCGGCGAGCAGCTGGCCGCCGAGCTTCCGGAAGATCTGGTAGTGGACGTCCAGGCGTGCCGTCGGCGTGGTCGCCCAGCAGCGGATCCGCAGATCGTCCAGGTAATTCGCTGGCCGGTGGTAACGGATCTTGAACTCGGCGGTCATGAGCGTGTACTTGACGTAGTCGATGCCGAGCGCCAGACCCAGCGTCTCGCGGCCGAGGTCGCACCACGGGATGTAGCTCCCGTAGTAGGCGTGGCCCTGCAGATCGCATTCGCCCCAGCGCACCCGGGTGAACGTCTCGACCCATCTCGGCATCGGACTCTCCTGTCTGTCGATCTTGTCTCGAATTAGCCCCGGCGGGCGGTGCCGCCGTCGTGGCCAGGCGGTCTTGACTTCATCAGCCGGCCACGGGGCGCGGCTACCCCTAGGCCGCACGTATGCCCCCTAAGCCGGTGACCCGATCAGGGTTCGGCCACCCCGTTGCGCACGACCCGGGCGACGCTGGCTAGTCCGAACTCGCGCATGGCCCAGCGCGGCGTCGCCGACACGCGGGCGGTGCCGCCGGCTCGGACCGACGCCATCAGGACGAGCACCACCGCCGCGATCTCGTCGGCGCTCGCGCCGCCCTCGACGCGCACCGTGCGCGCCGCGTCCCCGTGACTCACTGCGGCGGGTTTCCGTGCTTGCGGTGCGGCAGGGAGGTGCTCTTGCTGCGCAACATCGCGAGGCCGTCGATGAGGACGGCGCGGGTGTCGGCCGGATCGATCACGTCGTCGACGAGACCCCGCTCGGCGGCGTAGTAGGGGTGCATGAGTTCATTGCGGTAGTCCTTCACCCGCTGCGCGCGCGTCTCCTCGGGATGGGGCGAGGCATTGATCTCGTGCCGGAACACGATGCTGGCGGCGCCCTCGGCGCCCATCACGGCGATCTCGTTGATCGGCCACGCGTAGGCCAGGTCGGCACCGATCGACCGCGAGTCCATGACGATGTAGGCGCCGCCGTAAGCCTTGCGCAAAATCATTTGGATCCGCGGGACGGTCGCGTTGCAGTACGCGTACAGCAGCTTCGCGCCGTGCCTGATGATGCCCCGGTGCTCCTGGTCGCTGCCGGGCATGAAACCCGGCACGTCCACCAGCGTCACCAGCGGGATGTTGAAGGAGTCGCACATCTGCACGAAGCGCGCGCCCTTCTCCGAGCTGTGGATGTCGAGCGTGCCGGCCCGGCACAGCGGCTGGTTGGCGACCAGGCCCACCACGTGCCCGTCGAGGCGGGTGAGGGCACAGATCAGGCTCGTCGCCCAGCTCTCGTGCACCTCCAGAAACTCGCCGTCGTCGACGATCTCGGCGATGACGTCGCGCATGTCGTAGACCTGCCGGGTGTCCGACGGGACGAGCGTGCGCAGCGAGTTGGTACGCCGGTCCGGCCGGTCGACCGGCGTGATGGTGGGTGCGAGGGTCAGGTTGTTCGAGGGCAGCAGGGACAGCAGGTAGCGCACGTCGGCGAAGCAGCCGTCCTCGTCCTCGGCCACGAACGTCGCCACCCCCGACGCCCCGGCGTGCACGTCGACCCCACCGAGGCCCTCGTGCGAGATGCGCTCGCCCGTCACCGCGTAGATGACGTCCGGCCCGGTGACGTACATCTGCGCGATGCCCCGGACCATGAACACGAAGTCGGTGAGCGCCGGTGAGTAGCTCGCGCCGCCGGCACAGGGCCCGAGCATGACGCTGATCTGGGGAATGACCCCGGAGGAGCGGACATTGCGCTCGAAGATCTCGCCGTACCCGGCGAGCGCGCACACGCCCTCCTGGATGCGCGCGCCCGCGCCGTCGCTCAGGCTGATGATCGGCGCCCCGGTCCGTTCGGCCATGTCCATGACCTTGTGGATCTTCTTCGCGTGCGACTCGCCGAGCGAGCCGCCGAAGATCCGGAAGTCGTGGGCGTACACGAACACGGTGCGCCCGTCGACCAGCCCCCATCCGGTCACCACGCCGTCGGTGTGCGGCCGGTCGGTGTCGAGGCCGAAACCGCTGGCACGGTGACGCCGCAGCTGATCGATCTCGCGAAACGTCCCGGGGTCGAAGAGCAGGTTCAGCCGTTCGCGGACGGTGAGCTTGCCCTTGCGGTGTTGCTGTTCGGTCTTTACGGGTGAGCCGCTCTCGGCGCGCCGCTTGATCGCGCGTAGCTCCGCGACGTTCGCGCTCGTGCCGGCGTTTACCGTGGGTTCGGCGTCGCCGACGATGAGCACGTTTCCGTCGTCAAGGTCGCTGCGCAAAGAGGATTCGACCAGCACTATGTCGCTCCTAGTCGGGGATCAACGAGGACGGTGGGTCAACGGCTCATTAAAGGCACGGTCACCTTTCGCTGACCAGCGACGTGGACCCCTAAGGAGCCTCCAGGACCCCTAGCTGGGGGACGGTGGCGCCTGTCGACGCCGTCGTCCACGTCGGCGCTGTCGGCCGGGGGGGTCGTCGCGTCGATCTCTGCCTTAGGGGCGTGATCGGCCGCGGCGATGTTGGCGCGGCCGTTCACGCCGAGCTTGCGGTAGATCCGCGTCAGGTGTTGCTCGACGGTGCTGATCGTGATCCACAGCCGTCGGCTGATCTCGCGGTTGCTCAGCCCATGCGCCGCCAGTTCGGCGACACGGTGCTCGGCCTCGCTGAGCTCCGCGGCCCGACCGTCGCCCGCGACACCGGCCTCGGGCCCGGCCAGCGACTCGGCAACGGCGAGAAGAGCCGCACCCGACGCGTCGACCTGCGCCTCGGCCGCGCGCTTGGCGCCGGCGGTCTGCTCGGCCGTGCGCTGACAGGTGAGCCACCCCCGCCGCAGCTCGGTCGGAGTCAACGCCAGCTCACCGCGCGCGCCCGAGGCGAGCAGGTGCACCACGAGATCCTTCAGGTGTTCCTCTCGCTGGCCGGGATCGCCGGTTGCCAGCGCGCGCAGTAGCAGAACGTAGGTGTGGCTCTTGTCCTGCACGCCGGACTCGCGCTCGGCCCCGGCGTGTGGAACGTAGGCGGCGTCGTAGAGCAACTGGCTGAACCGGTCGATAGCGGGCCGGCTGCCGTCGGCGACCTCTTCGACGGCTGCCGACCTGTGGTCGGCGAGACTCAATAGCAGGTCGCCCACCGACAGCGCGCTGAGCGGTACTGTCACCGCGGTCCCGAGTACCACCGCCGCCACCGAGGGATGCCGGAAGGCGTATCCGACGACCAGGCCGGCGCGGTCGAGAACTCGTAGCTGACGCCCCACGTTCGGCTCTGGCATGTTCAGCAGGCGACTCAGCGATGCGAGCGTGGCGTCGGGACCCAGCAACGCGATCCCGCGGGCGACGTCGGAAGCCTCGGGACCGGACCGGCGCAGGCAGCTCACCACCGCTTCCTGGAAGATCGGGCCCATCACGGCGGGTGACTCGGCGCCACCGCCGCCGAGGACCTCCTCGTCCCACTCGTCGTCCTCGATCAGTGCCCGCACCAGCATCGGGCTCCCACCGGTGCGGCGATGGACCAGGGCAGCGCGGTGGGCGTGGTCGAGCGACGTCGGCGACGGCGCAAGCATGGTCTCGATGGCCTGCGGCGACATCGGCGCCAGGAACAGGCGTTCGTGGGGTAGCCGCACCGCCTCGGACAGGAACGTCGGCTGCGCGAGCCCCGACCAGTGCTGGCCGGCCAGGACGATGAGCAGGCGGTGTGACGCCAGGCACCGCTGGATCGCGAGGATGAGGGTCAGCGACGCCTCGTCGGTGAGCTGGGCGTCGTCGATCGCGATCACCACCGGCTGCTGCCGGACCAAGTCCCGCAGCGAGGTGCACAGCTCGTGCAGCGGACGCGAACTTGCCAGGTCGCTCAGCCGGGCCACCGGCGGGACCGGCGACTGCAGATCCTGCGCCTGCGCATCGATCCGTGCCGCGATCTGGTGCGGGATGTCGGGGTGGTTGAACAGCTGCTCGGCGACCCCGAACGGAAGATCCCACTCGTCACCCGACGCTGTAGCCGCAAGCGCGAGAACGCCGAGGCTGGTCGCGTACTCGACGAAGTTGCGCAGCGCGGCCGTCTTGCCGGAGCCTACGCCGCCGGTCAGCAACACCAGCTGCCCCTGGCGGAAGTCATCGCGTGTCAGCCATTCGCGCAGGCGCGCCAGAACGGCGTGCGGTCCTAGAGCGACCATGAGGTCTCATTCCGTAAGGACAACGAAGGAAGCAGGCAAAGTTCTAAGTGCGAAACAGTAGTGCCATTTCTGCGGCGTGCACAACGGGATCTTCTGACGTTCCCGTGGACTTCGGGCTGCGTTAACCGTAGGCCCGTTTCGTTAGGGCGCGGATGTGGGTGTTGGTGGCCTCAGACCGGGCGTTGGTCACGTTGTGGTCGAGGGTGATCCCGATCAACGGGCGAACCGTTTCGGTTGTGCGGCAAAGCTTTTCGAACCCCGCGAGGCCGCAGCTAGGAGCCCAGAGGAACCCCCGCCCAGCAGGAGTGTGTCCCTGGGTTCCTTTGCGGCGGAAGACTTCCCGGGTTGTTTCTTTGAGCAAGGAGCTTCAGGGGAAATGGTGGTTGCCGAAAAGGAATGCGGAACTCGCGGCGCTGATTGAATACACAACCAAAGGGGCGTGAAGCGGGCGAATAGGGGGTCGTTACGGGCGGCTAGGGGTATCCGGGGTTTGACAGCGTCGGCGATCGTGATGCCGTGCCAACGAATCCCAGCAGCCTTTGCGGGCAAGCCGCGCCAGGCGAGCCGAACCGGTCGGCGCCGCATCCGGTCCGCGACACGGACGGCGCGCCGCCGACCGGTCACTCATCGTGGCGGTTGCCCGACACCCGCATCGTCAGTGGCGGTGTCGATCTTGTCGATCTCGAGCGGCTCTCCCTCGCCGTCCGCCGCGGCGGTGAGCCGTTCGTCTCGCGCGTCCTGACGCGCGACGAGCGGGACCTGGTGGACGTCGCCGAGGCGACCGACACCGACGGCACCGCCTTCGGCGCCCTCTTTGCCGCCAAGGAGAGCGTGATCAAAGTCGTGCGAGGCCTCCCGGCGGGCGCCGGGTTCCACGACATCGTCCTGCCGCACCTCCCGCGCGCCGGCGCCGCACCGGTGGCCGTCCGGCTGCGTGGTCCACTGCAGCGCTGGGCGCGCGACCGGCGTATCCGCATGTGGTCCGGGTGCCGGCCGATCAGCCCGCAGGTGTCGCTCGCCTGGGCGCTGGCGACGCCCGACGACGTCGACCCGCCGGGCACCGGGGTCGCGGCGACGGGGGCGCGGTCGTGAGGGCGGCGTCGGGCAGCGCTCGTCTCGCCCAGCTCGGCGACGCCGCCGGCGCGATCGCGTTCGTCTTCCCCGGCCAGGGCAGCCAGCACCCCGGGATGGTGCGCACGCTGCACCGCTGCTCGCCGTCGACCCGGACACTGGTCGACCGCGCCGAGCGCGCCACGGGCGTAGCGCTCACGGAGCTGATGACCTCGGGCGACGCCGACGCGCTGGCCGACCCGCGGATCGCCCAGCTCGCGGTCTTCGTCACGAGTACCGCCCTGCTGGAGGAGTTGCGGCTGCGCGGATGGCGCCCGGCCGTCGTCGCCGGCCACAGCCTGGGCGAATACTCTGCCCTCGCCGCCGCGGGCGTCGTCGACTGGGACGACGCGCTGCGACTCGTCGACGCGCGGGGCACCGCGATGGCGGCGGCGGCCGCGACTCGACCCGGGGCGATGGCCGCCGTAGCCGGTCTCGACATCACCCGGCTCGAGGGCCTGTGCCGCCTCGCCTCGCACTACGGGGAGCACGTGTCGATCGCCAACATCAACTCCGGCAGCCAGCTGGTGATCTCCGGCTCCGAGATCGCGGTTACCCGGGTGATCGACGCGGCCCGAGTGGCCGGCGCCCTGCGCGCCTGCCGCCTGCCCGTCGGCGGCGCGTACCACTCGCCGCTCATGCAGCCGGCCGCCGACCTCCTGCGCGGGGTGTTGCGCGAGATCGACATGCGCCGCCCGATGATCCCTTTCGTCTCGAGCGCGACCGGCGATCTGGTCGACGACCCGGAGGAGCACCGGAAGGTGCTCATGGAGCAGGTGCTGCTTCCCGTCGAGTGGAAGCGCACGGTCGAGCGGCTGGTCGCTCTGGGAGTGGAGCACGTCGCCGAGGTCGGCCCGGGCCACGTGCTCACCGGTCTGTGCCGGGACAACGCCCGTGCCGTCAACCGGGTGCACGCCGAGGACCTGCTCACCCTGCCCACGCTCGTCCCGACCCTGACGGCGGTGGGCGACCGTGTCTGACACCGAGATGAAGGGCCGCACGGCCCTGGTGACCGGCGGCACCCGCGGTCTGGGACTCGCCGTCAGCCGCGAGCTCGCCGCGCGGGGTGCCACCGTGCTCATGAACTACCGCAGCGACGAGGACACCGCGACGCGCGCGCTCAAGGAGGTGCGCGACATCCAGCCCGACGCCGAGCTGCTGCAGGGCGACGTCTCGCAGGCCGACGACGTCAACCGGATGTTCGCGACGATCCGCCGCGAGCACGACCAGCTGGACATGCTCGTCAGCAACGCCGGCGTCACCGACGACGGCTACGCCCTGATGATGAGCGACCGCAAGTGGCGCCACGTGCTCGACACCGACCTCGACGGCGCGTTCTTCACGTGCCGCGCCGCGGGGCGTCTGATGATGGCCCGGCGTTCCGGGTCGGTGGTCGCCATCGGCTCCACGAGCGGCTCGGCCGCTCCGGCCGGCCAGGCGAACTACGCCGCTGCGAAGGCCGGGCTGATCGCGCTCGTGCGGGTGCTCGCCAAGGAACTCGGCCAGTACGGGACCCGCGTCAACGCGGTCGTCCCCGGCTTCGTCGAGACGGAGATGACGCACGCGATGCCCCCCGACCAGCTGGAGCAGCGCATCCAGCTCGCGCCGATGCGCCGCATCGGACGCCCCGAGGAGGTGGCGAGTGCGGTCGGGTTCCTGCTCTCCGACAGCGCTTCCTACGTAACCGGCACGTCCATCGTCGTCGACGGTGGATTGACCTGTTGACCCATCGAAGAGGAGTGACAACACCATGACCATGACGCTCGACGAGGTCCGCGACCGGGCCGCCACACGCCAGGAGCTGTGCCTCACCGTCAAGAAGCTGCTCGTCAACCGGCTCGACCTCGAGTGCGATCCCGGGATGATCGGCGACGACCAGCCGCTGTTCGGCCGGGGTCTCGAACTCGACTCCATCGACACCCTGGAGCTCGCGGTCGCCGTGCAGGAGGAGCTCGGCGTCACGATCACCGACGACGACACCGAGTGCCTGCTGTCGCTCAACCGGCTCGTCGACCACATCGAGACAGCCGCTCGACCGTGATGACCACTCTCATCGCAGACACCAGCCCGGACGACGCTCCCGCCGCCGATCCCTGGCGGCCCCGCAACGCCGTACGCACCGCGGACGAGGTCATGCGGATGCTGCCGCACCGCTACCCGTTTCTGCTGCTCGACCGCGTCGTGGCTCTGGAACCCGGCGTCAGCGCGACGGCGCTCAAGAACATCTCCTCGTCCGACGGCGTCCTGGCCGGCCACTTCCCCGGACGCATGCTGTACCCCGGCGTCCTGCTGATCGAATGCATCGCGCAGCTGGCCGCAGTCGTCTATGGCGCGGAGGCCGAGCAGGCCGAGCAGGCCGAGCAGGCCGAGCAGGCCGACGGCGCCGGGACCGTCGCCGACCGGGTCGGCTACCTGGCCGAAGTGCGCAACGCCAAATTTCTCCGGCCCGCGTTCCCGGGAGACCAACTGGTCGTCCGGGTCACCAGCGGCGCGCGCGTCGGCAATCTCATCTCGGTGACCGGGCAGGTGTCCATCGACGGCGAGATCGCCGTCACCGCCCGGCTCGCGGTGAGCCGACGACCGCCCATCTCCCTTGACTAGAGAGGAATGTCCATGACCGCCACTATCCCCGCCGTCGACGACGGCTATCACATCATCCGCAATGAGTGCGCCCTGGTGGATCACAACACCACGACGATCGTGCGTGTCTCCGGCCCTGGCAGCACCGCCTTGCTGAGTCGCGCCTGCTCCCGCAGCGTGGACTTCCTGCTGGAGGGGCAGATCCTGTCCGCACTGCTGATCAACGAATCGGGCGACCTGGTGGCCGAGTTCCTCGTCTACTGCCAGGGCGGAACCTTCCTGCTCGAGGTCGACGCCGACCGCGCGGCGGCCTCGATCGACCTGCTGCGCGCTGGTACGGCCGACGACCCTGACGTCGTCGTCGAGGAAGTCGTCGACGTGCGCGTGATCGGCCTCGAGGGCCCGCTCTCGCCGGCCATCGCGCAGCAGTACCTGAGCCTGCGGGTCGACTCGATGGCCTATCCAAGCTTCGTGATCGAGACCTACGAGGGTCAGCCGCTGCTCGTCAGCCGCACCGGCATCAGCGGGGAGTACGGGTTCAAGTTCCACGTACCCGCGGCGGCGGCCGAGGGCTTCGTCGCCGGGCTCCTGGCTGCGGGCGCGGTCCAGGTCGACGCCGATGCCCTCGAGGTCTGCCGGCTGGAGATGCGGTTCCCCAACTTGACCCGGGAAGCACCCGAGCCGGACGCGACACCGTTCACCGTCGGGCTGCAGTGGATGGTGGACTTCGGCCACGAGTTCCCGGGCAAGCTCGCGTTGCTCAACCGAATCCAGAACGAGCAGAGCTCGTCGCTGGTGTGCTGGCGTATGGACGCCGCGACCGACGTGCCCGACGCCGGCACCGCCCTGTGCGCGTCCGAGACGCCGGTCGGCCGAGTGCGGCACGCCCTCTACTCTCCCGGCCTCGACTGTGTGATCGGCGTCGCCGACGTCGATAGGGCGATCGCGGTGTCGGGTCTGGAGCTGAGTCTCGCCGGCTCGGACGTCGAGGTGCGGACCGTCTCGGCGCCGTTCCGCAAGGCCACCAGTCTCGGCCGCCCGATGATCAAGCCGGCGGCCGGCGCACGACCCGGGGATGGGGTCTAGATGACCGACCTGACCCCTGGCACGCAGCCACGCGTCGTCATCACCGGACTCGGCATCCGGTGCGCGCTCGGCGACGGAACCGAACAGGTGTGGTCGGCGGTGCGCGCGGGGACGGCCGGCATCCGCGTGACGCAGCACCTGGACGTGTCGTCGCTGACGTGCCACTACTCCGGTGAGCTCGACGACCCGGGCAGTCCGATCCGCCGCCCACGCGGCCGGCTCGATCGCGCTACCCGCCTCGCCCTGTCCGCGACGAGCGAGGCGATCGAGCAGTCCGGGATCGCGCTGGATGGCATGGACCCCTACCGTGTCGGCCTGGCGATCGGCACGTCGGTGGGCGGGTTGTCCGAGGGCGAGCAGTTCCACTGGGAGCTGCTCGAGCAGGGCCCCGACGCTACCCGCCGGCACCACCTGCTGATCTATCCGCTGTACAGCTCGGCCGACGCGATCAGTGTCGCGTTCGGGATCAAGGGTCCGAAGGTGGTGATCTCGAACGCCTGCGCCGCGGGCGCGAACTCGATCGGGTACGCCGCCGACACGATCCGCTCCGGCCGCACGGACGTGATGCTCGCCGGTGGGGTCGACGTGCTCGACCTACTGTCGCTGGCCGGGTTCGACAGCCTCAAGGCTGTCGACCAGCAGCCGTGCTCGCCGTACTCGCGCAGCAGCGGAGTGACCATCGGTGAGGGCGCGGCGATCCTGGTCCTCGAGACCGAGGACCACGCGCTGGCACGGGGCGCGGTGCCACTCGCCCACTTCCTCGGGTACGCCCTCACCAGCGACGCCCACCACGCCACCGCGCCGGATCCGGCAGGCGCCGGCGCGTTCCGGGCCATGCGTCGTGTGCTCGAGCAGACCGGCCTGTCACCGGCCGACATCGACTACGTCAACGGCCACGGCACCGGGACCCCGGCCAACGACAGTGCCGAGCAGGCGGCCATCGACACCCTGTTCGCCGACACACCCGACGCGGCGCCACCGATCAGCAGCACGAAGTCCCAGGTCGGTCACACGCTCGGCGCCGCGGGGGCGATCGAGGCCGCGGTGTGCACGCTGGCCCTGCGTGACCAGCAGTTGCCGCCGACGATCAACCAGGACCCGGCGAAGCCGCCGACCCGGGACGTCGTCCCCGCGTCGCGGCCCCACCCCACGAACGTCGTCCTGTCGAACTCGTTCGCCTTCGGCGGCAACAACTGCACGCTCGCGCTCGGTCGGCGACCGGCCGAGCCGCCGCGTCCCATGCAGCGGCAGCGGGTCGTCATCACCGGTGCGGGCGTCGTCTCGCCCCTCGGCACCGGACGCGCACCCTTTATGGAGGCGCTGCGGTCCGGCGCCACCGCGGTGGGGCCGGCCCGCGAGTTGGACACCAGCCTGTCGACGACGAAGCTCGCCGCGGAGATCATCGGCCGGGATCACCGCCGCTTCGTCGATCCGGCGTACGCCCGCCGCATGGATCAGCTGGGCCTGCTCGTGATGGCCGCCTCCCGGTCGGCGCTGGTGGACGCCGATCTCACCATCACCCGCGCCGACAGTGAGCGCACGGGCATGATCTTCGGGACCTGCACCGGCCCGCTCGAGACGGTCAGCAAGCTCACCGACACGATCGGCCGCTCGGGTCCGGACCGGGTCAACCCGCGCCTGTTCCCGAACTCGGTGATGAACGCGGCCGCCGGGCACGCGTGCCTGGCCCTGCAGATCAAGGGCCCGCTGTCGACGGTCGCCACCGGTTGCGTGGCCGGGCTGACCGCACTCGGTTACGCAGCCGACCTCGTCGCCACCGGTGAGGCGGACGTCGTGCTCGCGGTCAGCGCGGACGAGCTGACCCCGCTGCTGCACTACGGATACGACCGGCTCGGCGTGCTGAGCAGCAGCGCGGCCCGGCCGTACGACGTCGGGCGGGACGGCTGCGTGCTCGGGACCGCGGGCGTCGCGCTCGTCGTCGAGTCGCTGGAGCACGCCCAGGCCCGCGGCGCCACTCCGCTGGGCGAGGTGGTCGGACAGGCCATCACGTCCGATGCCTTCCGGGTCGCCGGCAACGACCCGTCGGGCACGGCGTGGCAGGAATCGATGCGCCGCTCGCTGGTCGGTTCGCCCTACGGGGTCGAGGACGTCGTCGCCGTCTACGGCGACGCACGAGGCACCGCGGTGATCGACATCGCCGAGGCGCGTGCCGTCAGTCGGATCTGGGAGCCCGGACAGGTCGCGCTGGCCAACATCAGCGGGCAGGTGGGCCATGTCCACGGGACGACGCCGATGCTGTCGATGGTCTCCGCCCTCGACACGATCGACAGCGGCTGGGCGCCCGGCGTCGAGGGGCTGCGCGACCCGCTCCCGGAGATCGCCGACCACGTGCGGACCGGCGGCCTCGGGCGTCCGGGACCCTGCGTGGTCACCGCGGCGAACTGGGGTGGCACCTACGCCAGCGTCGTCGTCGGCCCGGTCACGGCGTGAGGCCGGCATGCCTGCGATCGATCTCCTCACCTTGGCCGAGCTGCCCGACGCGGACCATCCGGCATGGTCGGGCTGGCTGACGGCGGCCGAGCTGACGGCCTGCCGCGGCTACCTGCGCGGCCAGGAACACCTGGCCGCACGCCTGGCCGGCAAGCTGGCGGTCGCGCGCGAGGCGGGCATCGGCGCCACGCCGTGGCACGCCCTGGAGATCAGCCAGGGACACCAGCGGCCGCCGATGGTGCTGGCGAACGCCGCGCTGGCCGACCTGCTCGGACCGGATCCGGTGCCGGCGGTGTCGCTCACCCACGCCGGGGGCTACGTCGCGGCGCTCGCGTGGCACCCCTGCGCGGCCGAGGACCCGGGGGACGTGACGTCATGGCCCTGGTGACGCTCACCCGGCGGGTGGCCCTCGTGTCCGGCGGCGCCGGCGGCATCGGCGCGGCGATCGCGGCCCGGTTCGCCGAGCTCGGCGCCGGCGTGCTCGTCGGCGACGTCGACCTGTCCGGCGCCGAGAAGATCGCCGAGGAGATCAACGACGCGGGGGGTGCCGGGCGCGCCGTCGGGACGCGGCTGGACGTCACCGAGCCCAAGGACTGGGACGCCGCGATCCGCCTCGCCCGCCGCCGCTTCGGGATCCCCGACATCCTCGTCAACAACGCCGGCGTGCTGTCGGTCGCCGGGCTGGCCGAACAGACCGACCAGGAGTGGGCCAGCGTCGTCGACGTCGCCCAGCGCGGCACCTGGCTCGGGATCCGTGCGGTGATACCGGCGATGCGTACCGGCGGGGGCGGGGCCATCGTCAACGTGTCGTCGGTCTTCGCCCGGGTCGGCTCGCACGGCGCGTTCGCCTACCACGCAGCGAAGGGCGCCGTGTGCGCGATGACCAAGGCCGCCGCGCTCGAACTCGCACCGATGAAGATCCGCGTCAACGCCGTCCTCCCGGGCCTGGTCGACACCGCCATGACCGACGCGCTGCCGGCCGGCTTCGTCGAGGAGTTCGCGGCGCGCACCCCGCTCGGGCGCGTCGCGCGCGCTGCCGAGATCGCCGACACGGTGGCGTTCCTTGCCTCCGACGCGGCCACGTTCATGACCGGCGCCGACCTCGTGGTCGACGGCGGCTACACCATCCAGTGAAGTGGAGTCACTCGACATGCATGCAATCCTGCTGTTCTACGGCCGCGCGTACACCGGCACCGGCCCGCAGCCGTCCGCGGATAATTTCCAGCGGATCGTCGACGCGCACCTGAGGTACGAGCGCGACGTCCTGCGAACCCGCGCGTCGGTCGTCCTCGGCCAGGCCCTGTCGCCCGCGGTCACCGCGCGCACGGTCAGCTTCACCGCCCCCGGCACGCAGCACGTCGAGGCCGGGCCCGCGGTGGCGACCGACGAGGCGCTCGGCGGCTTCTACGTGATCGAGTGCCGCGACCTCGATGAGGCGCAGGAACTGGCGTCGCTGTACCCCATGCCGCCCGGCTTCGGGCGCATCGAGGTGCGGCTCATCATCCCGTTCGACCCCGCCCTGCGTCAGGAAGTCCTGGCCGGCGCCGGCGCTAACCAGACCCGTAACCAGTAGGGAGCACGCTGTGTGGAGCTACGAGTACGTCGTGGAGTGTCCGGCATCGCCGCAGGACGTGTGGGCGGTCTACGCCGACACCGACGCGTGGGCGGACTGGAACCCCGCCGTGGAACGACTGGAGGTCGCCGGCCGGTTCGTCTCCGGGGCCCAGGGGACGCTGACCCCGCGCGGACAGGAACCGCTGCCGTTCGTCGTGGTTTCGGCGGATCCGGGTAACGGTTACGTCTCGGAGACCGCGATCGCCGAGACCGTCACGATGCGCACCGAGAACATCCTCGAGCCCGGCGCCGACGGCGGCACGCGGATCGTCTCGCGGTTGTCGATGCACGGACCGGCCGCCCAGTTCTTCGGCGACAGCTTCGGCCCCGCGTTCGCCGCCGGCGTGCCGGCCACCATGCAGGCACTGGTCCAACGGGCCACGGCGGTCAGCCTGGCCTGACCCGTCGCACGCACGCACGCCGGCCGCACCGCCGCACCCCGGTCGCCACCCGCCCCTTCCCACCCTGGAGGACACGTTGAGTCACCGAAAACTGCACGGGACAGCCCGTCGGCGTTGGATCACGATCTGCGCCGCCGCGACGATCGCCGGCCTGTGCGCCACCGTCCCCGCCGGAGCCGAGGCGGCACCTGCCACGTCGAGCCCCGCCACGTCGAGCCCCGCGACGCTGCGCCCGGCGCCGCTGACGTGGGCGCCCTGCGTCGGCATCCCCGACCCGCGCCTGCAATGCGCCCAGGTGCCCGTCCCCCTCGACTACACCCATCCCGACGGGCGGCAGATCTCCATCGGGATCTCGCGGCTGCCGGCCAGCAACCCGGCCACGCGCCGCGGGGTCCTGCTGACGACCGGCGGCGGCCCGAGCATGCCCGGCGTCCCGGTACCCGAGCAGCTGAGCTCGGTCCTGGGTCCGCGTGTCCTCGCCGACTACGACCTGATCGGCTTCGACCCGCGGTTCCTCGAGCGCAGCACGCCGGTCAGCTGCGGTCAGCCGACCGAGGAGCCGGGGGCCTTCTGGGTGCGGTCGGCGACCTACCAGCCGTTCCTGCGCACCGCGTGGCAGGCCGCGTCCTACGCGCTCGACTGCGCCCGGAGCGCGCGCTGGGCGCTGCCCTACGCCACGACCGACAACGTCGCGCGCGACATGGACCGGATCCGCGCCGCGCTCGGGGCGCCGAAGATCTCCTACGTCGCCGGTTCCTACGCCGGCATGCTCGGTGCGGTCTACGCCACGCTCTACCCGCATCGGGTCGACCGCTTCGTACTCGACAGCCCCTCGAACTTCGACGTCATCTGGCGCGGCTTCGAGCTCGGCCGCACCCCCTCGTTCGAGGCGGGCTTCGCGGAGTTCGCCGCCTTCGTCGCGGGCAACGACGCCGGCTTCCACCTCGGCACGTCGGCGGCGGCCGTCGAGCAGACGATCAAGGGGTTGTACCGTAGGGCGCCGTTCCAGTCGACCGGCCGCACCTGGACCTACAACGACCTGGCCTACCTGACCCTGCTCGGCATGCTCTCGCAGCAACTGCGTCCCGTCGCGGCCGCCGACCTCAGCGCCGTCGCCGGGGGCGCCCCTGCGCTGCCCGTGCCGCTGCCGATCGAGCCGGTCACGTCGCCCGGCGTGACCGGCGTGCCCGCCGACAACCACACCGCCGTCAACACGATGTTCCGCTGCGCCGACGGCGAGTGGTCGCGCAACCCGATCGACTACCTGAAGGACCTGCACACCTACACCGCGGCCTACCCCGACTTCGGGCCGGTGAACGCCAACATCAACCCGTGCGCGTTCTGGCCGATCACGGGCGGCCGCGACCACGTGCAGCTGGGTACCCGCCAATCGCCCGGCGTCCTCGTGACGGCGTCGACCAGCGACCCCGCGGTGCCGATCAGCAACGCCACCGCGACCGCGCGGGCCATCGACGGCTCCCGACTGGTCACCATGACGGTCGACTCGCACGTGCCCTACACCTCGGGGTTGGGCAACAGCTGCATGACCAGCGCCGTCGACACCTACCTGCTCGACGGTCGCCTCCCGGCGCACGACGTCGCGTGCGGTTCATGAGCAGCACGCGGCCGAGTGCACCCGAGACCCCCAGAGACCACGCGAACAAGGAGCGGACGCCATGAACGACGACGTAAAGATCTTGCTGACCGAGTCCGAGATGCCGCGCCGGTGGTACAACCTCGCCGGCGACCTGCCGGAGCGCCTGCCACCCCCGCTGAACGCGAAGACACACCAGCCGCTGTCCTACGACGACATGTCGTCGCTGACGCCCCGAGACCTGACGTTGCAGGAGACCTCGACCGAGCCCTTCATCGAGATTCCTGACGAGGTCGTCCGGGCCTACCGCCAATGGCGCCCGACCCCGATGTTCCGCGCCCGCGCCCTCGAGCAGCTGCTGAAGACCCCCGCCCGTATCTACTACAAGTACGAGGGCGTCAGCCCCACCGGCTCGCACAAGCTCAACACCGCCATCCCGCAGGCCTTCTACAACGCGCAGCGGGGCACTCGGCGGCTAACCACCGAGACCGGTGCCGGTCAGTGGGGAACGGCGCTCGCCTACGCGTGCGCGCAGTTCGGCATCGACTGCGAGGTGTGGTGGGCCGGGTCGTCCTACGACCAGAAGCCCTACCGTCGCACCCTGATGGAGGCCTTCGGCGCGACGGTCCACCGCAGTCCGTCGCCGGTCACGGAGGTCGGGGCGAAGGCGCTGGCCGACGACCCGCACTCCAACGGCAGCATCGGTCTCGCGGTCAGCGAGGCGGTCGAGGTCGCCGTCGCTGACCCGGAGTCGGGCTACGCGCTCGGTAGCGCGGTGAACCACGTCCTGCTGCATCAGACCGTGATCGGCGAAGAGGCGCTGAAGCAGTTCGCCATCGCCGAGGACTACCCGGACATCGTGATCAGCTGTGTCGGCGGGGGATCGAGCCTCGGCGGGGTAGGGTTCCCGTTCCTGCGCGACCGGATGCACGGCGGGCGGGACGTGCGGATCATCGCCGCCGAACCGGACGCCTGCCCCGCACTCACCCGCGGCCGGTACGCCTTCGACCACGGCGACCGCGAGGGCATGACGCCGTTGATGAAGATGTACACCGTCGGTCACAAGTTCATCCCCGACCCGATCCACGCTGGCGGCCTGCGCTACCACGGGATGGCCCCGCTCGTCTCGTACGCCTACAACCGCAAGCTCATCGAGGCCGCCGCGTGGGCCCAACACGAATGCTTCGAGGCCGGGATGCTGTTCGCCCAGGCCGAGGGCATCGTCGCCGCACCCGAGAGCATGCACGGTATCGCCGCGGCGGTGGCAGAGGCACGCCGCTGCACCGAGACCGGCGAGGAGAAGTCGATTCTCGTCCTGGTCACCGGGCACGGCCTGCTGGACCTGTCGGCCTATGACGCCTACCTGTCCGGCGAGATCGTCGACTCCGAGCTGTCCGACGACCAGCTCGACGAGTCGTTGCAGAGCATCCCGCAGCTCACGGGCATCCAGTAGCACCTACCTTCACCATCCGAATGGAGTCACTATGAACGACCCATGGGAACGGCTGCAGTCAGCCTTCTTCGGCTCGCTGTTGCGGCCAGGGGACCCTGGCTACGACGAGCGGCGGAAGGTCTACAACGGCCTCATCGACCGCCGGCCCGCGGCGATCGCATCGTGCCGGGGCACGGCGGACGTGGTCGCAGCCCTGCAGTACGCCCGCGAGACCGACCTGCCGGTGGCGATCCGGGGTGGCGGGCACAGCGTGGCCGGCCACGGAACCTGCGACGACGGGTTGCTGGTGGACCTGTCGGACATGCGCGGGGTGTACGTCGACCCGGCCCGTCGCACCGTGCGGGCCGAGGGGGGTGCCCTGTTGGCCGACGTCGACCGGACCTCGCAGCTCCACGGTCTCGCGGTGCCGACCGGCCAGGTGTCGATGACCGGCATCGCAGGGCTGGCGCTCGGCGGCGGCCTCGGCCGGCTGCAGCGCAAGTTCGGGCTGACGTGCGACAACCTGCTGTCGGCCGAGGTCGTGACCGCCGACGGCGAGCTGCTCAGTGTCACCGAGGACAGCCACCCCGATCTGCTCTGGGCGCTGCGCGGCGGGGGCGGCAACTTCGGGGTCGTCACGTCGTTCGAGTTCGCGGCCCACCCGGTGGGTCCGATCGTCGTCGCGGGTCTCGTCGCCTACCCCCTCGACCAGGCGCCGGAGGTCATGCGCTTCCTGCGCGACTTCATCGCCGATGCGCCGGAGGAGCTGTCGGCCGACCAGCTGTTCCTGCACACGCCCCCCCGCCAGGACATCCCCGAGCAAATGCACGGGATGCCGATCACCGGCGTCTTCGTCTGCTACTGCGGCTCGGTCGAGGATGGCCTGGCCGCGGTGGCGCCGCTGCGCAACTTCGGCTCCCCGCTCGTCGACATGATCATGCCGATGCCCTACGTCGAGCTGCAGCGCGTGCTCGACGCGATGAATCCGCACGGCAACCTGCACTACTGGACCGGGGAGTACCTTACGGATCTCGACGACACGGCGATCGCCACGATCTCCGACCTCAACGGCGGCCTGTTCTCCGCGCACTCGATCGTGCAGGTCATCCCGTTCAACGCCCGACCGACCACGGTCGCCTCCGATGCCACCGCGTTCGCACACCGCGACGAGAGCTGGCTCGTGCACATCCTCGGCCAGTGGACCGATCCGGCCGAAACCGCGGCCGGCACCGCATGGGCCAAGGAGTTCGGCAGCCAGCTGCGGGCGATCGGCACAGGCGACGTGTACCTCAACCTCGTCACCGACGACGAGGACGTCGACCGCGTCCAGGCGTTCTGGAAGGACGGCCCGATCGAACGCCTGGCCCAGGTCAAGGCGCAGTACGACCCGCGCAACGTGTTCCGGTTCAACCACAACATCGCGCCGGCCGAGCTCATGGAGGCGTTGGTATGACCCAGACCGTCCTTCCCGACACCGCGGCCATCGCCGACCCGGCCACTTACGAGCAGGCCGTGCCCCACGACGCGTTCCGCCGGCTGCGCGAGAGCGGGCCGCTGGTCTGGGCCGACGAGCCGGAGGAGGCGATTCCCGGCCTGCCGCTCCCGCCCGGCGAGGGGTTCTGGGCGGTGCTGCGACACGCCGAGGTGGAGAAGGTGCTGCGCACGCCGCAGCTGTTCTCGTCCCAGCTCGGCGGCACCCAGTTGTTCGACGCGCCGTTCCCGCCGATCCTCGACGAGCTGCGCAGCATGATGATCAACATGGACCCGCCGCAGCACGCCCGCCTGCGAGGCCTGGTCACCAAGGCTTTCACCCCGAGGTCGGTCAACCGGCTCGTCGACACCATCCAGCGCCGGGCCACCACCCTGGTCGAGGAGATCACCGAGGCCGGCAGCGCCGACTTCGCCCGAGACGTGGCCGCTGACCTACCGCTGCTCACCCTGGCCGACATCCTTGGCGTCCCGGAGTCCGATCGCTGGCTGATGTTCGACTGGAGCAACCGGGTCATCGGCTTCCGCGACACCGAGTCCTCGCGCAGCGCGGCCTTCGACGTCGACGGGGCGACGGACATGGCGCGCCGCGCCGTGGCCGCTCGACCGGTCCCCGACAACAACGGCCGCGTCCCCGACCCGCGGACGCGCGCCGGCATGGCCGACCTGTACGCCTACGCCCGCGAGCTGGGCACGTACAAGCGCGAGCACCCCGGCGACGACGTCATGTCGGCGCTCATGCGCGAGGCGGACGAGGACGGCGGGCGGATCGACCTCGTCGAATTCGAAAACCTGTTCTGGCTGTTCTCGATCGCCGGCAACGAGACGGTGCGCAACGCGCTGCCCGGCGGCTTCCACGCCCTGCTCGAGCACCCGGACCAGTTCCAGCTGCTGCGGCAGCGCCCCGAGCTCGTGCCCAGCGCGGTCGAGGAGATGCTGCGGTGGTGGACGCCGGTCATCCACTTCCGGCGTACGGCCACCCAGGACACCGAGATCGCCGGCACCCCGGTGCGCGCCGGGCAGAAGGTGGTGCCGTTCTTCATCTCCGCCAACCGCGACGAGTCGGTCTTCGACGACCCGGACCGCTTCGACATCACCCGCAACCCCAACCCCCACGTGTCGTTCGGTCACGGGCCGCACTTCTGCATCGCGGCGTTCCTAGCCCGCGAGCAGATGCGAGCGATGCTGCGAGCCGTCATCGCCCGCTGGTCGCACATCGAGCCGGCCGGAGAGCCGGAACGACTGCGCTCCAACTTCCAGAACGGCATCAAGCACCTACCCATGCGCTGGACCTCAGCCTGAACTGGAGAACACCGTGCCCGTTTCTGACACCAACCGCCTCTACCCGCATCTCTACGGGCCGCACGACGGCAACGTGCACGGCCATCCGCGCGTGGCGTTCCTCAAGGCGCTGTGCCAGCACCCGTTCACCGAGATCGGCGACTTCACCTATTACGACGATCCGGACGGCGTCACCGACTTCGAGCGCCGCAACGTGCTCTATCACTACGGCCCCGAACGGCTGATCATCGGCTCGTACTGCGCCGTCGCCACCGGTGTCACCTTCCTGATGGCCGGAGCCGATCATCGCCACAACGGGGTGTCGACGTACCCGTTCCCCCTCATGGGCGGTGACTGGGTGAGCGGGATGAGATCGTTTCGCGACCGGAAGCGCAAGGGTGACACCCGGGTGGGTAACGACGTGTGGCTCGGCTACCGCGCCACGGTGCTGCCCGGCGTGACCATCGGTGACGGGGCGATCGTCGCGGCGGGCGCGGTGGTCGCCGAGGACGTCGCGCCGTATACCGTCGTCGCCGGCAACTCCGCCCGGGTCGTGGCCCAGCGTTTCCCGGCCGCCGACGTCGAACGACTGCAACGCATCGCCTGGTGGCTCTGGCCCCCAGAGGACGTCACGGCGGCGCTGGACGTGATCATGACCGGAAACGTGGACGACCTGGCCGAGGTGGCAGCCCGCCGGACCGAGAGCCGGTGACCCTCTCGTGAGCAAGCCGATTCTCATCGGGATGACGAGCCACGGCGAGCTCGGCGACACCGGCCGCAGCACCGGCGCCTACATACCCGAGGTCGCCCACGCCTGGCGGGTCTTCGCCGACGCGGGTCACGAGGTACAGCTGATGTCGGTGCGCGGTGGGATGCCTCCCCTGGACGCGATCGACCGCGCCGACCCGGTGCAACGGGCGTTCCTGGACGACCCCGAGATGTCGACGCGGCTGCGCCAGACCGTGGTCGCCGCCGCGGTCGACCCGCACGACTACGCGGTGATCTTCTTCGCCGGCGGCCACGGGGCGGCGTGGGACATGCCGAACGACCAGCGGACCGCGGAACTCGTGCGCCACGCGCACGAGGGCGGCGCGGTGATCGGTGCGGTCTGTCACGGCCCGTGCGCACTGGCCAACGTGGTACTCAGCGACGGCAGCCACCTGCTCGCCGGCCGCGCCGTGGCCGGGTTCACCGACGAGGAGGAGCGCAGTATCGGGATGACCAACGTCGTCCCTTTCCTGCTTTCGGACGCGTTCGCGAAGGCCGGGGCACGGCACGACGTCGGGCCGAGCTTCCTGCCGCACGCGGTCGTCGACGATGGCGTCGTTACCGGCCAGAACCCGGCCTCCGCCACGTCGACGGCGGAGCTGGTGATCGAGACGCTAGGGATCACCGTCCGCTGATCGCGAGAAGGTCGGCGGCCGATGTCAGCTGCTGTTGTCATCTGACAGTGAAGATGATCTGTAGGGCGCGGAAGACGTTGCCGTGCCACCCGAGCTGGCCGCCGAGATCGCCGGCCAGCTAGAGCCTGAAGTCGGGCCGGTCGGGCTAGGCGGGCGGCTGTTTCGGCCGCGGCGTGCTGCTGTTCGTACTGCACGAGCCTGGTGGCGTGGACGCCGCGGTGATGGGACAGGAAGGTGGTGAGAGCCGCTCGGGTGGGAGGTCGCGGCCGAAGGCCACGGTGAGCAGCAGCGGGAACCGGATGGTCTCGGGTGCGGGCTCGCGGTCAATCCAGGCGGCGAAGGCGGCTCGGCCGTCGTCGGTGAGGGTCTAGGGCTTGCGGTCGCGGCGGCCGGGTTCGCCGGCGTCGATCAGCCCGTCCTGGGCCATCGCGGCGAGTTCTCGGTAGACCTGGCAACGGGTCAGCGACCAGAACTCGCCGATCACCGCCTGCGCGGTGGCGACAGGTCCCATCCGGTCTTCGGCTCGTCGTGCAGGAAACCCAGCAGCGACGCGGCAGTGGCGTTGAGCGGACGATCCCGCATCGCAGCCTCCCCTTTCGCGTGAGCACAGCGAATCCCAGTCCTGCCATTGTGTCCTGTCCCTTGACATGCCACTGTGCCAGGTCCACGCTGGAGGGCGTAACGCCGCTCGGCAACTCCCCAACCGACTGAGGTCACACCGACGGCGTGAGGCGAGAGGAAACGTCATGCCGCCAGATCCGACCGTCCGCGTGTCCGACCACGATCGCGAGCAGGTCGTGGACCGGCTCGGTGAGCAGGTGGGCTGGGGTCGGCTGGGCCTGGACGAGTTCGACCAGCGCGCCGCGGCCGCCTACGCCGCGGCCACCCGTGGTGAACTCGACGATCTACTCGCCGACCTGCCCGCACCGCGGCCCCCCTCGCCCCGCTCTCCCGTCCACCCCCGGCGAGAGGCCCAGACCATGGCGACGGTCCTCGGAGCCGCACAGCGACGCGGTGGCCCGTGGGCGAGTTGGCTGCTGGTCGGGGCGATCTGCCTGATCATCTGGGTGGCGATGTCACTGACCCAGGGGCAGTTGCTCAGCTTCTGGCCCGGCTGGGTGATCGGCCCCTGGGGCGCCGTTCTGCTCAGCCGCCACCTCACCGGCCGCACCGCAGGGTGTTGCGGGTGGGTGGGGCAGCGGTAGTCACGGATCTGCGCGGCCTTGCGCTGCTGGGCCGCGGGATGAGTGAGACACAAGACACCGATCGCCGCCGTCACTCCCTGAATCTCCCACCACGCCGCAGCCGCGTAGCTCCCCCGAATTGCTTCGCTCTCGCAGGCCAGCTCGCTCTCGCAGGTCAGCCCGTCAAGGAACGTCAGGACGCGTTCGCCCTCGTTGCCACAGGCCCGGCCAGCTGCAGCGGCCTGTGCGGCCGTTGGACATTGTTACTCGTGCAGGCTACGGAGTAGGTGGTCGAGGAGGGTGTTGTAGGTAGCCCTTGGCCTAACGTGAGTACAAGGCCGCCGAGCTCGAGTGAGACGGCGCCGTGGACGCTGGCCCAGATTTGCTGGGCTACTTCGAGTGGGTCTGAGCTGAGAATTCGTCCGGCGCCCATCGCGGTGGCACGTGGGTTACCAGCACGCCGAAGGCTGTGGCGGCGTGCTTGGCCACAACGGGGTACTCGGGCGTGCGTGGCAGCGCGCCTTGGAACATCACCGCATAGTACTGCGGTTTGTCCAGGGCAAACGCGCGGTAGCACATGCCGAAGGCGCGCAGCCGTTCCAGCGGGTCGGTCCCGTGACAACCCGCGACGGCGGTGTGCAGTGCGTCGAAGCCGCGGATGAGCAGGGCGCCGATCAGGGCCGTCCTTACCGCCGAGGTGGTTGTAGATGCCCATCGGGGCGACAACGGCTTCGGCGGCGACGGCGCGCACGGTGATAGCGTCAAGCCCGTCGCGCAGCAGCACGACCTCGGCCGCGTCGACCAAGTTGGTCTCGATGTCCGCGGTGGGCGTGCGAATACGTGGGGGCAACGGCGGCTTATCTGGACATAGCGCCTGATAAACAGGCAATCCGTGCACTGCTTGTCGGTGCTCGGCGGTAGCCTGCCATGTTGGCGGAGACGAATCCGGGTTGATGCCGCATGACGCCTCGATGAGCAAGTCGATGAGTCGCGGGTCTCGCGGGTCACGATGAATACGTGACCAGAGTGGTGACGGTCTCTTCACCGGTAGCGATTCTCGTCGTGGCCATGGCTGTTCCTGGTTACCGTGCTGAAAGCTGGACGTGCTGCGGACGAACCGGGGGTTAGTGGTGGGTTAGTGTCGCTTGTCCAGCTTCTTCCGTCTCGCTCGCTGGGATCCTTGCTGCGGGACGGTCCGGAGCAGCTAATCCTGATTGGTTTGGTCTGGAAGACCTTAAGACTGTGCCGTAGGGGCTTGCTGGGTCTATCGAAATGGGTCAGCGGGTTCGGCTTCGCTGCCTGGTTGAAGCTTCGAGGGCGTCGGCGTCGTGGTTCCGTTGCCGGCGGAGGTGGGGGGAGCGTCGGTGGGGGGCGTGGTCATCGCCGTGGGTAGTCGGTCGAACCAGTCGAGGACCGCGCGTTCGTAGGTCAGTCCGAAGTCCAGGGAGGCCAGAGCGTAGGGATTGGGCTGCTCGGCGGAGGCGTGCGCTGCGGCCAGTTGTTCTTCGTAGCCGGCGAGGGTTCGGGCGTGCAGCTCGCGGTGATGAGTGAGGAAGGCGGCCAGCCGGTTGGGCGGCAGGTGCCGCCCGAAGACGAGGGTGAGCAGCAGCGGGAAGCGGATGGTTTCGGAGCCGGGTTCGCGGTCGATCCAGGCGCTGAAGGCGGCCCGGCCGGCGGCGGTGATGGTGTAGGGCTTGCGGTCGCGCGGGCCTGGTGCGCTGACGACGACGAGGCCGGCGCCAGCCATTGCGGTTAGCTCGCGGTAGACCTGGCTTTGGGTCAGGCTCCAGAACTGGCCGATCATTGGCTGGGCGGTGGCCACGAGGTCCCAGCCGCTGAGTGGCCCGTGATGCAGGAAGCCCAGGAGCGAGGCGGCGGTCGCGTTGAGCGGTCGATCGCTCATGTTAGCTCCGCTCTGTGCCACAGCATCTGAGGGCACCAAGCCTTGACATCCCACTGTGGCGGGTACACGCTCTGAGCACAACCTAGCACTGTGGATTGTCCGAGGTATACCAATGACCGCTGACGCGGTGCACACCCTCCGGCTGGTCGGATACCCCGGACTGCTGGTCGCCACCTGTGCGCAGGGGAGCTGGCCACCGCGGAATCCACCCAGGTCCTCACCGAGCAGCGGGTCTTCCCTGCCTGGCACCGACCCGTCGGTGCCGCTGTTCGGTTTCATCTTCCTCGTCGCCCTGGGTATGGACTACAACGTTTTCCTGATGAGCCGGGTCCGCGAGAAAGCCCTCCGGCGCGGGGATGCTGCGGGGGTTGATCACCAGCGCCGGAGTCGTGCTGGCCGCCGTGTTCGCGGTCCTCACCGTGCTGCCGCTGGTCCAGTTCATCGAGATCGGCATCGTCGTCGCGCTGGGCGTGCTCATCGACACCTTCCTCGTTCGCTCCCTTGCTCCTACCCGCCCTCACCTACAACCTCGGCGACCGCGTCTGGTGGCCTCGCGCCACCCGCTCGGCTACCGACATGACGTCCACGCCCGCTGATCCCACCATCGCTGCGGCTTCCCGCCGTCGCTGAACAGGGGCCAAATCATGGTGTATACCGTGCTCATCTCCGCGCACGCCGCGGCCGGACTCATCTCCTTCACCGCTGGGTGCCTCGCGCTGACCCGGCGGTCTTACTTCACGGTGTACTTCTGGTCGCTGGTCTTGCTGGTGGTGTTCCTCACCGCGGCCCTCGCCCTCGACTGGTCCAGGTTGAACACCATCTTGCATGCCGTGTTCACGGGCCTCCTCGCGCTCGGCGGATACATGGTCTGGCGGGCCACCCAGGCGCGCCGGCTGCAGATTCCCTGATCTATCGCTGTGGGGGATCGCCCGCCCACTGTATGTGTCTGAAACTTTTTCGCCCACGGATGGCTAAACGCGGGCCGTTTTGCACGTAGTACTGCATGACCACCACAACCCGAGCGAAGCCACCCCGACCCCTGCCGGGGAAGTCTTCATCACCCTCGTCCTCACCACCACTCGCCCCACTTGCGTGTCCAGGTTCGCCTGCCGGTCGCGGCCTGCCAACGGCCACTATAGCCCTACCACCCGGAAATGTTCCGACTTGGCGTACACCGTTCGCTGATTCCGGCAGTATCAGCGTTCAGGGGATGGTGAGAATGGCCGGTGACGATCACCCAAACGATCACGAGACGGAGGTGGCGGTGCCGCACGTGGGAGTGCAGGGGTTCAGCCCCACGGCGCTGCGACGCGTCCGCGGGCGACGCCGTCTGAGCTTGCGGCAGCTGTCCCTGCTCTCTGGGGTCAGTCCCGCCACCATCAGCGCATGGGAATCCGGCAAAGCTGCTCCGTCCTCCCGACTCCTCGCACCGGTGGCCGAGGCACTCGCGATCGAGGTGGGCACCCTGGTGCCGGTCAAGGAATCCCGGCTCGTCTTGGTCGACCTACGTAACCAGTGGGGTCTAACCCAGCAGGAAGCCGCCGACCTTGTTGGGCTCAAGCGAAGCATGTTCGCGGCCATCGAAACCGGCTTTCGAGCCGCTGACCAGGGCCAACGCGCCCGAATCGCGGACCTCTACGGCATTGACGACGAGGACTTCGACACCCTCTGGCAGCGCACCCGAGACACGCGGATCGCACGCCTCAAGCCACGTTGAGTTTTGTTCAGTCTTCGATGACTTGCTGCTCGTGTCGGCGTGTCGGGGCCCGAATGCACCGACCGGGCCCGGTCAAACGGTAATACTGCTGGGCATGGCTGCTGTAGGTGGACTCGGACGGGCACGCCGACGTACTACGACCCCGCTCTTCGAGATGAAGACGCGGGTATCGGAAAGTACGAAGGTGCGCGCGAATGCGGCGGCGGACGCCCTGGGCATCACGATGGCCCAGTACGTCGAGCTGCTCATCCAACGTGACGAGTTCGATGACGCTGGTCGGCCCCTGTGGGCCGATGAAGTGTTCTCTCCGGCTTCCGACCCGCTGCCGGGGCTGGAGCGTACGGATGCCGCCTAAGACTGCACGACCGGGCCAGTCAACCGACTGACCCCGGACAGAGCGAAGCCCCGCACCCTAAGTCAGTTTGGCCGCTGGAATTAGGTGCAGGGCTTCGTAAAAACACTCTGGAGGAGAGATTACCACCCCCCATCGTGGAGGGCGCACTAGACCCGCCGTTTCTTCGGCGCGTCTTAGTGACCGCCCCTCCTGTTTAGCGTTTGGCCTGCGCCGCTTGAGGCGGTGACCGGTCCGGCGGCCGACGTTGGCCGCCTGTTGTCGGAGTCGGATGCGTGGGCGCTGACCCGTGCTCTGTCGCCGCGCCCTACGGTGCGGGTGGCGGATGTGGATGCGGGCGGCATACCGATCAACACCTACACCCGCACCGCCCGCACCACTGGCGACCGACCCGACGCCCCGTGGGCGGTGTACCTCGCGGACCCCGCGGGCTTGTTCCGGTTGCTCGTCTTCGACCTGGACGCCGCCAAAGGTGACCCGGCCGCCGATGCGGCCACTCTGGGGGGCTGGCTCGACCATGCCGGGATCCCGCATGTGGTGACCGTGTCCGGTCCGTCCGGTGGCCGTCACGTGTGGGTGGCCTGCGCGGGGGCAGTGGATGCCGCCACCGTGGACACCCTCGCCCGGCTGGCCCGTGCCCGGCTGCTCACCCTGGACCTGGCGCCTCTGGCGAACCCGGTGACCGGGTGTGTGCGCCCACCGGGGGCACCACACCGCCATGGCGGCACGTCCACCGTCCTGTCCGGGGACCTCATCACACTCACGTCCCCGACGGTCACCGCCGCCGACGTAGCCCGCCTGGTGGACCAGCTCGCCGCCGACGGGCACCGACCCGACCGCGCGGACCCGTTTGACCTCGCCACTCCCCTGCCCGTTGATGCCGCCGGGCGCCTGTACCTGCCCGGCCCGCGCCGCGAGCTGCCCGCCGCCAGCGCTGCTGCCCTAGCCCAGGACGCCGCGGCCGCCGACGCTAGCGCGGTGCTGTGGAAAGTCCTCATCGGTGCCGCTGCCGCCCGGTGGCGTTGCGCCGATCTGTCCGCCCTCGCCGTCCGGGCACCCGGCCTGGAACACCTGCGCTCCCACGGTCAGGGACTGGCCCGGCCGCGGCGCCCCCGTGATGGGAGGGAGTCCCGCCGCCTGCTGCACCGGCAGTGGGACCACGCGGTGCGCTGGGTAGCCACCCACCCCCGCGCCGCCGTCGAGGACGACCCGACGTTCAACCCCCGCGCGGCGACGGTGGTGCAGCTTGTGGAGCACACCCAGACCCGGGCCGACGCGTGCGCCGGGCGCTGGGCCGGCCCCGGTGGACCCGCCGATCGCCGCGTACTGGACGCCTTGTGCTCCCTGATGCTGCACGGCCTGTCCACCACGGTGGAGGCCGACATTCGCCGCCTCGGGTTGTTGTGCGGGATCGGCCGGGAAACCGCCCGCACCGCACTGCTGCGCCTCACCGGGGACGGGTGGCTCACCTGCTGCTCCCCGGGTGAGGGTCCCCGGGCCGCCACATGGAGCCTGGCCCAGTTGTCCACACCTTCGCGGGTACCAGGTCGGTCACAAGCGGTCCCACCGCCCACCCGGGCGGGCTCCGCCGACCGCACCCACTGGCTCACCCGCCTCCGCACCAGGTTGGCGGCCGCCGCCCACGACGTCTTCACTCCTGCCGGTGGGCTCGGCCACGGTACCGGCCAGCTCTACGCAGCTCTCACTAGACAACCGGCCAGCACCACCGATCTCAGCGAACGCCTCGGCTACCCCGCTACCGAGGTCGATCAACGGCTTCGTGCGCTGCGTACCTTTCGGCTGGTCGAGCGCACCGGGGCTGGGTGGGTACTGCCCCGCGTGGATCGGCGGTGCGCTGTAGCAACTCGCCTGGGGGTGAGCGGCCGCCTGGCAGATCGAGCGCAGTGCTACACGCTGGAGCGGGAGGCATGGCAATGGTGGTGTGCCGAACTGGGTTGGATGCACGCCCCGAACCGAGCCGCCCCCAATCGTCGGCCCGGGGCCGCCCAGATCGCGATGCCGGAGATAGCGAGTCCAGGCCTGGACCGAGGACCCCATCCGCGCCGCAGCGACGGCCGCGCTGACTTCGCGGCCGCGCGCCGTGTACTGCAGGCACGCGAAGAATCACAGGTTAGTGTGGCCCGCGCAGCGTAACTCGCCTACTGTCGCCCATATGTTCGACAACGAGGGTCATCACTCCCCGCGCGTCGAGACGGGACTACTTCGGGAAGAAGCACCGCCATGCTGCCCGCGAGGCCATCCCTGGGGACCCAACCGAGTGCTGGTTGGGTGGCTCCCCTGCCTGTGTCAGGGCGACCGCGGCCACCGGACCTACGCGTGCCGGGCTTGTGACGCCGTGATCTACTGTCCCGAGCACCGTGAACCTGCTTAGTGCTGAGGCGGCACGGACCAGGTCAATGCGGGATCACTGGTGGCATCAGTCGGCATCAGGGGATGCGGATGCCGCGGTGTCACGAACTTCTGGACCTCCAGCCACGGACCCGTTGGTGTTCCGCAGCGGTTGCAGCACGATTGGACCGCTCGGGGAGCGCTGATGGGCGCCCCGTCTGCCGGGCCACCGGCAATGGTGACCGTGATCGATCCCAAGTCCCAGTCCTCGAACTGGTGCCCGCGCCAGCTGCACACGAGTGCGTGGCGGAGGTAGTGCTGCGCACCGCCCCACACCAGGAAGAGTTGCACCGAGCGTGGACAGCGCGCCACAGAAGAACGCAAGTGTTACCGCTACCTGGGGGCTCATGGGTGCGCTCCTGGTGTTCGGACACTAGTCGCGGGTGCTGACACTGTTCGACAGGTTACTGCTGGTCATCGGCGGGGGCTGTCGTTCTCGGGCTTCCTTCGGGGGGTATCTGGTTGTGATACCCCCCTTGTACACACTGACGGGAATGGCGGTAATACTGGTATTGAAGCTGATCCGGATCTGTGCGGAGTACAGCCCGCGCTGGTTGAAGCGGCCCCTGCTGGCCTACCGGGTGGTGTGGGCGGTGGGTAGGGGGCGTTGCGCGTCGGCGGCGATGTCGGGGTCGACGTCGTGGTGCAACAGCTCGGCCTGGCGCACGAGGAGGC
>JAABVA010000573.1_pt1 | contig 45750 bp, 41 predicted proteins | sample 5560331 | NCBI WGS metagenome assembly JAABVA01 (sample SAMN12812661, study PRJNA571458) | rock metagenome | isolation source: Antarctica rocks | place: Antarctica: Victoria Land, Mt New Zealand sud | collected 2016-01-07 | reverse complement strand
CGGAGGACCCCGCACCACCCGGCCGGACCCGGCGCCCGCGCGACCGCGGACGACCTGTCACACCCTGAGACGACAATCAACCCGACGAGGCGGCAATACCCGCCCCGCCCCACACCCGGTGACCCGTAAAACATCCGGGCTACCGACCCGACGATGCGCGCAGGCGGCCGGATGTCACCCGGTTTCGCCACGAAGATCTTCTGGTGGATACCGGATGGCGGTGACACCCTGGTCATCCGCGGCGTGGAGGCAGCGTCGGGACGCCACTTCATCCAGACGGTCGCCGGCATTGGCGGGGGCCAGTTCCCGAGTGTCCCGGTCGTCCCCGGCAAGGGCTGCTGGACCTTGACCGAGAGCGTCGGCGGGCGGACCGTCGGTGCGATCACCATCCCGGTCAGTACAGCGCTGAGGACCTGACCTTCACCTCATCCCAGCGGACACCTCGTGTTCGAGACCCGGGACCCGGCTCGTCGGCAGTGGAAGGAGTGGACCCGCGAGGCCAGTTGGAGCCGGCAGGACTTGCCCCGCCTCGGCGTCGTCGAGAGCTGGTACGACCTGCTCGAGGTGGACCTGCCGCTGGTGACCTTCCGCGGGACGACGCTGCTCCCAGACGGCACCGCACTGACCTTTGAGTCGACGCTGCGCTTCCGCGACCGCGCTGAGGTCGAGGCGCAGCTCGGGGAGCACGGCTACCAGCTGGTCGAGGTGCGCGGCGCCCCGGACCGGCCTGGTAGTGAGTTCGTCTTCATCGCGAGGTCCATGCAGCAGCCCTCCGAAGCATCGCGCGGCCAGCAGCCGCGGTAGTGCGCGTCCCGCTGCAGATGTGAGGGTGTGAGCACGTCGGCGTGCGGTGGGCCGGGTTCGAGAGCCGCCAGCCGCGGCTGGCGGCGCTCGGGCGGAACCGGCTGATCGAGCCGGGCGTGCTGTTGGTCGTGACCATCCGCCGAGACGGGACCCCACGGCTGAGCCCGGTGGAGCCGTACCTCCTGGAGGGTGACCTGCTGCTGTCGATGCTGTGGGGATCCCGGAAGGTGGCCGACCTCCAGCGTGAGCCGCGCGTCCTCGTCCACAGCGTCGTCATGAACCGCGATGGCGGTGAGGGTGAGTTCAAGGTCCGCGGGACGGCCCGCCTCGAGGCCGACGTCGGCCTGCAGGAGCGTTTCGGCGCTGCGGTGGCGGCGGAGCTCGGCTGGCGGCCCGAGCCGGGGCGCTTCCACCTGTTCGGCGTCGACATCGACGAGGTCACCTTCATCGGCTACGACGCCCCGACCGGGGACCAGCACACGGCCCGCTGGCCGTCGGGTGGTGAGTTCGTCCGCCGCGGCACCTCCGCAACCAGTCTCGGACCGCCCGAACCGGCAGCGGAGCTCCTCACCACCGAGTAATGAGGAGCTCCGACAGCACCGGTCCGGCGTCGCGAGTCGTTGACGAGGCGTGAGGTCGACGCGCGGCGTCCGGGTCGCCAGCCGCAGGGACGGGATGGCGGTCAGAGCCGGTGAGCTGGCCGGTCTGAGCGGCGTCCGGGTCGTCAGCCGCAGGGACGGAATGGCGGTCAGAGCCGGTGAGCTGGCCAGTCTGTGTCGAACGGCTCGATGCCCTGGCAGCCGGCCACTGAGCAGCCGAGCCCGGCGTGTCCGGTCGCGGACCTCCGCGGCGACCGCCTCCGACCACCTGCTCGATCACTCACCCGACACGCTGCATCGCGGGGCCGCCGGCCGCGTCCGGGCTGGTCGGGGTGGTGGCGAGTCGCCGGCCGAGGGTGGCAGTGAGGGCGGCGGTGAGGGCGGCGCAGCCGAGGAGGGTGGTGGGGATCCCGGCGGTGTGGGCGGTGACACCGGCGAGGCCGGCGCCGAGGGTCATCGCGGTGGCGACGGTGGTGCGGTAGGCGCTGGCGACCCGGCCGAGGAGGGCGTTGGGGACGAGGGTCTGCCAGAGGGTGGCGTCGGTGACGCCCCACACGCCGCCGGCGACCCCGAACACAGCCAACGCGGCCGCAGCGACGGCGGGGTTCGTGGTCGCGGCGAGTGCGGTGAGGATGAGCGCGGTGGTGGTCAGTGCGGCGGTGAGCAGCCGTCCGGCGGGGTGGCGGCGGAGCGGCCGCGGGCAGCCCAGCGCACCGGCGATGCTCCCGGCGCCGTAGCAGCCGAACAGGATCCCGTAGCCGGCGCCGCCGAGGCCGAGGACGTCGCGGACGTAGAGGACGAGGACGGCGAGCAGGGCCCCGGTGATCGCGCCGAGGACCGCGGTGACCGCGGTCAGGGTCCGCAGGAACGGCTGGTGGGCGAGCCACCGCAGCCCGTCGCCGATGTCGGCGGCCACCCGGGTCCTCGCGGACACCGACCCGGCCGACCCGGCCGACCGGTTCGGTTGGGCTGTCCCGGCTGAGGCGGCCGTGCGGGTGGTCCGGGTGCGGATGGTGCGGGGGAGGGTGGCGATCAGGGCGGCCGCGGTGATGAAGGAGACGGCGTCCAACGTCGGTGGCAGCGGCGCGGCGAGCGCGAACAGCAGCCCACCGAGTGGGGGTCCGATGAACTCCACGGCGACCGCCTGGGCGCTGCGCAGCCGGGCGTTGCCCCGGGCCAGCCCACCGGCGGCCACTACGGTGGGCAGCAGCGCGGTGGCGGCGTTGTCGAACACGGTCTGCGCGGTACCGAGGGCGAACGCCACCGCGCACAACACCCCGATCGACACGCCCCGGGTGGCGACGAGGACAGTGAACCCGGCCATGAGGACCCCGCGGGCGGTGTCGATGACCCACATCGCGCGGCGCCGGTCGACCCGGTCGGCGACCGCCCCCCCGAGCAGACCGAGCAGCGGCCACGGCGCGAACCCGGCCGCGGTGACCAGGGCCACCGCCCGCGGGTCGCGGGTGACCCCGGCCGCGAGCAGCGGCAGGAACGCGACCCGCAGCCCGTCACCGGTCGCGGACACCGATGCCGCCGCCCAAACCCGCCAGAACCGCCCTCCGAGGGGGGCGGTGTCGGGTCGGGTCACGTCGTCCGTGGCATCACCGTACGAAACGTACAGGACGTAGTGTCAGCTGATGGTCGTCGAGATCCCCGTGACCCAGGCCCGGGCTGAGCTGGCCGAGCTGGTCAACCGCGTCGTGTATGGCGGGGAACGGGTGGTCCTCACCCGCCACGGCCGCCCCGTCGCCGCGATCGTCTCCGCCGCGGACCTCGAACAGCTCGGGGAGCCCTCTCCCGGGCAGGGTTCAGCACCGGTCAGGTCTGACTCTGGCGACCGTCGGCCCCCCACCCAGATGCGGCCCCCGCTGCGCATCGCCGCCCACGACCAGCCACCACCGCCACCCGGCCCGGCCGGCGGCCGCGGCCGCGGCCCCTGGGCCTAAGCCGAGCGGACAACGGTGATCGGCGTCCTGGTTCAGTGGTGGCGCCGGCGCGCGAACAAGGAGGTGGGATGGCGGCCCGGGTCGCGTCAGGTCTGGAGCAGGCGGTGTTCGGGTGGACCGACGCCCAACAGATCGATGACTGGTTGGACCGCCATGTCCGGGAGCGGCTCGGTCTCGGCGTGGACCGGGTCCTGTTCCGGTCCGGTCGGGTGGGTGCGGTGTACGGGCTCCGCCTCCTCGACGGCCCCGACGTGGTGGTGAAGGTCCCCCGTGGGAACCCGCCGCTCGCGCCGCTCACCGCGGCGACCTCCTGCCAGCGTCACCTCGCCGACGCCGGCTACCCGTGCCCCACCCCGCTGGACATCCCGGCGCTGACCGATGGCCGGGTCGGGCTGATCGAGGAGCTCCTCGACGTCGGTGCGGTCGCCGACATCCGACGTGCTCCGGTCCGCCGCGGCGCTGTCGCATCGCTGGCCGAGCAGATCAGCCTGCTGTCCGGAATTCCGGGCCAGGCCGGGAGGCTGACCGACCCGCCCGCGTGGGACAAGTACCGCAAGGGGCCGTGGCCCACCCCGCACGACTCGATCTTCGACTTCACCCACACCCCGGCCGGCTACGAGTGGCTGGACACCCTCGCCGCGGCCGCCGCCCACCGGGCCGCAGCCGCACTGGGACCCGTGGTCATCGGTCACAGCGACTGGTACGTCGGCAACCTGCGGTTCACCGCCGAGGCAGTCGTCGCGGCCTACGACTGGGACAGCCTCGTCGCCGAACCGGAGCCGGTGATCGCCGGGTTCGCCGCCGGCACTCACACCGCGGGCAACGCCACCGGACCCGACGCCCCGACCCCGGAGGAGGTGGCGACCTTCCTCACCGAGTTCGCTCAGCACCGCCCGGGGGCGTTCACCCCGGCCGGGCGCGCGGCCGCCACCGCAGCCGCCGTGTGGGTGCTGGCCTACAACGCCCGCTGCCAGCTCTGCTTCCTCCCCGCCGGCGACCCACCACCGCCCGGGTCCGCACTCGCCGCCCTCGCCGGGCACGGCGAGACCTACCTCACCCTCACCTGGTGACCGGTGACCGGTCCCGACGGGCCTCCCTAGCCGGTCCTCCCTACGTTCGGTCAACCCGCCCGTGACCGCGGTGGACACCGGTACCGTCCGCCGGGTGACCCACCAAGACCGATGAGGGACTGACTGATCTCGTGGATTCCCCGCTGCTTCCCACGGCTTCAACGGAGGCTGGGATGAGGCGGCCGCTGGTCCTGACCGGCGGGCCGGCGGTCGGGAAGACCACCACCGCCCGGCCCCTCGCCGAAGCCCTCCGGCGGGCAGCGTTCATCGACGTGGACGATCTCCGCCAGCTGGTCGTCGCCGGCCACGAAGCCTGGGGCGTCCAGGGTGATGCCCAGCGGGCCCTCGGAGCAGCCAACGCCTGCGCGCTCGCGCAGCGGTTCACCGCGGCGGCCTTCGACGTCGCCATCGCCGACGTCGTGACCCCCGCGACCGCGCAGGTCTACCGCCGACAGCTGCGCGACTGTCTGCTGGTGCACCTCACCGTCACCCCTGCCGAGGCCCACCGGCGGGCCGCCACCCGCCGGGTGTGGCTCACCGAGGAGGAGTTCGACCACCTCCACCGCGTCGACACCGAGGACCCACCCCCGGCCGATCACCGCCTCGACGTCACCGCCTACACACCCACCGAGCAGCAGGCCGCCGTCGAAGCCTTGTGGGCGGCCACCGCGTACACCGACGGGCCACGGATGGACCCGACCACAGTGTTCTACGAGTAGCCCCACCGCCGCAGGTGAATCCGCCGGCCGGATTGGCGCGGTCGGCGGGGCCGGTCGGCGCACCTGCGGCCGGGCCTCCCCCGCCGCTGCGCCCTGGCCGGGCTCGGTCTCTGGTGACCGCCCGGCCGGGGTGCCCCAGGACCCCGCCGGCATGGTCTGCGCTCCTCGTACTGTCACGCCCGGGTGGCCGCGACGATCAGGAAACACGGGACGTGCACCAGGACGGCTGCTCTCGGGGGGCCGCCGGCGACGAGGGCCGGGTCCAGGCCGGGCTCGACGACCTCGGTGAGCTCGCAGCCCGCCGCGATGACCGCGTTGAGGTAGGTCGACAGGGGTCGGTGGGTGTCGGGTGCGACGGGACGGTGCATCACGTACTCAGCCAGGTACTCCGTCAGCGCGATGACCCCGGTGTCGGTCCACTGCCCCACGCCGGGTTCGAAACAGGGATGGTCGATCGAGAAGATCAGCTGCCCACCCGGGCGGAGCGCCCGCACGCAGCAGTCGAGGGCGGCGGTCCAGTCCGGTATCGACAGGAACACCATGCTGGCGATGACCGCATCGAACACCGGCCCGGGCTCCCAGCTGGTCAGGTCGGCCTGGACCCACTCGATGCCCTGACCCAGCTCCGCTTCCCGGGCGGCCCCGTAGCTGAACAGCCCGCCGGCGGGTTCCACCGCGGTCACCACCGCCCCACGGGCGGCGAGGAGCCGGCTGAGGTAGCCGGTGCCCGCGCCCGCGTCGAGGACCCGCCGGCCCGCGACCGCACCGAGCAGCCGGAACACGGCCGGGTTGATCAGGTGCTTCTTGAAGAAGTCACCGTCCGGCTCGGTCGCGGCGATGGCCTCGGCCGGGAGGTTCGACCACGCCTGGATCGCCGCTGCACCCGTCACCGCGCACCTCATCTCTCGTCGGATCGACCGGCTGCAGCAGGTGTCGCTCAGCCGATGACTGCATTGGGCCAGCCCGGTCTCGGTCGGCATGCTCACATCGGCGAGCACCGCGTCCAGGTGAAGGCGCGGCGAGCTGGGCGATCCCGGCGGCGACGGTGTCGGCGAGCAGCACTCGGTAGCCGAGGCGGGCCAGCGCCCGGCCGAGCACGAGACGCATCCCGGCCTCCTCGTCCACCACGAGGACCTGGCGGGCGGGACTCACGCGGACACGGCAGCGATCGGCTCGGACACCGTGACAGCGGCGCCCGCGTCAGGAGCCCGCCCGGCTTCCCGTTCGACGATCATCAGCTGCTCCGTGCTTCCGCGGTGCACGCCGCCAGGGTCACGCCTGGCACACCGTGCGGGTGATCATCGTGCATCCCCACCGGCCGCGGGTGAGCAGAACCCCCGCGCCGGGTCGCGGCCGCCGACTCGCCGAACAACCGCCCCCAGTAGCGAGCAGTCATGTTTGATGCCCTTCAGTAACGGTCGGGGTGGGTCGACACATGAGTGGTGAACGGGTGGATCGAGTGGCGTATGACTGGTCGACGAGCCTCCCGGCGGGCCGGGACCGGCAACGGGAGGTCCTGGCGCTGCTGACCGAAGGCGACCCCGACGTCGCGCTGGTGGAACGGGTCTGCGCGGTCAGCGCGGCGCTGCTCGGCGTGAGCGGCGCGGGGATGTGCCTGATCGGGGGTGCCCAGCATCAGGTGATCGTCCACGGCACCGACCCGCTGATCGAGGCCCTGGAGGACCTGCAGGTCACGCTCGGGCAGGGTCCGTGCCTGGAAGCGGTCCGCACCGGCTACCCGGTGCTGGTCGCGGACCTGCAGACCCCGGCGGTGTCCCCGTGGCCGGAGTACGTCGAGGAGGCGACCGCCCGCGGGGTGCGGGCGGTGTTCGCGTTCCCAGTGCACGCCGACGGGGTCCTGTTCGGGGCCCTGGATCTGTACCGGATGACCGCGGGGCCGCTGGATGACGCCCAGCTCGCTGACGCGGTCGACCTCGCCGAGCTCGCGGCCCGGTCGATGGCCGCGCAGGGAACGCGGGACTACTTCGACGGGTCGGTCAGTGCCCTGGACTGGTTGACCGCCGGCCAGCAGGCCACCGGCACCGGGCCGGGCCGGGCGGTGGATCTGGGGATCACCGTCGGTCAGGCGCTTGCCCCGACCCCGCGCGGGGGCGTCCACGATGCGCTGCGCCCGGAGGGGCAGGAAGAGAACCGGTGACCGGTGAGCCGGTGAGCGCGGGCCGGGTGCTCGTCGTCGACGGTGACCGCGGGATGCGTCTCGCGGTCGGACGGAGCCTGACCCGCCTCGGCTCTGACGTGCACCTCGCCGACACCGCCGGTGCGGTCCTGCACCTCCTCGCTGGCGAGGCGGAGGTGGCGGCGGTGGTCACCGACCTCGACCTGCCCGCAGGGATGGGCGGGGCGGACCTCGCGTGGGAGATCCGCCACCGCCACCCCGGTGTCGCGGTCCTGTTCCTGACCGCGCAGCCGGTACCCGCGGTGGCACTCGCCGACCCGCTGGTCGCGGCGTTGCCCAGACCGGCCCGGATGACCGACCTGCATGACCACCTCCAACACCTCATCGGCACCGCCGGCGCCGCGCAGCGGCTACGGGTGCTGCTCGGTGTCAACCGAGGACCTTCGGTCCCGTCCGACCACGGCGTGGACGTGGTCAGCGACCCCGCGGAGGTCCGGGTCGAGGACCTCGTCGCGGCGCCGACCACAGCGGTCGCGTAGCCCGCTCAGCCGGCGCCCGTGAGTCGTCGGTGGTGGGCCTTGACAGACGGCTGCGTACGACAGACTGTAGACAGGTGACGACGTCGACCGGGTCCAGCGAGGTGTGGCAGGCGCGGATCGGCGTCGAGCTGGCCGCCGAGCTGCGCGCCGACGCCCGAGTCCTCGGCCTCGACGGGCGCACCGAGATGGTCCGAGCCGCGCTGCGGCTGCTGCACCAGCGTGCCGCCGAGGAACGGATGGCCCGCGTCGTCGACGACTTCTACGAGGGGCGGACGCCGCCGCTCCCGGTGGGGGTCCGTCGCGCCCCGCCGCGCGCGGGGAGCGAACCGGATGCCGCTGCCTGAACCGTTCCGCGGGGACGTCTGGGACGTCGACTTCCTCGAGTTCGACCGACACCCCGCTGTCGTGATGAGCGTCAACGCCCTCAACCGTCGCCTCGGGCACGTCGCGGTCATCCCCGTCACCGGAACAGCAGGTCCGACCTCGACGCACGTCGCACTCGACGTCGACGCCGGCCGCACCCGCTACGACCGGTCCTACGCCGACATCACCGCACTCCAACCGGTCGACCGGACCCTGCTCCTCCGCCAGCGCGACCGGCTCGCGCCCACTGAGCTGGACCGGCTCGCCGAGCAGCTGCGGACCTACCTCGGACTGTGACCACGCGAGCAGCGCTCGCAGCACGCCACGCGAACACCCACGACCGAAGACGCGGTGCGGCGCGGGATTCAATCGATCGACAGGACCAGCGGGATCGTGGCCGGGTCGGAGGAACACCTGCACGGGGCCCCAGCGACCGCTGGACATCCCGCTGAGACGTAGGACGGGGCGGGCCCGTGGGCCCGCCCCGTCCGTCATCCGTCCTGTTCGCGCCCGCGCACCACGATCGGTGCTCGACCACGCCGCTCTCACTCCGCGGCGGTGAGACCCTCCGCGGTCCCCGAACCCGGGCCCTTGGTGAAGGTGACCGGGCCCGCCGGCGCCGTCTCGACGGCGGCCTCGACGGCCGCCGCCGGGGTGTCGGGCGTGGCGACCTTCGGCTCACCGGTGAAGGTGAACTTCGCCTCCGCGCCCTCGCCGGCGACGTCCACCAGCACGATGAACCCGGCCTTCAGCTCGCCGAACAGCAGCTTCTCGCTCAGCGGGTCCTCGATCTCGCGGGTGATCGTCCGGCGCAGCGGGCGGGCACCGAGCACCGGGTCGAACCCACGCGTGGCCAGGAGGTCCTTCGCCGCCTGCGTCAGCTCGAGGCCCATGTCGCGGTCCTTGAGCCGCTCGTCCACCTTCGCGACCAGCAGGTCGACGATCTGCACGATCTCCGGCTTGGACAGCTGCGGGAACACGATGACGTCGTCCACCCGGTTGAGGAACTCGGGGCGGAAGTGCGTCTTCAGCTCGTCGGCGACCTTCGCCTTCATCCGGTCGTAGGTCCCGGCGACGTCGTCGTTCTGGATGAACCCGAGGCTGCCGCGGGCGATGTCCCGGGTGCCGAGGTTCGTCGTCATGATGATCACGGTGTTCTTGAAGTCGACCGCGCGGCCCTGGGAGTCGGTCAGGCGACCGTCCTCCAGCACCTGCAGGAGCGAGTTGAAGATGTCGGGGTGGGCCTTCTCGATCTCGTCGAAGAGGACCACCGAGAACGGCTTCCGGCGCACCTTCTCGGTGAGCTGCCCGCCCTCCTCGTAGCCCACGTACCCGGGGGGTGAGCCGAACAGCCTGGAGACCGTGTGCTTCTCGGAGAACTCGCTCATGTCGAGCTGGATGAGTGCGCCCTCGTCTCCGAAGAGGAACTCGGCGAGTGCCTTGGACAGCTCGGACTTCCCGACGCCGGTGGGGCCGGCGAAGATGAACGAGCCGCCGGGACGACGGGGGTCCTTGAGCCCGGCCCGGGTACGGCGGATCGACTGGGACAGGGCGTGGATCGCCTGCTCCTGCCCGATGATCCGCTTGTGCAGCTCCTCCTCCATGCGGAGCAGGCGCGCGGTCTCCTCCTCGGTGAGCTTGAACACCGGGATGCCGGTCGCGGTCGCGAGCACCTCCGCGATCAGGTCCTCGTCCACCTCGGCGACCACGTCCATGTCACCGGACTTCCACTGCTTCTCCCGGTCGGCCTTCGCCGCGATCAGCTGCTTCTCCCGGTCGCGCAGCGACGCCGCCTTCTCGAACTCCTGGGCGTCGATCGCGGACTCCTTCTCCCGCTTGACCGCGCCGATCTTGTCGTCGAACTCCCGCAGGTCCGGCGGCGCCGTCATCCGGCGGATGCGCAGCCGCGAGCCGGCCTCGTCGATCAGGTCGACGGCCTTGTCCGGCAGGAACCGGTCGGCGATGTAGCGGTCGGCGAGCTGCGCGGCGGCCACCAGCGCGGCGTCGGTGATCGACACCCGGTGGTGGGTCTCGTAGCGGTCGCGCAGGCCCTTCAGCATCTCGATCGTGTGCGCGATCGACGGCTCGTTGACCTGGATCGGCTGGAAGCGCCGCTCGAGGGCCGCGTCCTTCTCGAGGTGCTTGCGGTACTCGTCGAGGGTGGTCGCTCCGATGGTCTGCAGCTCCCCGCGGGCGAGCATCGGCTTGAGGATCGACGCCGCGTCGATCGCGCCCTCGGCGGCCCCGGCCCCGACCAGGGTGTGCAGCTCGTCGATGAACAGGATGATGTCGCCGCGGGTGCGGATCTCCTTGAGGACCTTCTTCAGGCGCTCCTCGAAGTCACCGCGATAGCGGGAGCCGGCGACGAGCGCGCCGAGGTCGAGGGTGTAGAGCTGCTTGTCCTTGAGCGTCTCCGGGACGTCGCCCTTGACGATCGCCTGCGCGAGCCCCTCGACGACGGCGGTCTTGCCGACACCGGGCTCGCCGATCAGCACCGGGTTGTTCTTGGTCCTGCGGGAGAGGACCTGCATGACCCGCTCGATCTCCTTCTCGCGCCCGATGACCGGGTCGAGCTTGCCCTCGCGGGCGCCCTGGGTGAGGTTCCGGCCGAACTGGTCGAGCACGAGGGACGTCGACGGGGTGCCCTCGGCGGGCGCGCTGGCACCACCGGCGCCGGCCTCCTTGCCCTGGTAGCCGCTCAGCAGCTGCATCACCTGCTGGCGGACCCGGGTCAGCTCGGCGCCGAGGCGCACCAGCACCTGGGCGGCGACGCCCTCGCCCTCGCGGATGAGACCGAGCAGGATGTGCTCGGTACCGATGTAGTTGTGTCCGAGCTGCAGCGCCTCGCGCAGCGACAGCTCGAGGACCTTCTTGGCCCGCGGGGTGAAGGGGATGTGCCCGGCCGGTGCCTGGCTGCCCTGGCCGATGATCTCCTCGACCTGGCCGCGGACGGCCTCGAGCTGGATGCCCAGGCTCTCGAGCGCCTTCGCGGCGACGCCCTCGCCCTCGTGGATGAGCCCGAGCAGGATGTGCTCGGTCCCGATGTAGTTGTGGGAGAGCATCCGGGCCTCTTCCTGGGCCAGGACGACCACCCGACGGGCGCGGTCGGTGAAGCGTTCGAACATGCGCGCTCCCTACGGGATCGAAGCGGCCCGCCGAAGTGGACGGCGAGGCCCGGACCGCGCGCAGCGGTCCGTGGGTCGACGCTACGTCCACCGACCCGTCGCGGCCGGGCCGCCCCCCTGATTCCGCGTGCGGCGTAACACAGACGTGACACGGCACACAGACGTGACACGGCCCACAGACGTGACACCGGACAGAGATGTGACCCGGTGCTCGGACGTCGGCTCGCCGCAGCCGCCGGGGGTCAGCCGGCCGGCACGACCTGCACGTCGCCGAGCCCGCCCTGGTCGAGCTCGGACAGCGGCCCGAGGACCTGCGAGGCGTCCCCGACCACGACCGTCGTGAGGTCGGCGGGCACCGTGTGCGCGAAGGCGGTCGACGCACTGTCAGCGCTGACGTGGCGCAGCCGCTCCCGCAGCACGTTGAGCCAGTCCGCGGGCAGCCCGTCGGCGAGCAGACCCGACACCTGGGCGACCAGCGCCCGGGGGGTCTGGAAGCGCAGCGGTGAGGCCCCGAGGTGGTAGTCCACCGCATCGTCGCGCTCAGCCTCGGTCAGCCCCCCGGCACGCAGGCCACCGACGACGGTCCGGATCGCGGACAGCGCCGGCGCGGTCACCGCGGTGTCGACGGCGGTGGACACGGTGAACCGGCCGCCGCTGGCGAAGGGGCTGAACCGAGCGTGGATCCCGTAGGTGTATCCCTTGCCCTCCCGCAGGTCGGCCATCAGCCGGGAGCTGAGGCCGCCACCGAGGGCGTGCGCCGCGACGAGCAGGTCCGGCCACTGCGGGTCCGTCCGGTCCGGCCCGGCGAGGCCGATGGCCAGCGCGCTCTGGACCGAGCCGGGCCGGTCCAGCACCACGATCGAGGACGGCCGCGCCCGTGCCTCGGCCGCGCCGGGCCGCGGCGCCGAGCTGTCCGCCGACCCCGACGCCAACCCCGACGACCCCCTCGACCAGGAACCGAACACCTGGTCCACGAGGTCCTCGACGTCGATCCCGGTGAGGTCCGTGGCCAGGACGACGGTCGCCCGCCCGGGTGCGAGGACCTGGGCGGCGAGCCCGACGACGTCGTCGCGGGTCAGCCCGGCGACGGTCTCGGCGGTGCCCCCCTCGGGACGGGAGTGGCGGCTGGCGGGGTCGAAGCAGTACTCGTCGAGGGCCCAGGAGGCGCGCACGCCGGGCACCGACCGCTGCTGGGCGATCGCGGCGAGGCGTAGCTGGACGTGGCGGGCCACCTCGGCCTCGGGGAAGGTCGCGCCGGTGACCGCCTCGGCGAGCAGCTCGAAGGCCGGGCGCAGGTTGTGCGCCGCGACGTCGAGGGTCACGTGGATGCCTGACATCCCCACCGAGACGCCAAGGTCCGCGCCGTGCAGCGCCATCTCGTCGGCGAACTGCTCGCCGGTGCGGGCGCGGGTGCCCTCGTCGAGGGTGGCGCCCAGGACGGTGGTCACGCCCTCCCGGTCGCGTGGCTCCCGGGCCAGCGGGGCGTCGAGCAGGACGGTCGCTGCCGCCAGCCGGGCGCCGGGGACGTCGAAGCACACCACCCGGATCCCGTTGGGCAGGGTCCACTCCCGCGGGACCGGGAACGACCAGCCGCCCGGTGGGCTGACGGCGGGACGCTCGCCGACGAGGCCGCTCATGCCGCCACCGCCGACGCAGCCGGGTCGGCGGGTGCACCGGCGGGTGTACCGGCCGGGGCGCCGGGAAGGAATCGGACCGTGGCCCGGGCGTCGGCGCGCAGCCACGTCCGGGTGAGCTCCGTCACCTGCTCGGCGGTCACGGCGGCGAGGCGGTCGACCACGCCGTCGGCCAGCGCGGCGTCGCCGAACAGGCAGGCGTGGTGCGACAGCTCGTCGGCCTGCCCGGCCAGCGACGCCGTCTCCTCCAGGTACTCCCGCTCGACCCCGGCGCGGGCCTGCGCCAGCTCCCGGTCGGTCGGGCCGTCCGCGGCGAGCCGCTCCAGCTCCTCCACGACGGCGTCCTCCATCAGCTCCGCGGACTCCCCCGGCCGGGCCCGCACGATCACCAGCCCGGTCGAGGACCCGCCGACGAGACGCTCGACGCCCGCGCCCACCGAGGCCGCCCGCTCCTCTCGTCGGACCAGGCGGACCTGCAACCGGCTCGACGGCCCGTCGCCGAGGACACGGAGCGCCACCGCGGCCGCGTCGACCGCCGGTGCCGGGTCCGGCGGCAGCCGCCACATCTGGTAGGACGCCGCGGCGGGGACGTCCTCGGTGACCACCTCCAGGTGCGCCTGGGCCAGCGGGGACAGGGTCGGCGCGACCGGCGCCGGCGGGACCGTGCCCCCGTCGATCCCGCCGAACCAGCGGGCTGCGGCCGCGGCCGCGGCTGCGGCCGTGACGTCGCCGACCATCGTCAGGACCGCATTCGCCGGGGAGTAGTGCCGTGTGAAGAACGCCCGCACGTCGTCGAGGGACGCCGCGTCCAGGTCGGCCATCGAGCCGATCGGCAGGTGGTGGTAGGCGTTGTCGGGCGGGAACGCGAGCGCGAACAGGCGTTCCCAGGCGGTGCCGTAGGGCCGGTTGTCGTGGGTCTGACGCCGCTCGTTCTTCACCACGTCACGCTGGTTGTCGAGGTTCGGCTGGTCCAGGGCGTCCAGCAGACCACCCATCCGGTCGGCCTCCAGCCACAGCGCGAGGTCGAGGGCGCCGGTGGGGACGGTCTCGAAGTAGTTGGTGCGGTCGAAGCTCGTCGTCGCGTTCAGCGCGGCGCCGAGCGGCTCGAGCAGCCCGAAGTGCTCCCCGGAGCGCACGTGCGCCGACCCCTGGAACATCAGGTGCTCGAAGAGGTGCGCCAGCCCGGTCCGCCCTGGCGGCTCGTGGCGCGACCCGACGCCGTACCAGAGGTTCACCGCGACCGCGGGAGCCGTGTGGTCCTCCCGGACGACCACCCGCAGACCGTTGTCGAGCCGCTCCTGCAGGAGGGGCGCCGCGGCGGGGACGGGAGCTGTCGACACGCGGTGAAACTAGCTCCCTCGCGGCCACCTCGGGTGCCGCCGGCCGGGTGCGCCCGACGGGTGTCACCGGCCGGAGGAGGCACGGGGCGGGGCGAGGCCGGGGTGCTACCGGCCTGCGCGACGCCGGCCGACGGCCCGGTCGGTAGGTTCCCCCGGCGTGCACCTGTCGGCGATCTCGGTCTACCCCGTGAAGTCCTGCCGAGGGGTCGCGGTCGACTCGGCGGCGGTCAAGGCCACCGGGCTGGCCGAGGACCGCCGGTGGATGGTCCTGGACCCGGCCGGCGAGGTGCTCACCGCGCGCACCGTCCCGGCGCTGTTCCGCGTCACCCCGACCCCGCTGGCCGGCGGCGGGCTGTCGCTGGCCGCCGCCGGCCGGGCGGCGCTGGTCGTGGCGCCACCGGCCGCCGGCGCTGGGCGCAGCGTCGCGGTGGTCGGCATGTCCGGGATGGACCGGGCCCTGGCCGGCGGTCCGGCCGCCGACAAGTGGCTCACCGAGGTCCTCGACCGGCCCGTGCAGCTGGTGGCGCTCGACGCGCAGGCGCCGCGGACGCTCGCCGGACGCCACGGCGGGCACCCCGGCGACCTGTTCAACCTCTCCGACGCCGGTCCGGTGCTGCTCGCCAGCACGGTCTCCCTGCTCCAGCTGGACCGCTGGGTCGCCGAGGGGGCCGCCGACCGCGACGCCGACGCCGACGCCCCGACGATGGCGATGGAGCGCTTCCGCCCGAACGTCGTCGTGGACGGCGCGAGCGAGGCCTTCGAGGAGGAGCGCTGGACGGCGGTGCGGATCGGTGCGGTCGACTTCCGCCTGGGCGAGGTGTGCGACCGCTGCGCGATGACGCTGCTCGACCCGGACACCCTGGCCCGCGGGAAGGAACCGATCCGCACCCTGGCGCGGCACCGCAGGCGCGACGGGGCCGTCTGGTTCGGCACCCGCCTGATCCCGACCACCATCGGCACGATCAAGGTCGGCGACCCCGTCTCCGCGAGCTGACCGCCCGGTCGGCCGGCACGCGCCCGTCCGACGTGGCACGATCATCCGACGTGGCACGGTCGTTCTGCTCGTGGCACGCTTTCCTGATGGATGCCACGGTCGTCCTCGGGCCGCAGGGACGACTGGTGCTCCCGGCCGAGCTGCGGGCGGCGCTCGGGCTCGCGCCCGGCGATCAGCTGCACGTGCAGCTGTCCGGCCGCGAGCTCGTCCTGCAGCGCGCCGAGGACGCGGTGGCCGAGCTGCGGGGGCTGGTCTCCCCCACCGGGACGGGCCGCTCGCTCGTCGACGAGCTGCTGGCCGAGCGCCGCGCTCCCGCTCGCGCCGCGGAATGACCGTGCTGGCGGGATGACCGTGCCGAGCGCGTGACCGTGCTGGATGCCTCGGCCGTCCTCGCACTCGTCCAGGACGAGCCCGGGGCCGCCGTCGTGGCTGCCGAGCTCGCGACGGCGACCCTCGGCGCCGCCAACCTCGCCGAGGTCATCGGGAAGCTGGTGGACGTCGGGGCCGACGTCGCCCGGGTGCTCCGCCTGCTCCGGGCAGCAGGCGTCACGGTCGTCCCCGTCCTCGCGGCGGACGCGGAGCTGGCCGGGGCGCTGCGCGGCCTGGCCGACGGCCGGGCGCTGTCGCTCGGCGACCGGTGTTGTCTCGCGCTCACCGTCCGCAGCACCCCTGCCGAGGTGCTGACCTCGGACCGCGCCTGGGCCGACCTGGACCTTCCGCTCCGGGTGCGCCTCCTCCGGTGACGCGGCGGCGTCTTCAGCCGGTCGCGGCCGGCGCCGGGCGGACCAGCGGGAACAGCAGCACGTCGCGGACCGGGCCGCCGGCGAGGAAGCTGACGAGGCGGTCGACGCCCATCCCGAGCCCGCCGGTCGGCGGCATCCCGTACTCCAGTGCCTCCAGGAAGTCCTCGTCCAGCGGCATGGCCTCGGCGTCCCCGCCCGCGGCGAGTGCCACCTGTGCCTCCAGGCGCTCGCGCTGCACCACCGGGTCGGCCAGCTCGGAGTACGCCGTGGCGAGCTCGACGCCCCCTACGTAGAGGTCCCAGGACTCCGCGAGGCGCGGGTCGCTGCGGTGCTCGCGGGTCAGGGGACGCACCTCGAGGGGGTAGTCACGGACGAACGTCGGCTGCACGAGGTCGCGCTCACACAGGTGCTCGAAGAGCTCCAGGGCGAGCTTCCCGTCCCCCCACGACGAGTCCACCGCGATCACGTGGCGATCGGCCAGCGACAGCAGGACATCGCGCGGTGTGTCCGGTCCGACGTCGACGCCGACAGCTGCGGACAGCGCGCTGAACAGCGTGACGTCGTGCCACGGGCCGGCCAGGTCGACCTCGTGGGAGCCGACGCTCAGCACGGTGTCGCCGGTCGCCCGCCGGGCCACGGTGGTGACGAGGTCCCGGGTGAGGTGGGCCATCGAGTCGTAGTCGCCCCAGGCCTGGTAGGCCTCGAGCATCGTGAACTCGGGGCTGTGGGTCGCGTCGACGCCCTCGTTGCGAAACACCCGCCCGATCTCGAACACCCGCTCCAGCCCGCCGACGACGGCCCGCTTCAGGTACAGCTCGAGGGCGATCCTCAGGTAGAGCTGGATGTCCAGGGCGTTCGACCGGGTCTCGTAGGGCCGCGCGGTCGCCCCGCCCTGCAGCGTCTGCAGGACGGGGGTCTCGACCTCGACGAAGTCGCGGTCGGTGAAGAACTCCCGGATCGCGGCCACCGCACGCGGCCGCAGGCGGGCCAGCTCCCGGGCGCGCGGGGACACCAGCAGGTCCGCGTGGCGGCGTCGGGCGCGCGACTCCTCCGACAGCGGCGCATGCGGGTTCGGCGGTGGTCGCAGCGCCTTCGAGGCGAGCTCCCAGCCGCTCGCGAGCACCGACAGCTCACCCCGCCGGGACGTGATCACCTCGCCGGTCACGCCGACGAGGTCGCCGAGGTCGACCTGGGACTTCCAGTCGGCGAGGCGTTCTGCACCCACTCCGGCGAGTCCGAGCATCACCTGCAGGGTCGCGCCCTCGCCGTCGGTGAGGGTCGCAAAGCAGAGCTTCCCGCTGTTGCGCGCGAACGTCACGCGGCCGGTGACGCTCACGACCGCCCCGGTCGCGGAGTCCGGCGGCAGGTCGGCGTGGTCGGCCCGCACCTCGCCGAGGCGGTGCGTCCGGGCCACGGTGACGGGGTACGGCTCGGTGCCGGCGGCCAGCAACGCCGCGCGCTTCTCCCGGCGCACCCGCAGCTGCTCCGGCAACTGCTCCGGCAGGTCGACCGGTCTGAGGTCCGCAGGTGGAGGTGACGTCGCCACCCGTCCGTCCTGTCCCGACACCTCCTGTCCCGGCACGCCTGGTCCCGGCACACCCTGTCCCGGCACACCCTGTCCCGACACGCCGGCGATCCTCGCAGAGCCGGCCGGGCTCAGACCGCGGCGCTGAGGTGCTCGTAGGCCAGGCGCAGGCCGAGCAGCGTCAGGTCCGGGCGGTGGTCGGTGATCGAGGACGCCTCGCCCACCACCAGCGGCGCCAGGCCGCCCGTCGCCACGACCGCCTCCAGCGACCCGCCGACGGCGATCCTGATCCGCTCGACGATGCCGTCGACCTGACCCGCGGCGCCGTAGATCATGCCCGACTGCAGGCACTCCGCGGTGTTCCGGCCGATCGCCGACGGCGGCGCCTGCAGCGACACCCGGCTCAGCTGGGCGGCCCGGGTCGTCAGTGCCTCCAGGGACAGCTCGATCCCGGGGGCGATCGCGCCCCCCAGGTACGCACCGTCCGGCCCGACGACGTCGAAGTTGGTGGAGGTCCCGAGGTCGACCACGACGCACGGACCGCCGAACAGCTCGAAAGCCGCGCGGGTGTTGACGATCCGGTCGGTGCCGACCTCCGGCGGGTTCAGGACGTCGAGGCGGACGCCGACGTCCGTCCCGCTCTCGATGGTCATCGCGGGCACGTCGGGGAACCACCCGCGGAACGTCCGCTTGAGCGTCCGCAGCAGGGACGGCACCGTCGAGCACGCGACGATCCCGGTCAGGCCGGCCGTCGGGTCGGGCGCCGGTGCACCGGGCAGCGTCGAGAGCAGCGCTCGCAGCTGCAGCGCGAGCTCGTCGGCGGTGGCCCGGGACTCGGTGCGCAGCCGCCACGTGTGACGCAACTCGGGGCCGTCGAACACGGCGAGGACGGTGTTGGAGTTGCCCACGTCGATGGCCAGCAGCATCAGCGGCCGCCCGTCGTCGCGCGCTCAGCCGGCAGTCGCGCCGCCGGCAGTCGCGCCGCCGGCAGCCGCGCCGCCGGCAGGTCCCTGGCGGGCGGTCGCGCCGACGGCAGGTCTACCGCCGCCAGCCGCGCCGCCGCGCCGCCGCCGGCCGTCGCAGCACCCAGCTGGACCGCCACCGTGTCGAGGAGGCGGGTGCCGCCGACCTCGGCCGCGACCAGGAGGCGGGCCGGGCCGGTGGCCGGTGCCGGGCCCAGGTCGGGCGCGCGGAGGACCAGGTAGTCCACCCGCACCACCGCCGTCGAGAGCACTGCTCGCGCCGCCTCCAGGACCTCGGCCGCGCCCCGGTCACCGGCGGCGGCACCGGCCCACAGCGCCCGCGGGAGCGCGCGGGCGGACTCCCGGGCAGCTGCGTCGAGGCGGGAGTTGCGACTCGACCGCGCGAGGCCGTCGGGCTCCCGGACGGTCGGCACCTCGAGGATCTCGACGTCCGGTCCGAGATCGGCCACCAGGCGGCGCACCAGCGTCATCTGCTGGTGGTCCTTCTCACCGAAGGTGGCCACGTCGGGAGCCACCAGGCGCAGCATCCGATGGACGACGGTGAGCACCCCGGCGAAGTGCCCCGGCCGCGCCGCGCCCTCCAGCTCGGCGCCCAGCGGTCCCGGGTCGGGTCGGACCACCGGCGGGCCGTCGGGGTACACCGTCGCGGTGTCCGGGGCGAAGACCACGTCGACCCCGCCCGCCGCGGCCGTGGCCAGGTCCGCGTCCAGCGTCCGCGGGTAGGCGTCCAGGTCCGACGCCGAGCCGAACTGCAGGGGGTTGAGGTACACCGAGAGCACCACCGAGCCGCCGGCGCCGACCGCCTCGCGCGCCCGGCGCAGGTGGGCGGAGTGGCCCTCGTGCAGCGCGCCGAGGGTCATGACGAGCGCCCGCGGGCGCGGGGCAAGGGCGAGTGCGGCGGCCAGCTCGGCCTGGGACCGCACGACCAGCGGGGCCCGCCGCGGCCGTGACGCCGCCGCCAGGCCGGCGGTCAGCGCGGACAGCTCCCCGTAGCGCCGCGCGTGCGGGGCGTCGAGGACCGACAGGTGGGCGGCGACGGTGCCGGCGTCGGCGCGGGCGGCGGGCCCGGTGAGCCCGTCGCCGCCGCGGCTGAGGGCACCGCCGACGGCCGCCTCCACCAGCGGGCGCAGCACCGCCGCCGGGTCCGGGACGGCGAGGCCCGCCAGGGCGTGCGCACTGTCCAGGGCGAGCGCCGCACCGAAGGTGGCCGCCTGGGTGAGTGCGGCGTGCCACGCGACCCGCTCGTGCTCGTCGAGCAGCACCGGCACCCCGCCCCAGCAGCGCGCGAGGGCCAGGGCGTCCTCCTGCGCCAGCGGGCCCGCGGTCACCCCGACCGCGGCGCCGCGCAGACGCCCGAGGTCGCTGTGCCCGCCGGTCAGCGCCATCGCCGGGTGCACCGCCGCGACCCGCGCGCCGGCAGCCGCGGCCGGGCTGAGCACCGCCAGCCCGCGCGACCCCGCGAGGTGCACGACGAGCTGGTCCGGCCCGAAGCCGCCGTGCGCGCCGAGCTCGGTCGCCAGCCCGGCCAGGACGTCGTCGGGCACGGCGAGCACGACCACGTCCGCGCCGGCAGCCGCCCGGGCCTGGGCCGCGGGTCCGGCGTCGCGTCCCAGCACGGTGACCGACGCACCCGTCGCCGAGAGCGCAGCTGCGACCGCCGTCCCGGCCCGGCCGCGTCCCAGGACGACGGCTCCGCCGGTCAGCACCGGGCGACCGTAGCCCGCCCGGCCCGACTGACCGCCCGCCCGGCCCGACCCCGCGACAGCCTCGCCTGACCTACCGCCCGCCCGCCTGGCCGGACCGCCCGGCCTGGCTGACCCCACCGCCCGGCCCGCCTGACCCCACCGCCCGGCCTCCTGACCCGACCGCCCGCCCGCCTGGCCGGACCCCACCGCCCGCCCCTACCGTGGGCCGGTGCCGTCCGCCGCCGTGCTCGACGCGACCGTCCACCGTCCGGGCGACGCCCCGACCGACCGCCGCGGGCGGGTCGACCGGACCTGGCTGGTGGCCCTCGCCGCAGCCACCTGGGGACTGGACGGACTGCTCCGCAAGCCGCTGTCGCACCAGCTGAGCGCGGCGACGCTGGTGTTCGCCGAGCACGCCCTCGCCCTGCTGCTGCTGCTGCCGCTGCTGCCCTCGGCGCTGCGGGCGCTCGCGCGGTGCTCGTGGCGGGCCCGGCTGTCGGTGCTCGGGATCGGTGCCGGTGCGTCCGCCGGTGCGACCGTGCTGTTCACCCGGGCGTTCGCGACCGGAGACGCGATCACCCCGGTGGTACTGCAGAAGACCCAGCCGCTGGTCGCGATCGCGCTGGCGGCGCTGCTGCTCGGGGAGCGCCCGCGCCGGGTGTTCGCGGTGTTCGGCCTGCCCGCACTGGCCGGCGCCTGGCTGCTGACCTTCCCCGACCCGTTCCAGGTCAGCCTGACCGCCGCCCGCCCGGCGCTGCTCGCCCTCGCCGCGGCGGCGCTGTGGGGGGCGGGCACGGTCCTGGGGCGGATCGTCGGGGCGGAGATCGGGCCCCGGGAGGTGACCACGCTGCGGTTCGCGATCGGGCTGCCGGCGGCGGCGCTGATCGTGGCGGCCACCGGGGCCGGTTTCTCCGTGGCCCGGTCGGACCTGCCCAGCGTCGGTGCGCTGGCCTGGATCCCGGGACTCCTCGCCCTGGAGCTGTACTACGCGGGGCTGCGCTGTACGGCCGCTACGCGGGCGACCCTCGCCGAGCTCTGCTACCCGGTGACCGGGGCGATCCTCGGGGTCGCCTTCCTCGGCGCCCGCCTCGGTCCCAGCCAGTGGGCCGGCGCCGTGCTCGTCGTGGGATCGGTCACTGCCCTGGCGCTGTTCGAGCGCCGCGCCACCCGGTGACCCTGCCGGCAGGTGCCACGGCGCGCGCGCCCCGGCGGCTGTCCGCCGGGGCCGTCGCGGGGTGGCTGCTGAAGACGGCCGTCGACCCGCTGGTCACCGTTCCCGGCTGGGCACCCGGTGCACCGGCGCGACTCACCCGGTGTCTGCGGGCCTCCTACCGGGTGTCGCTGCTGGCCGCCGGTCAGCCGTGCCTGCTCTGGCGCAGCGGCCGCGCCGGCCCCGGGGTCGTCGCGGCGGGGCTGGTGCTGGGCGGCGCGGACACCGGGGTCGACGGGTCCCCCGTCGTCGAGGTGACGCTGCACCTGCTGCACGAACCGGTGCCGCGGGTCGAGCTCGTGACCGACCCGGCCTTCGCCACGGCCGAGGTCGTGCGGATGCCGGCCGGGAGCAACCCCTCACCGCTGACGCCGGGTGAGCTGGAGGCGGTCCGGTCCCGACTCGGGCCGGACGACCTGCGCGCCGCCGGCTGGTGACCCTACGCCGGCCTACCGCTGCGGGCTGAGGACCGGCCACGGGTCGACCGCGCGCTGCTCGCCCGTGGACCAGCGGCTCCGCGCCGTACCCGCGCCGCTGCTGGTCGGCACGCGGAGGTAGCGCCGGAGGTCGATCGCGTGGTCGTCGAGGTCCGGGTCGAGATCGCGGCCGAGGTCGGAGTCGAGGTCGAGGTCGAGCAGGGCCTGCAGGACGCCGGCCGGTGTGGGCGACTCGATCTGCCCGGCGACCCGACCATGAGCCAGCAGCACCACCCGGTCGGCGTGGGTCGCGGCGTTGGCGTCGTGGGTGACGAGCACCACCGTCTGTCCCAGCTCCCGGACCGAGCGGCGCAGGAAGGAGAGCAGCTGCGCCGTCGCGCGGGAGTCCAGGTCCCCGGCCGGCTCGTCTGCGAGCAGCACGCCCGGGGCGGTGACCAGTGCTCTCGCGCACGCCACCCGCTGCTGCTGGCCGTCGGAGAGCTGACCCGGGCGGCGGCCGAGGACGTCGGTGAGCCCGAGGACGTCGGCGAGGCGGTGCACCCGCGCCCGGTCGAGCCGCGGGTCGCCGAGGTCGAGGGGCAGCGCGATGTTCGCCTCGACGCTCAGCGTGGACAGCAGGTCGCAGGACTGGCGGACGACGCCGACGCGCTCGCGGTGGAAGCCGGCCAGCTGGTCCTCGGACATCGCGGTGATCTCCGACCAGCCTCCGGGCACGGTCGGGTCGGCGTGCGCGATCGAGCCGGACGTGACCACGTCGAGTCCGGCGAGGCAGTCGAGCAGCGTGGACTTGCCCGAGCCCGACGCGCCCATGACGACGGTGAGCGCGCCGGCCGCCACGTCGAGGTCGATGCCGTCCAGGGCGGGGCGCGGTCCGGCGGCGGCGTCCCGGTAGCTCCCGGGGATCCCACTGCCGGTCCCGACGCCCAGTCCGTACAGGCCTCCTCGTGCAGCCACCGGGTGCGCGGCCCCGGGACGAGCGTGGGTCTTCTGGACGGCGCGAGCGCGGATGGCGGGACGGTCCGTCGTCGGAGAGGTCATGTCGGCGACGGTAGGGACGCGCCCGGTGGCGGGGGATCGGCCGAGGGCACCGTCCTCGGGGCGGCGGCTACGCCGGGAGGGTGGCGGCGCCTACGACCCCGGGTGGACCAGCCCGGTGTCGTAGGCCAGGATCACCGCCTGCACCCGGTCGCGCAGCCCGCACTTCGCGAAGATCCGACCGATGTGGGTCTTCACCGTCGCTTCGGACAGGAAGAGCCCGGCGGCGATCTCCTGGTTGGACAGGCCCCGCCCGACCGCCAGCAGCACCTCGCGCTCCCGGTCGGTCAGCGGGGTCAGCGCCCCCGCGGCCTGCGCCGCCCGGGCCCGCGCGGCGACCGGGTCCGGCAGCGCGGCGACGTGCTCGAGGAGGCGGCGGGTCGTGCTCGGCGCCACCACCGCGTCCCCGGCGTGCACCGTGCGGACCGCCGCCAGCAGCTCCTCCGGCGGTGCGTCCTTCAGCAGGAACCCGGAGGCACCGGCCCGGATCGCCGCCAGCGCGTACTCGTCGAGGTCGAAGGTGGTCAGCACGACAACGCGGGGGCTGCCGAGCGCCACCGACGGACCCGGCCCGACGATGTCGGCGGTGGCGGCGATCCCGTCCTGGACCGGCATCCGGACGTCCATCAGGACCACGTCGGCGCGCAGGTGGCGCAGCTGCTCGACCGCCTGCCGACCGTCGGCGGCCTCCCCGACGACGACCATGTCCGGCTGGGACTCCAGCACCATCCGGAACCCGGCACGGACCAGGTGCTGGTCGTCGGCGAGGAACACCGCGATCGGTGGGACGGCTGCGGCAGGCACAGGCGCCGACGGAGCGTCGGGGGTGGGCATCGAGAACGACGAGCCGGGCGGGGCGTCTGCGGCAGGAACCGGGCTCACCGGACGCTCCCCGCGCTCTTTCCCGCCGGGAGCCGGGTGGTCAGCTCGTCATGGGGTGGGCGGGCGGCTGGCGGGGCCGGCGGCGACGCTGCGTAGGGCGGGACGGCAGGCGGGACGGCAGGCGCGACAGCGGCTTCGACAGCCGGCGCGACAGCCGGCGCGCGCAGCGGCAGGACCGCGCGTACCCGCCAGCCGCCGCCGAGGGCCGGTCCCGCGCTGACCCGGCCGGCGACCAGGGCGGCGCGCTCGCGCATGCCGAGCAGCCCACGCCCGGCGCCGTCCTCGGCCGCCGTCGAGACCCGCGCCCGGGTGCCGGCGGGCGGGCCGTCGTCGTCGACCTGGACGACGAGGCTCCCCGCCGTGCAGTGCAGCGCGACCTCCACCCGGGCCGCCGGCCCGGCGTGCTTGAGGACGTTGGTCAGCGACTCCTGGACGATCCGGTAGACCACCGCGGCGACCTGCGGGGTCACCGCGGGCAGCGGGTCGGGCAGCCGCTCGGAGACCTGCACCCCGGCCCGGCGCACGCCGTCCACCAGGGCCGGGAGGTCGGCGAGCACCGGCTGCGGCGTCGTGGGCGCGATCGGGGTGCCGCGGCGCTGCGAGGGGCCACCGCCTGGGTGGGCACCGTCCGCAGACGCACTGCCGGGGCGGGCACCGTCGGCGCGGCCGGTCGGTGGACCGCCCGCGGAGCTGCCGAGGGCGCCGTGGCTGCCCGGCTCGTCGCGCAGCACGCCGAGCAGGTGGCGCATCTGGCTGAGCGCGTCGCGGCCGGTGACGGCGATCGTCTCCAGCGCGGTGGCCGCGCGGACAGGGTCGGAGGCGGCGACGTACCGGCCGCCGTCGGCCTGCACGATCATCACCGCGAGGGAGTGGGCGACGATGTCGTGCAGCTCCCGGGCGATCTGGGCGCGCTCCCGGGCGGCTGCCAGACGCAGCTGCTGCTCGGCGTCGACCTCCGCGCGGCGCGCCCGCTCCAGCGCCTGGTCGGTGGCGGCGCGGCGGGTCCGCAGCAGCGCACCGCCGGTCCAGGTGGCCGTCACCGCCAGCACCAGCAGCACCAGCGTCCCGGGCAGGTATCGGCCGACGGCCGCCGGCCCGGTCGACGACCAGCGCAGCGCGCACGCGGCCGCCGCGAGCCACCCGACCACCAGCGCGGCGTAGCGGGTCCGGCTCCGGCTGTCGTACGCCGCGACACCGTGGACCGCGAACAGGAAGCACACGTCGATCGGCTGGATGGTGTCGACGACCGCCAGCTGCACGAGCCCGGCAGTGCAGGACGCCGCGAGGCCCAGGGCAGGACGCGAGCGCCGCAGGACGACCGGCGCCGCCATCAGCAGACCGGTGACCAGCTGGCGGCGGACCGTCGACTCGGCGAACAGCCGCCCGAAGAAGACCGCGCCGGTGGGCAGCCAGGCCAGGACCAGCCACAGCGCACCGGCGAGGGCGGCGTCGACCAGGGTGCGTCGCTCACGCATCCAGGTCCAGACGTCCGTCACCCGGCCACGCTAGGCAACCGACGGCGTCCGGGCGTCCGACCACGGTCCGATCTCGGCTGCTACGCCGACCTCGTGTCCCTGGTCGCGGTGGCGTGCTCACGGCCGCGGGCGGACCTCGTGGACGACGAGGTCGGTGACAGTCCCGGCCCCGAGGCGCGCGGTCAGCCAGGTGCCGACGGGCTGGCGGCGCCGGTCGGTGGGCGAGCCGGGGTTGAGCAGTCGCAGGCTCCGCGGGTGCGCCGGGTCCCCGACGGCGACGGTGGTATCCCACGGGATGTGGGAGTGCCCGAAGACGACCAGGTCGGTGTCCGCGGCGTAGGCGGCGGCCAGGCGACCGTCGCGCCCAGTCCGGGGTCCGCTGTCGTGCAGCACCGCGACCCGGACCCCGCCGACCGTGGCCCGGGCGACCGCCGGCAGCGCCGCCCGGACCACCGCGTCGTCGTTGTTGCCGACGCAGCCGAGGAGGAGGCGGGCCCGGGCGGTGACGGCCGCCAGCAGCTCCCCGCTCAGCCAGTCACCGGCGTGCACGACGACGTCGGCCGCCCCGATCGCGTCCCAGAGGTCGACCGGCAGCGTCCGCGCCCGTGCCGGGAGGTGGGTGTCGGACACAATGACGACGTCCGGCACCCGACCAGTGTCCCGCCCGGACCCTCGCGGAGCGGCGAGCCGCAGGGGGACCGGGAGGATCGAGCGGTGGCGACCAGGACGGAGTTGGCGCTGTCGCGCGCCGCCACCGGTCCGCTGCGCACCCGGCTGCGCGGGTGGCTGCTGTCCGACGAGCGCGCCAAGCGCATCCAGGGACCGCACCGCGAGCCGGCGGCCCAGGGCGAGCACACCCACCGCTGGTGGCAGGTGATGTGCCTGACCGGCGTCGACTACTTCTCGACCCTCGGCTACCAGCCGGGGATCGCAGCCCTGGCCGCCGGGGTCGTGTCCCCCTTCGCCACCCTCGTCCTCGTGCTGCTGACCCTGTTCGGCGCCCTCCCGATCTACCGGCGGGTCGCCGGGCTCTCCTGGCGCGGTGAGGGCTCGATCGCGATGCTCGAGCACCTGCTCAGCTTCTGGGCGGGAAAGGTGTTCGTCCTGGCGCTGCTCGGTTTCGCGGCGACCGACTTCCTCATCACCATCACCCTGTCGGCGGCGGACGCGAGCGCGCACCTGCTGGAGAACCCGTACACGCCCAGTGCCCTGCACGGCCACGCGGTCGCGGTCACGCTCGTCCTCGTCGCCCTGCTGGGGCTGGTGTTCCTCCGCGGCTTCGCCGAGGCCATCAACATCGCGGTCGGCCTCGTCGGGGTCTACCTCCTGCTCAACCTGGTCGTCGTCGCGGTGGCCACCTACCACCTGGTGGTGGCACCGTCGCTGGTCGGGGACTGGCGCGACCTCCTGGTGGCGGCGCACCCCAATCCCCTCGGGATCGTCGCGGTCGCCCTCGTCGTGTTCCCGCGACTCGCCCTCGGCCTGTCGGGGTTCGAGACCGGCGTCGCGGTGATGCCGCAGATCCGCGGGGACGCCACCGACGACGCCGACCGCCCGACCGGTCCGGCCGGCCGGATCCGCGGCGCCCGCAAGCTGCTGACCACCGCGGCCATCATCATGAGCTTCTACCTGGTGACGACGAGCTTCATCACCACCGTCCTCATCCCCGCGCGCGACTTCCAGCCCGGCGGGGCGGCGAACGGCCGGGCGCTGGCCTTCCTCGCCCACGAGTACCTCGGCGGCGGGTTCGGCACCGTCTACGACCTGTCGACCATCACGATCCTCTGGTTCGCCGGTGCGTCCGCGCTGGCCGGGCTGCTGAACATCGTCCCCCGCTACCTCCCCCGCTACGGCATGGCGCCGGAGTGGGCCCGGGCGACCCGGCCGCTGGTGCTGGTGTTCACCGCGCTGGCGTTCTTCGTCACCTGGTACTTCAAGGCCGACGTCGACGCCCAGGGCGGCGCCTACGCCACCGGGGTGCTGGTCCTCATCTTCTCCGCGGCTGTCGCGGTGACGCTGGCAGCGATCCGGCGCCGGTCCCGCAAGGGCATCGTGGCGTTCTCCGTGATCTCCGTGGTCTTCGGCTACACCCTCGTGACCAACGTCATCGAGCGCCCGGAGGGGGTGAAGATCGCTGGGCTGTTCATCGCGGGGATCGTCGTGGTCTCGTTCGTGGCGCGGATCACCCGGGCCACCGAGCTGCGGGTCACCGACATCCACCTCGACGACACCGCGCGCCGCTTCCTGGCGGCCGCGGACACCGATGGCCTGCTGCGCATCATCGCCAACGAGCCCGGCCCACGCGACGCCCGGGAGTACCTCGACAAGGAGAGCGATGTCCGCCGACGCAACCACATCCCCGGTGAGGACCCGATCCTGTTCCTCGAGGTCACCGTCCGGGACGCCTCGGACTTCGAGTCCGAGCTGGACGTCCACGGGAAGGTGATGTTCGGCTTCCGGGTCCTGCGGGTCGAGTCCTCGACGGTCGCCAACGCCATCGCGGCGCTGCTGCTGGAGATCCGCGACCAGTTCGAGACGACGCCGCACGTCTACTTCGGCTGGACGGAGGGCAACCCGCTCAAGCACGTGGCGACGTTCTTCTTCTTCGGCCACGGTGAGGTCGCGCCCATCACCCGCGAGGTGCTCCGCGAAGCCGAGCCCGACCCGCTGCGCCGCCCCGTCGTCCATGTCGCCTGACCGGGTCGCGGCGCCCACGCCGCCCGCCCCGCGGGGGCGCCGCGGCGAGCCGGCGGCGGTCGTGGAGTCGGCGGCGGTCGTGGAGTCGGTGAACGTCGGCCGGGTCCGTGCCGTCCTCGCCAAGTCGGGCAGGTCCGGGATCGACAAGCGGCCGGTACCCGACGCGGTGCTCCTCTCGGCGCCGGGCCCGGGCGGCAGCGGTCTCGCCGGCGACGTGATCGTCGACACCGACCACCACGGTGGCCCGGACCAGGCGGTCTACGCCTACGCGCGGGAGGACCTCGACGACTGGCAGCTCGACCTCGGGCCGCTGACGTCGGGGCGTTTCGGGGAGAACCTGACCACCCGCGGCGTGGACGTCACCGGCGCGCTGGTCGGGGAGCGGTGGCGGATCGGCGACGCCGTCCTCCAGGTCACCGTCCCCCGGACCCCGTGCCGGACGTTCGCCGCCTGGCTGGGTCGCGAAGGCTGGCTGCGGACGTTCACGGCGCGGGCCGTCCCGGGCGCGTACCTGCGGGTGGTGTCCCCCGGCCGGGTCCGCGCCGGGGACGCGATCGTCGTCGAGGACCGGCCCGACCACGAGGTGAGCATCGGGCTGGTGTTCCGGGCGCTGCACACGTCCCCGGAGCTGCTCCCGCTGCTGCTGGCCGCCGCCGACCTGCCGGCCTCGACCCGCGAGCTGGTGCTGCGCCGGACCGCCGCGCCGCCGGCTCCCCCGCCGCGGACGCCGCTGGACTGAGTCGGCGGGTCTCGGTCCGGCGGTGCCTGGATCGGGCGGACGGTCAGTGCTGCAGCGGGACGACCACGGCCAGGAAGCCCGTCAGGACCCCGAGCACGCCGAGCGTCACCACGTCGACGGTCTTGGTCCGGACCCGCAGCAGACCCGACCGGGCGTCGGGAAGCACCAGGCGCAGGCCGCCGGCGAGCAGCACCGCGAGGGCGAACAGCGCCGTCCCACGGCGGAAGTGGTGGGCTGCGACGAGCGTTACGGCCGCGGCGAGGGTCGCGGTGACGACACCGAGCGGCCACTGGGCGGGAAGGCGGGCAATCAGCTGGCGACGGCGCCGGGGTGGGTCTGCGGGCACGCTCAGGCCGCCGCCCCAGGCGACCGGGCCGCGGCCGCACCGGGTCCCGCAGCCCCCGCCGCACCCGACGCCACACCCGGGACCTCGGCGGCCGCCGCACCCGGGACACCCGCGGCTGCCGGACCCGAGACCGCGGCCTCCGCCGCCTCGACGACGTTGGTCAGCAGCATCGCGACGGTCATCGGGCCGACGGCTCCCGGGTTCGGCGACAGCCAGCCGGCCACCTCGGCGACGCCCGGGTGGACGTCGCCGACCAGCCCGTCCGGGGTCCGGGTCAGCCCGACGTCGACGACCGCCGCGCCGGCCTTGACCATGTCCGCCCGCAGCAGCCACCGACTCCCGGCGGCGGCCACGACGATGTCGGCGGCCCTGGTGTGCGCGCCGAGGTCGCGGGTCTCACGGTGACACGAGGTCACGGTGCCGTTCTCCAGGAGCGCCGAGATCAGCTGGGTCGTCGGCCGGCCGGCGGTCAGGCCGCGGCCGATCACGCAGACGTCCGTACCGGCGAGGGGCACCCCGTGCTCCCGGAGCAGCAGCAGGATCCCGCGGGCGGTGCACGGGCGGGGTCCGGGTCGGCCGAGGACGAGGCGGCCGATGTTCAGCGGGTGCAGCCCGTCGACGTCCTTCGAGGGGTCGACCAGCTCCAGCACCCGGCCGCCGTCGAGGTGTCGCGGCAGTGGGGACTGGACCAGGAACCCGGTGCAGCCCGGGTCCTCGTTCAGCGCCGCCACCGCCTCCTCGACCTGCGCCTGGGAGGCGGTCGCCGCGAGCTGGACGTCACGGGAGGCGAGCCCGACCGCGACACTCGCCCGGTGCTTGCCGGCGACGTAGGAGTGACTGGCCGGGTCGTCGCCCACCAGGATCGTTCCAAGCCCTGGGACCACGCCCCGTGCCGCGAGGACCGCCACCCGGTCGCGCAGGTCCGCGCGGATCCTGCGGGCCAGGGCCCTGCCGTCGAGGGTCACCGCGGTCACGGGCGCTGATCCTCCCACGCGGACCCGGCACCGCCCTGATGCAGCGGGGACCCGGCCCGGCGCCGCACCGGTGCCCGGTGTCAGTGCCGGAAGTGGCGCGTCCCGGTCAGGTAGAGGGAGACCCCCGCTGCCTCGGCCGCCGCGACCACCTCCGCGTCGCGGATCGAGCCGCCGGGCTGGACGACAGCGCGGACCCCGGCGTCGAGGAGGACCTGGAGTCCGTCGGGGAACGGGAAGAAGGCGTCGGAGGCGGCCACCGAGCCGCCGGCGCGGCCGCCGGCGCGGTCGACCGCGAGGCGCGCCGAGTCCACCCGGTTGACCTGTCCCATGCCGATCCCGACGGTCGCGCCGGCCGTGGCCAGCACGATCGCGTTCGAGTGCACGGCCCGACAGGCCCGCCAGGCGAACGCCAGGTCGCGCAGCGTGGCCGGGCTCCCGGCAGGCCCGGCGGCCAGGGTCCACGTGGCCGGGTCGTCGCCGGGCGCCTGCAGGACGTCGGGCTCCTGGACGAGCAGTCCACCCGAGACCGCGCGCCACTCCAGCGCGGGCCGCGGGTGTCCGGCCGGGACGACGAGCAGCCGGATGTTCCGCTTGCGGGTCAGGACGGCGACGGCCTCGTCGGTGAACCCCGGCGCGACGACGACCTCGGTGAACACCTCGGCGATCTGGGCCGCCGCCGCGGCGGTGACCGTCCGGTTCGCGCCGATGACGCCGCCGAAAGCCGACACCGGGTCGCACGCGTGGGCGCGGGCGTGGGCGTCGGCGATCGCGTCGGCGGTCGCGTCGGGGGTCAGCGCGCCGTCCTCCTCATGGCTGCTCGCCACCGCGATCCCGCAGGGGTTGGTGTGCTTGACGACCGCGACCGCAGGCTCGTCGAAGTCCGCCACCGCCCGCAGGGCCGCATCGGCGTCGAGGTAGTTGGTGTAGGACATCGCGCGCCCGTGCAGCTGCCGGGCGCCGGCGACGCCGACCGTGCCCCCGCCGCCGGCTGTGCTGCCGGTCACTCCCGCGCTCGGGCCACCGGGGCCTCCGGCGCCGTCGACGTAGACGGCCGCTGCCTGGTGCGGGTTCTCGCCGTACCGCAGGCTGCTCCGGAGATCCCAGGTCCGCCCCACCCAGACCGGCGGCTGACCGGCAGCCTGCGGAGTGCGCTCGGCCACGTCGACGGCCGACAGCCAGGTGGCGACCGCGACGTCGTAGTCGGCGATCCGGCGGAAGGCCGCCGCCGCCAGCGCCCGGCGCTCGGCGGCGATGAAGCCGCCGTCGGCGAGGGCCGCGCGGATCCCGTCGTACCCGTCCGGGTCGGTGACGACGGCCACCGCGGCGTGGTTCTTGGCGGCGGCACGGACCATCGCGGGACCGCCGATGTCGATCTGCTCGATGCACGACCCCACGTCGGCGCCGGCGGCCACCGTCGCCTCGAACGGGTAGAGGCTGGACACCAGGAGCTCGAACGGCTCGATGGCGAGCTCGTCGAGCTGGCGCCGGTGCTCCGGGACGGCCGGGTCCGCGAGGAGCCCGGCGTGCACGGCCGGGTGGAGGGTCTTCACCCGCCCGCCGAGGGTCTCGGGGAACCCGGTGACTCCCTCGACCGGGGTGACGGCGATGCCCGCCGCCGCGATCGCCGCGGCGGTGCTGCCGGTCGAGACCAGCGCCACCCCGGCCGCATCGAGGTCGCGGGCGAGCTCGACGAGCCCGGACTTGTCCGACACCGAGACCAGCGCCCGGGCGATCCGGCGCCGGCCGGCCGACGCGCTTCCCCGGTCGGCAGCAGCGGCGTGATCGGGTGACGCGGCGGGATCGGCTGACGTGTCGTCGCGGGGGGCGTTCATCCGAGTGTGACCTCTCGTCCGGTGACCGTCAGTCCCCGCTCGACGATGAGCGGGACGTACGCGGTGAGCAGGTCACGCTCGGCGACCTTGATGCGCTCGTGCAGCGTCGCCTCGGTGTCGCCGGACACCACCGGCACGGCGCGCTGGGCGACGATCGGCCCGCTGTCGGTGCCCGCGTCGACGATGAACAGCGTCGTCCCGGTGATCTTGACGCCGTGCGTGAGGGCGTCGCGGGGGGCGTGCAGACCGGGGAAGGACGGCAGCAGCGCCGGGTGCAGGTTGAGGACGCGCCCGGGGAACCGGGCGAGCAGCGGCGGGCCGAGGAGGCGCAGGAACCCGGCGAGCAGCACCCAGCCCGGCTCGAACCGGTCGACGGCGGTGGTCAGCTCCCGGTCCCACGCCGGCCGGCCGGCGCCACCGGTGAACGGACAGCCGGCGACCGGCACCCCGGCCGCCTCCGCCCGCGCCTGCGCCCCGGTGCCGGCGCGGTCGACGACCAGGGCCCGGACCTCGACGCGGCCGGCGGTGTGCAGGTCCAGGACGGCCTGCAGGGTCGTCCCGGCGCCGGACGCCAGGACGACCAGCGGCGACGGCACGGGCGCTGACGCTAGCGCGGCGGGCGGGCGTCGAGCCGCCACCGGACGGGCTCCGGGCGGCGGGCGAGCTGGCCGCGGGCCGCGGGGCCGGCTGCGCGGCGCGGCCGGCTGCGCGTCCCGTCGGTGGCAGGCCGTGGGTAGCGGAGGATGGGGCCATGCCCGAGGGAGCCGGCGACCGGTCGACGCCGCCGGGACAGCCGGGTCACCCCTCCGGTCACGAAGCGGCCGGCCGCGGTCCCGCCGAGCCCGAGCGTCCCTCTGAGCCCGACCGTCCTGAGCCCGACCCTCCGCAGGTCAGCTCGGCGGCGCCTGCGCCGGGGACGTCCGCGGCGGCCAGGCCGCTGCGCCTGCCCGACCTCGACCCGGTCCCGTGGACCGGCACCGCCGCAGCGGGCAACACCGGGCGGCCCTACGGCGAGCTGGCGCCGGTCGCCGTGCCGGCGGTCCGCCCCGGCGTCCTGGGCGCCCGTGCCGTCCCCGACCCCACTGGCCACGTCACCGGCGGGGCTGCGCCGTCCGGCCCGGCGCGGTCGGCGCCGCCCGTCGGTCGGGGCGGGGTCGCGGCCCGCGGGACTCCCGCGGACGCCGCCTCAGCCGACCGTGCCGGCCGCCGGGCGCTGCGCCTCGCCCTCGTCGGAGCCGGCCTCGTCCTCGTCGGATCGGCTCTCAACACCGGTGCTCCCGGGGTGGCCGGTCTGGCCTTCCTGCTGGCCAGCGGTGCCGGACTGGCTGCCTTCGTCGGTGGCATCCGGGCCGTCCGCCAGTCCCGGCGCGCCGGTGTCGGCGCCGGTCGGGCTGCGGTCGCCGTCGCGGTCGGCGGAGTCGGGATCCTGCTGGTGCTGGCGGTGCTCACCACGCTCGTCGTGTTCCGGTCCGAGCTGGCCAGGGCGCTCACCTGCGTCCAGGACCGCGGCGGGTCGCAGGCGGCGACCCAGCAGTGCTCGCAGACGCTCCGCGACGCCGTCCAGCAGCGCGTGGGTCGCTGACCCGACCCGACCGCGCTGACGTACGTCGACGCTCCCGACACCGCTGTCCTCGACGCCGACGCTCCCGACACCGCCTTCGTGGTCGATGCCCTCGTGGTCGACGCCCTCGTGGTCGACGCCCTCGTGGTCGACGCCCTCGACTCCCCCGGCCCCGCTGGACGAGCCCTCGCGTCCGTCGCGGTCGGGCTCGACGTCACGGTCGCGGCCCGCGAGCAGGACCCGGACGGCCGGGGGCAGGCACGCCAGGACAGCGGCCAGTGGGCAGCCGACGAGGAGGACCAGCGCAGCCGGTCCGACGACCGGCCCGACCGCGGCCAGGCGACCGGACCCGAGCTGCGCCCGCGACACCGCCAGGACGCCGGTCGCGAGCAGCCCGACACCGAGACCGCCGGCAGCAGCCGCGGCGGCTGCGGTCGCGACGGTCCGGAACCGGGTGCCGGGAGCGGTCGGGGCGACGCCGCGGACACCCGCGTCCTCGGCACCGGCGGTCGCCGCCGCCCGCCGGACGGACCGGACTGCGACGGCCCCGGCGAGCAGGCCGGCGACCGCCGGGACGACCACCAGCGCGCTGGCCCACAGGGGCTGCGCGCCGGGGTCGGGCAGCGCACCGAGCGCCGGGACAGCCGGCAGCGGACCGAGCACGACGCCGGTCGGGGCGATGATCGTCCCGGCACCGAGGGTGAACCCGGCACCGGCCAGCCATGACAGCGCGTATGCGAGGCCCTGACCGAGCAGCGCGACCTGGGCGACGGTGAGCAGGCTCTGCCCGATGGTGCCGCCGCCGAGCGCCCGGCTCAGCTCGACGACCCGCGTGAGGTGCCCGAGCACGGCAGCCGACAGCAGGGCCGCCGCCGCGGCGAGCAGCAGCGCGGCACCGGCCGCAGCGCCGCGCCCGGCCGCGGCCACCGGGGACGGTGCGCGACGCAGCTGCCGCCGCCAGCCCCCACAGCCGGCGACGACCCCGAGCCCGGTCCCGAGGAGCCCGACGACCGTGGCTCCGACCAGGGTCCGGGCGCCGTCGACGCGGATCAGGTGGGCGCCGCCGCCGAGGAACCGTCCGACGGCGGCGGCCGCCGCGACGTACAGCGCCGCGGTCGAGATGGCCACCGTGAGCAGCGGGCGGACCTCGCGGCGGGTCGCGTCCCGGGCGAGGGCACGCGCCTCCCGCGCGCTGCCGGCGACCACCAGCGGTGGCACCGCCGCCCGCACAGCACCCGCGGTGGCGCGGGCGAGGACGGCGACCAGCAGTGCGGACAGCCCGAGCGGCGCGACGGCCACCGTCCCGGAGAAGGCGACCGCGGCCGTCGCCGCGGAGTCGACCGTGCCGGGGCCGGGGGCACTCACATGCAGCGCCGACCCGTTCGCGAGCAGCCACGCCCACACGCCGACCCGGGCGGCTGCCACCACGTCCGCCGCCGGGTCGGCCAGCCAGCCCAGCACGGCGAGCCCCGCGCAGAGCACCACCCCGATCCCGACGGCCACCGCGACCGCGGCGAGTGCCGCCGGGACGGGTGCGACGTACGCCGGACGGCCGTCGGGTCCCCCGCGGGCCGGCCGGACCCCGGTCCCCGTCGGCCGCGACGGGCCCGGGCGGACGAGCAGGTCAGGCACCGGCCCACCCTCCCAGGGGCCGCGCCGGAGCGGACCGCCCGACACTCCCGACACTCCCGACACCGCCGACGCCCGCCCCGGTCCGCTGCGCCGGCCCACCACCCACCCGGCGGGCAGGCGTCACGCGCGGCGGCGGTACGCCCACAGCGCCAGCGGCACGAACACGACCAGCAGCCCGGCCATCCATCCCAGGGTCCAGCCCACCGCCGACGCGGCCGGACCGCCCAGCAGCAGCGCGCGCACCGCGGACACGACATGGCTGATCGGGTTGATCTCCACGAAGGCCTGCAGCCACCCGGGCAGCGTCGAGGTCGCCACGAAGACGTTGCTGCCGAAGCTGAGGGGCAGCACGAGCAGGAACATGATCCCCTGCACCGCGCCCGACGTCCGGGCGAGCATCCCCACCAGCACGGAGATCCAGCAGAAGCAGAGCGCGAAGCCGACCGCCAGGGCGAGGGCCGCGACCGCCCGCGGGGCGTCGGTGCGGATTCGGAAACCCATGATCGAGCCGAAGCCGAGGAACATCGCGCAGAGGATGAGGTACCGGACGACGTCGGCGAGCACCGCACCCACCAGCGGCGCCGACCGCGCGGTCGGCAGCGACCGGAACCGGTCCAACACACCCTTCTCGATGTCGACGTTCAGGTTCTGCCCAAGGGCGACGCCGGCCATCGCGATCGACTGGCCCAGCAGACCGGGCAGCAGGAACTGCAGGTACTCGTGGCGCGAGCCGGCCGCGCCGAGGGCACCGCCGAAGATGTAGGTGAACAGCGCCAGGAAGATGACCGGCTGCAGGGTGACGTCGATCAGCGCCTCGGGCTTGCGCGCGACCTTGATGAGGCTGCGGTGGGCAAGGGACAGCGCGTTGCGCCAGGCCCGCCACGGCGACACAGCCGTGGCGGGTCCGCCGGTCCCGGTCGGGCCGGCTCCCAGCGCCAGCGCGCTCACCCGACCGCCTGTCTCACGAGCTCGTCGTCCGCGCTCGGGTGCTCGTCGCGGTCGGCACGCGGGGGTCCCTGGCCGCCGAGCGGGGCCGCATGCCGGTCGCCGGCGGTCAGGGCGAGGAACACCTCGTCGAGGTCGGGCAGGTGCAGCGACACCTCGAGCACCGCGACGGCGCGCCGGCGGAGCTCGGCGAGGACACGGGCGAGGACGTCCTCGCCGTCGGTCACCGGAACCCGGACGGTGCCGCGCTCCGGGGCGTCCGGCGTCCTGCCCGCGGCCGCGGCGAGCACCTCCGACACGACGGTCACCGCGGCCGGGTCCAGCGGACGCACTGACAGCCGCTGTCCACCGATGGTCCGCTTGAGGCCGTCCGGGGTGTCGTGGGCGATCACCCGGCCGTGGTCGATCACGGTGATCTCGTCGGCCAGCTGGTCGGCCTCCTCCAGGTACTGCGTCGTCAGCAGCACCGTCGACCCGGCCGCGACGAGGCTGCGGACGACCCCCCACATATCCTCCCGCTTCGCCGGGTCGAGCCCGGTGGTGGGCTCGTCGAGGAAGATCACCGACGGCCGACCGACCAGGCTGGCGGCGAGGTCCAGGCGCCGGCGCATGCCCCCGGAGTAGGTCTTCGCCATCCGGCCCGCCGAGTCGGTCAGGTCGAACCACCGCAGCAGCTCCGCGGCCCGGGCCTTCGCCTGCCGCCCGGACAGGTCGAGCAGCCGCCCGATCAGCACGAGGTTCTGGGTCCCGGTGAGGTCTTCGTCGACCGAGGCGTACTGCCCCGTCAGCCCGATGGTCGCCCGCACGGCGGCGGCGTCATGGACCACGTCGTGGCCGTTCACACTCGCCGTCCCGGCGTCCGGGCGCAGCAGGGTGGCCAGCACTCGGACGACGGTGGTCTTGCCGGCACCGTTCGGACCGAGCAGCGCGTGCACCGTGCCGGTCCGCACATCGAGGTCGACCCCGTCCAGTGCGCGGGTCGCTCGGAAGGTCTTGACCAGCCCACGAGCCCGGACAGCGACCACCGGGTCCGGTCCGCCCGCCGTCACCGCTCGCCCGTAGCCGGCGCCGAGGCCGGGGCCCGAGCCGACGCCCAGGCCGGTGCCGGTGCCGGGGCATGTGCCGAGGCCGGGGGCGGCATCAGCGGAGGTCGCGCATGACCGCAGCCATCAGCTCCGCGGTCTGGCTCGGCGTCCGGCCGACGGCGATCCCGGCGGCCTCCAGCGCGTCCTTCTTGGCGGCCGCCGTCCCCGACGAGCCGGAGACGATCGCGCCGGCGTGCCCCATCGTCCGGCCCTCGGGTGCGGTGAACCCGGCGACGTAGCCGACCACCGGCTTGGTCACGTGCTCGGCGACGTAGGCCGCGGCCCGCTCCTCGGCGTCCCCGCCGATCTCGCCGATCATGACGATCGCCGCTGTCTCGGGGTCGTCCTGGAACGCCTGCAGGCAGTCGATGTGCGTGGTGCCGACGATCGGGTCGCCGCCGATGCCGACGGCGGAGGAGAACCCGAACTCCCGCAGCTCGTACATCATCTGGTAGGTCAGGGTCCCGGACTTGCTGACCAGCCCGATCCGCCCGGGTCCGGCGATGTCCGCGGGGATGATCCCGGCGTTGGAGCGGCCCGGGGAGATGATCCCCGGGCAGTTGGGGCCGATGATCCGGGTGCGGTTCCCGAGCTGGCAGGCACGGGCCCAGACCTGCGCCGTGTCGTGGACGGGCATGCCCTCGGTGATGACCACGACCAGCGCGAGTCCCGCCTCGACGGCCTCCAGCACGGCCGCCTTGGCTGCCCGCGGCGGCACGAACACCACGGAGGTGTCGGCGCCGGTCGCCCTGGCCGCCTCGGCGACGGAGTTGAACACCGGCAGCTCGTCGGTCTCGGCGCCGGTGACCGGGTCGGCGTCGAAGGTGACCGTCTGGCCGCCCTTGCCGGGGGTGACACCGCCGACGATCGACGTCCCGGCCGCGAGCATCCGACGCGTGTGCTTGCGGCCCTCGGACCCGGTGACGCCCTGCACGAGCACGGTCGAGGACGACTGCAGGAAGATCGCCACGGTCAGACCCCCGTCGTCGTGCTGGTCGCGGCGGTCGGAGCGGTCGGAGTAGTCGCGGTGGCCGCAACCCTCTGGGCGGCTGCGTCTGGCGGGGCGGCCGGTGCCGGCGGCGCGGCCAGGGCGGCCAGCGCGGCGGCGCGGGCGGCGCCGTCGTCCATGGTGTCGGCCAGGGTCACCAGCGGGTGCGCCGCCTCGCGGAGGATCCGCCGGCCCTCCTCGACGTTGTTCCCGTCCAGGCGGACGACCAGCGGCTTGGTGGCTGCCGCGCCGAGCATCCCCAGCGCAGCGACGATGCCGTCGGCGACCGCGTCGCAGGCGGTGATCCCGCCGAAGACGTTGACGAACACACTGCGGACGTCGGGGTCGGACAGGACGACCGACAGCCCGTCGGCCATCACCTGCGCCGACGCGCCGCCGCCGATGTCGAGGAAGTCCGCGGGCCGCACGCCGTGCTCGCGCCCGGCGTCGGCGACCACGTCGAGGGTGGACATGACGAGGCCCGCCCCGTTGCCGATGATGCCGACCTCGCCGTCGAGCTTGACGTAGTTCAGGTGCTTCGCCGCGGCCTCGGTCTCGAGGGCGTTCGCCGCGGCGCTGTCGAGGTAGGCGGCATGGTCGGGGTGCCGGAAGGACGCGTTGTCGTCGAGGGTGACCTTGCCGTCCAGCGCCTTGAGGCCGGTCGACGTCGCGGCGAGGGGGTTGACCTCCATAAGCGTCGCGTCCTCGGCGACGAAGGCCTGCCACAGGGCGACCAGCGAGCGCGCGACGTCGGGCTGCTGCGCGGGCGGGAAGCCCGCGTCGGCGGCGATCGTCGTGGCCAGGTCGAGGTCGACGCCGGTGAGCGGGTCGACCGGCGTGCGCAGCAGTGCCGTCGGGTCGGTGTGGGCGACCTCCTCGATCTCGACGCCGCCGTGCACCGACGCGATCGAGAGGAAGGTCCGCGCGGAGCGGTCGAGGAGGTAGGAGACGTAGAACTCCGACTCGATCGCCGACCCGGGGTCGACGAGGACCCGGTGCACGGTGTGCCCGTTGATGTCCATCCCGAGGATCGCGCCCGCGGCCGAGCCGGCCTCGGCGGCGCTCGCCACGACCCGGACGCCCCCGGCCTTCCCGCGTCCACCTGTCGTGACCTGGGCCTTGACGACCACCCGCGACGACCCGGCGGCCAGCAGCGTCCCGGCCGCACTCGCCGCCTCGGCCGGCGTGTCGACCACCACACCGGTGTCGACCGGGACGCCGTAGCTCCCGAACAGCTCTTTCGCCTGGTACTCCATCAGGTCCACCCGGGGAGTCTCCCATCCCCACCCGTTGCACCCGGCGGGCTGCGGCGGGCCGCGACCGGCTGGGCAGCGGTGTGGCCGGGTCTGTTCCTGGGTGCGGTCAGAGCACCGGGAGTGCGGTCAGAGCTTGAGCAGGGGTGCGTACCGCAGCAGGAAGCGCCGCGGCGCCTGGCCGTCACCGAAGTCGACCGTGGCCTCGCCGTGGTCGCCGACGCCGGCCGTGGCGAGGACGGCACCCAGGCCGAACGTCGCGTGGCGGACCCGGTCGCCGGGGGCGAGGGTGACCACCTCGCGGGTCCCGGCGGTCGGGGCGGGGCGGGGACCGGGAGCCGGGCGGGCGGCCTGGATCCGGGCCGCGCGCGCACCGCCGGTGGGGGAGGTGCCCGCCGTGGACGAGGCCGCGGACCACAACCCGGACGACCCGCCCCACGACCCGGACGACGACCCCGACCCGGACGACGACCCCGGCGACCCCGACGACCCGTATGCCGCCTGGGCGCGCGCGACGCCGGTGCGCGGTCCCCCGCTGCCCGGCGCGTCGGCGCCCCAGCGACCCCAGCCGTCCCAGTCGCGCTCCTGGGATCCTTCCGCGTCGGTGCCCCCGCCCCAGTGGGTGGTGTCGCTCTCGGTGCGTCGCCAGTCGAGCAGCTCGGCCGGTATCTCGTCGAGGAAGCGCGACGCCGGGTTGTGCTGCGGCGCGCCCCAGGCACTCCGCACGACGGCCCGGGTCAGGTAGAGGCGCTGGCGCGCGCGGGTGATCCCGACGTAGGCCAGGCGCCGCTCCTCCTCCAGCTCGCGGGCGTCGGACAGGGCGCGGGCATGCGGGAAGACGCCGTCCTCGAGCCCGGTGAGGAACACCACCGGGAACTCCAGACCCTTCGCGGTGTGCAGGGTCATCAGCGTGACGACGCCCGGCTCCACCGCGACGGCCGGCGCCCGGACGGCCTCCTCGACGGTCCGCGGCCCACCATCGAGCCCGGTGTTCGACAGGCCAGCACCATCGGGCCCGGTGTTCGACCGTGAGTCACCATCGAGCGCGGTTCTCGACAGTGAGTCCCCGTCGGGACCGGTGCTCGCCGCCGCGGCCGGGTCGGGCTCGACCGGGGCACCCCCGGGTACCTGGTCGGAGTCGGCGACCAGCGCGACCCGCTCGAGGAAGTCGACCAGCGTCGAGTCCGGCGCCGCCTCGGTGAACTCCCTGGCCACCGCGACCAGCTCCCGGAGGTTCTCCGCCCGCGAGCCGTCCTGCGGGTCGGCGGAGGACTCCAGGTCGGCGAGGTACCCGGTCCGGACGAGGACCGCCTCGAGCACCTCCGCCGGGCCGGCCCCGTCCGCGAGCATCGCGGCGACGCCGTCGACGAGGTCGGTGAACGCACCCACCGCACTGACCGCGCGGCTGCCGAGCTCGCCCGCGTCGGCGAGCTCGCCGACCCGCCGCAAGGCCGCGGCGAAGCTGATCCGCTCGCGGGCCGCGAACACCGCGACGGCGGTCTCGGTGCGGTCGCCGATCCCGCGCTTGGGCACGTTGAGCACCCGGCGCAGCGAGACCGTGTCCTCCGGGTTGGCCAGCAGGCGCAGGTAGGCGATGGCGTCGCGGACCTCGCGGCGCTCGTAGAAGCGGACGCCGCCGACCACCCGGTAGGGCAGCCCGACGCGGATCAGCACCTCCTCGAAGACCCGGGAGGCGGCATTGGTCCGGTAGAAGACCGCGACGTCACCCGGTCGGGCCTCACCGGCATCGGTGAGGCGGTCGATCTCGTCGACGACGAACTGGGCCTCGGCGTGCTCGGTGTCCGCGACGTAGCCGACGACCTTCCCCCCCGCCCCGGCGTCGGACCACAGCTGCTTGGGCCGGCGCCCGGCATTGCGGGAGATGACCGCGTTCGCCGCGGACAGGATGTTCTGCGTCGACCGGTAGTTCTGTTCGAGCAGCACCGTCCGGGCCTGCGGGTAGTCCCGCTCGAACTCGACGATGTTGCGGATCGTCGCGCCGCGGAACGCGTAGATCGACTGGTCGGCGTCACCGACGACGACGAGCTCGCCGGGGCCGATACCGGGCTGTCCGTCCGAGCGCGGCACGCCGTGGCCGACCAGCTCGCGGACCAGGGAGTACTGGGCGTGGTTGGTGTCCTGGTACTCGTCGACCAGCACGTGGCGGAACCGGCGGCGGTAGGTCTCGGCAACGTCAGGAAACTGTCGGAGCAGCGTCACCGTCCGCATGATGAGGTCGTCGAAGTCGAGCGCGCCGGCCTGCACGAGACGCGCCTGGTACATCGCGTAGCACTCCGCGAACGTCTTCTCGATGTGGTTGGCGGCCCGGTCGGCGGTCGCGGCGGCGTCCACCAGCTCGTTCTTCTGGTCCGAGACCCAGGCGTGGATCGCCTTCGGGTTGTAGGACTTCGGGTCGAGGTCGAGCTCGCGGGTGACGAGGGTCATCAGGCGCTGGGCGTCGGCCTGGTCGTAGATCGAGAACGACGACGACAGCCCGATCGCGGCGCCGTCGCGGCGGAGGATCCGCACGCACGCGGAGTGGAACGTGGAGACCCACATGAGGCGGGCGCGATTGCCCACCATCGCCTCCACGCGCTCCTTCATCTCCCCGGCGGCCTTGTTGGTGAAGGTGATCGCGAGGATCTCCCCCGGGTGGACGTCGCGGGCGGCGAGCAGGTAGGCGATGCGCTTGGTGAGGACGCGGGTCTTGCCCGAACCGGCCCCGGCGACGACGAGCAGCGGCCCGCCGGCGTGGGTCACCGCCTCGCGCTGCGGACCGTTCAGGCCGGCCAGGATGTCCTCGATACGCGCCCGACGGCGCACGGCCGCCTGTCGGACCACCGCCGCCGGGTCGCCGCCGGGCTCGCTGGTCGAGGCGTCGTGGGCGGCCGGACCGTCCGCCGCGGGACCAGCCGCCGGGGTGCTGCCGGAGGTCCCGACCGTGCTCGTCCCGACCTGAAGCCGCCGACGCGGCGCGGTGCTCGCGCCCGCGCGGGCGAGCAGGCCGGCGAGGGTGTCGGGGTGGGCGGTCATCACCGTCCAGGTTAGGTGCGCACACCGACACCGCCCGGGATCCCGCGCCGCCCGGCACCCTGTCGGCCGGGGTCAGCCGCGACCGGCCACCGAGGTCTGACCCGGATCGACACGCGACGGCCCCACCGAGCCCCCACCGGTCCCGATCGGGCCGTCGGCTGTCGATCCCGGCCGCCCAGCGGACGGCCGGACCGTCGGCAGGGGTCGAGCGAGGCAGCCCGCCCACCGCAGTGGGCCGCACGCTGGACCGCTACCAGCGGTCGTGCACGTGCGGGCGGATCAGGCGGTCGTAGACCTCCTGCACTCCTGCCCGCTGGCCCGCCGTCAGTGGCGGCAGATCGGCCGCGGCCCCGTTGGCCCGCGCCTGCTCGGCGTTGCGGGCGCCGGGGATGACGGTCGTCACGCCCGGCTGGTCGATGATCCACCGCAGCGCGAAGGCGGCCATCGGCACGCCGTCGCCGACGATCGGGCGCAGGTCTGCTACCGCCTGCAACCCGACCTCGAACGGCACGCCGGCGAAGGTCTCCCCGACGTCGAACGCCGCCCCGTCGCGGTTGTACGTGCGGTGGTCGTCGGCGGCGAAGGTGGTCGTGCGGTCGTACTTGCCGGACAGCAGCCCGGACGCCAGCGGGACCCGCGCGATGATCGCGACCCCGGCCGCCGCGGCCGCCGGGAGGACCTCGTCGAGCGGCTTCTGGCGGAAGCAGTTGAGGATCACCTGCACCGACGCGACGTTCGGCCGGGCGATCGCGGTCAGCGCCTGCGCGCAGGTCTCCACCGACACCCCGTACCGGGCGATGACGCCGTCCTCGACCAGGGCGTCGAGGGCGTCGTGGACGGCGTCGTCGGCGTACACCTCCGACGGCGGGCAGTGCAGCTGCACCAGGTCGAGGGTGTCCACACCGAGGTTGGCCCGCGAGCGGTCGATCCAGGCGCGGAAGTTCCCCGCGGTGTAGTTCTCGGGGAGCTGCTCGACGCGGCGGCCCATCTTGGTCCCGACGACGATGCCGGCCCCGGGTCGGCGCCGCAGCAGCTCACCGACGAAGCGCTCGCTGCGACCGTCGCCGTAGACGTCGGCGGTGTCGACGAACCGGACGCCCGCGTCGACCGCAGCATCCAGCACCTCTGCGGCCTCGGTGTCGGACACCGCGCCCCAGTCCGCGCCGAGCTGCCACACGCCGAGCCCGATGGCCGAGGCGTCGAGGCCGGTCCGTCGCGCGGTCCGCATCTCCATGCTGCTCCTTCGTCCCCGTGCGCCCTGTGCCGTGCCCCGACCTGTCCCGTGCCCGACCTGCCTCGTGCCCGGTCCGCGCGACCGGCGCCGAGGTTACGGTGTCGCACGTGCGCAGCGACACCCTCCCGGACGCCGAGGTGGAGCGTGCGCTGGTCGTCGTCGCGCACCCGGACGACGTGGACTTCGGCGCGGCGGGCACGGTCGCCACCTGGACCGACGCCGGCATCGAGGTGACCTACGCGATCGTCACCGACGGTGACGCCGGTGGTTCGGACCGATCGGTGTCACGGGCGGAGGTCCGCGAGATCCGTCACCGCGAGCAGCGGGCCGCCGCCGCCGTGGTCGGGGTCAGCGACGTCCGGTTCCTCGGCTACCCCGACGGCGCACTCGAGGAGACCCGCGAGCTGCGTCGCGACCTCGCCCGGGTGATCCGACAGGTACGCCCCAGGCGAGCCGTCGTCCAGACCCCGGAGTGGAACCTGCAGTTCTTCCAGGCCGCGTGTCACCCCGACCACCAGCACGCCGGCGCGGCCGCGCTCCGCGCGATCTACCCCGACGCGCGCAACCCGTTCGCGTTCCCCGAGCTGCTGGACGCGGAGGGTCTCGAGCCCTGGTCGGTGGCCGAGGTCTGGGTGCTCGCGACGGCACACCCCGACCACGGCGTGGACGTCACCGCGACGATGGACCGCAAGCTCGCCGCCCTGGCGTGCCACGTGTCCCAGCTACCCCAGGGCATCGACGGGGTCGGGCCGATGATGCGGTCGATGAGCGCCCGCTGGGCCGCACAGCAGGGCTTCGGCGACGGCGCCCTCGCCGAGCAGTTCGAGGTCGTCACCCTGCGCTGAGGCTCGTGGCGGTCACTCCCACTCGATGGTGCCCGGGGGCTTGCTGGTGAGGTCCAGGGTCACCCGGTTGATCTGGCGGACCTCATTGGTGATCCGTGAGGACATCCGTTCGAGGACCTCGTAGGGCACCCGGGCCCAGTCCGCGGTCATCGCGTCCTCGCTGGTCACCGGCCGGAGCACCACCGGGTGGCCGTAGGTCCGCCCGTCCCCCTGGACCCCGACGGACCGGACGTCGGCCAGCAGCACCACCGGGCACTGCCAGACGACCCCGTCCAGCCCGGCCGCCGACAGCTCCGTCCGGGCGATCAGGTCGGCGGCGCGGAGGACGTCCAGCCGCTCGCGGGTCACCTCACCGACGATCCGGATGGCCAGGCCGGGACCGGGGAACGGCTGCCGGGCGACGAGTGCTGCGGGCAGCCCCAGCTCCGCCCCGACCGCGCGGACCTCGTCCTTGAACAACAGCCGCAGCGGCTCCACCAGGGCGAACCGGAGATCGGCCGGCAGCCCGCCCACGTTGTGGTGGCTCTTGATCGTGGCCGCGCCGGTGCCGCCGCCGGACTCGACGACGTCAGGGTAGAGCGTGCCCTGGACGAGGAAGTCGATCGTCTCGCCGTGCCGATCGGCGGCGGCCTGCAGGTCCGCGGCGGCCTGCTCGAAGACCCGGATGAACTCGGTGCCGATCCGGCGACGCTTCTCCTCGGGGTCGGTCACGCCGGCGAGGCGGTCCAGGAAGCGGTCGGTCGCGTCGACCGTGACGAGGTCCGCCCCGGTCGCCGCGACGAAGTCGAGCTCCACCTGGGCCCGCTCGCCGACCCGCAGCAGGCCGTGGTCGACGAAGACGCACGTCAGCTGCGAGCCGACCGCCCGCTGGACCAGCGCCGCGGCCACCGCCGAGTCCACCCCACCGGACAGCGCGCACAGCACCCGCCGGTCGCCCACCTGGGCCCGGATCGCGGCGACCTGCTCGGCGATCACTCCCGCCGCCGTCCAGTCGCGCCCGAGGCCGGCGGTCGTGTGCAGGAAGCGGTCGAGCACCCGGGCGCCGAACGGGGAGTGCGCGACCTCGGGGTGGAACTGGACGCCGGCGAACGGGTGGTCGGTGGACTCGAACGCCGCGACGGTCGCACCGGCGCTGGTGGCCGTGACGCGGAACCCCGGCGGTGCGGTGGTCACCTCGTCACCGTGCGACATCCACGCCTGGTGGTGCGGCGGCAGCCCGTCGAGCAGGCCGTCGGGGTCGGTGACCTCGATGTCGGTCCGGCCGAACTCCGAGCGGCCCGTGTGGGCGACGGTCCCGCCGAGGGCCCGGGCCATCGACTGGAAGCCGTAGCAGATGCC
>JAABVA010000571.1_pt1 | contig 45785 bp, 45 predicted proteins | sample 5560331 | NCBI WGS metagenome assembly JAABVA01 (sample SAMN12812661, study PRJNA571458) | rock metagenome | isolation source: Antarctica rocks | place: Antarctica: Victoria Land, Mt New Zealand sud | collected 2016-01-07 | reverse complement strand
CCACCATCTCGCATCTCCTGGGGGAAGTCAGGATCAGACAAGACAAGATCAGTCGATCAAGCCCCCACGAGGTGAACCTTGACCGGCGTGTCGCTCACAGGGCGAAGGTTGGCAGCAGCGGCACTAGTTTCAGTGACCCCACGCAGTTGCCGGCGGTAGCGTGGGACACGTGCGACGGTTCCTCAGCCTTCGGTGGATGGGGCTGCACCTGCTTGCCATCGTGCTGATCACCGCATTCATCCCGTTGGGCCGCTGGCAGTGGCTGCGGGGTGGTGACCCCGACGGCGGCCTGCGCAACTACGGCTACGGCATCGAGTGGTGGCTGTTCGCCGCCTTCGTCGTCTTCATGTGGGTCCGGCTCGTCCGTGACGAGCTCAAGCCGCCGGCCGAGCGCATCGCGACCATACGCAGGACCCCGGCCGCTACCGCAGGCGCCGCGGCTGCACCCGCACCGGTCCCGCAGGAGGACGACCCCGAGCTCGACGCCTACAACGCCTACCTCGCCTCGCTGCACGCCCGTGACGCGCGCGCCCGCACGAAACAGCGCCCGTGACGACGTCGAGGCCCGCTCGGCGACAGGCTGCAGCCGCCGGCGTGCGGGCCGATCTCGCCGGCCCCCTGCGGCGCTACCAGGTGATCGCCATCGTCGTGGGCATCGGCCTGCTGATCCTGGTATTCGTCGGGATGCCGCTGAAGTACGCGGCCGGCCTGACTGCTGTGGTCGCCATCGTCGGGCCGCTGCACGGCTTCCTCTACATCGTCTACCTGCTGGCCTCGCTCGACCTCGCCCTGCGCGCCCGGCTCTCCATCGTGCGGACGCTGCTCGTACTGCTCGCCGGCACAGTCCCGTTCCTGTCGTTCGTCGCCGAGCGCAGCGTCACCCGCGAGGTCCGGGCCCGCTACCCGGCCTGACGGTCGCTGACGTCAGCTTCGCGCGAGCGTGAGGACCACGGCGGCGGCCAGCAGGCAGACGGCGCCGGCCGCGCTGAGCACGAGCCAGATGGGCACCGTGCCCGGGTGCCTTCCGCTGGCCAGAGCCACATGCCGGCGCCAGGCGGCCAGGCCGAGCCCGATCGCGAGCACAGCCGCGACCGCTCCCGCGAGCTCGGCGAGGTGGTCGCGGCGGAAGGCGGCGAGCCGCTCGGCCGCGACGCCGGCCGCGACCAGCGACAGGCTCGTGCGCACCCACGCCAGGTCGGTGCGCTCGGGTGCGCCACCGCGGTCGCTCACGCCTGGCTCTCGGCGAGGCCGCAGGCGCCCAGCGAGACGCCGTCATGCCACCGCAACGAGGACCACCACCACGACGCCGGCGAGTGCCACTCCGTAGGCGAGCACGGTCGTCAGTCTGGTGACCGGCAACGGTCGCTGCTCGCGCAGGGCGAGCTCGACGTGCCACCAGTGGATGGAGGCCCGGCTTGCCACCAGCGCCCCGAGCAGCACCACGGCACCTGACAGCCACGGGCGAACCGCCGACGGCGGCAGCAGGCTGTCCGCCGCGACCCCGGCCGCGAGCAGCCCGAGCGCGGTGCGGACCCAGGCGAGGAAGGTGCGCTCGTTAGCGAGGCTCATCCGCGGGTCCGGCTCGCTGCCCCGCCGGCGCAGCCGCTCCTGCAGCTGCCACGGGCGAAGCGATGGGGGCGGCACGCCCCCATCGTCACTCAGCGGAGGCCGTTCGGGACGGAGCCGCTCGCGACGGCTCTCAGACGAGCTGTCAGGCGGTCCCTCAGACGGAGACGGGCGGGCTGGGCGGCACCGGCTGCTGTCCGGTCACGAGGTACACCACGCGCCGCGCGACCGAGACGGCGTGGTCGCCGAAGCGCTCGTAGAACCGGCTGCACAGGGTGACGTCGATCGTCGCCTCGATGCCGCCCTTCCAGTCGTCCTCGAGCAGGACCCGGAACAGCTGGCGGTGCAGGGCGTCCATCTCGTCGTCGTCATGCTCGATCTCGGCGCACAGCTCGAGGTCACGGCTGGCGATGGCGCTGCCCGCCTTGGCGATGAGTCGCTGTGCGACCTGGCCCATCTGCAAGATGGTGGAGCGCAGCTCAACCGGGACGGCGGAGGCCGGGTAGCGACGGCGGGCGAGCTCGGCGACGTGCACCGCGAGGTCTCCCGAGCGCTCGAGGTCGGAGTTCATCCGCAGGCTGGTGACGACGATGCGCAGGTCGCCAGCGACCGGGCCCTGCCGGGCCAGCAGGTCGAACGCGCGTGCCTCGACCTCGCGGTACTGGTGGTCGACGAGGGCGTCGCCACTGATCACCTGCTCGGCGAGCGCGATGTCGGCGTCGAGCAGCGACTGCGTCGCCCGGCCAACTGCGCTGCCGACCAGAGTCGTCATGTCGACCAGGGAGCCGCTGAGGGCAGCCAGGTCCTCGTGGTAGGCGTCGCGCATCTCGTCCCTCCTTCGCTGTCAACGGCTCACGCTAGCCGTCGGAGGCAAGTCGAGCGCGCCCCCACCAGCCGATCAGCAGCGCCACACGAGCACTGTCGATGGATGGCCACGTCCACGTCACCTGCTGGACACCTACCAGCCGCCGGACGCTCACCTGATGGGTGCACCGGCACCGACATCCGGCGGGAATGCCGGCCCGTCAAGGCGTTGATGGCGCGCAGCAAGGACCGCTGCGCCTATGGTCGGCGACGTGCACCTGTCTGCGTGGGTGGCCGGCCTGCTGGTCGGACTGCTCCTCGGGCTGCTCACGGGACTGCTTCTCACCCGCTCTCGTCGGGGCCCCTCCCGCCGCCCGGTAGCCGCCGCGCCTCCGGAACCGGCCGGTGCTGACCGGCTCCTGGCGGCCGAGCTGCTGGAGCAGGTGCGGATCGCTGCGGTGGCAGTCGATGCCTCCGGCACGGTCGTCTACGCCAATCCGGCTGCCGAGCGGCTCGGTGTCACCCGCGCCGCGACCCTCGACCCGGCGCTGCGCGAGCTGGCCCGTGACGCCCGGCGGCGCGGCGAGGAGCTGACCGCCTCGACGACGCTGGCGGGCCACGGGCCGCGGACACCGTGGGGGACGACAGCCCAGGGGGTGGAGGTGTCCGTGCATGCGCGGCCGCTGCGTCCCGACCTGGTCGCCGTGCTGGTCGAGGACGTCACCGAGGCGCGACGGGTCGAGGCGGTGCGGCGCGACTTCGTGGCCAACGTCAGTCACGAGATCAAGACTCCGGTGGGTGCGTTGGCGCTGCTCGCCGAGGCCGCGCTGGAAGCGGGGGACGATGCCGAGGTGGCCCGACGGTTCCTCGGGCGCATCCGCCACGAGGCCGTGCGACTCGGTCGGCTCGTGAGCGAGCTGATCGACCTGTCGCGCCTGCAGGGTGGGGAGGCCCCGCCCCAGGCGACGCCGGTCGAGCTCGACGTCGTGGTGCGTGAGGCGGCCGACCGTGGCCGCCTCGCGGCGGAGGCCCGGTCGATCACCATCATCTCCGGCGGCGACCCCGGCGGGGTGGTGCTCGGCAGCGAGGCGCAGCTGGTGACGGCCGTGGCCAATCTGCTCGACAACGCCGTTGCCTACAGCGACGCAGGAACCAAGGTCGCGGTGGCCACCCGGCGGAGGGATGAGAGCTGGGAGGTGAGCGTCACCGATCAGGGCATCGGCATTCCGGAGATCGATGCAGGCCGCATCTTCGAGCGCTTCTACCGGGTCGACCCGGCCCGCTCGCGGCTGACCGGCGGGACCGGCCTTGGCCTCGCGATCGTCAAGCACATCGTCACCAACCACGGCGGCGAGGTCAGCGTCTGGAGCGAGCCGAGCTCGGGCTCGACCTTCACCCTGCGGCTGCCGGCGGCGGACCGAGACAATGCCGGGCGAGTCGCAGGGGCGCCGGCGGAGCCAGCCGTGGCGGCTGCTGCCACGCCGCCCCGGGCGACCGCGGCCAGCGGGCTAAAGCAGCGGCAGGAGGAGCAGCGAGCGTGACACGGGTACTGGTAGTGGAGGACGAGGAGTCGTTCTCCGAGGCGCTGTCGTTCCTGCTAGCGCGGGAGGGGTTCGAGGTCGAGCTGGCCTCGACGGGTCCGCAGGCGCTCGCCGCCTTCGACCGGGCCGGCGCAGACCTCGTCCTGCTCGACCTCATGCTGCCCGGGCTGTCCGGGCTGGAGGTCTGCCGTGAGCTGCGGGGGCGCAGCGACGTGCCGGTCATCATGGTGACAGCCAAGGACAGCGAGATCGACAAGGTGGTCGGGCTCGAGCTGGGTGCCGACGACTACGTCACGAAGCCTTTCTCCAGCCGCGAGCTCGTTGCCCGCGTCCGGGCCGTGCTGCGGCGCCGCGGGCGCGGCGACCAGGCCGCCGACACGCTGGAGGGTGGACCGGTGCGCATCGACGTCGAGCGCCACGTCGTAACCGTCGGCGGTGAGCAGGTGCCGATGCCGCTGAAGGAGTTCGAGCTGCTCGAAGCGCTGCTGCGCTCGGCCGGCCGCGTGCTGACCCGTGAGCAGCTGATCAACCGGGTGTGGGGCAGCGACTACTACGGCGACACCAAGACACTCGACGTGCACGTCAAGCGCCTTCGGGCCAAGATCGAGCCCGACCCGTCCCAACCTCAGCACCTGGTCACGATCCGCGGCGTCGGCTACCGCTTCGACGTCTGAGAACGCGTGTCGCCGGCTGAGGACCCGCAGCGCCGTGCAGGGCGGGCCCCATGCATCGGCTTCTTCCGGGGCCGCGACAGCGCAGCGCGCGTGTACCCGGCGGACGTTCATCCGCCGTTCACCTGCCGGCAGCGGATCGGTCAGTGAGCGTGCCTAGCGTCAGACAGGTCAGATCATCCGATCCCGGCCACGACGCCGGGACCCATGGAGGTATCAGTGCCGACAATCGGCCGGTGGAGTGTCGTCGCAGTGGCGGCCACGAGCGCAGTGGCCCTGAGCGCCTGCGGCTCGGACAACAACAGCGGCACCAAGGCCAGCGCGGGCGGGAGCAGCTCGTCAGCAGCCGCGGCGCCGAGCTCGGGCTCGGTCAGCTGCGGCAAGGCCAGCATCACGGGCGCCGGCTCGACATTCCAGAAGAACCTCGAGCTGCAGTGGATCAAGGACTACACCAGCGCCTGCTCCGGCGCGGGCGTGCAGTACAACGGCACCGGCTCCGGCGCGGGCATCCAGTCCTTCAGCGACAAGCAGGTCGACTTCGCCGGCAGCGACTCGCTGCTCAAGGAGACCGAGCAGCCCAAGGCCGATGCCCGCTGCGGCACGGGCAACAAGGCGATCCACATCCCGGTCACCGGGGGAGCTGTCGTGCTGACCTACAACCTGCCGGGAGTCAGCACGCTGAAGCTGTCGGCTCCGGTCATCGCCGGCATCTTCACCGGCTCGATCAAGACCTGGAACGACCCGAAGATTGCAGCTGACAACAGCGGGACGACCCTGCCGAAGCTGCCGATCCAGCCGGTGCACCGCTCGGACTCGTCGGGCACCACCGACATCTTCTCCAAGTTCCTGACTGCCGACGCCGGTAGCGACTGGACCCTTGGCACCGGCAAGGAGCTCAAGTGGCCCGGCGGTCAGGCCGCCAAGGGCTCGGACGGGGTCACCGCGGGCGTGAAGAGCGCCCCCGGCGGCATCACGTACACCGAGCTGTCGTTCGCGAAGGCCAACAGCCTTCCGGTCGCGCAGGTCAAGGGCAAGGGCAGCGACTTCGTCGACGCCACGGGTGACACGGTCGCTAAGGCACTGGGGGCGGCCACGGTCGACGGCAGCAAGGGCGACGTGCGGGTGAAGGTCGACTACGCGAGCACGGCAACCGGCGCCTACCCGATCTCGGCTGTCACCTACGTGATCGCCTGCGACAAGGGCAACCAGAACGCGGACTCGGTCAAGGCCTTCCTGACCTACGCCACCGGCAAGGGCCAGGAGTCGGCTCCTTCGCTCGGCTACGCCAAGCTGCCCGACGCCATCGCCAGCAAGGTGACGAGTGAGGTCTCCAGCCTCAGCTGACCTCCCGGCGTCGCCTGCCCGGCCCACCGTCACGGTGGGCCGGGCACCGGCGGGTCAGGCCACCGGAGGGGACAGGAGAGACTCAGGGGATGAGCGAGAACAGCCCAGCCGGTGCCACTCGGCTTGCTCCCGCCCGGGCGGAGGAGCCCGGGACCGATGCAGAGCCGCAGGGCCAGGCGGCATCGGGTGGCGAGGAGCCGCCCAAGCGCTCGCGCGGCAAGGCGCGGCTCGGGGACCGGATATTCAGCGGGCTCACCGGTGGGGCGAGCCTGCTCGTGTTCGCCGTCATCATCCTCATCGCCGTGTTCCTGATCAGCAAGGCGCTGCCGTCGCTGCACAAGGACAGCAGCAACTTCCTCACCGAGCGCCAGTTCCTTACCGACCAGTCGCCGCCGGTCTTCGGGATCGCGGCGCTGGTGTTCGGGACTGTGCTGACGAGTTTTCTTGCCCTGGTGATGGCCGTGCCGGTCGCGCTCGGCGTCTCGCTGTACGTGACCGAGTACGCTCCGCCGCGGGTCGCGAGGCCGCTGGGCTACCTCGTCGACCTGCTGGCCGCGGTCCCGTCGGTGATCTACGGACTGTGGGGCATCGACTTTCTGCTCGGTCACTCGCTGGGATTCCAGACATTCCTCCAAAAGCATCTGTCGTGGATTCCGATCTTCTCCAACGACGTGGGCGCCGTGGGCCGCTCGATCCTGCTGGCTTCCGTCGTCCTGGCGGTCATGATCACGCCGATCATCGCGGCCATCAGCCGCGAGGTGTTCACCCAGGTGCCGCAGGCCAACCGCGAGGCCGCGTACGCGCTTGGCGCCACCAAGCTCGAGATGATCCGGACCGCCGTGCTGCCGTACTCCCGCGCTGGTGTGATCAGCGCGATCATGCTCGGGCTGGGGCGGGCGCTGGGCGAGACGATCGCCATCGCCATCGTGCTGTCGGCCTCCTTCGACATCTCCTTCCAGATCCTGCGGGCGACGGGCGGCAACACCATCGCCGCCAACATCGCCACCAAGTTCGGCGAGGCCGACCCGATCGGGCGCGGCGCGCTGATCGCCACCGGGCTGGTGTTGTTCGCGATCACACTTGCCGTCAACATGGGGGCACGGGCGGTCATCTACCGCAGCAACAGGCTCGAGACGAGAGGCGCCGCATGAGCCACGGCCAGGCGCGATGACCACGTCGTTGGCTCTCGCGCGCACCTCCCGGCTCTCCGATGGTCGTCAGCTCGGCCGCCCGGCGATCGGCCTCATCGCCCTCGCCACACTGCTGCTGGCGCTGCTGCTGTTCGCCGTGACGCCGCTCGCCGGCCGCGCCGGCTTCGTCGTGTTCACGGTCGCGCTGTTCACCGTTGCGCTGGCGGCGGTCTCGTTCGCTGTCGAAGGGCGGCGCCGAGCTGCGGACCGGCTGCTGGGGCTCGCCGTGCGGCTGGCTGTGCTCGCCGCGCTGCTGCCGCTGGTGCTGGTGCTGAGCTACACCGTCGACCGCGGCATCAGCAAGATCAACCCGAGCTTCCTGATGCACTCGATGAAGGGGGTCGGGCCCTTCGACACCACCGGTGGTCTGTACCACGCGGCCATCGGCACCCTCGAGCAGGTCGTGCTGACGATGCTCATCGCGGTGCCGCTCGGGCTGCTCGTAGCGGTCTACCTCGCCGAGTACGGCCGGGGGACGTTCTCGACCACGGTCCGGTTCCTCGTCGACGTGATGACCGGCATCCCGTCGATCGTCGCCGGCCTGTTCATCTATACGCTCGTGGTCATCAACTCCGGCCCGTCGGGTCTCGCCGCGGCCCTCGCGCTGGCCATCCTCATGCTGCCCGTCGTGGTGCGCTCTGCCGAGGAGATGCTCAAGCTGGTGCCCGACGCGCTGCGCGAGGCCTCCTACGCGCTGGGCGTACCCCGGTGGAAGACGATCCTGCGGATCGTGCTGCCACTGCGTCGGCCGGGACCACCACCGGCGTCATGCTGGCCGTCGCCCGCGTGACGGGCGAGACCGCCCCGCTGCTGCTGACCTCGCAGACCTTCGACTCCATCAACACCAACCCGTTCAGCGGCCGGCAGAGCGCGCTGTCGTCCTACATCTACGACCAGGCCACGTCGGCCGGTCCGGGCTACATCCCGCGCGCGTGGGGGGCGGCGCTGGTGCTCATCGCCATCGTCCTGGTCCTGTACGTAGGGGCCCGGCTGCTGACCCGCCGCAACAGCGGCTGACCCCGCGGGGGCCCGGCGAAGTCCCGTCCCGGCCGCTGCTCCCGAGCAGCGGATGACCGAGAGAGGTAAGACGAGCATGGCCAAGCGCATCGACCTGGACGACCTGTCCTGCTACTACGGCAGCTTCCGCGCTGTCGAGGGCGTCTCGCTCGTCATCGAGCCCAAAGCGGTGACGGCGTTCATCGGGCCGTCCGGATGCGGCAAGTCGACTGTGCTGCGCGCGATCAACCGGCTGCACGAGGTGACGCCGGGGGCGACCGTGAGCGGGCGGGTGCTGCTCGACGACGACGACGTGTACGGCGCCGGGGTCGACCCCGTGACGGTGCGCCGCACCATCGGGATGGTGTTCCAGCGCCCCAACCCCTTCCCGACGATGTCGATCTACGACAACGTCGCGGCCGGCCTTCGCCTCAACGGGACCCGCAAGAAGTCGCTGCTCGACGACGCGGTCGAGCGCTCGCTACGAGGCGCTGGGCTGTGGGACGAGGTCAGTGGCCGGCTCAGCAAGGCCGGCGCCGGGCTGTCCGGCGGCCAGCAGCAGCGGCTGTGCATCGCACGCGCCATCGCCGTCGAGCCGCAGGTGCTGCTGATGGACGAGCCCTGCTCGGCGCTCGACCCCATCTCGACGTTGGTCATCGAGGACCTGATCTCGCAGCTCAAGGACGACTACACCATCGTCATCGTCACGCACAACATGCAGCAGGCCTCGCGGGTCAGCGACCGCACGGCCTTTTTCAACCTCGACGGCATCGGCATGCCCGGGCGCCTGGTCGAGATGGACGACACAACGACGATCTTCAGCCGGCCGAAGCAGAAGCGGACCGAGGAGTACATCACCGGCCGCTTCGGGTGAGGCCCGCGGCCGGGGCCGCCACCGGCGATGGCCCGTCGGCTAACGTCGCCGCCATGACGCGGGCGCGGTCCGACGCAGCCGCCGCGTCGGCCCCGGGGGCAGCCGGCGCAAACATCCCCGCCGAGGGCGCCGACCGTATCCTCACCATCCCCAACGCCCTGTCGGCGCTGCGGCTCGCGGGCGTGCCGGTGTTCCTGTACCTGGTACTGGGTCCGCACGCTGACGGGTGGGCGCTGCTCCTGCTCATGGCGAGCGGGGTGACGGACTACCTCGACGGCAGGCTGGCGCGGATGCTGGGCCAGGCGAGCCGGCTCGGTGCGCTGCTCGACCCGCTGGCCGACCGGCTCTACATCGCCACGACGCTGGTGGCCCTGGCCATCCGGGGCATCGTGCCGCTCTGGCTGCTGATCGCCCTGGCGGCGCGCGACATCATCCTCGCCGGCACCATCCCGCTGCTGCGAGGGATGGGCTACGGGCCGGCACTGCCCGTGCACTTCCTCGGCAAGGCGGCGACGGCCAACTTGCTGTACGCCTTCCCGTTCCTGCTGGCGACGACCGGACACGGCTGGCTCGCGACAGTGTCGCGTCCGACGGCCTGGGCCTTCGTCTGGTGGGGCAGCGTCCTCTATTGGGTGGCCGGGGTGCTCTACCTGCAGCAGGTACGCCAGCTTCTCCGGCTCGACGACTCAGCCCGCGGTCGTGACCATGCCGCCCCGGCCGCCCCGGCCGGCTAGCCGCGTACGTCCTGCTTCTGGTGCCGCTTGGCGGTGTGCCGCAACTGGATGACCCTGGCGAGGCCGAGCAGCCCCACGAGCAGCGCGCCGGTGACGGCGGACAGCAGCATCGCCACGGCCAGCGGAAGGTGGCCGTTGTATCCGAGGAAGCCGACCTGAACACTGCGCCCGTTCTGCAGGATGAAGAGCAGCAGCAGCAGGAGCAGGAGCGCGAAGGCGATCGCCGCGGCGTAGTAGCTGCCGGTACGCGTGCGGGCGACCTGATGCGGCGGAGGCGGTCCGGCGACTGGCGGCCGGCCGCCGGAGTCATTGCCCTGGCCGACCTCGCCGGCGGGCACCTGAACGGAACGGGTCGGGGGCTGCGGGTCCATGATCGTCTGATACCCGACGGCCTGCGGGGCCAACCGTGGAATGCTCCCGCCGGTACCGCCGTCCCGGCGCACCAGGGGCTGGGTGGGCGCGTCATGCCGCCGGCAGCGCCCGGGCGAGCAGTCCCAGCAGGGCATCCCAGTGCCGCTTCTCGGCAGCGGCGTCGTACACGGTCAGGTCGCTCATGGTGAAGCCGTGCGAGGCGCCGTCGTAGACCTCCGACCGGTAGGTGACTCCTGCTCCTGACAGGGCTGCCTCGAGCCGGGCGATCTCTCCGCGGGCATCGAAGCGTCGTTGGCGGCATGCGCGGCGTAGACCTCGGCCCGGATGTCGGGCGCGCCGTGCTGCGGCCCGGCTGGGTCGTCGGGGGCGAGGTTGCCCCCGTGGAAGCTCGCAGCAGCGGCCACCCGCCCTGGCAGCTGCGCGGCGGCACGCAGCGACAGCGCCCCGCCCATGCAATAGCCGGTCGTCCCGATCGGCCCGGGGTGGACGCCTGGCTGCGATCCGAGGAACTGCACGTAGGCCTGGGTGTCACGGGCGGCGACCTGTGGGGTGAGCGCCTGCATCAGCGGCCGTAGCTCGGCCATGACTGCGCCGCGGTCCTCGATCTGCAGGCGCTGCACGAGGTCGGGCACGACGGGGGCCCGGCCGGCGCGGAAGAACAAGTTGGGCACCAGCACCGCGTAGCCCGCCTCGGCGATGCAGTCGGCCATCTGCTCGAGCCGGGCGCGCAGGCCGATGCCGTCCATGAAGAAGAGCACGCCGGGGTGTTTGCCGTCGTCCGCCGGCTGAGTCAGGTAGGCGTCGGCCGGACCGTCGGAGGTCGGGACGTCGACGTGGCTGCGGCGAAGGGCAGGATGCTCGGACACGCTTGGCACGCTACGGGCGGCGGTCAACGGGGCACGACATTCTCAGCAGTGTTGGCAGCGGGCCGGCTCGAGCGCCTGCCGCGGGGTGACCGAGGGGAGACGGGCATGCAGGCAGTGGACCTCGGGGGGCTGCGCGTCTCGGTGCAGGGCCTTGGCTGCATGGGGATGAGCGAGTGGTACGGGCCGGCCGACTGGTACGAGTCGATCAGCACGATCCATCGCGCCCTCGACCTGGGCGTGACGTTCCTCGACACCGCCAACGTCTACGGCGACGGGCACAACGAGGTGCTCGTCGGCCGCGCGATTGACAATCGGCGCGACCAGGTGCAGCTGGCGACCAAGTTCGGCATCGACCGCACCGGCGGTGAGGACAAGCGCCTGATCCGCGGTGAGCGAGGCTTCGTCAAGCGCTCGTGCGAATCCTCGTTGCTTCGCCTCGGCGTCGACACCATCGACCTTTACTACCTGCATCGCCCCGCGCAGAACGCCGAGATCGAGGAGACGGTCGGGGCGATGAGCGAGCTCGTCACCGAGGGCAAGGTCCGCCATCTCGGGCTGAGCGAGGTGGGCGAGGACCTGCTGCGGCGGGCTCACGCCGTGCACCCCATCAGCGCGGTGCAGAGCGAGTACTCCCTGTGGACCCGTGACCCGGAGGCGCTCGCCCCGGTGCTGGCCGAGCTCGGTGTCGGGCTCGTGCCCTACTCCCCGCTCGGGCGGGGCTTCCTGACCGGGACCCTGGATCGCGCGAGCCTGGGAGCGAAGGACTTCCGCGGCAGGAACCCGCGATTCACGGGTGAGGCCGGCGACGCGAACGAAGCGATCGCCGACACTGTGCGCCAGGTGGCTACCCGGCTCGGCGTCGCGCCGGCACAGGTTGCCCTGGCGTGGGTCAGCGCCCAGGGCGAGCGGCTCGGCATCCCGGTGGTTCCCATCCCCGGGACCAAGCGGGTGAGATGGCTGGAGGAGAACGTCGCTGCCCTCGACGTCGAACTTGACGCGGCCGCCCTCGCCGAGCTGGACCCGCTGGGCGAGCGGGTCGCCGGGGCCCGTTACTGAGGCCAGGACCCGGATCGGAGGGTGGGCGATACTGGTATCGAACCAGTGACCTCTACCGTGTCAAGGTAGCGCTCTCCCACTGAGCTAATCGCCCTCGTCGAACTCGAGGCGGAGGCGGGAATCGAACCCGCGTACAGGGCTTTGCAGGCCCTTGCCTAAGCCACTCGGCCACTCCGCCGGGTGCGGCAAGCCGCCAAGGCCGGCGCCTCGAACTCGAGCGGACGACGGGATTCGAACCCGCGACCCTCACCTTGGCAAGGTGATGCTCTACCACTGAGCCACGTCCGCGTGCGCCGCTCTCGCCGCGCTGCCCGGCACACTTTAGCCGACGATCGAAGCGGTCGCGAACCGGCGCTACCCCGGAGCGGCGCGTCGTCAGCGGCGCTCCCGGCGCGGCTGGTGGCAGCCCGCTCAGGCCAGCGGGTCGCTCCACAGGAACAGCGCCAGCTCGGCATCGAGGTCGACATGCTCGGACTCAGAACCGGTGGGGACGGCGGAGTAGGTGCGCGTGAGGAACTCGACGAGGCCGCTGAGCGGAACCTCGAACAGGGCTTGGCCGGAGGGGCTGCACAGGGACAGGCAGACGACCTGGGCCCCGGCGTCAGCGCTGGGCCAGACCTGGACGTCGCCGTCGCCGACCGGGGAGGTCACGCCGTCGGTCAGCAGCTGCCGCGCGAAGGTCCACTCGACGACCTCCTCCCCACCGGTGCGGAAGCCGACGTGAACCGCGTAGGGGTCGTCAGCCTCATAACGGATTGTCGCGGTCACAGGCAGCGACGACCCGCCCGGAACGACCAGGCGCAGCGCGAGCTCGGTGGTGATGAGGTCGTGTCGGGCGTTCATCTCGGCCTCTCCTGGCATCGGGCGGAACGGTCTGCGTCCTGCGGCCGTAGAGCGCGCATGGGATGATGCTGTCGATGTAACCGCCTGTGCCCGCGATGTGTGACGCTGATGCCTGGCGAATCGGCAGGTTCACTCGGTCGGCCGCAGCAGTCCCCGGTGCGGGGCAGGCGCGATGCTCAGGGGACCGGTGCGAACCGAGATTCCCAGCCCTGGCGAGGCTCCTTGAGCGGCCAGGGGGACCGGACAGTGCCCGCCGGTTGCAGGTCCTCGACCGAATCCACGTGCTCGGTGGGGGCCAGCAGGGGCTCGGCTACGGCGGCCTGCACCAGGACGACAGGCCGCCCGCGACGGACCAGGAGGGCGCGCCCCGGCGGCAGTGGTCGTGGCCGAACAGCACCGAGGACCGGCCCTTCGGCGGGGTCGCCGTCGAGCAGCAGGGTGCAGGTCCCCAGTTCCAGCAACCGCTGCAGCAGCGGGTCGAAGGACGCCCGCGCGAACCCGCCGACCCGGCGGGCCAGCACGAGCGTCAGCTGCTGGTCACCCGCCCCGCCCTCCAGCCGGTCGGCGAGCCCGGCCAGTGGGCTGGCGAGCCCCCGGGCGAGCAAGTCGTAGTCGTCGACCACGACGACGACCGGGCGCGCATCCGCGCCATCGGTACCCAGTGAGCAGGCGAGCGCGTCCGCCCCCGCGCTCGATGTCGTGTACGACGCCAGGGCAGCCCTGAACCCGGCCGACGTCCCGCGCGGGTCGATCAGGTGCACCGCCGCTCCGGCCTCGAGGTGCTGGCGCACGACAGAGGCGAGCACGCCCGTCCGTCCGGACCCGGCATCGCCGAGGACGACCAGGTGCCGTCCGTCACGCTGGGTCAGGTACTGCGGGACAAGGCCGGACTCGGCGACACCGAGCAAGATCCCCGCCTCTCGCTCGCCTTGTGGGGGCAACGGCAGCCGGCTGGGCAAGAGGCGGACGGGTGATGCCGTCGTCACACTGCGTCGACGCAGCAGCTCGATCAGTGCCGGGTCGACGCCGCCTTCCAGGTCGCCGAGAACCGGCGACAGCGATAGATGGGGAAGCGCCAGCTGCCCAACTAGTCCGCCGGGGAGGACGAGGCGTCCCGGTACGTCCGACGTGAGGCGGCCGGCAACCCGCCGATCGATCTCCGACTCGTACGGATCCTGCAGGCGCAGTTCGAGCCGCGTGCCGAAGGCAGCGCGGATCGGCCCGCGCAGCTCGGCCCAGGAGCGGATCGACACGAGCAGGTGCACGCCCACGCCGAGCCCGTCGGCCGCGATCTCGGCAAGGGCGCCGGCGAGCTCGTCGTCCTGCTGGATCGCCGCCCAGCCGTCGACGACGAGCAGCAGCTCGCCCCGGCCGTCGGCACTCGGGCGCCCTGCTGCCCGCCACTGCTGCACTGTCTGTCCGCCGCTCGCGGCAGCCGCCGAGCCTCGCTGGCGCACGACCTCGACCGCGTCGAGCACGGTGCGGCGGACGAGCTCGGGTTGTCCGGGTCCGGCGACTGTCCCGACGTGCGGCAGGTCCTGCAGCGCCTTCAGCCCGGCACCGGCGGCTGCGACGCCGAGCACCTGCAGCTCCTGCGGATCGTGAGCGAGCGCCAAGGCGCAGACGAGGGTGAGCAGCGCAGTAGTCGTACCGCTCTGCGGCGCCCCCGCGACTGCGACGTGGCCACCGGCGCCACCCACGTCGATGCGCAGCGGTGTCTGCTCCTGCTGGCGGGGCTGGTCGACCAGTCCGACGGCGGGGCGAAGCGCATCGGACGGCTCGCGAGAACCGGCCACGGATGGCACCGACCCAAGGGCCGGCAGCCCGAGGAGAAGTCGGCGGGGGAGTGGGAGCTGCCAGATGGGGCGGGCCGGCTGCGGCTCGAGCAACCGTTCGGTAGGTGCATCAGCGGCGCCCAGCACCAGCCCGGCTGCCAGGTCGCTGTCGCTGCACCGCGCGACCTGCAACAACCGGCGGCGCCCGTCGACGCTGAGCAGTGCCGCGCCGGGAGTCGCGGGCAGGCTGGCCGCTTCGTCGACCCCGAGAACCGTGCGCGACTCCCCGGCGGTCCCCGTGCGCAGGCAGAGCCGATAGCGCAGGTGCCCGTCGAGGCCGGCGAGCCTGCCTTCGTCCAGCCGCTGGGTCGCCAGCAGCAGGTGTACGCCAAGGCTGCGCCCGACCCGGCAGGTGCGCACCATCACCGCGAGCAGGTCGGGTGCGGCCTCGAGCAGCTCGGCGAACTCGTCGATCACGACGAGCAAGGCGGGCGGGGCAGGCGGGGCGGGCGGGGCAGGCGGGTCTGCATCGTTCGCGCTCGCCAACCGCCAGGAGTCGAGGTCCGGGTGGCCGGCGGCGTGCAGCAGCCGTTGGCGGCGGTCGAGCTCACCGCCCAGAGCATCGGCGAAGCGGGCCGTGAGGTCCTCGGAGTCGAGGTTCGTGACGTGTCCGGCGACGTGGGGCAGCCGCTCCAGCCCGCGGAAGGTCGCGCCTCCCTTGTAGTCGACGAGGACGACGGCCAGCTGCCCGCGGTCGCGAGTAGCCAGCAGCCCGCCGACCAGCGTGCGCAGTGCCTCGCTCTTACCCGAGCCAGTAGCCCCTACGACGAGGCCGTGCGGCCCGTCGCCGCCGCGGGCAGGCTCGTCGAGGTCCAGCACGACAGGCCGCGCGTCGGCGTCGAGGCCGAGCGGGATGCGAAGCCGGCCCAGGGCGCCGTCCTGCGCCCTGGCAGCGTCGAGCAGCTCCGGGAGGGCTGTGGGCGGCGGGACACCGCCCTCGGCAGGGCACGACCAGCCCGAAAGGGCGTGGGACACCGCGACTGCGGAGGCGGACGAGACGGCATCGGGCCGGGCCACGCTGCGGTCGGCCACTCCGTGGCAGCTGCTGCGCACCCAGGCCGGACCGGCGGCGTCCAGGGTGACAACCGTGTGCAGGCCCGGCGGGACGTCGGCCAGGCAGGGGGCGTACGCGATGACAACACCCCCGGACTGAGCTACCTCGTCAGCCAATCGGGAGACGGACTCGCGCGCTGGTCCGTCGTCCACAGCGCAATAGGCCACGAGTAGCGGCACGCGGGCGCCGCCGGGGCCCAGCAGCGGGCGCAGGAGATTGCGTGCGGCGGCGATGTCCAGAGCGGTGCCGCGGCAGTGGGGGAGCGCGGCCAGCCAGGGCTCGTCACCTGGCAGGCTCAGGCCGACGAGCGCGAGCTCACCCGGCGGACGGGCGCAGGCGAGCTCCAGCACCATGCTTCGTACCAGCGCCCAAGCTTGCTCCGGTGGCCCCACCACGGCGGTGCAGCCGGCGCCGCAGTCGAGCACGGCCGGGTGGTCGTCGATGCTGGACGCGGTCGCTACGACCTCCCGGGCGGCGGCGTCAAGGGCCTCGTCACGCTCGACCGCACCGATCTCGCCCCCGGCGCAGCGGACCTCCAGGGCTAGGGGGACGCGACCGCGACCGAGTCGCACGCGGAGCGCGTCGGGATCGCGACACCGGCGCTCCCATAGCCGCTCGCCGCTCACGGCGCGCTGTTCCCACGCCGCGAAGCCGGGGTGGGCATCCTCGACAGCCTCCCGCTGGCGCCGGCCCGCCTCGAGCAGCGTCTGCTCGACCGCGTCGAGGTGGGCCCGGTAGCCCTGCCGGCGCCGCTCGGTCCGGTTTCGAGCCGCGCGCCGGCTGCTCCGGCGCATCAGGAGCCCGGCGCCGAGCATCAGCGCGACCATCGCAACGCCCAGCCCGAGCATGAGGTGAGAGCCGCTCATGACGGCCCAGGCGAGGATGCCGATCCCGGAGACTGCGGGCAGCAGCGCGGCAAGCAGGCCGCCGCGCTCGGGCTCCTCGAGCGCCGGAGCAGCCGCCACCTCCACCGGCTCCTGGCGGAGCGGCGGCGGCCAGGCCCTTGGTTGACGCGGCAGGTGACGTGGCGCGAGGGCATCCGCTGCTGCCGTCACAGCGAGCACCGTAGGTGCGCTCGCCGGGCCGCTGCCGGAGTTGTCCACAGGCTTGCCGCACGCTGGGCTGCGGTGCAGGTGGAGCCGTGCGTCCTTGTAGGCTGGCCGCGACGGTTCGGGCGATTAGCTCAGCGGGAGAGCACTGCCTTCACACGGCAGGGGTCACTGGTTCGATCCCAGTATCGCCCACCACGGGTCGCTGCCGACCAAGGCGGCTGACTAGAGCACTGCCGTACAAGCCAGCAGCAGGAGCGGTACCAACAGCACCCCGCGGGTGATGAACGTGCGCCAGGGCACCTGCACACCAGCGGTCCGGCACTGGTCGGCCCATAGCAACGTCGCCAGCGACGCCCACGGCAGCACCAGCGGCCCGAGGTTGACTCCGAGCAGCAGAGCTGTGAGCCCCCGGTCGGGCACGACCCGCTCGAGCGCGAGGAACGCCGGCAGGTTGTTCAGTGCGTTGCTGGCGAGCGCCCCCGTTGCTGCGACCCGCAGTGCGTTCCCGCCGCCGCCGGCCGCGGCCCGCAGGAGCCGGTCCAGGCCCAGTGGCCCGGCGGCCTGCACTGCCAGGAACAAGCCGAGCACCAGCGGCACCAGCCGCCAGGGGACCAGTGAGGGGCGCAGCACCGCGGGTCGGCGCACCGCGCACATCCCGAGCAGCACGGCAGCGAGCGCGGCAGTGGTCGGTGCCACCGGCAGGCCCGCGACCAGGGCGACCGCGAGGACTGCCAGCACTGTGACGGCGGCTATGAACAGCACTCTGTCAGCAGGAACCTGTGGAGCGGGCACCCGGTATCGACCCCGCAGCACCCGCCGGTCGAAGACGGCGATCACCACCACCGGTAGCCCCACCGCCAGCAGCGCCGGCGCTGCCATCGCGTGTGTGAAGGCGACAGTGCTCAGGTGCAGCCGGCCGACGGCGAGCAGGTTCGTCAGATTCGAGACCGGCAGCAGCAGGCTGGCGGTGTTGGCCAACCACACAGTGACCAGAGCGAACGGCAGCACCGCCAGCTGCAGCCGCCGGGCCAAGGTGAGAACCACCGGGGTGAGCAGGACCGCTGTGGTGTCCAAGCTCAGCAGCACAGTCGTCGCGGTCGCCAACAGCACCACCAACGCGAACAGCACCGCGATACGACCACGGGCTGCCCGGGCCGCCCGGACCGCCGCCGCCTCGAACACCCCGGCAGCGTCCGCGATCCCCGCCAGTGCAGTCACCGCGACCAGGAACACCAGCACCGGCGCCAGCCGCCGCACAGCAGCGGCCGCCTCCCGCCCGGTCAGCAGCCCGAACAGGACGACCGCCCCACCCGCCACGGCAGCTACAGCCCACAACGGCACCCGCACCTCAAGGCGTCTCACCCTCTGCAGGATCGTCGAACTACCCGACTTCCGCCTCCGGCGCCGGTGAATCATCTGGGTGGCCCGGCTGGTCGGGCTCAGCCGAGCACTATGGCCGGGTGGCAAGCGACGGGGGCTACCTGCTCGACAACCAGCAGAGCGAGGCGGGAGCGCGCTTCGACGCACTGTCGGTGTTGTTCGACCCAGTCACCTTCCGGCATCTCAGTGGAATCGGCGTTGGTGCGGGCTGGCGGTGCTGGGAGGTCGGCGCCGGGGGCCCGAACGTTGCGTCGTGGCTGGCCGAGCAGGTCGGTCCTACCGGGCGAGTGCTGGCCAGCGACATCGACACCTCCTGGATGGGCACCGGTGGTGCGTATGACGTGGTGCGCCACGACGTCGGCGTCGATGCGCCGCCGCTGGGCCCCTTTGATCTGGTGCATGCCCGCCTGGTGCTGGTGCACGTGCCGCAACGCCAGGCCGCGCTCACCGCAATGATCGGTGCTCTGAAACCGGGCGGATGGCTGCTGCTGGAGGACGCCGACCCGGCGCTGCAGCCGCTGATCTGCCCGGACGAGTCCGGGCGCGCGCAGCAGCTGGCGAATCGGCTGCGGCGCGGCTTCCGGGAGTTGCTCGCGCAGCACGGTGCGGACCTGTCGTTCGGGCGGACCCTGCCGCGGCGACTGCGCGAGGGCGGCCTGCTCGACGTGCAGGCCGACGGCTTTTTCCCGATTACGTCGCCGGCGTGCACGGCGCTGGAGGCCGCCACGGTCAGCCACGTACGCGCCCGGCTGATCGGCGGCGGGATCGCTACCGACGCCGAGGTCGACCAGCACCTGGCCAGCGTCGAGGCTGGGCAGCTCGATCTGGCGACCGCTCCGCTGATCTCGGCGTGGGGACGCAAGCCCGAGCAGTAGCACCATTGGCGCGGGGCCGGGTTAAGGGTTGCCGGTTTCTGCGTCGCACGGCGTGGTAGGGGCCGAGTGTGACTACTGACACCTCTGCATCCGCCACTTCTGCACCCGCCGCCACCGCACCCGCTTCCACCGCATCCACTTCCTCCGCATTTACTTCCACCGCATCCCCTTCCTCGGGGCAGGCCAAGACTGCCAGCGACTCCGGCAGCCGCCCGTTCGCCACCGTCAACCCGGCGACCGGCGAGACGGTGCAGGAGTTCCCCTTCATCGACAGCGATGCTGTGATCGCCGCTGTGGAGAAGGCCCACGAGGCCTTCCTGTCCTGGCGTGAGCGCCCCGTCGCCGAGCGGGCCCAGGTGGTGCGGCGCGCCGGTGACCTCATGCTCGAGCGCGAGGACGAGCTTGCCCAGCTCATCACCCTGGAGATGGGCAAGCTGATCGCCGAGAGCCACTTCGAGGTCGGTCTGGCCGCAAGCATCCTGCAGTACTACGGCGACAAAGGCGCTGAGTTCCTCGAGCCGCAGCCGCTGCCCGTCGAGCAGGGCGACGCCGCCGTGCTCAACGCACCGATCGGCGTGCTGCTCGGCATCGAGCCGTGGAACTTCCCGCTGTACCAGGTCGCTCGGTTCGCCGGCCCCAACATCGTCGTCGGCAACACCATCTTGCTCAAGCACGCCGAGATCACCCCGCAGTGCGCGCTCGCGCTCAAGAAGCTGTTCACCGATGCCGGGGCCCCCGAGGGCGTCTACACCAATCTGTTCATGCGCATCTCCGACGTCGCCAAGGTCGTCGAGCACCCCGCTGTCCAGGGCGTGTCGCTGACTGGCAGCGAGCGCGCGGGCGTCGCCGTCGGCGAGCTTGCCGGCCGCAACCTCAAGAAGTGCGTGCTCGAGCTCGGTGGTAGCGACGCTTTCATCGTGCTCGACGCCGCCGACCTCGACGCCACAGTCGGGGCTGCCGTCGCCGGGCGAATGGGCAACACGGGCCAGAGCTGCGTGGCGGCCAAGCGCATGATCGTCCTCGACTCGCTGTATGACGACTTCGTCAGCCGTCTGGGGCAGGTCTTCCAGTCGCTGCAGCCCGGTGACCCAGCTGACTCCTCGACGACGCTCGGCCCGGTGTCATCAGAGCGGGCGGCGCAGGACCTGCACGATCAGGTGCAGGACGCGATCGACAAGGGCGCCACGGTCATCGCCGGGGGCGGACGCCCGGACCGGCCGGGTGCCTTCGTCGACGCCACCGTGCTGACCGGCGTCACTCCGGAGATGCGTGCCTACTCCGAGGAGCTGTTCGGCCCCGCCGCCGTGGTCTACCGCGTTGCCGACGAGGACGAAGCCGTGACGCTCGCCAACTCGTCTCCGTACGGCCTGGGCGGGTCGGTCTTCTCCAGCGACGTCGAGAAAGCCCGCCAGGTCGCGGGCCGCCTCGACACCGGAATGGTGTGGATCAACCACCCCACCTCGTCGCAGGCCGACCTGCCGTTCGGCGGGGTCAAGCGCTCGGGCTTCGGGCGCGAGCTCTCGCACCTCGGGATGTTCGAGTTCACCAACCGCAAGCTGGTGCGGACCTTCTCCACCGAAACGCCGGCACCCGTCGCCGGCTGACCCCTTCCGGCGTGGCCACCGCGCCCCCGCCCGCCGCTGCGCCAGACTCGGCTGACGTCGGGCGGGGGGGTTCGGTGAGCGAGGACGCAGCTGAGGAGCTGTCGGCTCCGCCCTCTGCTGACGGCGAGGACGACGCCGATGACAACGATGACAACGACGACAACGCCGGCGAGGACGACGACGACAACGCTGGCGAGAACAGCGACGACAAAGACGCTGGCGAGGACGACGCCGACGAGCAGGAGTCGCCGCAGCCGGGCGACTCGGACGAGGCCGAGGCGAACGAGCCCCATGAAGGCGACGAGTCCAACGAGGGCGAGAGCAGCGACAAGCAGTCCCCCCGATCCCGCCGACACGTCCTGACCTTCGCCGGCATCACAGTCGTCACGTTCGGCGTCGCGAGCCTGCTGACCCAGGTCGGCGGCAGCATCCAGCCGAGCAGCACAACGAGCGGCCCGGCGGCGAAGCCCTCCGGGGCTGCGGGTAAGGCCAGCAGCCAGGCGGCCAGTGCCAGAGCCTCCGCCAGCGCCGCCGCTGCTTCGGCTGCGGCCAAGCCCGACGTGGGCGTCGTGTCGTGCTCGACGAGCCAGCTCGGGTACGCGGCCGCTCAACTGGTCGTCGCCAACCATGGGCCGGCCACCAGCAGCTACCTCGTCACCGTCGACTTCCGCTCACCCGACGGTCGCACGATCACGACAGCGACGACGGCGGTGGAGCGGGTGCTGCCCGGCCGCCGGTCGACGCCACAGCTGGCCAACAGCATCGACATGATCACCGGCATCAGCGGCCTGCGCTGCTCGATCGCAAAGGCCACTGCCTACGCGCCCTGAGCAGTCCCGCGGCATAGGGCCAGACTGCAGACACCGCCCACGTGCCCCGACGACTGGCCCACGACCCGTCGCCCCCCAGAAAGGTCGTCCTCTTGCCCACCACCACCCGTGAGATCCATCTGGCCGCCCGCCCGCAGGGCTGGCCGGACGAGACCACTTTCCAGCTCGCCGACGCGACGCTCGCCGATCCCGCCGACGGCGAGGTCCTCGTCCGCAACGCCTTCATGTCCGTCGACCCCTACATGCGCGGCCGGATGAACGACACCAAGTCCTACGTGCCGCCCTTCCAGATCGGCAAGCCGCTCGACGGGGGAGCCGTCGGCCACGTTGTCGCATCCCGCGCGGAGGGCTTCGCGGAGGGTGACGTCGTCCTGCATGGCTTGGGCTGGCGCGAGCACGCCCTCGTCCCGGCCGCTGCTGCCCAGCGGCTGCAGCCACTGGAGCACGTGCCTCTGTCGGCCTACCTCGGCGTGCTCGGGATGCCCGGGCTGACCGCCTACGTCGGGCTGCTCGACGTCGCAGGGATGCGCGAGGGCGACGCCGTCTTCGTGTCGGGCGCGGCAGGCGCCGTCGGCAGCCTGGTCGGGCAGATCGCCAAGCTCAAGGGCGCATCGCGGGTCGTGGGCAGCGCGGGGAGCTCCGCCAAGGTGGACTACGTGCGCTCGCTGGGCTTCGATGCCGCCTTCGACTACCACTCCGGCCCGGTCACCGACCTGCTGCGCGAGGCTGCGCCGGAGGGCATCGACGTCTACTTCGACAACGTCGGGGGCGAGCACCTCGAGGCCGCACTGAACTCGCTGCGCCTGAACGGTCGGGTCGCGCTCTGCGGCGCGATCTCGCAGTACAACGCGACCGAGCCCGCGCCCGGGCCGCGCAACCTGTTCCAGGCGATCGGCAAGCGGCTGACCCTGCGCGGCTTCATCGTCAGCGACCACTCCCAGCGCATGCCCGACCTGCTGCGCGAGGTCGGCCCATGGCTGCAGGACGGCACGGTGAAGTTTGAGGAGACAGTCGTCGACGGGATCGAGCAGGCGCCGCAGGCCTTTATCGGGCTGCTCAAGGGCGAGAACACCGGCAAGATGATCGTGCGCCTCGAGGGCTGAGGCGGCAGACCGACAGCCACTACGCTCGGGGGCGCTCGCCCGCCAGAGGTGAGCGCCCCGCCACGGTCCCAGGGGGACACCGGCCCAGCGAGGAGTCCCGTCGTGCCCGACATCCGGCTCACAGTCGACAGCGCACCGCTTGTCGTGCCGGCCGGGACGACGGCGGCGCAGGCCTTCGTGGCCGCCGGCGAGCAGCCGGGATCGTTGGTGCCGGGCGACCCCGTGGCGGTCCGCGTGGGCCACGAGTCCGTGCGCGACCTGTCCTACGTCCCGGGCGACGGCGACGTCATCGAGGCGGTGCCGGCAGCATCCGACGAGGGCCGAGCCATCATCCGGCACTCGACCGCCCATGTGATGGCGCAGGCGGTCCAGGACCTTTTCCCGGGTACCAAGCTGGGCATCGGGCCGCCCATCACCAACGGCTTCTACTACGACTTCGACGTCGCCGAGCCCTTCACCCCGGGCGACGTCGAGCGCATCGAGACCCGCATGCGCGCCATCCTCAAGGAGAAGCAGCGCTTCTCCCGGCGGGTGGTGAGCGACCACGAGGCTCGAACCGAGCTCGCGGACGAGCCGTACAAGCTCGAGCTGATCGGGCTGAAGGGCGCCGGGGATGCGGTCAGCGGCGAGGAGGCGGTCGAGACCGGCGGCGCCGAGCTGACGATGTACGACAACCTGCGCGGGCGGGGCACGGACGTCACCCTCGCTTGGACCGACCTGTGCCGCGGCCCGCACGTGCCGCACACCGGGCGCATCCCCGCCTTCACGCTGCTGCGCACAGCGGCCGCCTACTGGCGCGGCAGCGAGCACAACCCGCAGCTGCAGCGCATCTACGGGACCGCCTGGGAGTCCAAGGAGGCCCTGGCCGAGCACCTGCGGCTGCTCGAGGAGGCCGAGAAGCGCGACCACCGGCGCCTCGGCGCCGAGCTCGACCTGTTCTCCTTCCCGGCCGAGATCGGTGGCGGGCTCGCGCTCTGGCACCCCAAGGGGGGGCTGGTGCGCCGGGTGATGGAGGAGTACTCGCGGCGCCGGCACGAGCGCGCGGGCTACTCGTTCGTGACCACGCCCCACCTGGCCAAGGAGCAGCTGTTCCAGACCTCGGGCCACCTGCAGTGGTACGCCGACGGCATGTACCCCCCGATGCAGCTGGAGGGGGCGCGGTACTACCCCAAGCCGATGAACTGCCCCATGCACATCCTGATCTACCGGGCGCGGGGCAAGTCCTACCGCGAGCTGCCGCAGCGGCTGTTCGAGTTCGGGACGGTGTACCGCTTCGAGAAGTCCGGGGTGTTGCACGGCCTGACCCGCGCCCGCGGCTTCACCCAGGACGACGCCCACATCTTCTGCACCCCTGAGCAGCTCGAGGGCGAGCTGACCAGCCTGCTGGAGTTCGTCCTGTCGCTGCTGCGCGACTACGGGCTGACCGAGTTCGAGGCCGAGCTCGCGACCCGGCCAGAGAAGTACGTCGGCGAGCCCGAGCAGTGGGAGGTCGCGACCGAGGCGCTGCGCACGGCGCTGGAGCAGGTCGGGCTGCCCTACGTGGTGGCCGAGGGGGAAGGGGCGTTCTACGCGCCGAAGATCGACGTGCACGTCCGGGACGCCATCGGGCGCCGTTGGCAGATGTCGACGCTGCAGGTCGACTTCCAGCTGCCCGACCGGTTCGGCATCGAATACCAGGCCGCCGACGGCAGCAGGCAGCAGCCATACATGATCCACCGGGCGCTGTTCGGCAGCGTCGAGCGGTTCTTCGGCATCCTGCTCGAGCACTACGCGGGGGCGTTGCCGCCCTGGCTGTCGCCGACCCAGGTCACCTGCATCCCCATCGCCGAAAGGCACGTGCCCTACTTGGAGGACGTTGCCGCGCGGCTGCGGGCGGCCGGCGTGCGGGTCGAGGTCGACGCCTCGTCGGAGCGGATGCAGAAGAAGATCGTGCGGGCGCAGCAGGCCAAGGTGCCGTTCATGCTGCTGGCGGGCGACCGCGACGTCGAGAGCGGGGCGGTGTCGTTCCGCTACCGCAGCGGCGAGGAGCGCCGCGGCGTGCCGGCGGACGAGGTCGTCGCCGAGATTCTCGGAGCCGTCGCCGAGCCGGCGGCGGGCGCGGCTGTCGCGGCAGGGCAGGCGTGACCGGGCCGGTCGACCTGTCCGCCACGGGGCCGGTCGGGGGGCCCGGGCCGCAGGTCGAGACCCAGGACGGCGCGGGGCTGGTCGATGCCTTCCGGCGGCTCTACACCCCGCACCGGATGGCCTACATCAAGGGCGAGAACAAGCCCTCAGGCGATGACTGCCCGTTCTGCGTGATCGCCTGCCAGCCGGACGGGGAGGCGCTGATCGTCGCCCGCGGTGAGCTCGCCTACGCCGTCCTCAACCTCTACCCGTACAACGCCGGCCACCTGATGCTGGTGCCCTACCGCCACGTGGCTGACTACGCCGACCTGACCGCGGCCGAGACGGCGGAGATCGCCACGCTCACGCAGCACGCCCTACGCGCGGTGCGGCACGCCTCCGGGGCGCAGGGGTTCAACGTCGGCATGAACCTTGGCAGCATCGCCGGTGCCGGCATCGCCGCGCACCTGCACCAGCACGTCGTGCCCCGCTGGGGTGGCGACACCAACTTCATGCCTGTCGTCGGGCAGACGCGGGTGCTGCCCGAGCTTCTGGGCGCCACCCGGGACCTGGTCGCGCGGGCCTGGACCGAGGTCGCCTGAGCGTTGCTGGGCCGTCAGCTGCTCGCGGCCGGGCGGACCAGCGGGTGGGCCGGGTGGGACAGCAGCGCGCCTGGCAGCAGCTCGGTCGCGGGTAGCAGTCCGCTCGTCGGTAGCCGGGCGATGCCGAGTGCGCCCGGGACCAGTCCGGCGTCCGGCGGGGCGCCGCCGAGCGATCGGACCTCGAGCGTGCCCACCGGGACGCCGTCCGCGCAGACTGCCGTGCCGTCGCTCAGCGTCCCCGACCAGATGCGGATCAGGGCCTCTCCATCGGCGGCAAGCAGCACCCCCGCCAGCAGCGCGCCGCGCGGGTCGGGGTCGAGCGGCAGGACCGGCGCGCCGTCCGGCCCCACGACGGCGGGGGCGCCCCGGGCTGCGGGAGCGGCGGCGAGCAGCAGGGTGAGCAGCGGCTCGGCGCCGATGGCTGGAATGCGGCGCCCCGAGGTGTCGACGGGCAGCGCGGGATACAGCCACCCCGCGGCGACGCCGGCCACCAGCTCGGAGAACAGCCGTTCGGGTGGCAGCGAGCCGCCGTGCAGGTGGGCGCTGAAGTGGGCATCGAGCAGCGCGTCGTCTTCGCTCGCCGCGAGGATGCTCTCGACCAGCGCCTCGCGGGCATCGGCAGTCAGAGCGAGATGTGCATCTTCCGCAGGGCGCCGGCTGCTGGCCGAGGCGGTGCGGTCCGTGATCGTGTGCTCGGTGATGGTGCCGTCGAGCAGGTCGAGCAGCCCGGCGGGGCGCCCGTCGTCGTCGTCGAGCGGCAGGGCTGCCGCGGCGATGCCCTCGTCGAAGACGCGGCGGGCGATCGCCACGGCCTCCATCACGTCGGCCGAGGGGTCGTCGAGTCCGGTCAGCACGACGACCCGGGGCAGCCGCTCGTCAGCCGAGGCGTGCCAGGCGTCGACGGTGGGGGAGTCGACACCACCGCCGGCTGCGACGACAAAGGCCACCGCATCCGCCGCCTCCAGCAGCAGCCGGGTCTCGTCCGGCGGCCCCGCCGTGGCATCGACGAGATAGAGCGCCCCGTGCCTACTGGTCAACAGAGCGGTACCCCAGGCATCCTCAGCCGGCCGCGCCGCCGTCAGTCCATGCTCGGCAGCCACCTCAACCAGTGCCCGGACCACGTCTGCAGCGTGAGCACCGTGGTGCCCGGCAAGGACGACGGTGCGGTGCACGAGCGGCTCCAGCGGACGCAAGAGTGGGGCAGGTAGGGCGCCGTGACACTCCGGGAATAGGCACGTCCGTCATATCGAACCGATACATCGCCTAGACTGCTTTTAGCACGGAGCGCAGCAGGACACTCGCACATCAAGACCGCCCGCACGGCCGCGACCGCCCGGACAGGACACACATGCTCGCATCTCACGCCCGGCCCCAGATCGCCCGCGTGCTCGAGCCGTTGGGCCGCCGCCTCGCCAGCACGGGCCTGTCGCCCGACGTGATCACTGTTGTGGGCACCCTCGGCGTCACAGCCGGGGCGCTCGCCTTCTACCCCTTCGGCCGCCTGTTCTGGGGCACGATCGTCATCACGCTGTTCGTCTTCTCCGACATGCTCGACGGGCTGCTCGCGCGGGCCCAGGGCGTATCGAGCCCGTGGGGGGCATTCCTCGACTCGAGCAGCGACCGCGTCGGCGATGCCGCGATCTTCGGTGGGCTCGTGCTGTGGTTCTCCGGCGGCGGTCACTCGCAGACGATGGTGGCCGTCACGCTGTACTGCCTGGCCGCCGGCGCGACGATCAGCTACGTCAAGGCTCGCGCCGAGGGGCTGGGCTTCACGTGCAACGTCGGCATCGCGGAGCGGGGGGAGCGGCTGGTGATCGTCCTCGCGGCCGCCGGCCTGTCCGGGCTCGGCGTGCCCTACCTGCTCCCCGTCGCCCTGTGGGTGCTGGCCGCGCTGACCACGATCACAGTTATCCAGCGGCTCGTGCACGTGCGGCGTCAGGCGCTCGGCGCGGCTCCGCGCCCGGCACGGCCGGCACCGCTGCAGCGCCGCCGGACTGCCCGCCAAGGCGACGCCACCGCCGGCGTCCGCTGATACTGGGGGACGTGCCCCCGACACCGTCCGCCCCGGCCGGCCCGGCCGGCCCGACAGTGCCGACAGAGCCGCAGAACTCGTCCCGTCGTGACAGCGTCCTCCAGCGCGCGACCGGCGCCGGGTACGCCGCGGGCTGGCGCGGGGTGCGTGCGCTACCCGAACCCCTCGCTGCTGCGGCATTCCGGGCCGGGGCCGACGCCGCGTGGTGCCGCCGGGGCAAAGGGGTGCGGCGGCTGCGCAGCAACCTCGCTCGGGTGGTGCCGGCAGGCACCGACCTGGATGCGCTGACCCGCGAGGCCATGCGCTCCTACGCCCGGTACTGGCTGGAGGTCTTCCGCCTCCCCGTCACGCCGCGCGAACGGATCGTCGGCGCGATGCACGTCGAGGACGAGCACCTGCTGCGGGATGCTCACGCCACTGGGCGCGGCACGGTCCTCGCGTTGCCCCACATGGGCAACTGGGACCACGCCGGAGCCTGGCTGACCGCAACCGGCGTCCCGTTTACCACGGTCGCTGAACGCCTGCAGCCGGCGTCGCTGTACGACAGGTTCGTCGCCTTCCGGGAAAGCCTGGGGATGGAGGTGCTGGCGCTGACCGGCGGCGACCGGCCGCCCTTCGACGTGCTGACCGAGCGCCTCACGGCCGGCGGCGCGCTGTGCCTGCTGGCAGACCGTGACCTCACCCCCCAGGGAGTTCCGGTCACCTTCTTCGGCGCCCGGGCAACGATGCCCGCCGGCCCGGCCGCGCTCGCGCTGCGCACCGGTGCGACGCTGCTGCCGGTAACGCTCTGGTACGACGGTCCGGGCTGGCGGGCGCGCATCCACCCGGCCGTGCCGCCGACCGACGTTGCCACGATGACGCAGGGCGTGGCCGACGCGTTCGCCACGGGGATCGCTGCGCATCCGGAGGACTGGCACATGCTGCAGCGGCTCTGGAGCGATGACCTCGAGCCGCGTGGCGGCGACCTCGAGCCGCGCTCCGGCCGGCCCTAACGTGCGCGTCGGGCTGGCCTGCCCCTACACCTGGGACGTCCCGGGCGGGGTGCAGGCCCACGTGCGCGACCTTGCCGAGGTGCTGCTGACGCTGGGGCACGAGGTCTCAGTCATCACCCCGGCCGACGACCCCGACTCCCTGCCGGGCTACGCCGTCTGGGCCGGCCGCGCGCTGCCGGTGCCCTACAACGGCTCGGTCGCCCGCCTGCTTATGGGCCCGGTCTCGGCCTCGCGGGTGCGCCGCTGGCTGCGCGCCGGGCACTTCGACGTGCTTCACGCCCACGAGCCGACGGCGCCGTCCGTCAGCCTCCTGGCGTGCCTGATGGCCACCGGCCCGGTGGTCGCCACCTTCCACACCCGCAACCCGCACTCCAAGATCCTCGAAGCCGCAGGCAGCGCGCTGCAGCTGGCCCTGGAGCGGGTCACGGCTCGGATCGCCGTCTCGGAGGCCGCTCGGCGCACCGTCGTCGAGCACCTCGGTGTCGATGCGGTGCTGATCCCGAACGGTGTCGACGTCGCCGCCTTCGCCGGCGCGAGGCCGCTGGATGGGTGGGGGCCGGATGGTCGCAGCCTCGTGTTCGTCGGGCGCATCGACGAGCCGCGCAAGGGCCTGTCGGTGCTGCTGGAGGCGTTGCCACTGCTGGACCGCACCATCCCGCACGCGAGGCTGCTCGTCGCCGGGCCGGGTGACACCCGCGTGGTTCGCCAGCGGCTGCCGCCGGCGGTGCGCGACGACGTCACCCTGCTGGGCCTGGTGGACGAGCCCGACAAGCGCCGCGTCTACTCCTCCGGCGACGTCTACGTAGCGCCCAACACCGGGCAGGAAAGCTTCGGCATCGTCCTGCTGGAAGCCATGGCGGCGGGCACCGCTGTGGTGGCCAGCGACATCGACGCGTTCTCCCGGGTGCTCGATGGCGGCAGGGCCGGCCGCCTGTTCCCGCCCGGCGACGCTCCAGCGCTCGCCGCGGCCCTGGCCGAGGTACTAGGCGATGACGCCAGCCGCCGCGGCCTGGTCGAGCTGGGGCGGCAGGTGGTGCAGCCCTACGACTGGCCCACTGTGGCGGCTGCTGTCGTCCGGGTCTACGAGTCGGTGACCGAGGCGTTCGCCGGCGGCGCCACCACATAGGGCCGACAGCTGCACCAGCAGGGTGTGGCGTCCACTGTCTGCACCGTCTTCATTGCCGTCGCGCGCCGCCCGCGAGGCGCCGGCCATAGCGTGCAACGCGTGTCGGTGATCGTGTCCGTGGTTGCGGTCGTGGTGCTTGTCGCGAGCTATCTGACGTGGCTCGCCGAGCGCCTCGACCGGCTCGCGGTCCGGGTCGAGGCCGCGCGGTCGGCCCTCGACGCGCAACTGGTGCGTCGCGCCGCTGTCGCCCACGAGCTGGCCCACGACCGGTCAGAGGGCGGCGGCATCGACTCGCCGGAGCTGCATCTCGCTGCTCGGGCGGCCATGGCCGCCCGGGACGCCCACGACGGGACGCGGGGCGTGGCCGAGAACGCGCTGACCAGGGCGCTGCGCCTCGAGTTGGAAGCACCCGAAACCACACCCGCCGAGGCTGACGAGCTGCGTGCGGCCGCCGACCGGGTGGCGCTGGCGCGCCAGATCCACAACGACGGGGTCCGCGACCTGCTCGCCCTGCGCCGGCGGCGGCTGATCCGCTGGCTGCACCTCTACGGGCACGCGAAGGCGCCCACGTACCTTGAGTTCGACGTCGAGCTGCCGGCGAGCACCACGCCGTAGAATCACCGGCGGGAACAGGCGATGGGTGCCGGCGCCGTGGCGCAGTGGCCGTCGGGTGCGGGTAGCGCCGCGCGGGCGCGTCGCTGCCAATCCCACCGAGCTCGAGGAGATGCCGTGACCGACCCAGCCACCAGCCCAGCCCCGCAGACCGGTACCGACCGCGTCAAGCGCGGCATGGCCGAGATGATCAAGGGTGGCGTCATCATGGACGTCGTCACCCCCGAGCAGGCCAAGGTCGCCGAGGATGCGGGTGCCGTCGCCGTCATGGCCCTCGAGCGGGTGCCCGCCGACATCCGCCGCGAGGGCGGGGTTGCGCGGATGAGCGACCCCGACATGGTGCAGGGGATCATCGACGCCGTCTCCATCCCCGTGATGGCCAAGGCTCGCATCGGCCACTTCGTCGAGGCGCAGGTGCTGCAGTCGCTTGGGGTCGACTACGTCGACGAGTCCGAGGTGCTCACCCCGGCCGACGAGGCGCACCACATCGACAAGTGGGCCTTCACCGTGCCCTTCGTCTGCGGGGCGACCAACCTGGGCGAGGCCCTGCGCCGGCTCGGCGAGGGCGCGGCCATGATCCGCAGCAAGGGCGAGGCAGGCACCGGCAACGTTGTCGAGGCCGTCCGGCACATGCGGGCGATCCGGTCGGGTATCCGCCACCTTGCCGCGCTCGAAGCTGACGAGCTGTACGCCGCGGCCAAGGAGCTGCGGGCGCCGCTCGAGCTGGTCCGCGATGTCGCCGAGGCCGGCGCCCTGCCCACCGTCCTGTTCACAGCCGGCGGCATTGCTACCCCGGCTGACGCGGCGCTGATGATGCAGCTGGGCGCCGACGGCGTGTTCGTCGGCAGCGGCATCTTCAAGTCCGGTGACCCGGCACGGCGGGCTCGCGCCATCGTCGAGGCGACCACGATGTACGAGGACGCCGGGCTTGTCGCCAAGGTCTCCCGCGGGCTCGGCGAGGCGATGGTCGGGATCGAGATCCCCTCGCTGCCTGCGGGTCAGCGCTTCGCCGACCGCGGCTGGTAGCCGCCGGCTGTGCCTGTCACCATCGGCGTGCTCGCCTTGCAGGGCGATGTGCGCGAGCACACGCGTGCCCTGCGTGGTGCCGGGGCCGAGGTCGTGCCGGTGCGCCGCGCCGAAGACCTGGGCCGGGTCGATGCGCTCGTCCTGCCCGGTGGCGAGTCGACGACGATGGGCCGCCTGCTTGAGGTGTTTGACCTGCTCGAGCCGCTGCGCCAGGTGCTGGCGGGTGGCATGCCCGTCTACGGCTCCTGTGCGGGCCTGATCCTGCTGGCACGTGAGGTCACCGACGGCCGGCCGGACCAGGCGCTGGTGGGCGGGCTCGACGTGGTCGTTCGCCGCAACGCCTTCGGACGCCAGGTCGACTCGTTCGAGGCCGACCTGGACATGGCCGGGGTCGACGGCGGGCCGGTGCACGCTGTGTTCATCCGCGCGCCGTACGTGGAGGCGACGGGGCCCGGGGTCGAGGTGCTGGCCTGCGTCGGGGATCATCCGGTGGCGGTGCGCCAAGGCCCGCTGCTCGCCACGTCGTTCCATCCCGAGCTCGGCGGCGACGGGCGCGTCCACGAGCTGTTCGTCCGTCAGGTGAAGGAGGCTGCCGCGTGAGCGGACACAGCAAGTGGGCGACGACCAAGCACAAGAAGGCCGTGGTCGACGCCAAGCGCGGCAAGCTGTTCGCCAAGCTCGTCAAGACAGTCGAGGTGGCCGCCCGCACCGGTGGCGGTGACCCGTCGGGCAATCCCACGCTCGCCGACGCCATCGCCAAGGCCAAGTCGCAGTCGGTGCCCAACGAGAACATCGACCGTGCGGTCAAGCGGGGGTCGGGGGAGCTGGGCGACGGAGTCTCCTACGAGACGATCACCTACGAGGCGTACGCGCCCGAGGGCGTCGCCGTGCTCGTGGAGTGCCTGACCGACAACCGCAACCGTGCGGCGTCCGACGTGCGCGTCGCGATCACCCGCAATGGCGGCCGCGTGGCCGACCCGGGCTCGGTGGCCTACCTGTTCCAGCGCAAGGGAATCACCCTCGTCGACAAGGCGCCGGGCCTGGACGAGGACGACGTGCTGCTCGCCGTGCTCGATGCGGGTGCCGAAGAAGTCAACGACCTCGGTGAGGCGTTCGAGGTGGTCAGCGAGGCCACCGACCTGCACGCCGTGCGCCTCGCCGTCACCACTGCCGGCCTGCCGCTGCAGACGGCCGACGTGGCGTGGCTGCCGACGCTCTCGGTGCCACTGACCGAGGAGCCCGCGCGCAAGGTGCTGCGCCTGGTCGATGCGCTCGAGGACCTCGACGACGTCCAGAATGTCTGGTTCAACGCCGACATCTCCGACGACGTCATGGAGGCCGTCTCCTCCTGAGGCGGCTCCGTGCCAACACTCGTACCGGCTGAGAAGTACGAGTTCTCAGCGTGGCGACGACTTCACCGCCCGTTCCCGTCGGCAGTCAGCCCCGTGTGGTCCCGCCCGCTCGGGACCGGACGGAAGGCGGCCCGACCGAGCCCCGCAACTGCGGTGTCGCGGTCAGTACCTTGCGCCGGCTGTGCTTGCCCTCGTCGACGGCGCGCACGGTGCGCTGCACCACCTCGGACACCAGCTCGTCGACCGGCCAGCGGTAGCTCGACAGCGGGGGGGTCAGCAGCCGGGAGAACGGGTGGTCGTCAAACCCCATTACCGACACGTCGTCCGGCAGCCGCAGGCCGAGCGCCCCCGCTGCGGCGTAGACGCCGTAGGCAAAGGAGTCGGCCAGGCACAGGATCGCGGTCGGGGGGTGGTCCTGCATCAGCAGTGCCGATGCGACAGCGCTGGCGCCGTCGAGGTCATGCGGTGCCGTGTGCAGCGTCGCAGTCATGCCGCGCTCGGCGGCCACGCGAGGCACGACAGCCTCTGCGGGGCGGTCCGGCGTCGACACCCCCACCGGCGTCAGGACGGCGACGTCGCGGTGGCCGGCCTCGGCGAGGCGGGTCAGCGCGTCAGTTACCCCGCCGGCGTTGTCGAAGACGACCTCGGCGGCCGTTGCGGCGCCGACGAGCGAGTCGCCGACCGAGACCAGCACCGTCCGGGCAGCGATCGCCGGCCAGTGCGCGCCCTGGGGGTCGACGGGCAGCACGATGAGCGCGTCAACCCGCTGGTCGACCAGGCGCTGGGCGAGGGAGGCCTCGAGGCGGGGGTCGTTGGTCGAGTCGACGATGAGCCCGTTGCGGCCGGCCTCGAGCAGCTGTCGTCCTAGCGCAGCCGCGACCGACTGCTGCCACATGTCCTGGAGCGATCGGCACAGCACGCCGATAGAGCCGGTACGCCCCGAGGCCAGCGCGCGGGCGATGGGATCCACCTGGTAGCCCAGGCGGTCGGCTGCCTCCTGCACCCGCTGCTGGGTCTCCTCGGTCACCTGCAAGCCGCGCAACGCATACGACACTGCGGCCTGCGACAAGCCGGTCTCCTCGGCGATGTCGCGCAGCGTAGGACGCCGAGGACGGTCGGACACCTGCCAAGTGTAGGTAACGCCACATCCACTGGCGCGCGCCGGCATTGACAGGTCGCGACTGAAGCGATTCACTGAACCGAATCAGTGAAGCGATTCAGCACTCAAGGGGAGGTGTGCGACATGGGTGTCTCGACCGCCGTCGACGTGCACCAGCACCTCTGGCCCGCTCCCTTCATCGACGCCCTGCGCACGCGGACGCACCGTCCGCGGCTGGACGGGTGGACCCTGCATCTGGTGGGGGAGCCGCCCTGCGAGGTCGAGCCGATTGCCCACGACCCGGCGGCGCGCGCGGCCCTGGACCCCGACCTCGGACGCGCCCTGGTCAGCCTGTCGAGCCCCCTCGGCATCGAGAGCCTCCCGCCGGACGAGGCGGCGCCGCTGCTGGGCGCCTGGCACGAAGGGGCGCTCGCACTCCCGGAGCCGTTCGGCGCCTGGGCATCGCTCAGCACGGCCGAGCCCGACCTCGGCGGCCTCAAAGACTTGTTCGGCGCGGGCATGGTCGGGTTGCAGCTGCCCGCCACCTGCCTGCTGACGCCCGGGGCAGTCGAGCGTGTTGCTGGGGTGCTGCGGGTCTGCGAGCTGTGCGACAAGCCCGTCCTCGTGCATCCCGGCCCGGTGGCTTCCGCCCCCTCCGGCGAGCCGCCACTGCCGGCCTGGTGGCCGGCCGTCGTCGACTACACCGCCCAGCTGCAGGCGGCGTGGTGGGCCTGGCAGGCCGCCGGACGTGCCCTGCTGCCCGAGCTGCGTATCTGCTTCGTTGCCGGCGCCGGGCTCGCACCGGTCCACCACGAGCGCTTCAGCGCCCGTGGCGGCCACTCGGCGCGCGTCGACCCCGACACGTTTGTCGACACCTCGTCCTACGGACGCCACGGCATCGAGGCGCTCATGCGGGTGCTCGGCATCGACCCGGTGGTCCTGGGCAGCGACCGGCCGTACGCCGAGCCGCTGTGGCCGGCCGGCTCCACCCATCCCGACCTCGGCCCCGCGGCCCGGCACGCGGTGCGCGTTTCCAATCCCGGCCGACTGCTGCAAGGAGGACGACCGTGACCCAGGCACCAGCCGCCGCGACGCACGCGACCCCTGTCATCCCGGCTCAGGCTGAGCCAACCCCGATCTCCTTGGCCGCCCTCCCGGGACGCGACCTCGCCCAGCGCGAGCTGCTCGAGCTGGTGCGCGCGCTGGCCGCTGACGAGCAGGTGTGGCGCGAGCACGTGGCGTTCAGCGGCGGCGAGCGGCACTACGTCTCCCTGTACCGCGACGCCCACGTCGATGTGTGGGTGCTGTGCTGGGTGCCCGAGAACGACACCGGATGGCACGACCACGACGTCTCCTCGGGAGCTGTCGCCGTGGCTGAGGGCTGCCTGGTCGAGCACAACCTCGCTGTCGGCATGCCGAGCCTCACGGCCGACGTCCCCGCCGGCGGTGCCTACAGCTTCGGTCCCGACCACATCCACCGGCTCACCGGGCGCGACGCCGGCAGCGTCTCCATCCACGCCTACTCGCCGCCCCTGTGGCGGATGGGGCAGTACGCCGTCAGCACGAGCGGTCTCCTGCGCCGCACGCCCGTGTCCTACGCCGAGGAGCTGCGACCGATCGAGGCCGCCGACTGAGCGCAGCCTCAGCCGGTCGGCAGCAGCTCCGCGAGGCGGTCGAGCAGCTGCTCGGCCAGCTCCACGTCGGCGCTGAGGTCACGGTCCTCCCGCTGCCCGGGCAGCGGCGCGCACGTGTCCATAGCAGCCTGCAGCAGCTCGCCCGCCGGGGCGAGACCCCCCAGGCCCAGCATCCGGAGTGCTCGTACCGCGGCGACCAGCTCGCAGGCCAGCAGGGTGCGCAGCGGGCCGACGGCTCCGAGCGCCTGCCGGGCGGCGAGCGAGGCGAAGCTGGCGTCCTCCTCGACCCCTCGCGAGAGGACGACGGACTGCAGGCCTGCCGGAGCGGCCAGCGCCCGCAGGTCGCCGAGGGCGGCCGCAGCGATGTACTCGAGCATCATCACCCCCGAGGCACCCGGAGTGCCGTCGCCGAGGAACGGCGTGAGGCCGGTTGCCACCGGGTCGACGAGGCTGCCCACCCGGGCCAGAACGAGCTGCGCGGCCTGCGCCACCGCGAGCACAGCCGTGTCGAGCGCCTGGCCGAGGTAGGCGGCATGAAAGCCGCCATGGTGGGCGAGCTGTCCCGCATCCCCGAGCACGACCGGGTTCTCCCCGGGTGCGTTGGCGAGCGCGGTGACGACGCCCTCGAGTGCAGCGAGCGCGTCGAGCAGCGGTCCGTGCACCTGCGGCAGCGTCCGCAGGCCGAACGTGTCCTGGATGCGGCGAGGCCCTGGCCCGCCAGCCGTCAGCGACCGCATCCACCGGCAGACGTCGCGCGCTCCCTCGAACGGGGTGACCCGCTCGACGACCTCGGCGAAGGCCTCGGCGTTGCCGCCGGTGGCCGCGAAGCTCATGCCCGCGACCACGACGGCGCTCCGGGCGAGCATGCTCAGGTCGGCGCAGGCGAGGGCGGCGTCACCGATCACGGCGGCGTTGCTGCTGAGGAAAGGCAGGGCGTCATGCGGGGTGAAGGTGAACGGCGTGACGGTGAGCACCGAGGGCAGCGGACTGGTCACCGGTGCCTCCCCGGCCAGCGCAAGCGCGGCCGTGGCCAGCGCGGCAAGGTCTCCGGTGCCGACGCTGCCGTGCTCCCGCACCAGGGGCAGGGCCCCCGCAGCCAGCATTGCCGCGAGGGCGTCCAGCAGCGCTGGGGATGCCCCGCTGCCTCCCGCGGCGAGCTGGCCCAGCCGCACGACGAGCATCGCGCGGACCCGCTCGCGGCTCCGGAACGGTCCGGCGGACGCGGCGTGGCTGCGCAGCAGCGCCAGGGCGTGCTCGTTCGTGGCCGCGACGGGGATGGAGCGGTTGGCGCCGACGCCCGTCGAGCGGCCGTAGATTGCCCGCTCGCCGGAGAGGCGGACGGCCAGCTCATGCGAGCGTGCGGCCCGGTCCCGAGCATCCGCGTCGAGCACGACCGGCTCGTCGTGGCGCGCAGCGGCGACGATGTCAGCGCAGGTCAGTCGCGCTCTATCGAGCCCGATCATCGCTCTCCCGTCTGCGCGGCCGCCACCGCGATGCTGCCATGACGGCCGGCTTCGAGGCGATGTGGTCCTTGCTGCACGAGGTCGGTCGTGACGCGCGGACCGGTGGCTACCGGCGCTACGCCTGGACCCGGGCCGACCACGAGCTGCGGGAGTGGTTCGCCGGCGAGGCATCGGCGCGCGGGCTGGACCTCACCCTTGACCGCGCCGGCAACCAGTGGGCCTGGTGGGGCGACCCCGACGCTGCGGCGGCCGCCGGCACCCCAGGCGTCGTCGCCGGCAGCCACCTCGACTCGGTCCCGGACGGCGGCGCGTTCGACGGGCCACTGGGCGTCGTGTCCGCCTTCGCGGCACTCGATCTGCTCCGCGACTTGCTCCGCGCCCGGGGCGTCCCCCCGCGCCGGCCGGTCGGCGTCGTCAACTTCGTCGACGAGGAGGGCGCCCGGTTCGGCGTCGCCTGCGCCGGCTCCCGCCTGATCACCGGCGCCATGGCCCCCGACGCCGCCCGGGCGCTGCGCGACAACGAGGGCGTCTCGATGGGTGAGGCCCTGCAGGCGGCCGGGCGCCGGCCTGGCGAGGTGGGCCGCGACGAGGAGGCGCTGCGCCGGGTGGGCACCTTCGTCGAGCTGCACGTCGAGCAGGGCCGGGGGCTGGTCGAGCTCGGTGCCCCGGTCGGCGTCGCGAGCAGCATCTGGCCGCACGGCCGGTGGCGCGCGGTCCTGCCGGGGGAGGCCAACCACGCCGGCACGACCAGGCTCGAGGACCGCCGCGACCCGATGCTGGCCTACGCCCGCCTCGTCCTCGCCGCCCGGGAGGCCGCGGTCCGGCACGGCACCGTCGCGACCTGCGGGAAGGTGCTCGTCGAGCCCAACGGCATCAACGCCATCGCCTCGAGCGTCACCGGCTGGCTCGATGCCCGGGGGGCGTCGGCAGATGCCGTGCGCGCCGCAGTCGCCGAGCTCGCCGAGCTGGTCGAGGCCGAGGGCGGCGCTCTGACCCCGGAGTCCTGGACCGACGAGACCGCGTTCGCCCCAGCGCTGCGCGACCGGCTGGCTGCCCGCCTCGATGCTCCCGTCCTCGCCACCGGCGCCGGGCACGATGCGGGCATCCTTGCGAACGCCGGCGTCCCTACCGCCATGCTGTTCGTGCGTAACCCGACTGGCGTCTCGCATTCACCGGCTGAGTTCGCCGAACCAGCAGACTGCGCCAGCGGCGTCGAGGCGCTGGCCGCGGTGCTGGAGGACCTGGCGGCGTGAGGACCTGGTTCGCCGGCGCCGCCTGGTTCGCCGGCGGTGTGGCGCGAGACGTGCGGATGACGGTCGAGGACGGCCGCTTCACCCGCGTCGAGGTGGGCGTCGCGGCGGCGCCCGGCGATGCCCGCCTGCCCGGCCTGGTGCTGCCCGGCTTCGCCAACGCCCACAGCCACGCCTTCCACCGGGCGCTGCGCGGGCGGACGCACGACGGTGGCAGCACGTTCTGGACGTGGAGGGAGCGGATGTACGCGGTCGCCGCACGGCTCGACCCCGACACCTACCTCGCGCTCGCCCGTGCGACGTTCGCCGAGATGGCGCTCGCCGGGGTGAGCAGCGTGGGTGAGTTCCACTACCTGCACCACGCGCCGGGCGGTGCGCCGTACGCCGACCCCCATGCGATGGGCCGCGCGCTCATCGAAGCAGCGCGGCAGGCAGGCATCCGCCTCACGTTGCTCGACACCTGCTACCTCGCGGGGGGCCTGACCGCGCACGGCCACGTGCCGTTGGCACCCGAGCAGCTGCGGTTCTCCGACGGCAGCGCCGCGGCGTGGAAGCAGCGGGTCGACGCCCTGGGCGGGCTGCCGCCGCATGCCCGGGCCGGCGTAGCCATCCACTCGGTGCGCGCCGTCCCCCGCGCCGACCTGCCGGTGGTGGTGCAGGCCGCCCGCAGCCGCCCGCTGCACGTGCACCTGTCCGAGCAGCCAGCCGAGAACGAGGCCTGCCTCGCCGCCTACGGGCTGAGCCCCACCGCCCTGCTGGACGATGCCGGCGCGCTCGGGCCCGGCACGACAGCCGTCCACGCGACCCACCTGAGCGCGGCCGACATCGCGCTGCTCGGGGCGAGCGGGACGACGGCGTGCTTGTGCCCCACGACCGAGCGCGACCTCGCCGACGGGATCGGCCCGGCCCGCCGGCTGCTCGACGCCGGCTCCCCGCTGGCACTGGGCAGCGACCAGCACGCGGTTGTCGACCTGCTGGAGGAGGCACGGGCGCTGGAGATGGACGAGCGGCTCGCGAGCCGGCAGCGGGGCCGGCTGCCGGTGGCCGCGCTGGTCGAGGCGCTGACGTCGGCGGGCCAGCGCAGCATCGGCTGGGACGACGCCGGGCGCATCGAAGTCGGCGCCCGCGCCGACCTGGTGGCGCTGCGCCTGGACACCGTGCGCACCGCCGGTACCGCCCCGGAGCAGGCGATCCTCGCGGCGACGGCGGCTGACGTCGACTCCGTGCTCGTCGACGGGGCAGTCGTGGTCGACGGCGGACGGCATGTGCTGGGCGACGTGGCAGCCCTGCTGGCCGAGGCGATCGCCCCGCTCTGGGCGGCCTGAGCGGCCTGGTAGTCCGGCCCGGCTACACCACGCGCGTGCCGGCTTGCCAGACCTGCGCGATGAGCGGCACGCCCGGCCGGTAGGCGAGATGGACATAGCTCGGGGCGTCGAGGACGACGAGGTTGGCGCGGGCGCCTACCCGCAGCGCGCCGATGTCGGTGCGCCGCAGCGCCGCCGAACCCCCCGCGGTCGCCGCCCGGACCGCCTCGGCGGGTGTCAGGTGCATCTCGCGGACGGCAAGCGCGATCGCCAGCGGCATCGAGGTGGAGTAGCCCGAGCCAGGGTTGCAGTCGGTCGCCAGCGCAACCCTCGCGCCGGCATCCAGCAGCCGCCGCGCCGGCGGGTAGGGCGAGCGGGTCGAGAACTCCACCAGCGGCAGCAACGTGGCGACGGTCGCCGACTGGGCCAGCGCGTCGACGTCACCTGGCGACAGGTGCGTGCAGTGGTCGGCGCTCGCCGCGCCCAGCTCGACAGCCAGCGCCACGCCCGGCCCGGCGCTCAGCTGATTGGCGTGCAGCCGCGGCTCGAGCCCGGCCGCCATCCCGCTGCGCAGCACGTGCCGGGACTCGTCGGCGTCGAAGGCGCCGTCGTCGCAGAAGGCGTCGACCCACCGGGCGTGCGGCGCACACGCCGCCAGCATGTCGCCGCACACCAGCCCGACATAGGCGTCGCGGTCCGAGCCCTGCGGCACCACGTGGGCCCCGAGGTAGGTGGTCTCGGGCGTGAACTCGGCCCCGATGCGCAGCGAGCGCTGCTCGGTTGCCAGGTCGAGGCCGTAGCCGGACTTGGTCTCGAACGTGGTGACGCCCGCGCGCAGCAGCTCGCCTTCGAGCCGGGCCAGGTTCTGCCGGAGCTCGTCGTCACTGGCGGCCCGCGTCGCGCCGACTGTCGCGCGGATACCGCCTGCCCGGTAGGGCACCCCGGCCATCCGGGCGGCGAACTCGTCGGCGCGGTCCCCCGCGAACACCAGGTGCGCGTGGGAGTCGACGAACCCCGGCAGCACCGCCCGTCCGCCGAGGTCGATGCGTTCGTCCGCATCCGGCGCATCGGCAGCGCGCCCCACCCAGGCGATGCTGTCGCCGTCGAGCACGAGCGCGGCGCCCGCGATCTCGCCGCGCTCGCCGATTTCGTCGTCCTGGCTCGCGAGCAGGCCGATGCCGGTGAGCAGCGTTGTCACCGGCTGCCGGCCCTCAGTGCTCGCGCATCGGGACGCGGACATCGCGCTCGCCGGCCACTCGGGCCGCCCGGTCGTAGCCGGCGTCGACGTGGCGGATGACCCCGGTGCCGGGGTCGTTGGACAGCACCCGGGCGAGCTTCTCGGCGGCGAGCGGGGTGCCGTCGGCGACGCTGACCTGCCCCGCGTGGATCGAGCGCCCGATGCCGACCCCGCCGCCGTGGTGAATCGACACCCACGTCGCACCGCTCGCGACGTTGACCATCGCGTTGAGCAGCGGCCAGTCGGCGATCGCGTCCGAGCCGTCGAGCATCGACTCGGTCTCGCGGTAGGGCGAGGCGACCGACCCGCAGTCGAGATGGTCGCGCCCGATGGCCAGCGGCGCGCTGATCTCGCCGCTCGCCACCAGCTCGTTGAAGGCGAGCCCGGCTCGGTCGCGCTCGCCGTAGCCGAGCCAGCAGATGCGGGCGGGCAGGCCCTGGAAGTGCACCCGCTCCTGCGCGAGACTGATCCACCGGCGCAGTGATTCGTTCTCGGGGAACAGCTCGAGGATCGCCCGGTCGGTGCGGGCGATGTCCTTCGGGTCCCCGGACAGCGCTGCCCAGCGAAACGGTCCCTTGCCCTCGCAGAACAGCGGGCGGATGTAGGCGGGGACGAAACCGGGGAAGTCGAACGCGCGGGCATACCCGGCCAGCTGCGCCTCGCCGCGGATGGAGTTGCCGTAGTCGAAGACCTCGGCGCCGGCGTCCTTGAAGCCGACCATCGCCTCGACGTGGCGGGCCATCGACCCGCGGGCGCGGTCGGTGAAGTCGGCCGGCTTGTTGGCGGCGTAGCTCTTCATGTCGGCGAAGTCAACGCCGAGCGGCAGGTAGGCGAGGGGGTCGTGGGCGCTGGTCTGGTCGGTGACGATGTCGATGGGAGCGTCCATCGCGAGCAGCTGGGGGACGAGCTCGGCGGCGTTGCCGAGCACGCCGATCGACAGCGGCCGACGGGCGTCCCGGGCCGCGGCGGCGCGGTCGAGCGCATCCTGCAGGGAGTCCGCCTCCTCGTCGAGGTAGCCGTGCTCGATGCGCCGCTTGATCCGCGACGGGTCGCACTCGATGCAGATGGCCACGCCGTCGTTCATGGTGACGGCGAGCGGCTGCGCGCCGCCCATCCCGCCGAGGCCGGCGGTCAGCGTGATGGTGCCAGCGAGCGTGCCGCCGAACCGCTTGGCCGCAACGGCTGCGAAGGTCTCGTACGTGCCCTGGAGGATGCCCTGGGTGCCGATGTAGATCCACGAACCCGCGGTCATCTGGCCGTACATCGTCAGGCCCAGGTGCTCCAGGCGGCGGAACTCCTCCCAGTTCGCCCAGTCGCCGACCAGGTTGGAGTTGGCGATCAGGACCCGCGGCGCCCACTCGTGGGTGCGCATCACCCCCACCGGCCGGCCGCTCTGGACCAGCAGCGTCTCGTCCAGCCGCAGGTCGGTCAGGGTGCGCACGATCGCGTCGTAGGACGCCCAGTCGCGCGCCGCCTTGCCGGTGCCGCCGTACACGACGAGGTCCTCGGGGTGCTCGGCGACCTCAGCATCGAGGTTGTTCATCAGCATCCGCATCGGCGCCTCGGTCTGCCAGCCGCGAGCGGTGATGGCGGTGCCGCGGGCGGCGCGGACGGGGCGGGGTGTGCTCATCAATTCTCCTAGCTGTTGCTGGGCACCAGATGCAGTCACTGCCCGAGGACCCGGACGCCAAGGTAGGCCACGCCACCCACGAGCACCCACGACGCCAGCCCGAGCAACAGCGCCCGGCCGCCGGTGCGCCGCAGTGTGGGCAGGTGGATGCCGGTGCCGAGCCCGACCAGGGCAGCGGTGAGCAGGACTCCCTGCAGCGTCTTCGCGCCGCTGAGCGCCGCAGCGGGCAGCACGCCGGTGCTGGTCAGCAGGACGGCAGCCAGGAATCCGGCGACGAACAGCGGCACGGGCGGTGGGCGGTGGGGCGTGTCCGCAGCGGGCGCCAGGTGGCGAGCCCGGCGGCGTCGCAGCTGCCGGCGCTGGCCGATGGCGACGGCGGTGACCAGGGGCGCCAGCAGGACCACGCGGGTCAGCTTGACCACGACCGCCGTGGTCAGCGCTCCCGGCACGCGGTTGGCGGTCGCGACTGTCTGGCCGACGTCGTGCACGCTGGCCCCGACCCAGGAGCCGAAGGCTGCGACATCGAGCCCGAGTGGAGCGCGTAACAGCGGCAGGACGAGGATCGCGAGCGTCCCGCACAGCGTCACCAGGGCGACGGCGGTGCCGGTGTCCTGCTCGTCGCCGCCGGCGACCGGCTCCATCGCCGCGACCGCCGACGCGCCGCAGATGGAGAAGCCGGTGGCGATGAGCAGGGACCGGGCCGGCGGCACCCCGAGCCACCGCCCGAGCAGCCGCGTGCCGGTGAATGTCACCGCGACCGTGAACAGGACGACGGCGAGCCCACCGGCGCCGAGGTGGGCGAGCTGGGTCAGGGAGAGCTGGAGCCCGAGCAGGACGACGGCGATGCGCAGCAGCCGGTGGCCGGCGAGGTGGGTGCCCGGCCGCAGCACCGGGCGGTGCAGGCCGGTGTTGGCGACCAGGGCGCCGAGCGCGACGCCGACAGTCGAGGCGTTCAGCCCCGGGACGAGGCTCGCCGCGCCGAACGCCACTGCGGTGGCGACCGCGACCACGGCGAGGCCCGGCAGCACGTTGGCCCGGCCGGCCCCGCTCAGGCGCCGCACCGCAGCGGATCGCTCGAGCAGGGCCATGACCTCACCGTGCTCCGCAGCGCCGGCCGCGGGTAGCCACCACGAACTTGTACCGTGACAAGCCAGACTTGTGGCAGGGGGCGCGCTTGCTGGGCCCACGCGTGCCTGAGCTGGCAGCCCTCGAAGCGCTGCTGGCGGTCGGACGAACCGGCAGCCTCAGCGCTGCGGCAGCCGAGCTGGGGGTCAGCCAGCAGGCGCTCTCGCTGCGGATGCGCGGCATGGAGGCCCGGGTCGGTGTGCCGCTGCTGATCCGCAGCGCGCACGGCTCGCAGCTGACGGCGCCCGGCGTGGTGCTCGCGCAGTGGGCGACCAAGGTTCTCGACGCCGCCGCCGAGCTCGACGCCGGCATCGACGCGCTGCGGACCGACAGCCGGGCCCACCTGCGGGTCGCGGCGAGCCTCACGATCGCCGAGCACCTGCTGCCCGGATGGCTCGTCGCTCTGCGCGCCCGGCAAATTGGCAGCAGCGCGGGCGGGCCGGGCCAGCCGAGCGTGGTCGAGCTCGAGGCGACGAACAGCGACGCTGTTGCCGAGCGCGTGCTGGCTGGCAGCGCCGACATCGGCTTCGTGGAGGGACCTCAGGCCCCGGCCGGGCTGCGCGCCAAGGTCGTCGCCCACGACGCCCTGCTCGTCGTCGTGCCACCCGCCCACCCCTGGGGCCGGCGCCGTGGCCCCCTGTCGGCGGCCGAGCTGGCAGCCACCCCCCTCGTCAGCCGGGAGCCAGGGTCGGGTACGAGGCGGGCCCTCGAACGGGCGCTGCGCGACCAGCTGCCCGGTGTCCGGCCGGTCCCCCCTGCGCTCGAGTTCTCCAACGCCGCCGCAGTGCGGGCTGCCGTCGTCGCGGGCGCCGGACCGGCTGCGCTGTCCTCGCTGGCCGTCGCGGACGACATCGCGCTCGGACGGCTGCGCGCCATCGACGTTCCCGAGCTCGACCTGCGACGGAGCCTGCGGGCGGTGTGGTCCGGGGGACCGCAGCCACCGGCGGGTGCGGTGCGCGACCTCGTCGCCCTCGCCGTGGCCCGCGCCCGCACCCAGCGGTAGCAGGCCGGGCGGCTGGCGCCGGTCAGATTCGCTCGAGCACGCCGCCGTCGAACAGTGGCTCGATGCCGAGCGCCTCGCGGTCGGCCTGCAGCTCGATGGGGTCGGGTGCGCTGACGTCGTTCCCGGCCGCGGCCACGATCGCGGGGAGGGTCCGCACGTCGCTGGAGGAGTTCAGAAACAGCTGCGGATGCGACATAACCAGGCGCACGGCGCGGTCGATGGCGTCCGCATGCCGCAGGGGCTCGTACCACGCGAAGTGCGGGCCGGTGTCGTCGTCACGCCAGCGCCGTCGGGCCACGGACTTGATCGTCTGCACCGCGACCCGCCGCTCGGCACAGGTCTCGAGGAGGGCCTCGATGGCGCGCCGGTAGCCCTCGTCCGCCAGCACAGCCTGGTTGTAGGGGAGCAGGACCGAGTCGAAATCGAAGCGCTCCAGGCTGCGGCTGTGCATGCCGGCGATGCGCAGTCCGTGCCCGGTCACGCCGATGAAGCGCACGAGGCCCTCGTCCCGGGCGGCGACAAGCGCCTCCACGGCCCCGCCGGGGCCGTGCGCGGTGTCCCACTCGTCTGGCTCGACCAGGTTGTGCAGCTGGATCAGGTCGACGCTGTCGACGCCGATCCGCTGCAGGGAGCGCTCGAGCTCGCGGCGCGCGCCGTCAGCGGTGCGCTCGCCGGTCTTGGTCGCCACGAAGAACGTGCCGGGGTGGCCGGCCAGCCACGGTGCGATGCGCAGCTCGGCATCGCCGTAGCTGGCCGCGACGTCGAGGTGGTTGATCCCGGCGTCGAGGATCCTCGGGAGAACCCTGTCCGCGCTCTCCTGGGTCATCGACCCGAGCGCCGCAGCCCCGAAGATCACCCGGCTGCTGCGGTGACCGGTGCGACCGAAAGGGGCAAGCGGCAAGGTCATGGATGGACCCTAGACCTGGCCCTCGGCCGCTACGCGCCACGCGGAGTCGCGTCCGGTGCGGGCGATCAGGTAGTCGAGCAGGGGAGCGTCGCCGGGCACGATGACCGGCGGTACGAACAGCTCGTCGCTGCCCTGCGGCTGGCTAGCTGCGGCAGACCCGACTGGTGCGGCTCACGTGGGAGGACGTCGTGCTGCGCCCGGACTGGGTGATCGAGCTGCTCCGCGACCTCGGGGTGTGACCCGAAGACCATGATCGACACAAAGGGGGCCGGTACGCGCGATGTGCCGGCCTTTTAGGCCGCCCAGGCTGCCTTTGACGCTCCTATGTTTGTCAAGCTGCCCGAGGTGCGGCGATCCGCTTGTCGTCGATCGGGGCTGTCGCTGCCTGGATGCACCTATAGAGACGGCGGGCGATGGTCCTTTTGAGGCAGCGTCGAATGTCTTTGTGAGTCTTACCTTCGCCCCGGCGCTTCAGCTCGTAGGCCACCGATTCTGGATGGCAACGCATCCGGGTGATGGCGACGGTGTGGAGCGCACGGTTGAGGTCTCGGTCGCCGCCGCGGTTAAGCCTAAGTGGGGTCTCCATCTCGCTACCGTGACGTTTGAGGTCGCCAGGTCTCCTGTTCGCGCCAGGGCAGGCCGGTCTGTTGGCGTTCGAGGCTGCGCGGAAGCATCCGTTCGCGGACCGGTGGTGGCGG